>Ga0187892_10001467_pt1 | contig 53772 bp, 44 predicted proteins | sample MA1701073metaG_FD_139345 | JGI IMG/M metagenome (GOLD analysis project Ga0187892, IMG submission 139345) | Bio-ooze microbial communities from a basaltic lava cave in the Kipuka Kanohina Cave System on the Island of Hawaii, USA - MA170107-3 metaG ...
GAGAAGGTGTTGCAGGAGAGGACGTAGATGTAAATCCGATCTCAACCATCTTAGGCTGACTCCTTAGTCGCCGACTTGGTGACCCGCAGTTGCTCCCGCACTAATCAATCGCGGATTTCGGGACAAGTCGCGGATTTTAGGGACGGGTCAAAGCCATGTCAAGGCGTAAGGGGAAGGCTGGTTATGTGACGGGATTGAGAACCGACGTCATTTTCCATTTCTCATTTCTCATTTTGTCAGAGGAACCAGCCAAGACTCATAAGCTTGTGTTGGGAAGGGGGCAAGCGAAGCGCGCCCCCGCTGAAGATCCGTGACCATTCACCACGTTGATCACTACTCGATCTCAATTGAGTATCGGTGTTGGGTACGACGCAACTTGAGCGGGGGCGCGCTTCGCTTGCCCCCTTCCCAACACAAGCTTATGAGTCTTGGCTGGTTCCTCTGGACAGGTTAGAAATGAGAAACGAGAAATGAGAAATGGAAAATGATTGGCTCTTAGGTTCTCGTCCCTGACTTTACCCACCCTCTTTCTCCACCTCATCGTGAAGCGTCGTCATCTGCCGAATTTCAAAGTTTCGTGCTCCCGCCGGTGTGCGAACTACAACTTCGTCTCCAACCTCTCGGCCCATTAAGCTTCTGCCCACCGGCGAGGTCGTCGAGATCAGACCTTTCCCGGGATCGCTTTCTTCAGGAGTCACCAGGCGGTAAGTTACTTCTTCATCGCGCTCTGAGTCGAACAACACCAACGTCGAACCGTAACCCGCTTTATCGCGGGAGATCTTCGATATATCAATTGAGGCAATCTCACTGATTCGCTGACGTAACTCCACGATGCGTGCCTTCACCACATTCTGACGATCGAGTGCAGCCCGATACTCCGAGTTTTCGCGCAGGTCGCCGAATTCAAGCGCCCGCTTGATCTCTTTCGGAAGGTGTACGCGCAGTTCCGACTCCAGCTCGTCCAATTCTGCCTGCAATCTTTGCTTTATCTCTTGTGACAATTAAGTTCTCACTCTCTTTCAAAGCACTCCAACCCGTCGACTTGCTGCTAACAACCTACCGTGTGGAAACGAGCTTCATCGGGTGCGCCGAATGAAATCCCGGTGTCACGAGCCGTCCTCACCATCTGGCCGTTCGGAGGCACTGTTTTGATATTCGCCACCGCCTCTGACATGGACACGGTCAACACATCACCAGCCTGCAAAGCCACCATCACTCCGCGCTTCCCGTCAGCCAGCGCATGGACCGCACAAGCTCCGAACGTGGTCGCCAGCATGCGATCGAAGGCGTTTGGTCTACCGCCGCGTTGCAAGTGGCCGAGTACAACGCAACGTGTTTCCTTTCCCGTCAATTCTTCAAGTGTTCGCTGACAGTAGAGACCGATTCCACCAAGACGCGGTGCGTGTCCGACGTCTCCACTATCCTGAAAAATCTGCTCGCGTCCAGTTTCCAACGCCCCTTCAGCTGCGACAATGATGCTGAAATTTGATCCCGAGGCTTCGCGGGCTCGGATCTTATCGGCTACAGAGCTCATGCTGAAGGGAATCTCCGGGATGAGAATCACGTCTGCGCCACCAGCGATACCGGAGTGCAGCGCAATCCAACCGGTGTTCCTTCCCATGACTTCCAAAATCATCACGCGGTCGTGCGATTCGGCGGTGGTGTGCAGACGATCCAGAGCTTCAGTGGCAATGTCCAGAGCCGTCACAAAACCGAACGTGAGTTCAGTGCTGGCGAGGTCGTTGTCGATCGTCTTAGGAACTCCCACAACTGGTACGCCGCGTCGATCAAACTCGGCGGCGATGGTCAGAGTTCCTTCACCACCCAAAACAAGCAGTGCGTCAATTCCAAGCCGCCGGACATTTCGGATCGCCTCTTCGAAAACGACTTCGGAAGTCGAAGAAACTCCTTCAGACGTATGCTCGACAAATCTGCCACGGTTGCGCGTTCCGAGAATCGTCCCACCGCGCGGCAGCAACCCACGCACGTCCGCCTGAGTCAGCTCGCGGGTCCGGGTTTCGTCGAGTAATCCCTCGAAGCCATCCTCAATTCCGATCACTCTCATGCCGCATTCGCCTACGGCCGTTTTAACCACGGCGCGGATGACTGCGTTCAAGCCGGGTGCGTCCCCGCCGCCCGTCAAGATCCCAATGGTTTTGTACATTTCACTCCAACTAACTTCTTACTCGAGGTGGTTCGTGATACTGACCATAAACCGGGTAATCCCGTGTGACTACTCGACCTGGCCTGGTGTCCTCCACCAGGAGCCCAAGCGCGTCTCGCAGGACCTGTCGCTGTAGCTCACGCATTCCGGGTCCACCCAAACTATTGCCAATTTTGAAACCCTTTGGATATAGCGCACGGGGTGGTCTCATCTGTGCGGAAACCTCAGGGCTCACGGTTATGAGCACTGTTGGTACGCCCTTCATTTCAATTTCGCGCTGGACCGCCACGACCGTGCGGTGACATACGCTGGGTCAACCGCCGGTCAGAACTACGGCGTCGGCACGCGAACCTTTGTCAATCTCGTTGGCGATCTGATGAGCTGTGCCTTCATACATCGCTTTGAGTTGCATCGTATACCCCATGTAGCCCACGTGCTTCTTTGCTATGCCCTTGATGAAGCCTTCAACCTGGAGGTCACGCAACACATCGATCGGAAACACTACATTAATGTCTTTGTCGGCGTCTGAGTGATCGTAGTGATGATGAGTGACCATCAGTTGAGATGAGTCAACGTCGTCGGCAAAAACTCGGTAACTCAAATCTCCCAATTCGTCGGCAATATTGAAGGGCTCCTGTTCGCGCAGATGAACTCCACCTGCGGTAACAATCGCAATCGTACTCTTCGCCAGGTCACCGTCAAATGGAGTGAAGGGTACACACTTCCTTGAAATTGGCATTACCAACCTAGTAGTGAATCTGGAATCTCAGGTTCGAGTAGAGACAAAAGTAGAGATGCCAGGTGGTGAGCGCCAACCGGCACTCCACACCCGGCACCTGACTCCATTCGTTTACAGCTTTCGCAAGACTTCAAACAAATCTTCGTTATCCGGTTGATCCGAAATGTTGTGGATGTCTTTGTAGGCAATCTTGCCTTCTTTGTCGATGACGAAAAGCGCCCGCTCACTAATGCCGTCATTCTGCCGGTAGGCTCCAAACTTTCGGGCTACTTCTCCTTTCGGTTCAAAATCACTCAAGAGATCGTAGGTGAGTCCACCGAGGCTCTTGGCCCATGCGGTGTTGCAGGGCACGCTATCAACGGAAATACCCAGAACCTGGGCATCATAGCCTCTGAAGCGTTCGAGGTCAGCCTCGTACGCAGGCATCTGGGCAGTTCAGACTGGTGTCCAGGCCAGCGGATAAAACGCCAGCACTACATTACTCTTGCCGCGGAAGTCCGAGAGCTTTACCTTCTTCCCTTTTTCAAGGTTGCTCGGCAGTTCGAAGTCCGGGGCGGTATCTCCAATTTCAGGCATACAGAGAAATCCTCCCTATTCAGTATGGTTAAAATTCGATGTGGTTTCTTGAAAGCGACCCTAAGATAGTTGACGGCGAACTCGAATTCAAGCACTTCCTAACCCGGTGTGAAACCAGTTGGAACAACATCCGAAATCTATAAAGTTGACCCTTAGCAAGCGGGTCGCGTAGCATAGCCGAGCAGTGAATCCTGATTGCTATCTACGGAAGGCAGCTGGAGTTTTGGAGATAGACGACGACGCGAAAGAGATCGTACGCGAGATTGGCACGGCCATAAACGAATCGGTGGAGAACTCCCCGAAGGTCGCCGAGGCAATTGAACGTTTGCGTGACGCCGGCTATGAGATGGAATTGACGTTGCGACTAGAGATCGGATTGCGCGCTCATGCCGGCGATGACGATGAAACAGAGCTGAATCTAACCGAAGAAGATGTCCAGGTCCTGCAGCGGATGAAGATTCGTATCGATCCCGACGAGAAGATCTAGCTACCTTGGGAATTGATAGAAACTCGCCCCACCACCCCTTTCAGGGTGGTGGGGCTTTCAATTGCGCGTGTCGTTGAGACTAGTCCGCGTTTTCTTCCGGCTCAGTCAGCTTTTGTTGGCGCAAAGCCGCCGCGCCTAGCAGCCCACCCATGCCCATTGATTCAACCGCAGTGCTCGGCACTATCATCATCGCACCCTTCTCCTTCAAACCCTCGTAAAGCATGTTCATCGCGCGCAGGTGCAGCGCTGTAGGATTGTCGAGATACGACTCAGCTGCCTTGTCAAAGAGATGTGCAATTTCGACCTCTGCCTGACCCAGGATGATTCGCGCTTGTTTCTCCCGCGCCGCCTGGGCTTCCCGCGACATTGCATCTTGCAGAGCTGCGGGAATGATCACATCGCGCATCTCCACAGATTGTACTGTGACGCCCCACGGATTCGAGCGTTCATCGATCAGTTTCTGTAACTCTTCCTCGATTCGTTCACGGCCTCTCAAGAGATCGGTCAGAGACGTTCGACCGATAATGTCACGCAAGGCAGTTTGCGCCGCCCAACTCACCGCCTGGGGATAATCCTGTACTTCCAGAGCGGCTTTCTCGGGATCGTAGACCATCCAGAAGAGCACGGCATCCACATTTACCGGGACCGTGTCAGACGTCAGAGTTTCTTCGGCGGCAAAGCTGGTGGTAATTACACGCTGGTCGATCCACGCCGGAATCGTATCTACAAAGGGAATGATCCAGAACAGACCAGGGCCCCTGAGACCAATGTACCTGCCCAGTCGCAGCACGACCGCGCTCTCCCACTGCTTCGCCACCTTTGGCGCCTGTGCGGCGAGTAGTCCAAGTATGAATCCCACTATGATTCCCACGGGATTCCACATGAAGAATGACGCCAACAGTCCCAGCGCCAACGGCGAGAGAAACGCCATTGCAGCCACGATGTTCAGTCGAGGACCGCTGGTCACAGGTAAATTGCTTCGGACCAGCATTAGGTGTGTGTCGTTAGACATACCTTTTCAGCTCCTTCTTGCGCCTGCTTTGAAGTTGGTCGATCAGATCGTCGAGCGAGAGCCCCAGGGCTCCCGCTTCGGTGATGACACGGTCTGCGAAATCACCCAGCTCGTGGTCGAGCTGCCGTCTCTGTCTGGCCTCGAAATGGCGGGCGCATACAAATGTTCCTACACCTCTCCGTGTTTCGACGATGCCAGCACGCTCAAGATCCGCGTAAACTCGCGCTACCGTGTTCGCATTTATCCGCAGATCTACAGCCATCTGTCTGACCGTAGGTAACTGCTCTCCGATACTTAGCTTTCCCGTGGTGATAGCGAATTGAATAGCCCGACTCAGTTGAGCGTACAAGGGGGTCGGATCGCTTGAATTGATGTAGTAAATCTGGCCCATTCTACTTGTACTACGATATTAGTACAATTAAGTTTCAAGAATCAATCGCAGTCGAGCGCCCCCTAATTGAGTTCTGAACACGAGATTGCAATTTTGTGAATATTAATGACTTGGCTCGTCCCGGTATGATCTTTGCGGTGCTTAGTGTGGGAGCGACTAGAACGTTCGCTAATAAAACGTTGGGGGAGATTGGGATGGGTCGTCACGGAACAGTCACATCGCTCAGACAGCAAGCTATGGAGGCTCTACACAAGTCAACCACGATGCTGGATGTAGCGAGTAGTCTGTTAAAGCAAGGTAATAGGGAAGAAGCGAAGAGGCTTCAAGAAGAGGCGCGGGCGAAGCGTAGCGAATCCATATGGCTTATGGCCAAAGCGAACACAATCGAAATGACCTCACGCCACCAGCGGCATTATCGGGCATCAACGTCTCCTCACTAAATCTCTACATCCCTACTCGGCTTATGGTGAGCGTCGTTGTTGGGTACCTATGCAACGGCGCTGATGCGCTTGTTATTGTCCTACTTCCTCAAAGTCACTACTTGACCGACACGAAGCTCGCCCGCCCTGACCACCGTGCCGTATACGCCGGCGTAATTCTCGTTCATACGAACAACAGTCTTCATCACTTCTGAATCTCGCTCGGCTGTGTCTGGGTCAAAATTAACCATGACACATCGCTCATCCCTCATAGTAACCCCGATCGCGGCCATCGGGGCTGCCCCGCTGTTCCCCTCACCAAACATCAATGTCCGGCCCACCCACTTGTCTTCCTGAAACGGCTCAGTGCTATTAGTTTCGATCACAACGTTTGGTCGAAATCTGCGAAGGTCAACGTCTCGGCCTGATTCGCGCTCGACCGAGTGCACTGTGCCGAGGCTGATTACCGAAACACAGGCTTCGTCGAAGATGCCATGTTTGAGATTCATCAATTCGACATCACTGCCATACCGGCTCGAAATGTCATCCCGTAGTTCGTCGCTTCGGAGTTCGTACTCTTTCCCTTCCGGCGTACAAACGTGCGTTGGGAGTGGCTCGGCAGTGTTGCTGTCGACGCCGAATGGTTTATAGAGGAGCAACTGCGGTAATTTGCTCGCGTTCAGCCATGGGAACCCACTTTTGTCAGTGAGTCGCCGAAAAGCTAACCTACGATCACCCTCAATGCCATGCCAACTTAGCCTTGCAACATCCAGTAATTCACCGGCCATTGACTTAACCGGGTAACGAAAGATCGCACTAATTCGTCCTAGCTCCATATGACTCCATAGCAACTCTATACTGTGACAACGTAGACGCCCAACGTTTGAGTTTACCCGGCGCGGCGATCATAAGTCAGTTGCTGCCGTCGTAAATCTTTCACCGTCTAAACATGCTCGACGATTCCGGCTGCCATGGCTGGTGCACAGCGAACGCTGAACGCCACATTGGCGCAGCTTTGGCCGTTATGTTATCTTGACTGGCTTTCCAATCCTGCCAATTTTTTCGCCGTCACAGGCTCGAAAGAGGAGTTCAGAGAAGTATGGCTACGCCCAGCACAAACGGCCAAACAGCCGGCAAAGTGGTGCAGATTATTGGTCCCGTGGTTGACGTGGAATTTGATGAGAAACATCTCCCGCCAATCTATCAAGCTCTGCGGATCGTATCGGACGGTTTCGACGTACCAACCCCTATCGACGTGGTTGCTGAAGTGCAGCAGCACTTAGGCGAGGGACGAGTCCGTACTGTCTCGATGCTTCCTACTGATGGCATGGTGCGCGGTATGAAGGCGATCGACACAGGTGGACCGATCACGATGCCTGTCGGCGAAGGAACACTTGGTCGGGTGCTTAACGTCATCGGCCAGCCAGTCGACAACCTCGGTGACGTTAAACACAGCGAACGCTATCCGATCCATCGCCACGCCCCCAGCTTCGAAGAACAATCAACCGAGCTCCAGATGTTTGAAACCGGAATCAAGGTCATCGATCTGATTCAGCCGTTCGTCCGTGGCGGCAAAATCGGTCTCTTCGGCGGCGCCGGCGTCGGCAAGACAGTTATCGTGATGGAGTTGATTAATAACATCGCGAAAGCCCGTGCAGGATTTTCAGTTTTCGCCGGTGTTGGCGAAAGAACGCGCGAAGGAAACGACCTGCTGCGGGAAATGGTGGAATCAAAGGTCATCAATTTCGGCGAGACCTTTTATCATCACATGGAAGAGACGGGCGAGTTTGATATGACCAAGGTCGACATGAAGGCTTTGGAACAATCGAAAGTGGCGCTAATTTACGGCCAGATGACTGAGCCTCCCGGTGCTCGTTTGCGGGTCGCGCTGTCTGGATTGACAGTGGCCGAATACTTCCGCGATCAGGGTTTGGATGTGCTGCTTTTCATCGACAATATCTTTCGCTTTACTCAGGCCGGTTCGGAAGTGTCAGCTCTCCTTGGTCGAATGCCTTCGGCGGTTGGTTACCAGCCAAACCTGGCCACCGAAATGGGAGAAATGCAGGAGCGCATTACTTCTACCAAGACTGGATCAGTCACTTCGATCCAGGCGGTCTACGTTCCGGCGGACGACTACACGGATCCAGCGCCGGCTACTACGTTTGCTCATCTCGACGCAGTTACCGCGCTATCACGACAGATCGTTGAACTGGGAATTTATCCGGCGGTTGATCCGCTGACATCGTCATCGCGCATTCTCGATCCGCGAATTATCGGTGAGGACCACTACAACGTCGCGCAAGACGTGAAGCGCATTCTGCAGCGCTACAAAGACCTCCAGGACATTATCGCGATTCTTGGTCTAGACGAGCTCTCGGATGAAGACAAGCTGATTGTGGCTCGTGCTCGCAAGATCCAGCGGTTCTTCTCGCAACCGTTCTTCGTTGCCGCACAGTTTACGGGCTTGGAAGGCAAGTACGTTAAGCTGGAAGACACCATCAAGGGCTTCCGTGAGATTGTCGAGGGCAAACATGACGATCTGCCGGAACAGGCGTTCTACATGGTAGGCACAATTGAAGAAGCAGTTGAGAAAGCGAAGACGGTCGCAGCGGGATAAAGAAGGACGCGGAGACGGGGAGACGCGGGGACGAGGAGATGGCTCAAGAGATCCAACTTGAAGTAGTAACGCCCGAGCGGCGGGTTTTGTCCGAATCGGTTGAAATGGTCACCGTTCCCGGTCTGGGCGGCGAGCTCGGCATCCTGCCTGGGCACACTGCGTTGATCTCTCAACTTCAGACCGGCGTGCTGTCGTACGTAAAGGATGGAAAGACTTCGCAGTTGCACGTGTCAGGCGGGTTTATCGAAGTCAGGGACGATCACGTCTCGGTACTGGCCGAGATCGCTGAGCGTCCCGAAGAGATTGATGCCGCGCGTGCCAAGCTCGCACGCGAGCACGTCGAGAAGAGCTTGAATGCCTGGAGCGGGACGGAAGAAGATTTTGAGAAAGCCAGGGTGAAGCTGGAACGCTCGATGGTCCGCTTGCAACTTGCCACCGGAAGATCAATTACCTAACTCAGAACTTTTTTACTTCAAAAGTCATAAGCTTTGAGTGACGGCTTTGCCGCCTGATGTGAGGCGGCGGCTTTGCCCCGCCGTACTGTGCTCTATTTTGGTTTTGGGCTACGCCCCTTTTCCCGGACTTGTCCTGGCAGTTTGCAGGCGCGCGAACACGGGGCATAGCCCCAGAATCTTGTTAAGAACTCTTACGGCGGGGCGGAGCACCGCCGCACATCAGGCGGCATAGCCGTGACGCCAAAGAGCAAACCGGTAAGGCTTTAACCGCCCCAACCTCAAAGTAAGATCCACGAAACTACACGAACTAACACGAACCTTGTTTCGTGTCCTTTCGTGTAATCGTTCTTGTCAACCGAGGCTTGCTCAGAAACTTTCCTGCCAACCAGAAGGTCGACCCGTTCGCAAACTCCCAGCCTTTATTGCTTCAATCATTTCGCGCACGGCTTGTTCGAGCCCAATGAATATTGAGCGCGCGATAATATTGTGTCCGATATTGAATTCAGTAATCTCAGGAATCGAGGCCAGGGTGCCGACGTTTCTATATGTCAGTCCATGCCCGGCAGCGACGCGCAGACCATACTGAGCCGCGAGCGCGGCCGCCTCGCGTAAACGTCTGAATTCACGAGTTGCCTCCAACGCGCCTTCGCCGTGAATAGCGTGTCCCCCCAGCGTGGCTTCCGCGTAAGCTGAGGTGCACAATTCCACTTGCTGCGCCCCCACTTCGCGGGTCGCTTCAATCTGTTGGGCGTCAGGATCAATGAACAGGCTCGTGTATATCCCTGCTTCTCTTAGCCGTGCCACTGTCGCCCTCACAATTGAGATGTTCGCTCTTACATCCAACCCACCTTCGGTCGTGATCTCGTTCGGATTCTCAGCCACGAGGGACACCGCATCCGGCCGTGCTGCCATGGCAATTCCCAACATCTCTTCGGTCGCCGCCATCTCGAGATTTAGATAAGTTGTGAGGGTATTTCGCAGCAGCGTGATGTCCCGGTCCTGGATGTGACGGCGGTCGCCGCGCAGGTGTACGGTAATACCGTCAGCACCGGCTTGTTCGCAGATCATTGCAGCGGCGATTAGATTCGGTTCCGGCGCCCGCCGCGCCTGCCTCACGGTGGCGACGTGATCGATGTTGACGTTGAGACGCGCAGTCATTCCGAGTTGAGTCTAACTTCGTGCTAATTCCCGCGCAGTTTTAATGGCCCCGTCGTACTGACCACGACGAGCTTGTTGTCGAATCAAGTTAACCTCGCCAAGCATTTTGAAGCTGTCGCTGGCCACACTCACCTTGCTGCCTTCGTTGTGATCCCAGCGTACGGGTATCTCCTTGAGCCGGAGGCCCGCCCGATGCGCTACATATAGCAGTTCCACGTCAAAACCAAATCGATCGATTGTGGCGCCTTCGAGTACCGGCCGGCACACACTCGTTCGAAAAGCTTTGAAACCACATTGCGTGTCCCAAAAGGGAAGACCGGTCGCGAGCCGAACGACCAAATTGAAGACGCGACCTCCCTGTTCGCGCCGCCATGGTTGGTGCTCGCCAATCAGAGTTCGATCCAGAGCTCTCGACCCAAACGTCAGGTCACACTCGCCTCGCGCAATCGGTTCGACCAGCTTTGGGATCTCGGTGATAGGAGTTGAGAGATCGGCATCCGAAAAGAGAGCGACGTCTCCGCGTGAGGCTAATAATCCCAGGCGGACAGCGCGTCCCTTACCGAGGTTTGATTGATAGCTGAGAACTGAAGTGCGCAATTGGTCGGCTTCAGAGAGTATCTGCCTGGCAGCGTCGGCCGTGTGGTCCCGGGAACCGTCGTCAACCACGATCAGTTCCGAATCAGGGACGGTGGTGTAAAGGTAGTCGACAACTTTGGGTAGTGTCTTTCTCAGCCGGTCTGCCTCGTTATATGCCGGGATGACGATCGAAAGAGATATCGACATTTCGAGGCAATATACCATAGCGTCGATTGCCGCCATGCTTCGGAGTTGGGCTTGTCACTGTGCTATATTTCACGCAGGAACCGCGTATCGCGCGTGCGAAATGCAGCATCCAAGTTGGCACGTTTCAGATGGCAAAGAGATTCATCCTAATTGCAGGAGCAATCGTTCTGATCGCGGCAGTTGTCGGCGGCACTATCGGCAGCTCGCGACGTCTGCGACGATCTGTTTCTCTGGGCGGGCCGGCGCGCGATAAATCGTCCGAGGAGATCGAAAAAGACTACAGCGAAGCGGTCTCCACCATTTCCTCCAGCTACGCTGGTGATATCGACCACGAGAAAGCCACCCAGGCTGCGGTCCAGGGAATGCTTACTACACTCGATCCTCACTCAATGTATTTCCCCTACAACGAATTCAGAAAGCTGAAAGAGGATCAGGATTCACGTTTCTTCGGAATCGGCGTGACCATCGTGCAACATCGCGATGGTGTCTATGTCCAGTCAGCGGTGGAAAACACTCCTGCGGCCCGCCTCGGACTCAGATATGGCGATCGCATCGTGGAAGTTGATGGGAAAGACGCGCGGGATTGGTCCAGCGACCAGGTCTCTAAGAACGTCCGCGGTGGTCGAGGTGAACCGGTAACGCTCAAGGTTGAACGGGTCGGTTCGGAGGCCCCGTTGTACTTTACGATCGTCAGAGACTCAGTGCCGCTTCCCTCGATTCGAAATGCCTACATGATTCGGTCCGGCACTGGTTACATCGGGCTCACCGGAGGATTCCAACACACCAGCGACGAGGAACTACGCGAATCCCTGAATCGACTTAAGGGTCAGGGTATGCGTCAGCTCATCCTGGATCTGCGAGGCAATCCAGGCGGCCTGCTCGATCAGGCGATCGATGTGGCGAGCGAGTTCCTGCCTCGTGGTCAGGTAGTTGTTTCCGTTAGGGGCCGCAGCGAGTACAGCGAGCCGATCGTTTACAAGTCGAGCGGTCCTGATCCCGAAGACGTACCGCTTGTGGTTCTGATCAACCGTGGCACTGCCTCAGCTTCCGAGATCGTTGCCGGCGCTATTCAGGATCATGGCCGCGGCTTGGTTGTTGGTGAAACCAGCTTCGGGAAGGGCCTCGTGCAGCGAGTTTTCCAATTGCCGTATAACACGGGTCTGACCTTGACGACCGCGCGTTACTACACTCCTTACGGTCGATCTTTGCAGCGCGAATACGCCGCGGGATCATTCTATGACTATTACGTGCGACACGATCTGGATGAAATCAGACCGCAGCCGTCGCCGGCTCCCGGCCCGCGCCAGGTTGATTCGCCACTGGCTCAAGTGGCACCCACTCCGGCGCTGCAAACAGGACCCGCAGTGAAGACTGCTGCCGGTCGAGTGTTCTACGGCGGCGGCGGAATAACTCCAGACATCGACGTCAAGCGTCTGGATTTCACACCTACCCGCAATCGAATTGCTGAAGCCGCCTTCCAGTTCACCCGGCAGCTGGCTGCTGGAGTGCTTCCTGGATTGGAGAGTTACAAGGTCGATAAGGTTCAGTATGGCAAGAACCCAAAGGGCAGCGACTTCCCGATTACCGATCGAGTAGTGGAAGCCTTTCGTTCCTGGGTGCGCACTGATGCGGAATCCCAATTGACCGCGGCGCAGTTGGAAGAGGATCTCGACTTTGTGAAGTTACGGCTTCGTGAGGAGATCATCACGGCCGCATTCTCAAACGACGCGGGCGCTCGGGTGCTGCTCGACAGCGATCCTCAGGTGTTGCGCGCGCTGGAGGCGCTGCCTGATGCGAAGAGACTGGCAGAAATGGTGCGCAGTGGAGCATCGCAAAGCTAGATGATTGCGACCACAATTGATTAAGACTTCGACACTCTAAATACCCGCCTCGTTTCGTCGCAGCGAGCACCTCAGTAGAACCTCTAACGCCTTTTCATAATTGAAGACGTGACCGAGCTCATTCTCTGAGCCTGATTGAAACTTCGCCCACCCATCTTCCGTGTCCCAATCGTAGGGCGTCCCTTCGCGATACGACTCGATGTCTTGAAAATAGACTCGTCCAACGTCGCCGGACTCCCGGTTTCTGCCGATGAACACAACAGTTTCCATCATTGGGATCAGCATTTGTTCGTCAACAAAGTTAACAAAGAAATAGATCGCCCCCTCCTGCAGCTCGCTTGACGAAACGGGCTCGGAATATAACTTAAGTTCTCGCCCTTCAAAAAACACATTAACCTCCTCCGCCTGGCATTCGCACTTCACTATCCAATCACCCGCGCAATCACACACTTCAAATAATAAGTCTCAGGAACGCCTAACAGGATCGGGTGATCGCTCGCCTGCGTTCTTTTCTCGACAATCTGAACCGTTCGATGGGCATCGTTGGCCGCTTCGCCAATTATCTCGAGAAACATTTGTTCAGACATGTGGTACGAACAGGTGCAGGTCACTAGCACACCACCCGGCGCGAGTAGTTTTAGTGCCCGCAAGTTGATCTCCTTGTAGCCACGCGCTGCGGCCTTCACGCTGCCCCGGTTTTTCGCGAACGCAGGCGGGTCGAGTACGATCGTGTCAAACGTCTCTCCGGCCGATTCCATCTCACGCAAGGCATCGAAAACGTTTGCTACGCGAAATTCCAGGTTGGTGAGGTTATTGATCTCAGCATTGCGGCGAGCAGTTTGGATGGCGTCGTCTGAGATGTCTATCCCGACAACGCTTTCACAGGCGCCGGCCAGATGAAGTGCGAAGGCGCCGTTGAATGTAAAACAATCAAGCCCGCGGCCATGGGCCAGCGATTTTGCGACGAGCCGGTTTTCGCGCTGGTCGAGAAAAGAACCCGTTTTCTGACCCCCTAGCGGAGTGATGATAAAACGAATCCCATGCTGAGTGATCTCAAACTCTTTGGCTGCGTCACCGTGAAGCGTACCTGAAACCAGTTCCAAGCCTTCCAACGCGCGCACGCGGACGTCGTTTCGTTCGATGATTGCGCGCGGATTAAATTCCTCAACCAGCAGCTCAACCAAACTTGATTTGATCGCCTCTGTTCCCTGCGAAAGCGTTTGCAGCACCAACACGTCGTCGTAGCGATCAACGATCAACGAGGGCAGTAAGTCACCTTCCGAATAGATTAATCGATAGGCATTCGTGTCGTCTGGGATCCCCCGCCGGCGAGAGGCAGCCTGGAGAATCCGCTTGCGCCACCACTCAAGATCGATCTTCTCGTCCGTCAAGGTCAGTAATCGGAGAGCTATTTCCGAGGTACTACTGAAAAGCGCCTGGCCCACAGGGTTACCATGCTGATCTCGTACCGAAACGACTGAGCCTCCCTCGGCGTCTTCGGTGTTTACCACGTCGCTCCGGTAAATCCACAGGTGACCAGCGCGAACTCGGCTCGCGCCTCGTTTGGTGACGGTTACGGTTTGCATTGGGTCTGACAATCTAACATGGAGGTAAGTTAAGTCGGCAGAACCGAAGGACGGTTTCACGCAAAGACGCAAAGGTGCAAAGCCGCAAAGAGACGATCCACGAAAATCACACGAAATGTCACTAAATCCTTCGTGTTGGTTCGTGTGATGCGCGTGGATCGTGATTCGTAAGGCTCAAAAATATGACGCTACAGAAAAACGTCTGAATTGCGACGTGTTTGCCTCTATGTTAGGCTTCGAGCAAGTCTTGATTCGTTGATGAAGTCCGATCGCATGGCCACGAAAACAGATTCCGAGCGTCGCGAGCGCTTCGAAACACCTTCCGGCATAGAGCTGCCTGCCAATTTCAATCCCGACAACACTGAAAAGGTAGATTACGACGCCGACCTGGGCGCGCCCGGGGAGTTCCCATTCACGCGGGGCATCTATCCAAACATGTATCGCGGCAGGCATTGGACCATGCGCCAGTATGCCGGGTACGCGTCCGCTGAGGAATCAAATGCTCGATATAAGTTCCTACTTGCTCACGGAACCACGGGTCTGTCAGTAGCTTTCGATCTGCCCACACAAATAGGTTTGGACTCCGACGATCCAATGGCTGCCGGCGAAGTGGGCAAGGTGGGCGTAGCCATCGACTCACTGGAAGATATGTCGAGACTCTTCGATGGGATTCCACTCGAAACCGTTTCGACTTCGATGACTATCAACGCGACCGCGTCGACTTTGCTCTGTCTCTATCTCGCAGTCGCTCGCCAGCAGAACGTACCTTTTCACAAACTGAAGGGCACACTTCAGAACGACATTCTGAAGGAATACATTGCCAGGGGCACGTACATCTATCCGCCGTCTCCGTCGTTGCGACTGGTGACCGACACGTTTGCTTTCTGTTCACGAGAAGTACCCAACTGGAACACGATCTCCATCAGCGGCTATCACATTCGCGAGGCCGGATCGACGGCCGTGCAAGAGGTGGCCTTCACGCTCGGTGACGCGATTACCTACGTCGAAGCAGCTTTAGCGGCTGGTCTTGAAGTTGATGAGTTTGCGCCGCGGATCTCCTTCTTCTTTAACTCGCATAACAACCTGTTGGAAGAGATTGCCAAGTTCCGGGCAGCTCGCAGACTTTGGGCCCGCATCATGAGGGAACGCTTCGGCGCCCGCGATCCGCGTTCATTGATGCTGCGCTTTCATACGCAAACTGCCGGTTCGTCTCTGACTGCGCAGCAGCCGGAAGTCAACATCGTTCGCACGACCATCCAGGCACTGGCTGCCGTTCTCGGTGGCACTCAGTCGCTCCACACAAACGCGATGGATGAAGCGCTCGCGTTGCCGACTGAGCAGGCAGCTCGGCTGGCGTTGAGAACCCAACAGATTATTGCCAATGAGTCGGGTGTCACCGGCACGGTCGACCCCTTGGCCGGTTCTTACGCGATCGAGCAGTTAACTACCGAAATTGAGAGTCGAGCTTCTGATTACCTGAACAAGATTGATGCTCAGGGAGGAATGTTGCGGGCAATCGACATCGGTTACATTCAAAGAGAAATTCAAGAGTCTGCGTATCGATATCAAAAAGCCATCGAGAGCGAAGATGCGGTGATGGTGGGCGTTAATCGCTTTCGCACGGAAGAAGAATCACCGGTAGCTATACTTCGCGTCGATCCAGCAGTCGAACAGGCACAAATAGAGCGATTACGAGCGCTGCGTGAACGTCGCGATGCTCGTGACGTCGAAACGACGCTCTCGAAACTTGAAGACGCCGCCCGCGGCGATGAGAATTTGCTGCCGCGAATTCTCGATGCAGTTGAGGCACAGGTAACGGTCGGAGAGATCAGTAATCGTCTGCGAACTGTCTGGGGCGAATACCGCGAAGCAGCGACAGTCTAAGTCGTTTCTCAGCGCTATCCGTGAAACAAGTCCGCAGTTTCTTGTTTTTTGAACAACGTTTGGAATGAAAACACGATCCACGAAACCACACGAACCAACACGAAATGCGTTAGTGTTATTTCGTGTGGTTTCGTGGATCGTGTTTCCGTTTTGGTTGCAGCCAGAGACGCAGAGAACACTGAGGAATTCAGAAAACTTGCTAGATTTCAGGAGTAGCTCGTGAATAGAAGAGAATTCAACAAAGCCTTGGGAATCAGTACTGTTGTATTCGCATCGGGTGCAATCAATTTCTCCAGCGCAAAGCCTGCGCCACAAATCGCGCTCACTATGGATGACTTCGCGTGGAACAACGCGATCAAGCTGTCGCCTGAGCAACGCAACGAAGCGATTCTCGGGACGTTACAGAAGTACTCTGTCAAAGCCGCGTTGTTTGTGATGGGTAGAATGATTGACAACGAGCGGGGAAAACATCTGCTGGCTAAGTGGGACAAAGCGGGCCATCTGATTGCAAATCACACCTACTCTCATCGCGACTATAACTCCGCAACGATGACCGCCGGGGTCTATGAAGAAGACATCCTGCGCGCTGAGGGACTGCTCAAAGAGTTTCCGCAGTTCAAGAAGTACATCCGCTTCCCAATGCTAAAAGAGGGCGATACGGCCCTGAAGCGTGACGCTATCCGGAAATCGCTGGCTCAACATGGTTACCAGATGGGATATGTGACCATTGATAACTCTGACTGGGTAATCGACATGCGTCTCCGCGCGCGCCTCGAGAAAGATCCAGATACCAAGGTAGATGCCTATAGAGATTTTTATCTGGAGCACATGTGGGATCGCGCTCAGTACTATGATGCGCTCGCACACAAAGTGCTCGGACGTTCGGTGAAGCATACGATTTCGACCCACTTCAATCTGCTGAATGCGCTCTTCATGGAAGATCTGATGAAGATGTTCAAAAGCAAAGGCTGGCAGTGGATCGATGCTCAGGAAGCTCTGAGTGATCCAGTCTTCACCACGCTGCCGAAAATTGTTCCGGCCGGCGAAAGCATTATCTGGGCGTTGGCGAAGGAGAGTGGAGAGATCCCGAAAGAGTTGCGCTATCCGGCCGAGGATGGTGAATACGAAACTGCGCGGATGAACAAGCTCGGGTTGTAATGGGTTGAGATCAAGACGATCCACGAAATCACACGAAATCGCACGAAAAATGTTCGTGTTCGTACGTGTATTCGTGGATCAAAAGTCTTTTGTGACGGTAGTGAAAACCAAGAAGTTCGAGGGCCCGTGTCACACCTACTTGAAGTAAAAGATCTCCGGACGCATTTTCCCACGCGGGCCGGACTCGTGCGGGCGGTTGATGGCGTTAGTTTCCACCTGGACCGCGGGGAATTGCTGGGTCTGGTGGGCGAGTCGGGTTGCGGTAAATCCATCACCGCACTCTCGATCATGCGTCTGATTTCACCGCCAGGAAAAATCGTCTCAGGAGAGATCGTTTTCGATGGCAGGAACCTGCTGACGTTGTCTTACTCCCAGATGCGTGAGATTCGTGGCGACGACATCGCCATGATCTTCCAGGATCCGATGACTTCGCTTAATCCGGTCTTCACGGTGGGCGAACAGATTGCAGAGGCACTCCGTCTCCATCGGAAACTGTCACGTAATGCCGCGCGCGATGCAGCGATCGAAGCGATGGGGGAAGTAGCTATTCCCGATCCAGCTCGTCGTGCGTATGACTATCCACATCAACTCTCGGGTGGTATGCGCCAACGCGTCATGATTGCAATGGCGTTGGCCTGCGATCCCAAACTTCTGATTGCCGACGAACCCACCACCGCTCTGGATGTGACTATCCAGGCGCAGATTCTGGAGCTCCTTAACGAACTTAGGAAGTCGCGTGAGTTAGCCGTGCTCTTGATTACTCACGATCTGGGCGTGGTGGCGGAAGTGGCGGATCGGGTCGCAGTGATGTACACGGGAAAGATTGTGGAGGAATCGCCAGTCGAAGAGCTGTTCGCGCGTCCGCGACATCCTTACACTGAAGGGTTGCTGCGGTCAGTTCCCAAGCTCACTGCCGAGGACGTCGCAAAGGCTGAACGGTTGGAGACGATTGAAGGCGTGGTGCCGAGTCCCACGAATCTACCGCCGGGTTGCCATTTCGCACCGCGTTGTCCGTATCGAATGCAGCGTTGCGTCGAGGAAGAGATTCAACTTTATGACTTGGAAGGCGGCGTGAAAGTTCGCTGTGTGTTATTCGATCTTGCTGCCGCGGTCACCGCGGATCACCAGTCAGAGTATAGTTCACCGGAAATTCCAGATTAACCGCCAAGACGCAGAGGACGCCAAGCTAGCAAGAAAGCTCGCGGCAATGCAGGAGCAAAAACTTCGACGCTGCCTGTCTCGTCTTCCTGGCGTTCTTGGCGACTTGGCGGTTCCGATTATTGACTGAACAACCTCAACAACTCGTGAATGTACGAGGTCTCGTTAAGCACTTCCCGGTTGAGGGAAGCGATGATGTCGTGCGTGCGGTCGACGGCGTATCATTTGAAATCCTTAAAGGTGAGACGCTTGGACTTGTGGGTGAGTCGGGTTGCGGCAAGTCAACTGTCGGTAGATGTCTGCTGCGTTTGATCGAGCCTACCTCGGGGCAGATCACATTCTCGGGACGGGAGATTCTGACTCTTGGCAAGCGCGAAATGCGAGAGTTGCGCGGCGAGATGCAGATAGTTTTTCAGGACCCTTACGCTTCGCTCAATCCACGTATGCGCGTAGGCGACATCGTAGGTGAGCCCCTGGTGATTCATAAGATTGGCAGCAAGAAAGAACGGCGCGAACGTGTCAGCGAGTTGCTGCGAAGGGTCGGACTCGACCCCGATTATCGCAACCGCTACCCACATGAGTTTTCCGGGGGCCAGCGACAACGGATTGGCGTGGCGCGCACACTCGCGCTAAACCCTCAGCTCATCGTCGCTGATGAACCAGTTTCCGCACTCGATGTTTCAGTGCAGGCCCAGGTAGTTAATCTGCTTCAGGACCTGCAAAGGGAGCTGGGCCTCACTTATCTCTTCATCTCGCATGGCCTCGCAGTCGTGGAGCACATTTCCACGCGAGTGGCGGTGATGTATCTGGGCCGAATCGTGGAGATCGCCACGGCAAAAGACCTCTACCTGCGTCCGCTTCATCCGTACACGCAGGCCCTGCTATCGGCCATTCCGGTGCCGAATCCGAAGCGCAAGCGGGAACGCATAGTTTTACAGGGTGATGTGCCAACACCAATCAATCCGCCATCGGGCTGCCGCTTTCGCACTCGCTGTCCGATAGCGATTGAGGAATGCGCACGAATCGATCCTGGGCTGCGCGAGATATCTCCCGGTCACAGCGCGGCGTGCCTGCGCGTGCCCGGATGGGAAACTGCCCGCGCCGTAGAATGAAACCCGTATCTACGAAGTTTCGTATAGGGCGGCATGGTGAAAACGCATTTTGAATAGGTCCAATTCGACCGATAGGACCTATTATCACGAAAAACTGATTCCTGGACGGAATGTTCTCCCCGTCCTCTTTCCGCAGGAGGAAAAGCACTGATGAGCGATCCGAATCCCGAAACCTTTCAATCACCGCCACCGCCGCCCACCGCTCAACCACAGGCACCACGGCCCGTTAAATTGCGATTTGTCGGCATCGCAGTGTTCGTAGCCGGCATACTCATGTTGGCTGCCGGGCTGTTTGGCATTTTGCCCGGTGGCGCCTGGACGGGAGCGGCCTTTGCTTTTTGGGGAATACTGTTGTTTGCCTTCAGTTTCATTCCTCTGCCTCAGGCAACGGGCGCTGAAGAACCTCCTCTGTCGGCAATGCAAAAGCTCCTGGGGATCTTTTATGAGCCGACGCGAGTTTTTAGAAATCTTAGGGCCCATCCACATTGGCTTGCGGCATTTTTGGCGATTACTGTGGTAAGTGTGATTTACGCCGTGGCCTTTGCGCAGAGACTGACTCCCGACCGGATCGTCAATTACACAATGGAGAAGCTGGAGCAGAGTCCCATCAAACCTCCGCCTGAACAAATGGCAGCCGCGAAGGAAGACGCGATGCAACAGGCTAAGCAGCCTATCCAGCGAGTCCAAACCGCCGCCAAGGCGTTCGTAGGAAACTTTGTTCTCTATTCATTCTTAGCCGCTCTCTGTTTGTTAGGCGTTTTGGTGTTTGGCGGGCGGATCAATTTTTGGCAATCGTTTGCGGCCAGCCTTTATGCCGCCGTGCCGGTCACTGTCATTTCGAAACTGTTGAGTTTGGTGCTTCTCTACATCAAAGACCCTGATGACGTTCATCCAATTCTGCATCAGGAGGGTTTGGTGCAGGACAACCTGGGCGTGCTTTTCTCACCTGCTGAAAGCCCGGTGCTTTTCGTACTGGGTTCAAGCATTGGAATACTCGCTTTCTACCAAATATGGTTGCGGGCTAAGGGACTTGCTAACGCGGGTTACAAGGTTAGTTCGACCGCGGCTTGGAGCACCTCGATACTCATCTGGGTTCTCGGCCTGCTTCTCGGCTTAGTGTTCGCTTTGCTGTTCCCGAGCTTTATGTCGTAAGCCGGGTCACCGCCAAAACGCCAAGAGCGCCAAAGAGCGACAAGGTTTTCGTCGTTCTTCTGGCGCTCTTGGTGTCGTGGCCGTTAAGTAAACTGGGCTTCGCTATTCGTACCTGAGTGACTCAATGGGATCGAGTCGTGCCGCTTTCCAAGCGGGCCATAGTCCGAAGATGAGGCCGATGCCGACGCTGGCAACAAAACCGCCGATGGGCGCCCAGAGAGGCACGTAAGATGGGACGAACATCTTTACCAGAAGCGTCAGTAGCCAGCCTATTGTGAGACCGACTAAGCCACCAATTCCGGTTAGGGTCGCGGCCTCGATCAGAAACTGCCACATGATATCGCTACGGCGTGCGCCGATCGCTTTGCGGACGCCAATCTCGCGCGTGCGCTCAGTCACGGAAACCAACATGATATTCATGACGCCGATACCACCGACCATTAGCCCCACTGACGAGATAACCACCATCGCAATCGCCAGCCCCGCGGTAATCGAGCGGAAGTTCTCCAAAAAGCCCTCCGCAGTCTCCAATCCGAAGTTGTCAGGCGAAGTGAAGGGGACCTGACGTCGCACGCGTAACATGTCGCGCACCTGATCCTTGGCTTCGTCCATCAAGCCCGGTTTGGCCACAGCCATAATGAATACATCGTCCTCATTAGGCTTGAGCTTATGGGCCACGTTGTAAGGAAGGTAGACCACGTTGTTTTGGTCGTCGCTGCCGCCGCTGAAGAGAAACTGCTCACGCTTCTGTAACAGTCCCACTACGCGAAATTCCTGCCCGCCGATCTCCAGAGTTGAATCAACTGGCGAACCGTATTTGAAGAAGTCGTCGGCTACCTTGGAACCGATCACGCAGACATTCTGATTAGTATCGTTTTCAAACTGCGAGAAGAAGCGGCCTTCCGAAACGATTTGCGTTCCGGCCTTTTCAAAATCAGGAAGGGTGCCTTGGAGGTTGACGCCGGCTGAGGTCTTTCCACCACCCTTGACCATAATCTTCTGACCAAAGAAATTGCTCGACACGTCGAGGAAGGGAACGGAAACGTCGACCGCCGGGAGTGTGGTCAGCGCGATGGCGTCGTCGTAAGTCAACTCCTTTCGCATTCGCTCCTCGCGCGAAAGCCTGCCAATCCGAATGCCGGGATTGAACTTGCTGATGAAAATCGATCGGGTCCCGAATGATTCGACCTCCTTCTTAACCGAAACATCAATCCCACTGATGAACGAAGCAATCAACATCACCGTGATCACTCCGATCACCACACCAAACACTGTCAAAAACGACCGCAGCTTGTTAGCGATCAGCGTCGACAACGCCATTCTTAGATTTTCATAAATGTCGCTGCGAATCAGTTTCATATCTTCACTAAAGTCCTACTCTGCTCTCAACGCCTCAATAGGATCCAGTCTCGCGGCTTTCCATGCTGGAAAGACACCGGCCGCCACTCCCACCCCCATAGAGATACCGACCGCGAATAAAACTGCTCCCGCCGACAAGAATGTCGGAAAGAACACCGCGGTTAATACCTGTCCGATAATCCAGGCGATGACGGTGCCAATCGCGCCGCCGATCGCCGATAAAGCAATTGCCTCAACCAGGAACTGTTTAAGTATGTCGATTTGGCGAGCGCCCATTGATTTTCTGATGCCGATTTCCTTCGTCCTCTCGGTCACCGAAACCAGCATGATATTCATGATGACAATGGCGCCGACCACGAGCGCGATACCAGGAACAAAAATAGCCACCAGAAAAATTGTGCCAAATAACCGATCTCTGAGCCCGGTGATTGCATCCGGTGTGACCATCCCAAAATTGTCCTTCTCGCTGGGTTGAAGCTTGCGTCGCGCACGCATCAAGAATCGCGACTCTTCAACGGCGTCGTTGAAGAGATCATCGGTCTTCGAGGTCGCTACGAAAAACAGCGAGCGTTGCCTGATTAATCCACCAAAGTTATTAGCATAGGTCTTCAACGGCAGGATAATGAAGGTGTCCTGAGGTATGCCGAAGACTGTGCCTTTAGCAACTTCGACTCCGATAACGCGATACGGTAGACCGGCTACGGTAATCTCCTGACCTATAGGATTCCCGGCCGGGAATAACTTGTTGGCCACATCAGCGCCGATATATGCCACGCGCTGCGCCGCGTCGTTCTCAGGATCGGCAAGGAAGCGACCATCGGCGATGTCTCGGTTCTCGATGTCTGCGATGTTAGCTGTAGCACCCGACACGAACACGTCCGAGAGAATCTGTGAGCCCCGCTTGACCTCGGAAGGAGTGCCGCGCGCTTTGGCCCCGATCTTTCCGATCAGTGTCGCTCGCTCTTTGAGATATTCGTAATCGTCGAGCGTCAGCTCCTTGTTACGACGTTGAGCCGCTGCAATTGTGTCAGTGTCTTTGAAATCCTCGAGCGGATTGAAGCGTTGGACGGTGAACGACTTGGCGCCGATGCCGGCAATCTTCTCGTCAACATAAGTATTGAAGCCCTGTATTAGTGAGAGCACAACCACGAACGCCATCACGCCGATGATCATGCCCAACAGCGTTAGGGCGGACCGAAGTTTGTGCGCCCAGATTGCTGCTATCGCCAGTTTGAGGGTTTCAATGAATTTCACGGCTTCAGTAGTACGGGTTTGATGCGTTCAGGGTTGCAGTCGTCCGACACACTTTAGTTTGTCGTTGACGAACGCTACAACCAACCTTAAGGAAACTATGATCAATCCAGACCTGCAATCTTGCCAAGATCCGCAGTCGAGCCGCCTCGGACCAAAGCCGCGACGAGGAGCCGCACTCCAAAGGGTTGACGCTTGGCTGTGGCGCGCCAGGTCGCGAAATGACAAAGCGCTGACAGGTCAGCGCACTGCAAGAGTCTTCCAGTTGATCAATTCAACCTCTGATGGCGATTGCGTACGTCAACGACAAACTAAAGTGTGTCGGACAATAGACAACACTACTCCCACCGGAGTGCTTCGATGGGATCGAGTCGGGCGGCCTTCCAGGCCGGCCATAGTCCAAAGACAATCCCCACACCGGCTGAGATACCAACGCCAACACCGATTGCCCATAACGGAACAAAAGCGGGAAGCGGGGAATACTTGTTCATCAACAGGCTCGCGATTTCGCCTACCACCAGTCCAGCCAGTCCGCCAATTGCCGTCAACACCACCGCTTCAATCAAAAACTGGGAGAGAATATTTAGCCTGGTTGCCCCTACTGCCTTCCGAATACCAATTTCCTTGGTGCGCTCCGTAACCGAGACGAGCATGATATTCATCACTCCAATGCCGCCGATCATCAGAGCGACAAAGGAAATCGCCGTCAGCACGAGATAAGTTGCGCCGGTAAGTTGGTTGTAAACAGTCAACAGGGCATCCTGCGAAGAGATACCAAAATTGTCCGGCGCCCCCGGAGGAACACGCCTTCGTCTTCGCAGGATATCGGTCATCTCATCAATTGCATTTTGGACATAGGCTCGAGAAATCGGACGAACGATAATCACAAACACAACTTCCGGAAAAGGTTCGTCTGGATAGTACTTGTCGAAGGTTGTAATGGGAACAAAGATCGAGTTGTCGCGCGATTGCCCGAGAAAGTTTCCCAGCTGTTCCATCACACCCACCACGCGAAAAGGTCTGCCCTTGATCTTGATCTCTTTGTCGAGTGGTTCTTCATAAGGAAACAGCGCTCGCACGAGATCCTGCCCCAGGATGCAGATGTTGGCCCGCTCTCTAATATCAGTATCGGTGATGAATCGTCCGCGCCCGACGTAGCTTGATTGCACGAACTCGTAGTATGGCGTAGCGCCGATTAAGATGGGCGTATCTGATTGTTTTTCGGCGTAGCGGATGGTCTCAGCAATCTTGCGATGAATGGGCGACACGCCGACGATCGAAGGTGCTTCGTTTCGTATTGCGTCAGCGTCTTCAAGGGTGAGATCTTTTCGATGGAGTTCTTCCGAACCCGGCTGACGTCCGAAGCTGGGATCGAATTTGGTTACCCAGATCGCGTTGGAGCCGAGCGCCTCGATTTGTTCGGCAAACGCTTTGTCTAGTCCCTGGATAATCGAAACCATGAAGATGACCGTGACCACTCCCACGCTGACACCCAGGATGGTCAGCGACGAGCGCAACTTGTTTGTGCGCATCGTGTCGAAGGCCATCAGGGCGGATTCCTTTATGTCGTCAAAAGTCATGAGTTAGTTCATTGCCGATTGCCAATTGCCAATTGTCGATTGGAAACTAGCGTCACGATTGAGTTGGGGCATAAGCCCGATAGGTGAAACACGATAATCCGGCATTCGGAAATCGGCGAAACACGCACAATCGGCAATTGGCAATTGGCAATCGTCAATCGTCAATCCCCTCACTCAGCTCGCAATGCCTCAATCGGATCTAACTTCGCTGCTCGCCATGCCGGCCACAGCCCACTAATAATCCCGACCACAGATGACACGCCAACGCCCATCACTGCTGAAGCGACGTTGATCAGCAACGGGAATCCAATCAGAGCGGAGATCACGTAGGCGAGACCAAATCCAGTCAATACTCCGAACGCCCCTCCAATCGCAGTAACTGTCACCGCCTCAATCAGGAATTGCGTCAGAATGTCTTTCCGACGCGCGCCGATTGCTTTTCTTATTCCGATCTCTTTAGTTCTTTCGGTCACAGATACCAGCATGATGTTCATCACGACGATTCCGCCGACCACCAGCGAGACTGCCGCGACCCCGATAGTCACGAGATAGATATTCGACGTTGCTTTGCCGTAGAGGTCGAGGAAGACGTCCTGGGTCTCGAGGGCAAATCCCTCATCGCCATCCTCGTTGAATGTCTTGCCTCGTCGGTTCCGCATGATGGTTCTGACCTGGTCTTCCGCCGCTTCCAATTGCTCAGCGGTGGGAACCTGAATGAAGACGACAATCGAATTCCGAGCTCCGTAAGCTTTTTGATACGACGCATAGGGAATGTAGACGACATTGTCTCTGGAAAATCCAAAGATTGATCCCAGGGGTTCCAGTACGCCAATGATTTCGTAAGGTCGGCCGCCTACTCGAATCTCCTGACCTATCGCTCGATCGGGTGGCGCATCTGCAAACACATTCTTGAGTATATCTGGCCCAACAACGCAAACTTCCCGGCTGGAGCTGGCCTCGCCTTCCGTCCAGATGCGTCCGGCGTCGATCGTCACGCCATCGATATCGAACATCGTTGTTGGCGTTACTCCGCGGACGCGGACATTCTCAGATTTCTGATCGGCGTACTTCACCGTCTGGATTGCGTTAGCGGCGACTCCCACGCGCCAGCAGGCTGAGCACAGGCGGGCGATGGCTTGCTCGTCTTCATGGGTGACGTCTTTGCGTTTGCTGAACGTTACAAACTCCTCGCGCGACTTGATGATCTGCGGGTTCTTGGAGATGGTAAAAACTGTAGATCCTTGAGACGAGAAAGTGCTGGCAACGGTCTTATCAAGACCCTTGATTATGGTTACCACCGCGATCACCGCCGAGACGCCCACCACAATGCCCACCAGCGTCAGAGACGTGCGCAACTTGTTGGAGCGGAGACTGGAAGTGGCTACCAGGAAAGCTTCCCAAAGCGCAGCCAGACGCACGGTGCGTATCGAACTAAGTTTTTTTGGCAGGACTAATCGACCGAGCCGCGGGCGTTGATCTGTTTGCTCGGTTTCTTGGGATTCAGGAGACGCATTGAGTTTCATGAGAGCCATGGCGGCCCATATGCCGTTTGTTACTTACCGGACCTTCTCGTCCCTTTCGATCAGGCCGTCGCGAATGTGAAGAATCCGATGAGCGCGAGCGGCGATGTCGTGCTCGTGCGTGACGACGATAATCGTATTGCCTTCCTCGTGGAGTCGTTCAAAAAGATCCATGATCTCCATACTTGTGTGTGTGTCGAGTGCTCCGGTCGGCTCATCGGCAAGCAGGATTGACGGGTGATTCACCAGGGCGCGGGCGATCGCCACGCGTTGTCGCTGACCGCCTGAGAGTTCGTTGGGTCGGTGAGTTACGCGATCCAAGAGGTCAACCGCCTTAAGTGCCTGCTTGGCCATCTCGTGTCGTTGCGACGATCCGACACCGCCGTAAATCAGAGGCAACTCGACATTGTGCAACGCCGTCGCCCGGGCGAGCAGGTTGAACGTTTGAAACACAAACCCGACTTCCTGATTGCGAATCCGCGCCAACTCATCGTCGTCCATCTCTGAGACGTTCTTGCCGTTAAGCCAGTATTCTCCCTGTGACGCGGTGTCGAGGCAGCCAATGAGATTCATCAGCGTTGACTTGCCCGATCCCGACGGCCCGATGATCGCTATGTATTCGCCCTTTTTTACATCAAACGAAACGCCATGAAGAGCATGCACGGCTTCAGTGCCCATCTGATAAGTCTTCCAGATCTCGCGCATGGAGATTAGCGATGCCGGATCGTGCGCCACACGGACCTGTGTCTGATGGACGACAGGCTCGCTCAGGGGTGTGGTTGCGAGTGTAACGTCACTCATTAGCTAGCCTCGTTTGCGTTGGCGCCGGTCCTGCGTTCCTGGCGTTTGACACTCATTCCATCTTTGAGTGTCTTCAACACCCGGCTTGGTCCTCTGACAATCTCCATTCCCTGTTGGACGCCGCTGGTAATCTCAATATCAGCTTCGCCGGTAATGCCAGTTGTTACCTCGACGAATTTCACCTTGCTATTCGCCTCAAGGATGTAAACGCCCTTGAGATTTTTCGGTTTTTCTCCGGACGATGGCGTCGGCACGTTGCCCGCGACTGTCGCCGACGGTGTGGGCGATGGAGACGGTGATTTTTCCACAATGGCTTCCAGCGGAACCGCCACGACGTTGTTCTTCACTTTTGTGGTGATGGTCGCCGTCGCGCTCATGCCGGGACGAAGACCGTTGCGAATCTCGTCAGTCATCTCGCGCAGTTCGACTGTTACCTTGAACTCCTTCGCTTCCTGCACATTTACGCGGTTCGACAGCCCGCCCTGCGTGTCAGACTTGGAAATGGCCAGCGGATTTTTCTGAGTCACAACCGCAACGACTTCTTTATCTCCCAGGGCGTCTACTTTGACTTTGGCTTGCTGACCCACTTCGACGTTTGAGATCTCGGTTTCGTCGACGTTCACTTCGACGTTAATCGTCGACATATCGGCAATAGTCATCAAGGGGGTGGTTGACAGTCCAGCCACAGCGAATTCACCGACTCTGGTGGGGATGTCGGCCACGACGCCAGTCAACGGAGACAGTTGCGTGGCCTTGGAACGTTGATCCGCCTGACCTCGGAACAGCGCCTGTTGCTGGTTGGCGCGCATCTCCGACGACTTGATACCAGTGCGCGCATCACGCACGGCGATACGTTGTTGGGTGACGCGCTCCGTTGCTTCTTTAACCGCAATTCTCTGTGACTCGAGGTTGGCCCTGGCAGTTTCCAGCGAAATCTTGGCCTGGTCGAAAAGGTCTCGAGCGGCATCAAATTCCTTTCGCGAGGTTACACCTGCTTCGATCAGGTCTGTATTCCTTTTGAGCTCGCGTTGGGCCGTGTTTAGATCCACTTGCGCACGTTCGACGGCATTCTGCAATGCCACCAGTTGTTGACGGGCGGAGGCGACCGAAGCTTCAGCGATGACCAGACCCTGCTCGGCGGAGGCGACGGCATTGCGCGCGGCCTGTACGTCATTGATAGCCTGTTGCGCGGCGGCCCACTGTGCTTCCTGGTTTGACTGCAACTGAGTAGGATCGATGCGGACCAGTGGTTTTCCCTGAGTCACTTGATCGCCGGCGTTCACGTAGATCTCTTCAATCCGGCCCGGAACTTCACTCGTTAGTTTGATGTAGCGAATCGGCCTTACCTCACCCGAGGCAGTTACTGTCTGTCGCAGCTCCGGCCTGACTTCAATTTTGACCGTGGTTACTTCTGCCTCGTCCTTGCGACTGGCAAAGACGCTGATGATGATGACAATAGCCAGCAGGGCCACCGCTGAGACCGCAATAATGATCTTCTTCTTCTTGGTTAATGCCATGAGTTGTACCTTCTAATAAAAATTGTTCGATGCGGGATTGTCGGTTAACCCGCGATTTTGCACAATAATCCGATAAATCTAAGCCCTGCTACCGAGTAGCTTTTACGTCGGGAATCCGGAAACAGTTTCAACTAAGAGTATATGACCCGGTTAGTGTCGTCGCTACATCAGCAGCCGAGCCCGGGCCGTTTTCGGCAGAACTCCCAGGCCATTCCGGCTTAAGACATCGGAAGCTGAGCGTTGTCGCTCCCGCTGTTTTCGCGCTAGAATGAGCTGCTTCTTTCAGAGATTTCGGTCCAGCTCCGAAAGATGATTTTGATGCCATTCTGCCAGCTCCGGATCACCTATAAATGATTACCTGTGAAAGGTGCAAGACCGAAAATCTCGAAGGCTCGCAGTATTGCGATGAGTGTGGAGCCCCGCTTAGACCCAATTTTCGTTCTCAAGCTCCCAACGCGGGCGGATGGAAGGCAGACCCCGACGGTCAAAATGGCTCACACGCTCAAGCTCCTAAACAGCCGGAATTTGCGAGCGGCTCCAGTCCCGTTGTTAATCTCGCTTCTTCATTGGGTTCTGCCGCACGTTCTCACGCCTGGCTCGTGATAGAGCGTGGCCGATCGGTGGGCAAGAAATTCATGCTCAGCGACGTGGAATCTCAAATCGGGCGGTGGGACGCGGACGGAGGCATTTTCCCCGACGTTGATCTCGATTCGGACGATCCGGAAGCGAAGGTATCGCGGCGTCATGCCCGCATTACCTGTCGCGATGGACGATACTTTCTTGAAGATTTGGGCTCTACCAATGGGACCTTTGTTAACCGTGGTAGGAGACTTGCGCCTGGACAACCACAAGTTCTACAAGATGGTGACGAGATTATAGTGGGGAAGACCTTCCTGCGGTTTCACGTCAGCACCTAAGGTTGGCCTGCCTGGCCCAGATAGTTCACAAATTCGTCAACCGTCGTTTAGTTCGATCAAGTTGTAAGAAACTTTTGGAAGGCGCTAAGCGATATTAATGGGTGAGTGTGTTCAATGTGGCTCGGCCATGGCGTCGGGCGAACCTTTCTGCGGCAACTGTGGCACAAAGCAGCTGGTGTTGGCTGCGGCCCCGGCTGGCGTCCCCGCGAAGGCGACTGACATGAACAGCGAGTCGACAAACAAGAAAGACGTCGGAGGAGACGGTCCTGAGTCGCAAGATTCTGAGAGCGTGAAGAAGCCAGTCTCCAAAGCGGGTCGTCACACCGGCGAAATCGCAGGTCAATCTCAGCCGCCTGGTACGGATGTGCGTGAGCCAGCCGAAGCCGTCCCCAGCGAAAAATCAAAATTAATCTCGTCGGATTCTCTGGGAGGCTCCGCCACAGGTGACTTCAAAATACCAAGCACCACCAGCGTGCCACACAAGGGAACTACAGGTGGTCATCAGCCGGCAATTAAGCAGTTAGATCCCGGAACGGTCTTGAATGGTCGTTACGAGATCGCGCGTCGAATTGGCGGAGGTGGAATGGGTGCGGTTTACCTTGCCAAAGATCGCAATCTTGGTGATGCCTCGCGAGCTGTCAAGGAAATGGTTGAGGCCCACCTGGATCCCAATCAGCACGAAAAAGCCATCGGTGATTTCAAACGAGAGTCGCTTCTCCTGACCGCGCTCGAACATCCATCGATCCCGACAATTTACGATTACTTCTACGACGAGCCGCTGGGACGCTTTTACCTCGTGATGAAGTACATTTCGGGAGGTGACCTGGCCTCGCGTCTGCGCAATGCGCCTGGCGGTCGGATAGACGAAAAGACGGTTGCTGACTGGGGCATGCAAGTGGCCGACGTCCTGGAGTATCTACACACGCGTCCCAAACAGATCATCTACCGAGATCTGAAGCCGGCCAATCTCATGATCGACGGGAACACTGGACGGGTGATGCTGATCGACTTTGGGATCGCCCGCTGGGTAAAGCAGGAAGAGAAGGGTGTGACTGCGGTAGGTACGATGGGCTACGCGCCACCGGAATTGTTTGGCGGGAGAGTGGAGCCCCGCTCCGATGTTTATGGTCTCGGCGCCACGATGTTCCACCTGTTAACGGGATCAGATCCGCAAGACAATCCGCTGCTCATCTTCGACTTCGCCAAGAATCCCCGACCGAGACAGATCACACCGTCTCTCTCGAGCGAGATGGAGCTGATCCTGATGCGCTCCGTCGAGTATCGTCCAGAGGATCGTTTTAGCACGGCGGGCGAACTGCGCGATGCGCTCGCCACCCACCTGGAGAAGTTGATCTCCGGCCGCGTTAGCTATGGAATGCCGGCTCCACAACTGGGCAGCGAGACGGTTCAAGTCCAAACGGTCTACTGCGGTTTTTGCGGCGGTCGGATCGCAGCTGACGATGTGTTTTGCGCACACTGCGGAGCTCGCCAGCCGATGGCAGGCGTCGGCGCCAGCGCGACCTTAAGAGCTTCCCAGGTCACGGCAAAGCTCGTGGTAACGGGAACCACCGAGCTCGATTCGTCCTTCATTCTTCAGAAAGACAGTAATCAGATTGGTCGCACCGATCCGCATTCGAATATCTTCCCGGAAATCGATCTTTCACGATTCGATCCCGAAACCAAGGTCTCTCGTCGTCACGCGCGGATCTGGCGTGAAGGCGAAACGTTTTTGGTTGAGGACCTGGGCTCGGTAAACGGAACTGTCATCAATGATTCTGTTAGACTCGCTCCCAGGCAGCCACGGGTGTTGGATAGCGGCGACAAGCTTCGCCTGGGAGAAACAACGCTCCATTTTCTCCTGGGTTAACCCCGGCAGTTTCAGAAGAATCGAAAATCAGAATCCAAACTCGACGAGACCCAGGACCACTAAACCACTACTGCTCACGGACTACGGAATACTGATCTAAATCGGGCCACCGTCAAAAGGGTTAATGACTGCGAGAGTTGAGCGGACTGCGCTTGCACAACGACAATTGAGAACGCCGCCTCAAAGAGCGATCGCTCCGAGGCGTCCGGCTCCCTTCTCATTACGGTGCGGTGCGATGCTGATTGACTACATCGTTCTCGTCGGGATCGTTGCCTTCAGTACCCTGGTCTCACGGATTTTCGGCGGCGGCGCTCGAGCTGCCGGCAGTTCTGCGGAAACTGTCGGAATCATCATCGCCATTGTGATCGCCGTGCTCGATCTCGGCGTGCTCGCAGGACTAACGGGCAGAACCATCGGCAAGTGGGCAACCGGCCTACGAATCGAGCGTACAAATGGTGAAGCGCCCGGCCTGGGTCGAGCCTTGCTCCGACATTTTGTGGGCTATCCTTTGTCATTGCTCACTCTGGGCTTTGGTTTCCTGATTGCAACTCTAAGCTCGCGCGGGCGCGGCCTGCACGACTTGATAGCCGGAACGGTCGTGGTTCGCGAGGGTTCCTTATCAGGGCCACGCACCCGAGTTAGCGAACCCGTAGGCGCCTGGAATCCAAGGCCGTAAGCTTATTGAATTTTCACTGATACCAACATCAAAGACCGACACTTAATCCAGACATGGCAGAGCTGATTGTCAGATACCCCGATCGAGCGCCAGATCACTTTCCCCTTGGACGACTGCGGATAACGTTGGGCCGATCGGCCCGAAACGATCTGTGCATTCCCGATCCCTTCGCTTCGCGCGTTCACGCCGAGGTGCGCCGCGAAGGAGATGAATATTTCCTGCAGGACCTCGGCTCCGCCAATGGCACGCTCTACAACGGAAATACCGTCCAGGGAACAGTGCCGTTGACTGCCGGCGGGCGTATTCAGATAGGCGAGACGGAAATCGTCTTCGACGACGGCAGCTACAGCTCCAGCATGGGTGCCACAATGATCACGGATAACACCGGATCGTTGCCTGAAGCCACTATCGCGCTGGCGTCAGGCGATCGCACCACCTCTGGCCTGCTCGAAGCGATCGAAGGAGCTCGCACCAAACCGGAAGAGGTCACGGCTACTGTTCGCACCGCGAAGGAAGGCGACTTGCTGGCCCTGATCAGCAAAGTGGGCATCACACTGCTCGCTTCCGCCACACTGAATGAGACTCTGGAACAGATTGTCTCTTTGGTATTCGAAGCAGTGCCCGCAGATCGTTGTTTGCTGATGATGCGAGATGACGCGAATCAAGAACTGCGAGTGGCGGTAGCGCGCCTGCGCGATCGAGTGGGAGAAGTTGGTGAAATCCGCGTCAGCCGAAACGTTCTGGATGAAGTGGTGATGCGCGGCAAGTCAGTGCTGACGTCTGACGCGCAACACGACCCGCGATTCGCCAGCGGCACCGTGGTCTTGCAGGGAATCAGATCAGTATTGGCGGTTCCGTTGGGAGTCTCTGAAAAGGTCTTTGGAATCATTTACGCCGATTCCCCAATCGCCGATGGCCGGTTTACGGAAGACCATCTCAAACTTCTGACAACTTTGGCGTCGGTTGCGGCCATTCGCGTCGAAAATGCCCGGTTGGCCGAGGCGCGTATGCAACAGGAGCGTTTGGAGCGCGAACTCGCGCTGGCGATGGAGATTCAGCAGCGTTTTCAACCCGCTGCGCCACCGCAGGTTCAGGGTTATGAACTCCAGGGCATAAGTTTCCCCTGTTATGAAATCGGTGGCGACTACTACGATTTCATCAAGCGGGAGGACGGGAGGCTGGTGATTGCGCTCGGCGACGTCTCGGGCAAGGGAACTGCAGCCGCGCTACTCATGTCGTCGCTCCATGCGGCAATTCATGCTCAATCTGGCTCGCACGATACGCTCGTTGCCACGATCTCAGCTGTTAACCGTTACCTCGCTGATAACATTCCAGCGAATCGCTTCGTAACGCTCTTTTACGCCGAATTGGATCCTGAATCCGGCACGGTTTCTTTTCTCAACGCCGGTCACAACCCGCCATTGATCGTCCATTCTGCAGGCACCGTCGAGCAACTTGCGTCAGGTGGATTGCCGTTAGGTATAAAGAGAAACGCCGAATATCGGGAAGGACGAACTCAGTTGCAGCCGGGCGACGTACTGGTGATTTATTCGGACGGTGTAACTGAGGCTACCAGCCCCGGTGGCGAGGAGTTTGGTCCGACGCGACTGTATGAAGTCGTCTCGCGAAATATTGAGGCGTCCGCTGCGGGAATTCGCGATCGAATCGAATCAGCGCTCACCAAGTTTTCCCAGGGTACTCAGGCGGCCGACGACATTACGCTGGTGATCGTGAAGCGTCAGGCGGAAACTAGAATACTTTCGCTGGGCGCTGTCAACTAAGTTCCCTTGGCTCTTCACGTCGGTTCAGGCCTCTCCCGAGTGAACGGCCCTCGCCTTCTCAGCAAACGTACGATCCACCAAATCACGCGAACTGACACGAAACTTCGTGAAAGTTGGTGTTAGTTCGTGGATCGTTTTTCACTTTGGCTTTCGCAGTCTTAACCAGGAGAAGGCTGTCAGCGCTACGGCTTTGCCGCCTGATGTGAGGCGGAGGCTCTGCCCGCCGTATGTCGCTCTACTGGATTTCGGGCTACGCCCTTTTCTGGCTTTGTCTTTGCTTGTTTCACCTCTTCTCCGCACACCACTCAAAAGGTGAAACAGGGTTCCATAGGCCATCAGGTAGATTCCACGACTGGATATCGGCGTAGACAGTGATCAGAACTCGAGTCTCAAGCCGTCCTCGGCACCGACAACTTCACCTTGCCAAAGTCGTGCTGCTTCTTTAGCCAAGTTCACTCCGTCCCATTCCGGATACAAGTGAGTAAGAACCAGCGTTTTCGGCTCTGCTTTGTTGGCCACCTCTATAGCGTCTGCCAGAGCCAAATGTGTATCCACGGGCCGGTGTTTCCAAAAAGAGCATTCCATTAGGAGCACGTTTACGCCCTTTACAAACTCGGCGAGTTCTTGAGAGTAACCAGTGTCTGACGTGTAGACCATGGATACGCCGCGTTGGTCAGTCAACCGAATGGCCTGACTTTCGGCGGTATGGGGCGTGCTGAAGGTGTTCGAAGTAAGGTCAGGAAGTATGTCGAAACGCGCTCCTGGATCTACTTCCTTCAACTCAACCGGAAATGACTGGTCCAGGAGGCCGTAGTTGTTGCTTTGGTTAGTCGCCTCAAGGATTCGGCGGAGTCCTGCCGGGCCAAAGATATTCAGCGGTTTTGTGCGAGCCTGAGTTTGCGGCGCCCACTTCGTTCCGAACAGGAATGACGCCAGTCCGCCGAGGTGATCCAGATGGAAGTGACTGACCCAGATCGCGTCGAGATTGGCCCAGTCGAGCCGCTCCTCGGCCATCCGGTGCCCTGCATCAGCACTGATATCGAGCAAAACAGACCCGCTTTCAGTTTCCACCCAGTTAGCTGCTGAAGCGCGTCGTTCATGTGGAACCGACGTACCCGAACCCAGGATGACAAGTTTCATCTTTAACCCTGCGGCGGAAACTACAAGAGTGGACTTGCGGAGTCAAACGCCTTTTGGAGTGCGCCGGCAGAGCGAAGCGGCGACGGCGCTTTGGATTTGTTTGTCCGACACACTTTAGGAAGCTCTGATTAAGTAGGAACTAGCCGCGGATTTACGCGGATGAGCGCGGATCAGAGGAGAAGCAATAAAGCCACAGATTTTCACTGATAGCCACGGATCAGACGGAATGGTGACAAACACGTTCATAGAAGAGATTCTATTAACCGTTCTGTATTTCAGAACCGGGTCATCCGTTTAAATCCGTGGCTTAATTTTTTCTCAGATCCGCGTTCATCCGCGTAAATCCGCGGCTAGTTATCAGTTAATCAAAGCTTCCTTTAGTTTGTCGGACATGAAGTGGTGTCGCGCTGCGCTTTCCACCAAGACCAAGCCTGTCACTTGACCAAAGCGAGCGCTTAAGTTAAACCTCAAGCCTGCATGAATGATCCCAAGCTTGACCTCGACGTCCTCGCGGTTTTTTCTCATCCTGACGATGCCGAGCTGTCGGTAGCCGGCACGCTGCTGAAGATGAAGGCCCTCGGCTATCGGACGGGCGTTCTCGACATGACGCGTGGTGAGATGGGTACGCGCGGCACTCCGGAGATTCGGGCGAAGGAAGCGTTGGAAGCCGCGCGTTTGATGAATCTCGATGCGCGCTTGAACCTCGAACTTCCGGACGGTCACATCTGGCTCAACGAAGAATCGCGCACTGCGGTAGTCAGGATGATCAGGAGTTACCGGCCGAAGGTGCTCTTGACGACGCATTGGGACGATCCTCATCCAGACCACGCCAACACTGCTCGCATCGTTCGTGAAGCGGCGCGGCTGGCGACCATGGGGCGTTACGACGGAGATGCTGAACAGCAAGCAGTGAAAATGCCGGCGCTAATGCATTCCATCTACTCCCGTTTGGTGCTCCCGTCGTTCATAGTTGATGTGTCGGACTTCGTGGAGCAGAAGATGAAGGCGATCAGGGCGCACGCTTCTCAGTTTTACAACGCTGATTCAAAGGAACCGGCCACCCGCATCAGTGATGAAACATTTCTGGGTCAGATTGAATTTCGGATGCGTCACTTCGGATCGCTGATTGGAGTAGAAGCAGGAGAACCGTTCTACGTGCAGGAGGCGCTGAACGTGGAAGATCCGGTAGCGTTACTGACGAGGCCGATGAATATTTACTCCTAAAAATTTCGGATTGCGAATTTCGGATTGTCGAATTTCGTCGGGAGGTAAGTTGAGCAAGATCTTTCGAGTTTAATGGTAACGCGGAACTCGAGACTGGGGAAAGGCGAAATTCGACATTCGCAATTCGAAATCCGAAATTCTTAGTTTCTGATCTCCAACGCTTCTCTCCGCGTCGATTCGTCCTTCTTCGTATCCAGAACCGAGCGCGCGACCGCCAGCGTGGCAACGGCTCGTGGAGAATCTGCGGTAAAGCCGCGGGCCAACTCAATCGACCGGTACAAGTCTTCTTTGGCAAGGGAAGCGAAAATCCCTTCAAGGTCAAAGTTCTCGACCGTGAAGTTTGTGGTCGAGGTTCCCCTTCCACTGGAAAAGCGAGCACTCACCTGGGCATCCTCGCCGCTGAATTCGCCGACCGAGTTCGCGGCTTTGACAGCCTCCGACAAAGCCTCCCACACTCGGCCGCGATCAATTTCGAACATCAGCGTCGCAATTCCGATCATCGCGCGCGCTCGATCCACTTCAATCCCGCCGATACGTCGTCCTACGTTCGCCGCTTCGTTCAGGACTTCGACCGCCTGGGTGGCGTCGGTTTTCTTAAGCAGGCGCGCGACCTGCAACATGGCCCAGACCCTTTGCGTGTTGGTCAGTTCCGAGTTCGGCAAGAGTCGCATTGCCTCCTGCGCATCTTTGCGGTCGATAGCCCGACTTACCAGTTGGAAATCAATGAACGCCCGCGCGCGCTTGCGCAAATCCGTGTCAGAAATCTTATCTACGAGATCGCGAGCGGCTGGATCGCCTTTGCGTGCCGCTAACTGCGCAGCTCTGGCGTATAGCGAATCACGTTCGGCTCCGTCGGCAACGCGCTCGGCTCGATCGAGTGATTCGCGTCCTTCGTCGCGATTAGGATCCTCCGTGACCAGGCCGCGCGTCAGCAAGCGATCGCGACCGGTACGCAGATCTTCCGGAACATCAGAAGCGAGTGACGCAAGCTGCACGCGAAGCTCCGGGGCCAGTTCCGGTGCGTATTGTTCGAACAACGGCAGTAGACGCGCAATCATGAAATACAGCCCACGGCGCCCGGCCAGGGTGCGGTCCTGATCTGGCGGTTGGAGCGGTCGCAACAGTATCTGGGTGGCGCCGCGGAGAAACGCGACGCGAAGCTCAGGCGCGATATTTGGCGCCACAATCCGCTCGCGGGCCTGGCTGGTATGGTTGTTCCCGTCTTGTCGGACGATGATGTACATGAACGGCGTGAAGACGTAGGTCGAAAGGACGGAAACTCCAACTGCGTCCGACAAGGGATCGGCAAGCGTGCGCGCCAGCATGTTAGCAAATCGCTGATCGGCAGCCGCCTGGTCCTTTTCTCTGAGCTCGCAAAGGAAGAAGATTCCACGGGTAGTCACGCGGTCAAGCACCTTATCAGCAAATTGTAGCGAGCGTCCGATGTCTCCCTCCTGTAGCAACCGGAAGGCGAGCTGGAGACGTTGCGTGACATCAAAAGGCGGATTCTCAGGATCGGGAGTCCGGGCGCCAGTAGGTGTGTTGCCGGAAACCGGATTACTGGCCTCTCGATTCGTTTCGTCAGCCAACTGAGCCAGAAACTCTTCCGAGAGGTCGCGGTCGCGCTTGGCGGCCAGGCGCAAGACTTCAGCTCGCAGGTCCGGTGGAGGCTGAACGTACTGACTGGGTCGAGCGGTGGATTGTCGTCGCTGTTCCTCTCGAAAGGTGCGCCACGCTTCCTTGTCGGCAGTATCTGCTGACTCCCACGCCCGCAAAAAAAGAGCCCGTGCCTTCTCAGTGTCGGATTCCCAAAGTGCATCGGCGGCTCGAGCTTGCACGCGGGACCGAAGTGTTTGGCTCTGATAACTGCGCGCTTCGTCTGCCAGTGAGGTCAATAGGGAGATCGCAACTGTGCGACGTTGGAGAGCGAGAGGATCGACCGCCGTTTTAGGCTTACTTTTTTCCACTTTCGCCGGCGTAGCCTTCTTGTCTGGCGAAGGAGTCTGAGCCTGGAAAGAAGGGATTGCCGAAAGGCCGAGAGCGATAACCACGACCAAGCTTGGGAGACGAGGAGCTTGAGTCAGCATTGTGTTCCTCCTATTACCACCACTCGAAATCAAATGACAAGCAAACCGAGTACGAACAGGGCTCGCAGCAAGGTTCCTTCGTTTGAGTCCTCCGCTCAGCGGACTGGAATTCGGCAGTCTACTGTCCCGGTGGTGTCCGATCTTCCCGTGATTTGTTTTCCAACACAGCCCGCGCTATTGCCAAAATAGCCACGGCCCTTGGTGTTTCGCCCGTGAAGCCCTTTGCCTGCTCAATCGAGCGAAGCAGATCATCGCGAGCCATCCATTTGAACGCGCCGACCAGATCGAAGTCCTCAGCAGCAACGTTGGTTACTTCCACCATCTGTTTCGTTTGGATTCGCGCAGACAATGAACTGTCCTCGCCAGTGAACCCTTCGGATGAGTTTGCTGCCTTTACCGCCTCGGCCACCGTTTCCCAGGTTCTCACTCGATCCACTTCGGCCAGCACCGTCGCTACGGCAACCAGCGCGCGAGCCCGATCGGAATCTGAACTGCCAATTCTTCGCGCTTCAGTTCCGGCGTCTTCGAGCAGTTGTGTCGCTCGAGAACGATCGGAATTCATGAGCAGGCGAGCAGCGCGAGTATAAGCCCAAACCCTTTGAATGCCGGTCAGTTCGCCGTTTTTCGCGGCGCGCGCTGCCTCTTCGGCGTCTTTGTTTCTGATCGCAGACTGAGCCCATTGAAAGTCTGTGTGAGCTCTGACCCGCTTCCGAAGTTCTGTGTCTTCGATCTTATCGACGAGTTCGCGCCCATAGTTATCGCCGTTGCCAGCGAGGGCCACGGCGTAATCGGCATAGATAATGTCTCTCTCTTCTGAAGTTCTTGCGCGATCCAAACGTTCCTGCATTCTCTGCCTCGGATCGACCGACGTGTCTTCGGGCACAATGCCGCGCGTAACAGCTCGGTTCTCGCCGGTTCTCAGGCGCTCAGGAACGTCGGCGGTAAGCGCTGCCATTTGAGTCCTCAAGTCAGCAGCACTCTGCGGCGCATATTGCTCGAAGAGCGGTAACAGACGTTTGATGACCATGTACTTGCCCGCTCGTCCGGCAGTTGTTTGATCCTGATCCGGTGGTGGCGAAGGACGGAGGAGGATCATGGCTGCGACGCGCAAGAAACTGTCACGAAGTCTCGGCGGGACATCAGCTGGTGGCGAGATTCCGGCTCTCTGTTGCTGCGCGTTTGAACCACCATCAGCTTGAAAAGTAACGTATAGAAAAGGCGTGAACAGATAAGAAGAGAGACCCGCAACTGAGTTTGCGTCGGCGGCAGGTGAGTGTGCCACGCGCTCGAGTAGGGAAATGAAGAACGCGTCGGCCGCTCCGCTGTTCTTAGTTCGCAAGGCGGAGAGGAAAAAGATCGAATCCACATTCACCTGATTCAAGACCGGGTCGGCAAACCGAATAGCGCGTTCGACGTCTCCGTCGTCCAGGAGCTGACGGGCCAGTCTCAAGCGACGCGCGGCTCCCGCCGTCGCGTTAAAGGTGTTTAGCGAATTGCGACGGAATTCGGCTGCAGCTTCATTGGCCTCGCGCTCGCTGGCCTCGGAAAGATCTTTGAGAAACTCTTCGCCAAGCTTCGCATCGCGCCTGGCTACAAGACGCAGGACGTCGTTACGCACTTCGGGCCGCGCACGCAAGACCACAGGTCCGCTGGCTGATTGTTTCCGAAGGTCCTCCAGCTGCTGTTTGGCGGTTTCTGAGTCGGCGAGCTCCGCCGCTTCCCAGGCACGGCGGAATAGATCTCGGGAGCGCTCTTCGTCCACTTCCCACAAAGCGTCAGCAGCCTGAGCCTGCACGCGAGCACGTCTGGTCTGGTCGCGAAAGCTGCGCGCTTCATCGGCCAGAGTCGTTAAAAGAGACACCGCGACAACGCGTCGTTGCGCCACTATCGCATCGGGCTCGGATGATTTAGACGTCTTTGACGTGCTTTTCGCCTTGGCCGGAGGCGATTGCTTATGAACGTCTGAGTTTACCTGCGCACTGACTATCAAGCTGGGTGTGAACACAAGGCACACCGCCAGCCTTAGGAAGGTTTGATGGGTCATGGTTTTTCAGAGCACGCAGCTATGGGATGGATACTTCGTCGGTGGTTTTCACGCGCGGTTCAGGGCTCGGTTCCAGAAATTTCGGAGTGCGCCGTCGTCGCTTCGCTCTGCCGGCGCACTCCAAAGATCTAATCACACCGCAACGACTTCCAGATCGGGATCAACTTCCTGCTTGAGCATCCCCTCAATGGCCATCAAGGTCCCGGTCAGCGAGCTGGGACAACTGCCGCAGGCTCCCTGATAACGTATGCTCAACGTGTGGTCTTTGAGACCAAGTACTTCGAGATAGCCGCCGTCTCCCATTAGAGCAGGTCGCACTTTCTCGTCCAGAATGTCGTTGATTTTAAGTAACCGCGGGTCGTCGCTGGTTATTGCTTCAATCGATCCACCAACTGCCTCCCCGGCAGCAGCGGCTGCACCTGCGCCGGGTGAAACAGATGCGGCGGCGCGAATCGGAACAGCCAGCGTCGGAAGCAGTTCGTCCCAGTCGCCTTCATTATCCTTCTCGACCGTAATCATACGGTCCATGTAAAACACCGATACCACATGTCCCACGTCAAAAAGTGCTTTCGCGAGCGGATCGTTCTCAGCTTGTTCAGCCGAACTGTACTGGTGAACGGTCCCATTGCTGATGGCCTCGCGAAGAATGAACTTGACCGCATTAGGATTGGGTGTCTCTTCAATATCACTAATCTTGGGCATTTATCGATCTCCCTTTGTTCACTGGTTTCTGCGTTTGTTGGTTCCTACGCATTATCAGTCTCCTTGAATATTCGACTTCATTATAGACCCGTTCGGCTCATTGACGCAGTTCAGGGTGGCGCTAGTCCAATTTGCAGTGACACGGGAGGTTTTCACGCCAAGACGCAAAGGGGCAAAGACGCAAAGACCAAGTCTACTATCTGTATGCTCCTTTGCGTCTTGGCGTGAAAATTCCGATTCGACAAAGACTCACTTCAAGGTGATTCTGTCCACCGAAAAGTGACGATAAGTGCTTGCAAGAATTGTTGCCAAAAACAGGGGGCCGAGCATATACTCCCAGCCTCTCACTTGCCCCCCGCCTTACAACGGTGAGACAAGTTGAGATTGAGGCAGGCGATTGCGAGGGTCGCCTGCCTCTCCTTTTTTATTTGAAGTGATTGCTTCGCATGACGCTTACTCTGTTGTTTTTGGATTGGGGTCTTTGGACTTAGGCTGCTTTGCACAAAAGCGAAAATCCCACCCACGGCAGTGGGTGGATTTATTCAGATCTAACCTACAAAATTGTCACGCACAGGTTCCCAAAATCCCACCAACGGAAGTTGGTGGATTGTTCAAGTCCGGCCCTTTTTGTTCCGCCGTAGGCCGGATCTCAACGATCCACCCACTTCCGTTGGTGGGATTTTCGCTTTTTGTTCAAAGCAGTCTTAGGCCTTTGATCTTTGGGTGCGAATGCTCGATCCTTAGTATGTAAAAATCTAAGGCACCAAACCAGGACGAAAAACCAAAGACAAAGACCACATCGCACTCATGAACATCGGCATTACTGTTTACCCGACCTACGGCGGCAGCGGCATCGTTGGCTCTGAATTAGGAAAAGAGTTAGCTGCGCGCGGTCACACAGTCCATTTCATTTCATCATCTTTGCCCACTCGGCTGACCGAACTCAATGAGAGAGTCCGATTTCACGAGGTCGAGATGATGTCGTATCCGCTGTTCGAGCATCAACCTTACACTCTTGCGCTCGCTACCAAGATGGCCAAGGTGGCTGAGACGGAAAACCTTGACTTGCTGCACGTGCACTACGCCATCCCCCATTCGATAAGCGCCATACTCGCGCGAGAATCGCTAAAGCCCAATCGACGGTTGCCGGTAATTACCACGCTGCACGGGACCGACATAACTCTCGTTGGCGCCGATCGCTCCTATCTGCCAATCACGCGTTATGGCATCGGCCAGTCGGATGGTGTCACGGCCATTTCTCAGTATCTTAAGAACGCCACCAGAGAGATTTTTCAGTTTGACCAGATTAAAGTGATTCCAAACTTTGTCTGTCCAACTGATTACACAAGGCGTCCAAACTCTGAACTGCGGCGAACGTTAGCGCCTGAAGGTGAATCTTTACTAGTGCACGTCTCAAATTTCCGTCCGGTGAAACGCCCGGTTGACTGCGTGGAGATTCTGGCGCGGGTACTCAAAAGGAACTTGAGCGTGCGGCTGGTGATGGTTGGCGACGGAAGCGAGCGCACGAATGCCGAGCACAGAGCGCGTTGCCTGGGCATTTATGAAGCGTGCTCCTTTGTCGGCAAACAGCCACACATCGTGGACTATCTTTCGGTGGCCGAAATACTGCTCCTCCCTTCTGAGCAGGAGTCGTTTGGTCTGGCTGCCCTGGAAGCGATGGCTTGCGAAGTGCCGGTGGTAGCCTCGCGCGTTGGAGGTGTCTCGGAAGTGGTTACCGATGGAGAGACGGGATTTCTGAGCGACGTGGGCGACGTCGACAAGATGGCTGAAGACGCTGCTCGATTGGTGGCGGATGCGGAACTCAGGCGCGTGATGGGCCAGCGCGGGCGCGAGTCAGCGATATCGCGTTACAGCACAGACAAGGTCATTCCGCAGTATATTGAATTCTACGAACAGGTCCTTGCCAGGACGGGGAATGCGTAAATGAAGAAGTCTCTGTTGTGAAGTCCATCATTGTAGGAACAGCCGGCCACATCGATCACGGTAAGAGCGCGCTCGTCCGCGCCCTGACTGGGAAAGATCCAGACCGCCTTCCCGAAGAAAAGCGTCGCGGAATCACTATCGATCTCGGTTTCGCCGACCTCGATCTCGGCGAAGTTCGAGTCGGATTCGTCGATGTGCCGGGTCATGAGCGCTTTGTCAAAAACATGCTGGCGGGCGCCCACGGCATCGATCTCGTGGCTTTGGTGATAGCAGCCGATGAAGGAGTGATGCCGCAAACTCGCGAGCATTTCGACATCTGCCGGCTTCTCGGCGTCCAAAATGGCCTCATCGTAATCACCAAAACAGATCTGGTTGAAGAGGAATTGATTACGCTTGTGCAGGCTGAAGCTGAAGAACTCGTGGCTGGGTCCTTTCTCGAGGGATCACCAGTTCTAACGGTGAGCGCCAAAACTGGCGCAGGTTTAGATCAGCTGAAGTCAGTGCTCTGCGAGGTTGCGTTGAACGTTCCTCCGCGCTCGGTGGATTCAGTTGCGCGTTTGCCGGTCGACCGCACTTTTACCATGAAAGGATTCGGCACGGTGGTTACGGGCACACTGGTGACGGGAGAAATCTCGGAAGCCGACGAACTGGAATTGCTGCCTCCCCAGGTTCGTGTGCGCGCGCGAGGCGTTCAGGTGCATGGCAAAAGCGTTAGTCGCGCCGGTGCAGGACAAAGAACTGCCGTGAACCTTGGCGGGGTCGACACATCTGACATTGCTCGTGGGATGATCCTGGCGCCGATCGCCCGTTTCCGCACAACTCAGGTCCTCGACGTGCACTTGAGCGTTTTACGCAATGCCCCTCGAGCCCTGCGTTCGCGTTCTCGCATTCGGTTTCACATTCACGGCGCCGAAATCCTGGCTCGAATGCAGGTGTTGGAGCCCGGTGGACAAATAGGCGCCGGCGAAAGTGGGTTCGCGCAACTGCGTCTCGAAGCGCCGGTGGTCGGTTTGTCGCAAGAGCGTTTCATTGTCCGTTCATATTCACCCTCTCGAACCATTGCGGGTGGGTTGATACTCGATCCATTTGCTTCCAAGCATCGCGGACGCGATTTCGCCGCCACGCGGCAACATCTGCAAAGCCTGAAGGAATCTGATCGCGCGTCCAGGTTAATGCTGTTCATTGAGAGCTCCGAAGATCAAGGGCAGCGTCACACCGATCTTGCGGCGCGCACCGGCTGGAACGACGAGACCCTCGCATCCGCTCTGACTCAAGCAAAGCAGAGTTCTACAATCGTGGACTGCGACGGCGTATTCATGTCGTCCAGGGTTTTTCAGCGTTTGCAACAGGCGACGCTGAACGAAGTCAAAGCACACCATGAACGGGAACCGTTGGAACGTGGAATTGCCCGCGAAACTTTGCGCGAACGACATTTCGCGCACACCCAGCCAGAAGTCTTTCGGGTGGTGCTTGAGGCGCTTGAACGAGACGGCCTGATCGTCTCTGACCGGGATGTGGTGCGAGCACCAGAGCACACGCTCGAACTCTCCGAGAGTGATTCCAAAATCCGCGAGGGTTTGGCACAAACTTTCGAGAGTTCAGGTCTGGAGCCACCCTCTTTGGAAGAGGCTATGCAAGTCGCCCTTTCATCAAATCCTGAAAGAAGCCATGTCCGAAAGATACTTCAGCTCCTTATCGACGGTCAGATACTGATTCGCGTACAGGGCGACCTTTTCTTTCACCGAAAGGCACTCGACGAACTAATCGCAAAAGTTCGCCAGTTTGGTGACAAACATGAGCCGGATCGAATGATCGATGTAGCTACATTCAAGAATCTGGCCGGTGTCTCACGTAAATATGCCATCCCCCTTCTGGAGTTCCTGGATCGCGAGCGGGTTACCCGACGAGCAGGCGACCATCGGGCAATACTTAAATCGTAGCCTCATCCGAATGTCTGAAGACGAGATGAAGGGCTTGCTTTAACCCGCAGGGTAGCGTTACCATGCAGCCACAATAGTTCAGCTTTTCCTTAACCTTCAGAACAACTCATTGGCCGGAGGTTCAAGATGAAGATTAAAGACGTACTGGCCGTGATCGTGGGTTTGGCAGCGCTGGTATTCGGGATTTACAAGTTTTATATGTTCGTGACAACACCTGGGGAAGATACCGGCTCGCACAATATGTGGTGGGCAATCGGGGCGGCCGTCGTCGCGTTCATATGCGCACTTGCCTATTTCCTGGGTCACGTCAACAAGGAAGAGGAGATTCACATTACGCAATAGCCCTTGGGCTTCGAGTCACAGTTGCCCGGAAAGCCAATAGTGCTAGGCGCTCCCGCGGCGGCTATCGCGTGCCGATGTTCCTCGTTGCAATTTGAGTTTCTGACGCCGTTTGTGCACAAGTTACCGCGAATGACGTGCACAAGCGGCGCTTAGTTTGTAGGTTGATGGAAATTCCCAAGGAGACTCCGGAATGTTCGTAGCCCTGATCGCTTTGATCGCGCAGGTCAGGACATCTTTTGAAGAGCCCGGCTACTTCATGATTGTCTTGATGACGCTTCTGTTGTTGGGAGCGGTGGCCTGGCTAGTTGCCGCGGTCATGGGATTCGCTCGAGCGCGGGCGTTTCCGGCAGCGCGGTGGTTTTCATTCGCCTCAGTCTGCCTGATTCTGTTTCACCTACAATTCATCCTCCTTGGCTTCGGCATTCTGACTAAAGACAACAATCTGGTTTTTGGCCTTCTCAGTTTTTTTAATGTGTTTGTGGTGCTCGCCGCATTCTGCGCCATCATGGGTTTTATTCGACTAACCCAGCCACGCTAACGTTCGACAAACTTGAGTTTGTCGTACCTCGAGAAGGAAGGAGTTGATTAGGAGAACAACGACAAACTGAAGTTTGTCGGACCTGCAATCCCTGAAAATGTTTAAGAGACTTGTAACCGCCGCGCTCGCATTGATTGTGAGCGCGGCCTTTTTGTCGTGCGGTAACGCTGGTCGAGGTGGGAATCCCGCGCCTGCGGGGTTTGTGCAAGCGCGCGGCAGTCGTTTCGTAATAGATGGCCGGCCGTTTCGGTTTGTGGGCGCCAATGTCGCGATTATGTACCGCGACGAGGACCGAGAACGGATGCCCGCAACGCTTTCCGCCGCGGCTCAGGCGGGAATTCGGGTGGTGCGGGTGTGGGCCTTCGGGGAAGGTGGGCCCAACGATATCGGACCACTGGCGGATTTCGCCGACTGGCCGCGAACACATCCATTCCGGTGGGCGCCTGGAGAGTGGAACGAAGAGGCCTTCGTTCACCTCGATAAAGTAATCGTCGAAGCTCGACGAAATAACTTGCTGGTCAAGCTTTGCCTCACGAACTGGTGGCGCGACACCGGCGGCGTGACCCAGTATCTGCGCTGGGCCGGAATCAACGATGCTGCTGACGATCGTTTTCGGTTCGGCATTAATCCTGAACGCGCCATGCTGTTCTATACAAACGAGACCACTCGACGTCTCTATCGCGAGCATCTGGAAAAGTTGGCCACTCGCCGGAACACAATCACTGGAGTTCTGTATCGTGACGATCCCACCATCTTCGGTTGGGAGTTGATGAATGAAGCCCAGGCTGTCACAAGTCGCTGGTCGGAGCGTCGGGCCTGGATTGCCGAGATGACTGCTTATCTGAAGTCACTCGATCCGCATCATCTCATCACCCCGGGCGTTTGGGGGTATCGCTCGGCCGCTGAACGTCGCGAGTGGCTGGCGGATCATCTTTTACCAAACGTCGACTATTGCGATGTCCACAATTATCCGCGCGACGATCGCGACAGCTTTGTGGATTCGCCGACAGCGCTGCGAGAGTTCATTGAGAACCGGGTGGCGGCAGGTCTGTCGATTGATAAGCCAGTAGTGTTTGGAGAGTTTGGTATGGGCCAGGACGGCTTCAACGGTGCTGCCCAGGCCGAATGGTATCGAGCGTTTCTGGAAGGAAACATTCGATCTGGTTCGGCGGGAGCGATGTTCTGGATTCTGACTCCCGATCCTGCTCGCGGGTACGGCGTAACCTACACCACCTCACGCGATCAACTCCTTTTCGCGGAAATTGCTCGCGCCGCCAAGGCCTTTGCTACCCTGAGCTCCGCCGATCCGCCCGTTCGCATAACAGAGGCAGGGCGTCACCTGATACCTCGACAATTCTATTGGACTCGGGCCGAAGGTGATCCAGCCTCCCGGCCACAGATGATTGTTCGCGAAGACAAATCGGTTCTTTATCGCTTCAAACCTCTTATGGCCACGAATCAACGATTCGAAAAAATCGGGAGTGGACCTGGTTACATTTGGGGAGCCGGCGTCGGTTTTGTCGAGTATGAAGTGCCACAACGGGATGATCGACGACGAGTAAGTCATTTGATTGTGCGTACGCATATCCAACCGGTGCTGCCTATTGACGCGCGTCCTGAGAACATCAAAACGCGGGTCACGCTCTTTATGAACGGCGCGAACTGCGGTTCGCGTTTGATTTCGGTTGAAGAGAAAGGCCAACCCCTGATCCAGGAATGGCGAGTGGATGGATTCTTCGTGAGGCTGCGCGCGATGCGCGGGTTGCCTTTGAAGCTGCGGTTTGAAGTTAGACCAGATTCTGATTGGCTCTACGGCATCAACATTTCAAACTGGCCTGAAGGATATGATGCGCACGACGCGAAGCCGGTTGAGGTGGAGGTGCGGCAATAGTGTCCGACAAACTAAAGTGTGTCGGACAAGGGTCGCTCAGCGCGTCGCGGTGAGCGCTCTGATCGAACCGTCAACCAGGTACACATCGACCGACGGAACGTTCCCCAGCGAGATGCGAAATGCGGGATTGGCTGAATGTTTCAAAGATGAGAGTAGCGCGTTGTTGCTGAAGTAACGCCGTCCACGTGCGTCGATTATGAAGTCACCTTCGCTCAGCTGGGCCACCGCTTCCTCGTCCGACAGCGACACACAGTCGAGATCAGTTCGATTGAATCGTTCCGCGTAGTGCGCCGCCAGACCCGGAGTTTCGGTCGCGACTTTTGCGCGCGGCTTCGCTTGCCGCGCTATCTCCTGAATCACGTCTCGCAGGCTGGAGTCATAAAACTCGTCGTGAGGGAAATACGAACCCGTCTCAGAGACCGCGCTGCCTAATGCGTTCGTGTAGAGACGGAAGTGGGATGATGCCGTTGCTGAAGCCCAAACGGATCCAAGTACCAACGGCAAAACCATCGCCGCCTTTCCGTAAGCAACCGCGCGGTCAGCCAAAAATCTCTCAGCAATCCAGCGACTGACAAAATGCACTCCTATAGCCGCCGTGATGAAAACGGCCGGCAGCACAATCGTCAGGTAGCGAGTAAACTTACCGCCGGGAAACACGAAGGTCATAACCCAAACAAACATCCAAAAGAGAACAAAGTAGCGCCCGTCGCCAAGCTGGCGCCGAAACAGCAAGGGCAGACCCGCAAGGAAGCCAGCAATTGTCAGTAGGGGTAGCTTCACCGCGAGGAAAACAAAGTAGAAATACCAGGGTATGCCCGCGAGCCAGTCGGTCATGCGATGGCTGTAGAGCGTGCCCATGAATTCGTATCCATCGTGGCCGATTCTCTTTTGCCCGGCGAAGAGTCCCATCTCACGCCAGGTGGCAGGCAGCAACACAGTCGGGCTCAACAAGAGAAAGACGCCGCCCATGATGGCCAGAAAGATCAGGAAACGTTTCTTGCCGAGTCGCCACTGAGTTTCCGGAATTGCCTGAAACATCCAGTAGTAACAGATGCTGACCGTCACGAGATGCGGCAGGTATTTTGAAGCGATCATCGCCCCGAAGCAGGCCGCCGTGGCCCAGTAGTAAGGATCCGGCTTCCGATCCGAACGGCTCTCCGCGACACGTTGTCCTCGCAACCAGAATATGTTGCCCAGTACGAAGAAGAAGAGCAGGAACGTATCTTCCTTAGCGATACGATTGAAACCGATCGCGTGTGGATCAAAAGCCCAAAGGGCGGCGGCAATCAGAGCCACCTCCGCACCGAACAATTCCGCCACCAGCAAGTAGATCAGGACGACTGTGAGGGCGCCAAAGATCGTGCTCGGCAGGCGCAAAGCGGTCTCGGGTGCTACATGCAGCGATGATCCGGGGTAAGCGGCAAACGAAGTTTGGTTCCATTTTTCAGCGATGGACACGCTCGCCGTTTGCAGGGCCTTCATCAGCATCGGATGCTCGCCATTGGCGGCGGTCAGCCCGTTGGTGCGGTAGTCTGCGACTGCGTTGAGTTTGTTAAGCTCGTCCTCGCTCAGACCCTCTGCGCTGAGTCCGGAAACGCGAAAGCCGAAAGCGGCGAAGACCAATACTGCGAGAGTTGCAATCACCAGTGTTCGACTGGCGAAGAGCACGCGCTCGCCGAACAAATCCGGTCTCAAACCCGCAGTAATAATTGCTTCAGCTTCGGCAGCCAAAATCTACAGCTCCTTACTTTTGAAGGTAAATCTGCGGGGGGAGATTGGGGTTTCCTGCAGTCGTGCCGCTGGTATCAAACAAGGCGCGAAAGATTAACGCGATTACAGGGTTCGGTGCAAGGAAGCGCAAAGCCAATGTCCGACATGCTTCAGCTTGTCGCGAGGATTGGCAAGACTCAAGCGCGAGATAAGAATCATGGTTGACTGTTGCCAATCTCGACGACAAGCTGAAGAAGCATGTCGGACATTGGCTTGCCGAATTCATTGGAGCTTGAATTTTGCGAAGCCCAATCATCGTTTCAGCTTTGCGATCATACTCCAGCGGATAATCTAGACTTAATCAGAGTTTCCTAGAGTCTGTCCTACTGCGAGCCACCACTAATGATCAACAACTCAACCGCGAGGTTGATTGCCACTCCAGCCAGAATGCACATCCAGTATCTAAACTTCTTCACGGAACCTATTAAACGAAGCAAGGTGGCGATGCCGAGCGGCATCCAGATCAAGACGGCCGTCACCAATCCGGGCACATACTCGCGATGAACAAACGTCTGAACCGTGTGAGTCAGACTATTTACCAGCACGACTGAACCGAGGACAACGCAATAAGAATTAGGAAACTTGAAACGCCGGGAAACGAAAATTCCGAGAACCATCAATACGAACCCAACGACCTGGGCGATCATGAATCTGATTGGCGACAGATGAATGCCTCTCAATCTTTCAAGATAGGCAGAGTAACCGCCGCCGCCCAGCACCTCCTCCACGATGTGCAGCGCATAGGTTATGGGAAAAAGCCACAGCCAGATGCTGTTTGAAGGCTGTGCGGTGTGGTTGAAATGTCCGCGCATGCGTCCAGCGGTCTATACCACAACGAACCTGGACGCGAAAGCTAACTTGCGTAACAATCATCACGAGTTAGAATAGTCGGCCAAAGATCCATCGGCTCAAGTCAAAACGCGTTAGGTGAAGGTCGCTGCCCTGGGTCGTTTAAGGTCAACCTTCGTCAGTCATTCCTGCTAACAAGTTGTGAAAAGGAGAGCGATTATGAGATGCAAGCACGTCCTGGTGAGCCTGCTAATTCTAGGACTAATAACCCCGCTGACTACTTTCGGCCAACGAAAGACACGCTCGCGATCGGGTGGCGCGACTTCCGCCGCTGCCCCTTTGCCACCGATCAAATATACAGAGTACAAACTCCGAAACGGTCTGCGCGTTATTTTTCATGAGGATCATTCGACGCCGATTGTAGGAGTGAATATGTGGTACCACGTGGGCTCGAAAAACGAAGTGCGCGGCAGGACCGGGTTCGCCCATCTTTTCGAGCATATGATGTTTCAGGGTTCGAAAAACTACGACGACGACTATTTCAAACCCATTCAGGAAGCCGGTGGCACGGTTAACGGTTCAACTAATCCTGACCGGACCAACTATTGGGAGATTGTGCCTTCAAACTTTTTGGAGCTGGCCCTCTTCATGGAGGCCGACCGCATGGATACTCTGCTGGACGTGCTCAATGAGACGAAACTTGCCAATCAGCGCGATGTCGTGAAGAACGAGAAGCGTCAGAACTACGACAATCGTCCTTACGGTCTAGTCGGCGCAAAGATCAACGAAACGCTTTATCCTAAGGACCATCCCTACAACTGGTTGACAATTGGCTCGCTTGACGACTTGACTGCGGCCTCGATCGACGATGTGAAGGATTTCTTCCGCCGCTACTACACGCCGCGCAATGCCAGCCTGGCGATCGCTGGTGATTTCAATCCGATCGAAGCGCGTCGTTGGATTGAGAAGTATTTTGGCAAGATTGCGAGCGGCCCGCCTGTCATCCAGCCGATGCCGGCCCATCCGCGACTCTCCGAGTCGAAAGAAATCTCCATGCAGGATCGCGTGACGCTGCCGCGTCTGTACATGATTTGGCCCACCCATCCTCGTTTCGACAAGGACGAAGCGCCCGCCGATACACTGGCGAACATCCTCGGCGGGGGCAAGAGTTCGCGACTCTACAAAACTCTCGTTTACGACCGCCAGATTGCGCAGGAAGTGTTTGCGGGAAACAACGCCCAGGAGCTGGCCGGTCAATTTCAGATTGTAGCGACGGCCCGACCCGACAAAACGCTTGAGGAGCTCGAGGCTGCGATCAACGAGGAAATAAACAGGATCAAAAAGGACGGACCGACCAGCGATGAAGTGGAGCGCTCCTACAATGCTACTGAGGCGGCCTTCATCTTCGGTATGCAGACGGTTGGTGGTTTCGGCGGCAAGAACGATCAGCTTAATCAATACGCTATTTTTGTAGGCAAACCTGGGTATTTTCAACAGGATCTGGCGCGCTACCGCAACGTCACTTCCGATGACGTGAAGCGAGCAGCAAATACTTACCTGATAGACCATCGACTTATCGCTCGCGTCGTCCCCCGTGGCAGAGAGTCGGGATCAGAATCCACCGCCGCTCGAGGTCCAGGTGCCGCATCCGGCGCGGCGGCACAACCACCGCCGAAGCGTTCCAACCAGGACTCAGACAAATGGACTTTGCCCACACCAAAACCGGATCCACGACTTACCCTACCTCAAATTCAACGGCACCAGTTGTCGAATGGCCTGAACGTCGTTCTAATTGAACATCATGAGTTGCCGTTAGTGACCATGAATCTCGTGATCAAGTCGGGCGCAGCCAGCGATCCGGAGAGCCGCCCCGGCCTGGCCAGCTTAACGGCTGACATGATTGACGAAGGAACCAAGAAGCGAACTGCTCTGGACATATCGAATGCCTTGACTGACATCGGGGCGCGAGTTGGAGTCTCAGTTGATTGGGATGCAACCTCAGCAAGTTTGACTACCCTTACCAGACACCTCGACCGATCTCTCGACATAATGTCAGACGTCGTAACGAATCCCGCGTTTATGGATGATGAACTAAAGCGGATTCGAACGAGCCGACTGACAACGGTCAAACGCCAGCGCGATGACGCGAACGCTATCGCGAACATCGTTTACGCTTCCATTCTCTACGGCCGTACTCATCCTTACGGACATCCATTGATTGGCGACGAGAATTCTCTCGATGCGATGACGGCCAAGGATGTTCGGGGCTTCTATGAAACGTTCTACCGGCCCAATAACGCGACGCTGATTGTCTCGGGTGATGTGAAAGCTGCGACCATTCTGCCGAAACTTGAAAGTGCGTTTCGCAGCTGGCAGCGATGCGACATTCCATCGGTTGAGATTCCCTCGGCCCAGACGCGCGCCGCAGCCGGGATTTACATAGTCGACCGACCAGGCTCGGCTCAGTCGGTAATCAGCATCGGGCAGGTTGGCGTAGCTCGTAACACGCCTGACTACTTTCCGCTGCTGGTTCTGAATTCGATGCTGGGTGGACAATTTGCCTCGCGGATCAATCTGAATTTGCGCGAAGACAAAGGCTACACCTACGGCGCGCGCACCTCGTTTGATTATCGGCGCAGCGCCGGACCGTTCTCCGCATCAGCGGGAGTCCAGACCAACGTTACCAAGGAGTCGGTCGCTGAGTTCCTGAAGGAATTACGCGGAATCCGTGGCGAGATTCCCATCACCGAGAAGGAGCTCGAGTTTTCGAAGCAAGGCATCATCCGTGGCTTCCCGCGTGGCTTTGAAACACCGGGACAGATGGCGAATCGGCTAAGCGATGTGATCCTCTACGGTCTTCCTGACGATTACTTCAATAACTACATTCAGAAAGTCAGCGCTGTTTCGCTGGCTGACGTCCAGCGAGTTGCCAATCGCTATCTCGATCCTTCCCGAATGGCAATCGTGGTGGTCGGTGATCGCAAAATCATCGAACCCGGACTTCGTTCACTCGACGGTGTCGGTACGACGATCACGTTTGTCGATACCGAAGGAAAGCCGGTAGCGATGAAGGCGGGTGAGAGAGGACAGTAATACCCGTCCGCAGAAATGATTTGAATTCACCCAATTGAAGTTCAGTCGTAGACGGAGCGCCGACGGTGCTTCATGTCCGACACACTTCAGTTTGTCGTTGGTCACGACAAGTTCAACATTGCCAGAATCTTCAAGTTGAGCTAACCGTCGCCAGCGACAAACTAAAGGAAGCTCTGAATAAGTCCAGCAACTCTTTGGAGACAAGTATGTTGGATGTCAGGTCGGTTGACTAGAATAGGCTAACCAATAAGGCAGCTCATTCGAGGAGAAACGACTATGACACATCCAGCATCAGTCTCTACCTTCA
>Ga0187892_10001468_pt1 | contig 53758 bp, 32 predicted proteins | sample MA1701073metaG_FD_139345 | JGI IMG/M metagenome (GOLD analysis project Ga0187892, IMG submission 139345) | Bio-ooze microbial communities from a basaltic lava cave in the Kipuka Kanohina Cave System on the Island of Hawaii, USA - MA170107-3 metaG ...
CCCGCTTGTCGTCGTTGTGGTGCTGGGGACTGTGCTCGAGGTGGCGACCGTTGTCGTCGTCATGATGGTGACCGTGCTCGATGTGGTCACGGCCGTCGTCGTGGTTGTGGGCTCTGTGGTGGTCGTGGTGGACGGCGTCGTCACCGTCGTGGACGTGGTGGTGGTCACCGCGGGGCCGACGAGCTGCGCGACGCGCTCAGCCGTCGCCTGCGCCCACCAGCTCACGAGAAAGTGCGTCCCGTCTGTGGCCACTGCTGGCGCGAATTGGGCCGAGGGCATGACGTATAGGTTGAGGCCTGCGGGATCGAGCACCACGCCGCCGGGCGTGATCCTCGCCCCGCGTGTGAGTGTCCCCGCCCAGACGACCAACCAGCTCGAGCCACCGAACACCACCGTTGGTTGTTGGGGTATGCCGAAACCCGGATCGTCGGAGACGAGGATGCCGCCCGTCGCGGGCGGGCCGTCGAGCAGCGCGCCGGCCTGCGAGACCCGCGCGCCGAAAAGATCCGTAGTGCCGGCACGTCGATCGTCCCAAACGACGAGAAAGTTCGCGCCGTCGAAGCCGATCCCCGGGGCGCGCGTCGACTGGATCGACGAAGCCGTGCTGACGTCGATGGGTGAAGACACGACCCCTGCGGGGCTCACGAGCGCGGCGATGACATCGAACTGCTGCGCGTTGGGAGCGGTATCGTGTCGCCATCCCACGAGGTAGGTCGTGGTTCCGAAGGCGATGCTCGGATAGTCCTGGTGACCGGCGGCGGGGCTGACGCGAAAGTTCGTGCCATCCAGGACGGCCACGCCGCTCCCGTCCACGCTCAGCCGCTGCGCCCAGATGTCCCTGAAGTCGGCCCCGAAGTTTCGGCCGTCCGTCCAGACGACGAGAAATCCGGTTCCGTCGGACGCCACGTCCGGTGCGTTCGCCGGACCGCCCGGGTCGCTCACCACGACCTCGGTTCCGAGGAGCGATCCGTCGGTACCCACCACGCGTGCCCGGATGACATCCGCGCCCGCGTTGTTGTCATACCAGACGACGAGGTAGCGCGTGCCATTGAAAACCACGGCCGGATACTGTTCCAACGTCGCGTGCTGGCCGATCGGGAACGGCGCGGGCGCGGGCGCACCGGCCGCATCGACGAAGCGCCCGACGATGTCGTCCCCCTGGGACCAGACGTTCAAGTAGCGGGCGCCGTCGAAGGCTGCGTCCGCGGCGATGCCGTCGACCACTCCGGTCGAGAGCACGAGATCGTTCGGGAGGAGTGGGCCGAGATCGCTCATGGCCGCGTCAGTCCAGGAGAGCGTGAGGAGCAGCGCCAGAATTGGCGTCGCTGTGATCCACCGTCGTCGCCGGGTCGTAACCATCAGCTCCCCAGGGACTGTGCCAGAGTTGTTCCTGGCACCGGCGGCCAGAGGGCAAGGATCAGTCCCGACAGCAGGGCTTGGAGGGCACCGAAACCGGGGAGGCAGTATTGGACCCGATGGGGGCTACCCATGACGGCGGTCTTCGTCAGTTGCGGGGCCAGCGGTGGTTTGCGGTGGCGGACGATCCGTTTTCGCGGATGGGAAGTCCCAACGGCGCCGTCATGACCCGCCAGCGCCAGGCCTCCACGAGCGCAACGAAGATCATCCCCAGCACCAGCGACAGCCACCCCAACCGGGAGAGCGCGGGGACTGACACGGCATCTTGCACCACGTACTCGCTGAACGACGTGAGCCCGAGCGTCCAGGTGTTCAGGGCGACGCTACAGCAGGCCGTGACACAGCCCGACGCCACCGGCTTGCAGCACGCCGCAGTACACGTGGCGGCCGCACAGACGACGTCGCTGCAGCGGCCGGTGAGCTCCACCCCCTCGCGCCAGACCGAGAGGTTGGCTTCCGCGATGCTCGTGCCATCGACCTTGCCGTCGCCGTTGGCGTCGGCCCACTTGAACGTGACCGTCACCGGAGTTGCGAACGTCTGCCCCTCGGGGCCGAGCTCTACCGCCAGCACCCGGCCGAAGGGGCCGATCTGGATATCCCCGAGGGTCTCGGTGATCGAGATGCTGGTGGGCGCGGCGAGCGCCCCGGGCGGGATGTCGAGCGTCACGGTGCCGTTGGGCGTCGGCAGAGGGCCGCCGCTGGCATCGATGCTCGCGCCCGCGGACCCGGCTGGATCGCACGCGTCGCTCGCGTCGGTCGCACACGCATCGCATACGTCGCCCCCGTCCTGCGCGTCCGAATTCAGCTGATCGGGATTGGGCTCGGTGGAGCAGTTGTCGCAGGCATCCGCGACCGTGTCGATGTCGGTATCGAGCCCAGCGCAAGACGCGAGGAAGCGCTGGCCAAAGACACCCTCAGCGCTACCGTCCGGACCGTAGCCGTCCCACACCACCACGAAGTCCCCATCGGCGGCAGCCGCCACGGCCGCGTGCCTCTGTTTGTATGTCGTGTACGTGTTCACCTGGAACTCGGCGCCTTGCGGCGTTCCCGCACTGTCGTAGCGCTGGCCGAAGACGCCGTAGTTGCTGCCGTCCTGGTAGCCCGTCCACACCACCACGAAGCTGCCGCTCGCGTCCGAGGACACCGCCGGAAAGTACTGATAGTCGGTGGTGTAGGTGTTGACCTGGAACTCGGCACCCTGGGCCGTCCCCGCGCTGTCGTAGCGCTGGCCGAAGATGCCGTACCGGCTGCCGTCCTGGCCGTCGCTCTGCCAGACGATGACGAAGTTGCCGCTCGCGTCGGAGGCGACCGCGGGATAATCCTGTTTCTCGGTGGTGTACGTGTTCACCTGGAACGCGCCGCCCTGGGCCGTCCCTGCGCTGTCGTAGCGCTGGCCAAAGATCCCGGCCTCGTCGCCGTCCTGGTAGTCGTTCATCCACACGACCACGAAGTCACCGGCGGCGTCGGAGGCGACTGCGGGAAGGACGCCGCTACTCGTTACCTGGAACTCGCCGCCCTGCGCCGTCCCCGCGCTGTCGTAGCGCTGGCCGAATACGCGCGCGCCCGGCTGGCGGCTCACCCACACCACCACGAAGCCGCCCGCACCGTCGGCCGAGACCGCGGCGTCGTACTGGTTGTCGGTCGTGTACGTGTTGACCTGGAAGCCCGAGCCCTGCGCCGCGCCGGCGCTGTCGTAGCGTCGGGCGAAGACGCCTCGGACGCTCCCGTCCTGGCCGAAGCTTTCCCACACCACCACGAAGCTGCCCCCCGCGGCGGAGGCCACCTCGGGGTACCACTGCGAGCCGGTGGTGTAGGTGTTGACCTGGAACTCGCCGCCGAGCGCCACGCCCCCGGCGTCGTAGCGTTGGCCGAAAACGCCCGAATCGCTCCCATCATGGTCGAACGCCTGCCACACCACCACGAAGTCGCCGGTCGAGTCGGCGGACACGGCCGGGTATTCCTGCCCGCCGGTGGTGTAGGTGTTGATCTGAAACTCGCTGCCCACGGGCTGCGCCAAAGTCGTTCCTGGCACCGGCAGCCAGAGGGCAAGGACCAGTCCCGACAGCAGGACGTGGCGGGCACCGAAACCGGTGAGGCAGTATTGGCCCCGATGGGAGCTACCCATGACGGCGGTCTCCCTTCGTCACGTACTTACGAGGCCAGCGTTGATTCGCGGTGGTGGTCGATCCGTTTGCGCGGACCGGGGGCCCCAACGGCGCCACCATGACCCGCCGCCGCCAAGCCTCCACGATCACAACAAAGAACATCCCCGCCATCAGCAGCACCCACCCCCATCGGGAGAGCATGGGAATCGGCACGGCATCCTGCACCACGTACTCGCTGAACGACGTGAGCTGCAGCGTCCAGGTATTCGCGGCGACATCACAGCAGGCGGTGACACAGCCCAACGCCACGGGCTTGCAGCACGCCGCGGTACACGTGCCGGCCGTACAGCTCGTCTCGCTGCAGCGGCCGGTGATCTCCACCCCCTCGCGCCAGACCGAGAGGGCGGCTTCGCTGATGCTGGTCCCGTCCACCTTGCCGTCGTTGTTGGCGTCGGCCCACTGGAAGGTGACGGTGACCGGGGTGGCGAACGTCTGTCCCTCGGGACCGAGCTCGACCGCGAGCGCCCGGCCGAAGGGGCCGATCTGGATGTCACCGAGGGTCTCGGTGACGGAGATGCTGGTGGGCGTGGCGAGCGCCCCGGGCGGGATGGTGATCGTCACGGTGTCGTCGGGTGTCTCGACGACACCGCCGGCGGCGTCGATGCTCGCGCCCGCGGACTGGCCCGGATCGCAGGTGTCGGTCGCGTCGGTTGGACACGCATCGCACACGTCGCCACCGTCCTGCGCGTCCGCGTCCCGCTGGTCGGGATTCGGCTCCGTCGGGCAGTTGTCGCAAGCATCCGCGACCGTGTCGGTGTCGGTATCGAGACCGTCGCAAGGCCCGAGGAAGCGCTGGAAAAAGACACCGTAGTTGCTGCCGTCCTGACCGTAGCTGTCCCACGCCACCACGAAGTCGCCATCCTCGCTCGCCGCCGCCACGGGGAAGAGTTGGAGGCTCGTCGTGTAGGTGTTGATCTGGAACTCGCCGCCGACGATGGTGCCCGCGCTGGAATAACGCTGGCCGAACACACCGTAGTAATCGCCATCGTGATCGCTGGTCCAGACCACGACGAAGTCGCCATCCGTGTCTGCCGCCACCGCCGGTAGAAACTGCCTCCCGGTCGTGTAGGTATTCACCTGGAACTCGCCACCGACCGTGACCCCCGCGCTGGTGTAGCGCTGGCCGAACACGCCATGGTTGTTGCCGTCCTGCCCGTCGTCGCTGGTCCAGACCACGACGAAGTCCCCATCCGCGTCCGCGGCCACCGCGCCGTCGAACTGGTTGTTCGTCGTGTACGTGTTGACCTCGAACTCGGCGCCCGTCGTAGCACCCGCACTGGTGTAGCGCTGGCCGAACACGTCGCGGTCGCCGTCGTGATCGCTGGTCCAGACCACGACGAAGTCGCCATCCGTGTCTGCCGCCACCGCCGGTAGAAACTGCCTCCCGGTCGTGTAGGTATTCACCTGGAACTCGCCACCGAGCGGGGCGCCGGCGCTGGTATAGCGCTGGCCGAATGCGCCGCTGACGTTGCCGTCTTGGCCGAGGCTGGGCCACACCACGACGAAGTCGCCATCCGCGTCTGCCGCCACCTGCGGTGAGTACTGGGCATCGGTGGTATAGGTGTTGACCTGGAACTCCCCGCCGACCGCGGCGCCCGCACTGGTGAAGCGCTGGCCGAAGACGCCGGTGTCGCTGCCGTCCTGATAGAAACTGTTCCACACCACCACGAAGTCTCCGTCCGCAGCAGCGGCGACCGCGGGTTGGGTCTGGGTCGAGGTCGTGTGGGTGTTCACTTGAAATTCGCCGCCGACGGGGGCGCCCGCACTGGTATAGCGCCGTCCGAACACGCCATAGGCATCGCCGTCCTGGCGGCTGGTCCACACGACCACGAAGTCCCCATCCGCGTCCGCCGCCACCGCCGAGCTGTACTGCCCGTCGGTCGTGTACGTGTTCACCTGGAACTCGCCGCCGACGGGCTGCGCAAGGGCTGTTCTCAGCCACGACAGGCCGAGGACGAGGATCAGCGCCGGCACCGTGGCCCGGGGGCCAGAGAACGCCGGGAGCCAGCATCGGGGATGGCGAAAGCTACGCATGACGTACCCCGTCGGCTACGCCGACGGCGCGCCCGGGACCCGACGTCGCCGCGAAACCGCGAGGATCGTGACCAGGGTCATTCCCATGAGCACCGATACCCAACCCCAAAGGGAGAGGACGGGAATGGGCGCCACAGCCTCGACCGTGTACTCGCTGAACGCCGTGAGCTGCAGCGTCCAGGTGTTGGCCGCCACGTTACAGCAGGCCGTCACGCAGCCCGAGGCGACCGGCTTGCAGCACGCCGCGGTACACGTGCCGGCCGTACAGCTCGTCTCGCTGCAGCGGCCGGTGATCTCCACCCCCTCGCGCCAGACCGAGAGGGTGGCTTCGCTGATGCTGGTCCCGTCCACCTTGCCGTCGTTGTTGGCGTCGGCCCATTGGAAGGTGACGGTGACCGGGGTGGCGAACGTCTGTCCCTCGGGGCCGAGCTCGACCGCGAGCGCCCGGCCGAAGGGGCCGATCTGGATGTCGCCGAGGGTCTCGGTGACGGAGATGCTGGTGGGCGTGGCGAGCGCCCCGGGCGGGATGGTGATCGTCACGGTGTCGTCGGGTGTCTCGACAACACCGCCGGCGGCGTCGATGCTCGCGCCCGCGGACTGGCCCGGATCGCAGGTGTCGGTCGCGTCGGTTGGACACGCATCGCACACGTCGCCACCGTCCTGCGTGTCCGCGTCCCGCTGGTCGGGATTCGGCTCCGTCGGGCAGTTGTCGCAGGCATTCCCGACCATATCCGTATCGGCATCGGACCCGAGGAGCTGGCACGTGGCCGAGCAACAGTCCCCATCGGCGGTGTTGCCGTCGTCACACGTCTCGCCGGACTCGACAATGCCGTTGCCGCACGCGCCGCCCTCGAACCGCTGCCCCTGGATGCTGTCGTGGCTCGTGTCCGTGCCGCTGCTGCCGTCGCTATACCACACCACCACGAAGCCCCCGGCGCCATCGGGCCCGACCGCGGGACTATATTGGTAGTTCGCGGTGAACGTGTTGACCTGGAACTCGCTGCCGACGGGCGTGCCCGCGCTGCTGTACCGCTGCCCATGCACGCTGTAGGAACTGGTATCCGACCCGCTGCTGCCCCTGCTGTTCCACACCACCACGAAGCCCCCGGCGCCATCCGGCCCGACCGTGGGGTGACGCTGGTGGTTCGTCGTGTAGGTGTTGACCTGGAACTGGCTGCCGACGGGCGTGCCCGTGCTGTTGTACCGCTGGCCCTGGACGCTGATGGAGCTGGTGTCCGACCCGCTGCTGCCGTTGCTCTCCCACAGCACCACGAAGCCCCCGGCGCCGTCGGGCCCGACCGCGGCAAAGTATTGGGGGCCGGTGGTGTAGGTGTTGACCTGGAACTCGCTACCGGCGGCCGTGCCCGTGTTGCTGTACCGCTGCCCCTGGATGCTGGAGGTTTCCGCGTTCGACCCGCTGCTGTCGAAGCTGTTCCACACCACCACGAAGCCCCCGGCGCCATCGGGCCCGACCGCTGGGAGACGCTGGTCGTTCGTGCTGTAGGTGTTGACCTGGAACTCGCCGCCGGCGGGAGCGCCCGTGCTGCTGTACCGTTGGCCCTGGATGTTCCAGCCGTAGTCCGTGTCCGATCCGTTGCTGCCGAAACTCGACCACACCACGACGAAGCCGCCGGCGCCATCGGGCCCGACCGCGGGCTGCGACTGGTTGTCCGTGCTGTAGGTATTGACCTGGAACTCGCCGCCGGCGGGCGTGCCCGTGCTGCTGTACCGCTGCCCCTGGACGCTGAAGGTGTCCGACCCGCTGCTGCCGTGGCTCTCCCACACGATCACGAAGCCCCCGACGCCATCGGGCCCGACCGCGGGGTACTGCTGGTAGTGCGTGGTGTAGGTATTGACCTGGAACTCACCGCCGACGGGCGTGCCCGTGCTGCTGTACCGCTGTCCCTGGACGCTGCGGTAGCTCGTATCTGACCCGTTGCTTCCGTCGCTCATCCACACGACCACGAAGCCCCCGGCGCCGGCGGGCCCGACCGCCGGGAAACGTTGGACGTCCGTCGTGTAGGTGTTGACCTGGAACTCGCTGCCGACCGGGTCGCCTGGAGCGGCCACGGCCTGACCGGCAAGCACGAGCAGGAGCGCGAACGGGGTGGTCGTGTGAGTGAGGCGGCGGTGGTGCATCATGTACCTCGCCAGCGCGGGATCACCCCAACCGACGATCGACACCTGTCGCATCCCGCTCGCGGCGTCGGTGTGGTGCGCCTGATTCCTACCACCGCACCCGTCGCCGGCGACGCAACACGCTGGCCATCGTCAGCACGAGCAACGCGGCCAGGAGGAGCCACGCCCGGAAGGACAACGTTGGGATGACCACGCCGCAATCGCTGTCGATGCCTCGCATCCGGCGGGACAGCAGCCATCGTCGTCGGTGCAGGTGGTGATCTCCGGGCCGGGGATGCAGGCCCCGCCACTGCAGGCGTCGCCGTCGGTGCAGGCGTCACCGTCATCGCACGGGGCGGCATTGTTCGGGTGCGTGCAGGTGCCGGCGCCGTTGCACACGTCGCTGGTGCACTGGTTGCCGTCACCGAGGCACGGCGTGCCGACGCCGTCGAGCTGGCACGCGGAGTTGCAGCAATCGCCGGAAGCCGTGTTCCCGTCCTCGCACTGCTCGCCGCACGCGGCGTTGATCTGGCCGTCGCCGCAGAGGAAGCCGGTCTCGAGCACGCAAGCGGCCGAGCAGCCGTCGCAGTTGGCGAGGTTGCCGTCGTCGCAGGCCTCGCCCGCCGTCACCACTCCATTGCCGCACGCCGTCGATCGGCAGTTTCGATCGCAGCCGTCGCCGTCGATGAGGTTGCTGTCGTCGCACTGCTCCCCGCAGCCCGCATGCAGCGTGCCGTCGCCGCAGAGGAAGCCGGTCTCGAGCACGCAAGCGGCCGAGCAGCCGTCGCAGTTGGTGAGGTTGCCGTCGTCGCAGGCCTCGCCCGCCGTCTGGATGCCGTTGCCGCAGCCCGTGGGGGTGCAGTTACCGTCGCACCCGTCGCCGTTCGTCAGATCGCCGTCGTCGCATTGCTCGCCGCACGTGGCGTTCACGCCGCCGTCACCGCACGTGAATCCGGTCTCGGTCCGGCAGGTCGCAGAGCAGCCGTCGCACGATTGGGTGTCGCCGTCATCGCACTGCTCGCCGCAGGTGGCGTTGAGCACGCCGTCGCCGCAGGCGATCCCCGCTTCCGTCTGGCAGGTCGGCAAGCAGCCGTCGCAGGCGGCGGTGTTGCCGTCGTCGCAAGCCTCGCTGCCGGTGACGATCCCGTTCCCGCAGCCCGTGACGCGGCAGTTACTATCGCAGCCGTCGGCGTCGTCGATCCCGGTCTCGCAGACGTTTGGAGCCCCTGCGAGACAGGCGTCGTCACAGTTTTCGCCGCAGGCGGCATTCGTCGTGCCGTCGCCGCAGAGGAAGCCGGTCTCGGTCTGGCACGTCCCGGAGCACCCATCGCACGGCAGTATATTGCCGTCGTCGCACTGCTCGCCGCAGGCCCCGTTCACCGAGCCGTCGCCGCAGAGAGCGCCGGCTTCGAGCTGGCAGGTTGGCGAGCAGCCGTCGCAGGCGGTGGTGTTGCCGTCGTCGCAGGCCTCGCCGGCCGTTTGCACGCCGTTGCCGCAGGCGGTCGTCTTGCACGTGTGGTCGCAGCCGTCGCCGTCCACCAGGTCGTTGTCGTCGCATTGCTCGCCGCAGCCGGCGTTGACCACCCCGTCGCCGCAGGCGCCTCCAGGCTCGATCTGGCACGCACCCGAGCAGCCGTCGCAGCTGAGATTGTTCCCGTCGTCGCACGCCTCGGAGCCACAGGCGCTCGTGACGATGCCGTCGCCGCAGATTGCCGTACCCTGGGGCTGACACGTTGGCGAGCAGCCGTCGCAGGGTATCGTGTTGCCGTCGTCGCATTCCTCGCCCGCGGTGACGATGCCGTTGCCGCAATCCGTCGGGGTGCAGTTGCGGTCACAACCGTCGCCGTTGATGGCGTTGCCGTCGTCGCACTGCTCGCCGAAGACCGATTCGAGGATCCCGTTGCGACAGGTCTGCAGGTCGCACGCGTCGCCGACGTCGTCACCATCGATGTCCGCCTGGTCGGTGTTCGCGGTCCTGGGGCAGTTGTCGACGGCGTCCGGAATCTCGTCGCCGTCGGCATCCGTCGTCGCCGAAACCAGGAGCGCCGAGCTACACACCGCGTCCGGAGGGCATTCGTCGTCCTCGAGGCACGTAGCCTGCTCCGCGGCCAGCAGGACGCATCGCAGCAGCGCGCTGTCGCACACGGTGTCGGGCGGGCAGACGGGAGTCTGGGGATCGCAGGTCACCCCTTGGTCGACGACGCAGCGTCCGCCAGGGGTGATGAAAACGTCGCCGCCATCCTGGTTCGGATCGATGGGCGGCGCCAGGGGGTCTCCGGCGCTGCCGGCGCCCTCGCCCAGACACGTGTTGGCGCCGCCGCAGTCGGCATCGGCGGCGCACACCAGATCGGTGTCGTGGGAGCAGACCCCGATGTCCGCGACCTCGCCGACGGCCTTGACCTCCCGTGTGTCGACCGTGAAGACCTGGATCACCAGGTCGTCCTGGTCGCCGTCGCCGTTGAGGTCCCGGGTCTGCTCGGCTTCGCGGGTGAGGAATTTCACCGTTTGGTCGAGCACGCGATAGGGACGGCGCGGATCGCACGCCTCCAGGCGGCACGGGATCACCGCCTGTCCCGAGCTCACCAGCGCCGGGGGATCCTGCCGCAGGTCGACGACCTGCAGAACGTCGTCACAGCAATCGCCGTCGCCGTTGAGATTGCAGCTGGCGAGCGCGCACCCGACCGGGCACCCGTTCGCAGCCGGCGGCCCGTCGCACAACGCCGCCTCCGGCGTGCGAAACGCCACCAGGGCGGGACCGACGACGAATTCCTCGACGGGCTGACGGCGTCCCTGGACGTCTTCGATCGGATTCAGCACCGCCTGCGCGGCGTCGTAGACCTGGAGCACGCGGTCCACCGCGTCGGTGTCACCGGTGAGATCGGTCTCGTCCTGTGCCGCTTCCGGTGTGATGAAGACCACGTCCGCTCCGGCGACGGCGACCGTGTCGGCGGCTTGGCCGACACCGAGGGCGTCCTCCACCGCCATCCAGGTGCCCGGTAACGCGCTCACTCCGTGGACCTCCACCACCGTGTCTCGCGTGTCGAGGTCGCCGTTGAAGTCCTGGGCGTCGTCGTCCGCCTCCGACCGCAGGGCCGCGATCCACTCCGCCGACGCCGCCACGTCGACGGCGGCATGCCCGAGGCTCTCGGGCCCGCTGCACAGCCCACCCAGGCAGTTGGCCGGTACCGTGCAGGCGCCGTTGTGGTTCGAGCCGCCGATGCAGATGCCGGGGCGGTAGAGGTGAACGACGCGATCGTCAGTGTCGCTGTCGCCGTTGAGATCCGGGCCGTTCGGACAGGCCAAGCTCGGCGTCGACCCGGCGGCCTCGGGGCGGAGGAATGCCGCCGTCCCGTCGGCAATCGCGACTGCCTCCGCGGCGCACAGGGCGGTTCGCTGACCGCCGGCCATGTCGAACACCTGCAGGACGGTATCGGTGACGTCACCGTCCCCGGTCAGATCGCGGGACGTGTCCGACGTATCGGGACCGCGGACGAAGATGTCGGAGAGGTTGTTCGAATCGCCCCCCGCAGGGATGCCGTTGCGCGGGTGGGCGAAGGCAACGAAGCTCCCGTCCTTCGAGAGCGAGACGACGCACGGCTCGAACAAGGGAGAGTTGAGACCAGGGTTGATCTGGCTCCCGTTGAAATCGACGCTCGCTCGCATCGTAAGGCCGGTAATGCGGTCGTGCAGGAAGACGTCGGCCTCGCCGTTGCTGTCCTCCGCGACGAGGTTCTCGGCGTCGCTGCAGAGTCCCACGAAGCGTCCGTTACCCGAGATGGCGCCGATGGAGACGGAATCGCTTATCCCCCCGAGGCCCACGGAGCTCCTGCTCGCGAGGGACGTCGTGCCGCTGTGCCGATCGCGAAGGAAGACATCGGTTGCCGTGTCATCCAAACCGGGGGTGAGGGACCCCTCCGTCGTGACCGAGACAAGCCGACCGTCGTTGCTGATTCCCGCCCCCGCTGGTTCGATGAGGGGAGAGCCGCCGAGCTCCTGACCGCCCGAAGTCAGACTCACCCGGGTCGTGGCGATACCCCCGGTCTCGTCGAAGGTGCCGTTGCCATCGGCATCGCGGTCGTGAACGAAGATGTCGCTCAGTCCGTTCGTATCGCTCGGTACGAGATTGGTCGCGGGGCTTTCAAAGGCCACGAAACGGCCGTCTGCGGAGATCGACGGCCCGAAGAGCAGCGTGAAGCTTCCTGGCAAGGTGGCCTGTTGGCCAGCCGACGTGACGCTCACGCGAATCGTCGCCGTCTCGCCCGGCGCGCCTTCGTCGAAAACGTCGTCGCCATCGGCATCCCGATCGTAAACGAATACATCGGTGCCGCCGTTGGTATCACCGGCGAGCGGGTGCTCGCTCTCGAACGCTACGTAGCGGCCGTTGGCCGAGATAGCAGCCCGACCTGCTCCGAAGAAGGACGCGCTGGGGCCCTGGCCGACACCGCTCGTGCGGATGAAGCCGGACTCGTCGAACACGCCGTCGGCGTCCGTATCCCGGTCGTTGACGAAGTAGCTTGCTGTGCCCCCCGAGAGCCCGATGCTGCTGGCCAGATGGTAGAAGACCACGTGCCGCCCGTCGGGCGAGATCGCCGGCGCGAAGGAGTTCGCATTCGCTTGCGTACCGTTCGTCGCGATGCTCACCCGCCGCGTCGCCAGTGGTGATCCCGAGTTGTCGAACACCCCGTCGCCATCGAAGTCCCGATCACGCACGAAGATGTCCACATCACTGTTCGTGTCCCCGCTTACGAGATCGCTCGCCGCGCTCGAAAACGCCACGTACCGGCCGTCGGCGGAGATCGCCGGACCGCTCGCCGAGGTGCTTTGCCCGGATGCGCCGTTGCCGTCGCCGCCGCCGGAGTCCGCGCTCATCCGCGTCGTGGTAGCGTCGGTGCCCATCGTCTCCGGCGTGCGGAAATAGAGGAGGCCGTTCGAAACGACCACGCTCTGGCCGTTCACCACGGGCGCGGCATCGACCTCGAGCGGGTCGGTGACGCGATTGAAGCCGGAGAGGAGATCGACGCCGGTGGCTCCCGGATCGAGGCGAAAGGCTTGCAGCACCGTATCGAAGGCATCGCCGTCGCTGTTGGAATCGCAGTTGGCGAGACCCGCGGCACAATTGCCCTCCAGCGGCTCCGGCTGGAGGAACGCCACCATCTCGTCCTCGAGACTGACCGCCGGGAAGCTGAACGGTGGCTCGTGAATGCGTGTCGCCGCGATGCCGCCCGCACCGATGGTCGCGTCCTTCCCGGTCCTGCGATCTCGCAGTGTCACCACCGAGTCGTCCGTGTCGCCGTCCTGGTTGAAGTCGATTCCGGCGATCCCCTCGCTGACGACGAAGCTGAAGAGCTGATCCGTTCCGGCGATGCCCTCCAGCGGCACCGGCGTTCCAGCCTCCAGGCGGTAGCTGACGCACTGGCTGCCGCCGCAGTTGGCGGGCCCCTGGCAGGCGATGCTCGGGGCGTTCTCGCACACGCCGACGCCGAAGCGCGGTACGACGACTGGACCGACGTTACCGACGAGGCGCCCCCGAAACTCGAAGAGCCCGGGGCCGCACTCGCTCCCCGGGCAATCGACGTCGTCGCTACACGCTCCGCCCGGTCCGCTGACGCAGACGGTCGGACCACAGGTGCCGCCGATGCACTCGGCGTCACTGGTGCACGGCAGATTGGCGTTGCTGCCGCCCTGGCAGATGAGAAAGTCCTCGCTCCGCCGCGCGATCCGGATGACCGTCAGCGGCGCGTCCACGGAGCCGAACAACGTCAGTTCATTGATGGCGCCGGGGTCGAACTGGGGTTCGAAGATCGGCGGCAGAAGCCCCCCTTCGGGAGTGTAGGACGCGAGGAAACGCCGCCCCGGAATGCGTATGGGCCCCGTGCCGACGAACGCCGCCACGCGCGTGCTGCCGCGCAGCAGCCGTGAGACCGGCACGTCGTCGTCGCGGACGAGGACCCCGAGCCAGTTCATGGGGGCCAGGACGTTGCCTGCCTTGTCGACGGTGAGCCGAATCTCCTTCTGCAGCCCGGTGCACGGTGGCGCGGGCGCCGTGCACAGGTCCTTGAAGGCATTCGGCGGCGGCAGGGCGGTGAAGTTCCCGAAGGTACGATCCACCAGCTCGGACGTCGTGCGGCACGTGCCGTCGGCCTGGAAGAACTCGTCGATGCAGGCGACGAGACCTGGCTGCCCGATGAGGTCCACGCAGCGGTCGGCGACGGCGTTCGTCGCACCGCAGGGCAGCGGCGAGCCCGCGCGGGTCACCACGATCTTCGCCGGCCCGGTCAGGGTCCGCTTGTCGGTGGTCGTTCCCACGAGGTCTTCGGTGTTGGGAAACCGGAAGCTCAGCCGGAGCCCGTCGTCGCGTGACACCACGGCGAGGCCGACGTCGAGCGGGCTGTCGTTCACCTGGATACACTGCGCGCTGTCGACGTCGGGAAGGCCGCCGCAGCCTTGCACGGCGGTTTGCAGGCTCGCGCAGTCTGCCGCGAGCACGACGACCGTGTTCAGGTTCGTCGGCCCAGCGGGCAGGGTGAATAGCGGGTTGAAGACGAGAGTGACGACGTGATCCGCGGCGTTGGGGCTGATTCCCGGGGACGACGCGTCACAGACGTCGCGGCGTACCTTCACCTCCACGAATTCGCCCGGCGAGGCGAACGGCCGGTTGGTGCTGCCCAGGGCGGAACGGAAGGTTTTCTCGGTGCCGGGCATGAGGTTGCAGGCCGCTTCAGCGGATGGGGTCAGTACGACCAACGGGGCGAGAAGGAGGGCGAGCGGCGCGATCTCCCGAACCCCGAACGAACCGCGTGTGCGCGGAGTATCCCGTGTCCCAATACGACTTCCTCGGTGAAGGACCTCGCCCATGGCGGTTGACGCCCCTCCCCGGGTGCGTACGAGAGAACTACGAGAGAATGACGGAGTGGATCTCCCTCCGGAATCTGAGGAAAATGCTCACACTCCAACTAGAAGGTCAAGGATAAAACGTGGTATTTCCGTGGCCCGTGCCGATTCCTGCCCATCGGCGAACATTGGCGTACGTACATACACGTATGCGGCGTCGTCCAATGAGGGAGATAGGGCTCTGGACTACGACGGGAAGCCGGGGCCCGGTGGGCTTCTCGGGCTTCCTTGGCGCGGTCCGGGGTGGCGCGATGGAAACTGCCGCGCCGCGTCATATCCGCCCCGCTCCATGGAAGACGGGGCGCCGCGCCTCCGAGCGGCGACGCGTGTCTGCGCACGGTTGGTGTGCGGGTAGCTCGGGTGGGGCATTCGCCTGCCGGTGACGAGGTCGGAGCAGATGGATGAAATAGACTCGATCGCGCCGGGGGGGGGCGCCGCACGCGCTCAGAGGCCGCTCGCGTCCGCGCATCGGAGCCGGCAGGTCAGCCCCGGAGCCGTTCTTGTCGCACCCGGCGCGCGCGTGCGAACTCCGGATCCTTGTGGACCAGCGTCGCTGCATGGACGGCCGCCGTGGCGGCGATCCAGGAGTCGGCCACCGACAGACCGCCTTGAGCCTTCAGACGGGCGGCCTCTTCGAGGATCGCCGCGGTGCACGAGATCCACTCGATCCCGGCCGCGTCCACCAGGCGTACCACTGAGGCCGCTTCGTCCCAGCCCTCGTCAGCGGCAATCCGATAGAGGAGCTCCATGCGCGTCATGAAGGACAGCAGGACCCTGGCGCGCCCGGCTCGTCCCCATCGCAGAACTTCCTCGACACGGCGGGCGCCTCCCTCCTCGCCGCGCAGCGCGAGAATCGCCGACGTGTCGAGGACGAACCGGGGTTGCTCAGGCATCCTTCCGCCGATCGCGGCGCCGTTCGGCCAGCAGGCGCCGCACCGCACCTTTCTTCCCCGCCCCGCGCAGCGCAGCGATCGGGTCATCTGGAATGGGAACGAGCCGCACGGTGTTACCCTCAACGATCCATTCCAGCTCCGTGTGCGCCTTCAGCCGCAGGTGCCGCCTGATGGCAGCGGGGATGGATGTCTGGCCGCGATCTGTAATCTTCGTACGCATAGTTCAGGCGGTATCATGTAGAGCTAGCTCACACAAGACAGGAGCACGCTGCTACGTACCAAGGCGGCCCCGAACCTACAACTCCCGACCCCGGCGATCCGTGAACCGATGCCCTTCGGCGTCCCCGGCCCGCAGCACGAGATGCCCGTCGTGCAGCTGCCGGTGATGCTGCGTGCACAGCGTCAGTAGGTTCCGGCAGCCGCCGGCCCAGTCCCGGCGCTCACAGGCCGCTCGGGAACTTGATCGGCCAATTGGAGGTGACGGTGCCGCCGTCGATCTCGACGATCTTGCCCGTGACCCAGCTCGCGGCGGGCGAAGCCAGGTAGAGCACCGCGAGGGCGATGTCCTCGGGTGTGCCGAGGCGCCCCATCGGCGTGAGCGCCACCATCTGGCGCCGCAGATCCTCGGAGGCGTCGATGAACGGGGACAGCGCGTCGGTCTCGGTGGCGCCGACGGCGAGCGCGTTGACGCGCACGTGCGGCGCGAACTCGTAGGCGAGCATGCGCGTCATGTGGGACAGCCCTGCCTTTGCCGTGCCGTAGGCGACGAACCCGGGCTCGACCATGTAGGAGAGGGCGCTCGAGATGTTGACGATGGCGCCGCCGCCGGCCTTGACCATGTGCGGGACGCACAGGCGCGTGAGCTGGAACGCCGTGCCGACGTTGAAGTGAAACGCGGCCTCGAAGTCGCGCTGGCTGAGGTCGAGCGCGGGGGTTGGCCCCGTCCCGCCGGCGTTGTTGACCAGGATGTCGATGCGGCCGAGATCGGCGACGGCGCGCGCGACCACGGCGTCGAGCTCCGCCGTCTCGCGCACGTCGCAGGGCACGGCGACCGCCTTCCGGCCCATGCCACGGATGCGCTCCGCGACGCGATCGAGTCGATCGGGCGTGCGCGCCGCCAGCACCACATCCGCGCCCATCTCGGCCAGCGCGAGTGCGCTCGCGCGCCCGATGCCGGCGCTGGCGCCGGTGACGATGGCGACTTTGCCGTCGAGGCGAAAGCGATCGAGAATCATGTGCGCGCTCCTGGGCCCGCTCACCGGGCCAATGATCAACCGGGGGCTACTTACTGCAGGACGGCTCGCCCTCACAACGGCTCCGGCCGCCCGTGACAATCGACCCTCGCAGGTGCGAGACTCCTCCCACGGGACGGAGAGTCATCGGGGAGGCGCCCATGTCCGGACGACACTTCGAGTCGACGGCGGCTTTCAAGGATCTGCTCGACTTCGTCAAGGAGGCGGACGCGGCGTTTCTCGACGGCCCGCGGGCCGTCGACGATGTCTCGGTTGCCGAGGGCTACGGCTGGCTCCTGGCGATCCTGTCGGTGGCGCTCGAGTGCTATCTGTGGGCCGACGCGGCACGGCCGGCGATCGTGCCCATCGCCGGTCCGAGCCTGCCGACGCGCAAGTGGGGCGGCGACAACAGCGATGCGCACTACCACTTCGCGCCGCTCGACGCGCGGCGGTCCTATCGACTGCGCGGCCGGCGCGGGGAGGCGGTGTATCTCTCCATCACCATCTACGGCGGCCCCGACGACGGGCGCTGGTCGCAGCGGATCGTGGCGACGCTCAACGACCGCAGCATGACGATCGAGCCGGATGGGTCGTTCGAGGTGATCCTCAGCGCGCACGAGCCGGGCGCCGGCGCACCCAACTGGATGCGGCTCGAGCCGGATGCCATCGCGCTCGTGACGCGTGACTATCTCGTCCACCCGGCGGCACAGGCGGCGGCCACGTGGCGGATCGAAAGCCTCGATGCCGTACCCCCGCCGCGACTCGACGACGCCGAGATCGCCCGCCGCTTGCGCGCGGCGGCGAACTTCCTGCGCGAGCTCACGGCCATCAATCCCTTGCCGCCGAATCCCGATCTGACGAATCAAGTCGGCGAGCCGTACCCCGTGCCGGCGCAAACGTACGGCTGGGCGGCCGGTGACGCCTGCTACGCCATGGGCCGCTTCGCGCTCGCCGACGGGCAGGCGCTCGTGCTCGATGGCCGCGCGCCCGCGTGCGCCTTCTGGAACATGTGCCTGTGGAATCCCTACATGCAGACCTTCGACTACCGCTACGAGCGCGTGACGATCAACGGTCACCAGTTAGCCTACGAGCCCGACGGCTCCTGGCGCATCGTGATCGCCGCGCGCGATCCCGGGATGCCCAACTGGGTGTCGACCGCGGGCCACCCGAGCGGCGTGATCTGGTTCCGCTGGTTTCTGGCGACGGAGCCGCCGGCGCGGCCACACGTGGCAGTGGTGCCAATTGCGGCTACACCGCGCCGGCGCTGAGGCCCGGCACAGCTCGAGGGCGGCGGCGCGCTCGGTTGGCTCACTTCTCGTCCGGGACGTCGAAGAACTCCTGATAGCCGCGCAAGGCCCGGCGTCGCTCGGCGGCGTCGAGGCCGAAATCAGCGAGCCGATAGGCGATGGTGCCGTGCTTGCCGCGCGGGTGGGCGTGCAGATGGCGCTCGATGGCGGCGCGGGCCGCCGGCCCGGGCGGCAGGCCGACGAACGTGAGGACGCGCAGCGTGGTGGCGAGCGGATCGGCCATGAACTCGTGGAAGCGCACGTCCATGACCTGGCCCGGCGGCACGCGCGGCCGCTGCGTGACCGCCGCGCCGAGCAGGTCCTCCAGAAGCGTGGACCAGTAGTGTCCGGTGACGCGTGGATCGATGCCGTCGCTCTGCAGGCGGAGCGCGTAGGTAGTCATCGTGACCAGCGACGCCAGCACCGGCAGCGGATCGCGGTGCGTCTGGACGATGCGTGCGCCGGGAAACACGGCAAGGAGCGGTCCGAGCTGCTCGAGATGCTGCGGTGACTTCAACACCCAGCGTCTGGGACCGCGGAGCCACTGGAGCATCTGCAGCGCCCGCCTGAGATACCGATAGGCGCCGGTCTGGTCATGCGCCTTGTACCAGTCGCGGTAGCTCGGCACGCGATACATGGTCTCGAAGAGCATGGTGGAGAAGGCGAGGGCGAGGAGCTGAATCTCCTCGTGCGGTGCATCGGACGTCATCTCATGCATCATCGGGAACAAGGGCAGTGCCCAGTGCTGGAAACGGAGCGCGCGTTCGCACCGCCGCCGGCGCGGATCGACTGCGCCCGGCTTCGGCCGCTCGCCGTCCGGCGGCACGGGCTCGAGGCTCTCCCAGTAGGGGAGCGAGCGCAGGGCCGGGTCCTGCGCCACCAGGCTGTGCAGATGGGTCGTGCCGGTGCGCGGCAGCCCCAGGATGAAGATCGGCGCGTCGATCTCTTCGTCGAGAATCTCGGGATGGCGCCGGACGAGGTCCTCGACGCGCAGGCGCGTCGCGAGGAGCTGGAGCAGGAACTGTCGCGCCATGAGGCAGCCGAGTGGCGTGAGATGCGCCTCGCGCTCGAGGGCGCGCAGCAGGACCGCGAGGGGGGTGCGAAAGGCGCCATCGCCGAAGTCGGCGAGGCCCGTGCGCCGGCGCGCTGCCTCGAGCAGCTCCGTCTCGTCGAAACGGGCGAGCCGCCCGAGGAACGGGCGCGCGAGCGTGTTGCCGGCGCGGATCGGCCACGGCAGCCACGGGTGGGCGAGATCATCGATGCTGATGCGCCGGTCGCCGTCGGCCACGGACTTCCCTCGACGATCCGTCGGGCTTTGTCGCCACCCGTCCGGTGGTCGCATCGTAGCGCGAGCCAACGGGCCGGGGTCAACGACCCGGCCGGGCCCGGCACTTCAGCCACTCCCGGGCTCGGCGATCACGAAACGAAGGGTCCGGGCGTTGCCCGCGCGCGGGTTTTGCGAAGGCGCTGCGCCTTGTTATTAGTTTCCCGGTGAACAAGCGTATGACACTCGCCGAGGCGGTCGCCGAGATCCGCGACGGCATGACCGTCGGCATCGGCGGCTGGGGGGCGCGGCGCAAGCCGATGGCGCTCGTGCGCGCGCTCGTGCGCTCGCCGGTCAAGGACCTCACGTTGGTGTCCTACGGCGGCCCCGACGTCGGCATGCTGTGCGCCGCGGGCAAGGTCCGCAAGCTCGTCTTCGGCTTCGTCTCGCTCGATCTCATTGCCCTCGATCCGCACTTCCGGGCGGCGCGCCAGGCCGGGGCGCTCGAGGTCATGGAGATCGACGAGGGCATGCTGCAATGGGGCCTGCGCGCGGCGATGATCCGATTGCCGTTTCTGCCGACGCGGGCCGGTCTCGCCTGCGACGTCGAGCGCCTCAATCCGGCACTGCGTACCATCCGCTCGCCCTATGACGACCGCGAGACGCTGCTCGCCATGCCGGCGCTGCGGCTCGATGTCGCGCTCGTGCACGTGCATCATGCCGACGAGCGCGGCAACGGGCAGATCCTCGGCCCCGACCCGTACTTCGATGAGCTCTTCTGCGGCGCCGCGGCGCGGCGCATCGTCAGCTGCGAACGTATCGTCGAGACTTCTGCGCTCACCGATCTCGGCTGCGTCCATACGCTGCAGCTCAATCGCACGCTCGTCGACGGCGTGGTCGAGGCGCCCTTCGGAGCGCACCCCACCTCGTGCACCCCGGCGTACGGCATCGACCTCGAGCACGTGAAGGCCTACGTGGCGGCGACGGGCGCCGAGGCGTGGGCCGCCTACCGGCAGCGCTATGTCGACGTCGATCACCATGCATACGTCGAGGCGGTTGGCGGCTCCGCACGCGTGGCGGCCATCCCGGCGCCGATCTTCTGACGCAAGGCGGACGAAAAGCCGACGGACGATATGGACGAGCAGGCGCGCGGCGGAGATCACACGCTGGCCGAGCTGTGCGTGGCAGCGGCGGCGGAGGCGTGGCGGGACGCGGGCGAGATCCTGGCCTCGGGCCTGGGGCTCGTGCCACGTCTGGCGGCTGGTCTCGCCAAGCTCACGTTCAGCCCGGATCTGCTGCTGACCGATGCCGAGGCGCTCCTCCTCGCCGCGCCCGTGGCGGTGGGCCCGCGGCGCGGCGCCGCGCTCGAGGTCGAGGGATGGCTGCCGTTTTCCCGTGTCTTCGATCTCCTGTGGAGCGGCAAGCGGCACGCCATGACCATGCCGACGCAGATCGATCGCTTCGGGAACGTCAACATCAGCCGCATCGGCGATGCGGCGCGGCCGAAGGCGCAGCTCCTCGGCGTGCGCGGCATTCCCGGCAACACCATCAACCACCCGTGCAGCTTCTTCGTCGCGCGCCACTCGCCGCGCAGCTTCGTCGCCGAGGTCGACATGGCCTCCGGGGTGGGCTACGACCCGCGGCGCTGGGCGCCGGGCGTGCGGCAGGACTTTCGGGACCTGCGGCTCGTGGTGACGAATCTCGCCGTGCTCGACTTCCAGGGCTCGGCGCACGCGATGCGTATTCGCTCCGTCCATCCGGGTGTGAGTGTCGACGACGTCCGGCGGCAGACGGGATTCGAGCTGGCGGTCGCCGCCGACGTGGCCGAGACGCTGGCGCCGACCGCCGCGCAGCTCCGCCTGATCCGCGAGGTGCTCGATCCGAACAACTTGCGGGCGGGGGCCTTCGAGGGATAGGTGCCGTGACGCTTCATACCAAGCTCTGCGACGTCCTCGGCGTCCGCTATCCGATCATCCAAACCGCCATGGGCTGGGTCGCCACGCCCGAGCTGGTGGCGGGGACGTCCAACGCCGGCGCTTTCGGGTTCCTGGCCGTGGCGACGCTGCGTGCCGACGAGGCCGAGCGCGCGATCGTGCGGGTGAAGGAGCTGACGGATCGGCCTTTCGGGGTGAACTTCCTCACCGAGCAGCCGGGCGCGCCCGAGATCATCGAGGCGATCATCCGCCACCGCGTGCGGGCGGCGAGCTACAGCCGCGCGCCGAGCCGCGACTTCGTCCGCCGCCTGAAGGACGCAGGCGTGCTGTGCGTGCCGACCGTGGGCGCGCTGCGCCATGCCGAGAAGGCGGTCGAGCTCGGCGCCGACATGCTGGTGGCGCAGGGCGGCGAGGGCGGCGGCCATACCGGCTCGGTGCCGACGACGCTGCTCCTGCCCCAGGTGCTCGACGCCGTCGACGTGCCGGTGGTGGCCGCCGGGGGCTTCTACGACGGTCGCGGGCTGGCGGCGGCGCTAGCCTATGGCGCCGTCGGGATCGCCATGGGCACCCGCTTCCTGCTCACCGAGGAAAGCCCCGTGCCGCGCGAGACGCTGAAGCGCTACTTCGCCGCGTCCGTGATTGACATCCCCGTGACGACGCGCGTCGACGGCCTGCCGCATCGAATGATCCGCAACGAGCTCGTGAGCCAGCTCGAGACGAGCAACCCCGCGACGCTGCTCCTGCGGGCGCTCCGCAGCGCGCTCGCCTATCGCAAGCTCTCCGGCGCGTCGGTGGGTGAGCTGCTCTCTGCCGCGCTCGCGATGCGCCGGGGCGAGCGGCTGACGCGCGCCCAGACCCTGATGGCGGCCAACGCCCCCATCCTGATAAGAAAGGCGATGGTCGAAGGGCGTCCCGCCGAGGGCGTGCTCCCGAGCGGACAGGTGGCGGGGCTCATCGACGATCTGCCGCGCTGCGCCGATCTCGTCGCGCGCATCGTCGCCGACGCCGAGGCGCGACTTGCTGCGCTTACGGCGAGCTCCGAGCGCCTGCCGTCGACGGCTCGAGGATGAGCCAGGCACTAGCTAGGAATCGTCAGTGTCGGTGAAGACCAGTATCGATGCGGGGGTGGCCGAGGTCATCCTCGACCATCCGCCGGTCAACGCGCTCGACAGCGCTGGCTGGCGCCGGCTCGCCGAGACGGTCGCGGCGCTCGGCGCCGACGAGGCGGTGCGGGTGCTGATCATCGCCGCGAACGGGCGCGGCTTCTGCGCTGGCGTCGACATCAAGGAGCTGGCGCGGGACGCGAGTCTCATCACCCGGGTAAACAAGGGCTGCTACGACGCCTTCGCCGCCATACACGACTGCCCGGTGCCCGTCATCGCCGCCGCCCACGGCTTTGTGCTCGGCGGTGGCATCGGCATCGTCGGTTCCTGCGACGTGATTATCGCCTCCGAGGACGCGACCTTCGGTCTTCCCGAGATCGACCGCGGCGCGCTCGGCGCCGGATCCCACCTGCTGCGCATGTTCCCGATCCAGAAGGTCCGCCGCATGCTGTACACGGGCCAGCCGATCACTGCCGCCGAGGCCTATCGCCTCGGCGCCCTGGAGTCGGTGGTCGCGCGCGACGAGCTGCTGCCGGCAGCGCGCGCGCTCGCCCGGACGATCGCCACCAAGAGCCCGCGCGCCGTGCGCCTGGCGAAGGAATCGCTCAACGGCATCGAGCCGCTCGACGTCAAGCGCAGCTACCGCTTCGAGCAGGGCTTCACTCTCGAGCTGTACACCTCGCCGGACTCCCAGGAGGCCCGCGACGCCTTCGTCGAGAAGCGCGAGGCCGACTTCGCCAGATCGAGCGCGTCCGGCAAAGCGGACAAGGTTGGCAAGGTTGGCAAGGTTGGCATGTCCAGCGAGTCCGACACGTCTACCAAGGTCACGACGTCCGCCGGCCGGGCCAAGACGTAGCCGAATCCCCCCGCGCGCATGGACCTGACGTACACGCCTGCCGAGCAGGCGTTCCGGCACGAAGCGCGGGCGTGGCTCGAGGCGCACGTGCCGAGCGTCCCGCTGCCGTCGATGGACACGCGGGAGGGATTCACGGCCCATCGCGCGTGGGAGCGTGTGCTCAACGACGGGCACTGGGCGATGGTGCCGTGGCCCAAGGCGTTCGGCGGCCGCGGCGCCAACCTCATCGAGTGGCTCATCTTCGAGGAGGAGTACTACCGCGCCGACGCGCCCGGGCGCGTCAACCAGAACGGGATCTTCCTGCTCGGCCCGACGCTCATGGAGTTCGGGACCGAGGCGCAGCAGCGGCGGTTTCTGCCGCCGATGGCGGCGGGCACGGAGATCTGGGCGCAGGGCTGGTCGGAGCCCAACGCCGGCAGCGACATGGCCGCGATCCGCGCCACCGCCCGGCGCGACGGCGACCACTACGTTCTCAACGGCCAGAAGACATGGTGCTCGCGGGCCGCGTTCGCCGACTGGCTCTTCGGGATCTTCCGCACCGACCCGGCCTCGGAGCGCCACCGGGGTCTCAGCTTCATCCTCGTGCCACTCGACGCCGCGGGGGTACGGGTCCGGCCCATCACGCAGCTCGACGGCGAGACGGGATTCGCCGAGATCTTCTTCGACGACGTGAGCGTGCCGCTGGAGCACCGGGTCGGCGAGGAGCACCAGGGCTGGCAGGTTGCCATGGCGACGGCGGGCTTCGAGCGCGGCCTCATGTTGCGCAGCCCGGCGCGGTTTCAGCACACCGCACGCAAGCTCGTCGAGCTCGAGCGGACGCATGCGGCGACCGCCGATCCCTCGCTGCGCGACGCGGTCGTTCGCGCCTGGATGGACGCCGAGGCATACGCCCTCAACACCTACCGGACCGTGTCGCGGCTCGCGGCCGGCGGCCGGATCGGCGCCGAAGCGAGCCTCGGCAAGATCTTCTGGTCGGAGCTGGACCTGCACATGCACGAGACGGCCATGAGTCTGCTCGGGGCGCGCGCCGAGCTGCTGCCAATCGCACCCGCGGCCGGCGCCGTGGGCCGCTGGCTCGACGGGTTCCTGTTCTCGCTCGCCGGACCGATCTATGCCGGCACCAACGAGATCCAGCGCAACGTGATCGCGGAGCGTCTGCTCGGATTGCCCAAAGGTTGACTGGACTGACCGTGCGATTCGACTTCACCCCAGATCAACGCCTGTTCCAGGAGAGCATCCGCAGCCTGCTGGTGAAGGAATGCCCGGCGGAGCGCCTGCGGGCGCTGGCGGAGACCGAGACCGGGCGCTCGCCGGAGCGCTGGCGCACGCTCGCCGAGGCGGGCCTGCTCGCGCTGCTGGCGCCGGAGTCGCATGGGGGTCTCGGCCTCGACGAGGTCGATCTCGTGTTGCCGCTCGAGGAGACCGGGCGCGTCGCGCTGCCCGAGCCCGTTGTCGACACCGCCGCCGTCGGCGTGCCGCTGCTGCGCGAGGCGAGCGCCGCGGCGCTGCGCGACGAGTGGCTGCCGCGCGTGAGCACGGGCGAGGCCATCCTCGCGGTCGGCCACGCGGCGAATCCCTGTGTCAGCGACGCCAACGTGGCCGTGCTCCTGCTCCTGCAGCAGGGGGACGAGATCCATGCGCTGCGGCGCGAGAGCGTTGCGCTCGAGGCGCAGCCGTGCAACGACCCGTGTCGCCGGCTGTTCCGGGTGCGCTGGACCCCCCGCCCCAGTACGCGCATCGCCGCGGGGGACGAGGGGCGGCAGCTGCTCGAGGCCGCCTTCGATCGCGGCGCGCTCGCGACCGCCGCGCAGCTGCTGGGCATCGGCCAGCAGCTGGTGGACCTGGCGGCCCGGTACGCCACCGAGCGCCAGCAGTTCGGGCGGCCGATCGGGGCGTTTCAGGCGGTCAAGCACATGCTGGCGAACGTGCAGGTCCGACTCGAGTTCGCGCGGCCGGTCGTGTATCGCGCCGCTTTCTCCGTCGCGCATGGCGCCGAGACGCGCGCCACCGACGTCTCGCACGCGAAGGCCGCCGCCGGCGATGCCGCCGTGCAGGCGGCGCGGGCGGCGCTTCAGGTGCACGGCGCGATCGGATACACCTGGGAGGCGAATCTCCATTTCTGGATGAAGCGCGCCTGGGCGCTCGACGCGGTGTGGGGTGGTCGGGCGTGGCACCGCGCGCGCGTCGGCGCGGCGGTGCTCGACGGCGCCGGGCGGGCGGCGTCGTTCGGCTACAGCCCGCGTGGATCATGAGACCGTAGGATGAGCGCGAAGAAACGCATTCCCGCGATCGACGGCTGGTTCGAGATGGACCACGCTGAGCCACATCTCCTCGGCAGCCGCTGCGTGGCGTGTGGGACGTACTTCTTTCCCAAGGAGTCGTTCTCCTGCCGGAACCCCCGCTGCCAGGGAACCCAGTTCGAGGCCGTGCCGCTGAGCCGGACCGGAACGCTCTGGTCGTTCACCAACAACTGCTATCAGCCGCCGGCGCCCTACGTCTCTCCCGAGCCATTCCGTCCGAACACGATCGCCGCCGTGGAGCTGGCGGTGGAGAAGATGATCGTCCTCGGCCAGGTGGCGCCGGGCGTAAACGCCGACCAACTCCGGGCCGGGCTGCGCATGGAGCTCGTGCTCGGGATCCTCTACGAGAACGACGAGCACGAGTGCGTCGTCTGGCAGTGGCAGCCGATCGGCGCGTGAGCCGCAGGCGCGGGATTCGTGGGAGAGATCGATGGCGAAGGACGTCGCGGTGCTCGGGGTCGGCATGCATCCGTGGGGCAAGTGGGGCAAGAGCTTCGTCGAGTACGGTGTGGTCGCCGCGCGCAAGGCGCTCGAGGATGCTGGTCTCGAGTGGAAAGACGTGCAGTTCGTCTCGGGCGGCGACACCATCCGGAACGGCTATCCGGGCTACGTTGCCGGCGCGACCTTCGCGCAGGCGCTCGGCTGGACCGGCGCGGCGGTGGCGAGCTCGTACGGGGCCTGTGCCTCCGGGGCGCAGGCCCTCAACACGGCGCGGACGCAGATCCTGGCGGGACTGTGCGACGTCGCGCTCGTCGTCGGCGCGGACGCCGCGCCCAAGGGCTTCTTCGCGCCCCAGGCGGGCGAGCGCTTCGAGGATCCGGACTGGCTGCGCTTCCGCCTCCTCGGCGCCACGAACCCTGTTTACTTCGGGCTCTATGCCCGCCGGCGCATGGAGGTCCACGGGGCGCGCGAGGTCGATTTCGCCAAGGTCAAGGTGAAGAACGCACGACACGGTCTCGGCAACCCGTACGCCAGGTATCGCAAGGCGGTCACGGTCGAGGAGGTGCTGGCCTCGCCGATCGTGTCGGACCCGCTGCGCCTGCTCGAGATCTGCGCCACCAGCGACGGCGGCGCCGCGGTCGTGCTCGCGAGCATGGAGTTCGCGCGCCGGCGCGGCGCCGCTGCGCCGGTGACGATCGCCGCCGTGTCCACCGTGACGCCGCGCTATCCGAACACGGTCATCGAGATGCCGAACTTCGCCACCGATTCGGCGGCCGCCGTCGAAGCGCCGGCCACCCCGTTTCGCGATTCGATCGCGGCGGCGGCATACGCCGAGGCGGGGATCGGCCCGGAGGATCTGGACCTGGCGGAGGTCTACGACCTGTCCGCGGCGCTCGAGCTCGACTGGTACGAGAACATCGGCCTGTGCCGGCCGGGCGAGGCCGAGCGGTTACTCAACGACGGCGTCACGACCCTCGGCGGCAAGGTGCCGGTCAACCCGAGCGGCGGGCTCGCGTGCTTCGGTGAGGCCGTGCCCGCGCAAGCGATCGCGCAAGTCTGCGAGCTCACGTGGCAGCTCAGGGGAACCGCCGATGGGCGGCAGGTCGAGGGCGCCAGGGTCGGCGTCACCGTCAACCAGGGCCTCTTCGGCCACGGCTCGTCGGTGATCGTGAAGCGCTAGCAAGATAGTAAGTGAGGACGAGCATGCTCAAGGACAAGACGGCCATCGTCGGCATCGGTCAGACCGAGTTCGCCAAGCGGCTCGAGGCGTCGGAGCTCGAGCTCGCATGCCGGGCCATCAAGGCGGCGCTCGACGACGCCGGCGTGCACCCGTCCGAGGTCGATGCGCTCGGCTCCTACACCATGGAGGAGTCACAGGAGGTCGACGTCGCGCGCAATCTCGGCATGGGCGACATCGTCTACTTCAGCCAGGTGGGCTACGGGGGCGGCGCGGGGTGCGGCGCGGTCGGCCAGGTGGCGACGGCGATCGCCGCCGGCGTCGCGCGCGTGGGCGTGGTCTGGCGATCGCGCAAGCGTGGCGACCCGACCAAGCGCGTGTGGGCCCAGGTCCAGGCGCGCGTCGACGATCACTGGAAGCACTCGCGGCCGTACGGGCTCGTGCGTCCGGTCGACGAGGTCGCCCTGCTGATGCGCCGCTACATGCACGAGACCGGCGCCACCCGCGACCATCTCGCCAACGTCGCGCTCGCCGCGCGGCGCCACGGCAACATGAACCCGCGCTCGGTCATGCACGGGCGCCCGCTCACCCGGGCCCAGTACATGGAGGCGCGGTGGATCTCCGAGCCCCTGTGTCTCTACGACAACTGTCTCGAGAGTGACGGCGCCCTCGCGGTGGTGATCACGTCCGCCGCCCGCGCCAAGGATTGTCCCCATCCGCCGGCCTACATCCACGCCTGGTCGCAGGGGATCTCGCGCCAGCACCAGCCGATGACCAACTATCACAGCGAGAACCCGCTCAAGAGCACGTCGTCGGCGGCCGCCGCGAATCTGTGGCGCCAGTCCGACTTTCAGCCCAAGGACGTGCAGGTGGCGCAGCTCTACGATGCCTTCACGCCGCTCATTCTCTTCTCGCTGGAGGCGTACGGCTTCTGCGGGCCGGGCGAGGCGCCGGCGTTCTCGGAGGGGGGCGCGCTCGAGCTTGGCGGGCGGCTGCCGATCAACACCTCCGGCGGGAGCCTGTCGGAGGCGTACATTCACGGCATGAACCTGGTCACCGAGGCCGTGCGCCAGATCCGCGGCACCTCGACGGCCCAGGTGGCAAACTGCACGGTCAGCCTGGTGACCAGCGCCGCCGCCGTGCCAACGGGGGCCGTGCTGCTGCGGAGGTGATGACGATGATCGAGGGCACGCCACTTCCGGTGACCGATGATCCGCTGGATGCGCCGTTCTGGCAGGCGGCAGTGGCCGGCCAGCTCGTGATCCAGCGCTGCGGCGCGTGCGGCCAGCGCCGCTTTCCGCCGCGGCCCATGTGCCCGGCTTGCCAATCGTTCGAGGCCTCCTGGCAACGCATGTCGGGCGAGGGGCGGATCTGGTCCGTCGCCGTGCCGCACCCGCCGCTGCTGCCCGCGTTTGCCGGACTCGCTCCGTACAACGTGATCGTCGTCGAGCTCGCCGACGATCCCTCGATCCGGCTCGTCGGCAACCTGGTCGCCTCCGCCGCCGGCGAGATCAACGAAGTCGATCCGAAGACCATCCGCATCGGCGCACCCGTGCGGGCGGTGTTTCAGCGCCTCACGGACGACGTCACGCTGATCCGCTGGGTGGCGGCGTAGCGCCTCGCCTCACTCGGGGGCTTTCGGCACGAGCGCCGCTACCGACGCTGGCCGGCGGCCATGCGAATTTACGGACTCTCGTGTCCGCGGGTTGACGGTGCAGATGTCCGCATGCTCTCTGGTATCGCACGGCGCGTGTGTGCAATGCGCGAGCCGTGGAACGCCAGGCGGCCTCACCCGTGAGACATCGCGTAGCCGGCTTTCGTAGCGCGACCGCTGCCTGATCCCACCATGAATGACGTTTTTCTCAGCTATGCGAGCGATGATCTGCCGAGAATCCGGCTTTTGGTCGTTGCGTTGGAAGGCCAGGGTTTCACGGTCTGGTGGGATAGAACGATCCCCATTGGCAAGGATTGGGACGAATTCATCGAGCAGAACCTAGCGGAAGCGAAGAGCGTCGTCGTCGTATGGTCAAAAGTGTCAGTCAAGTCGCAATGGGTGAAGTCCGAGGCTCGTGAGGGCAAGAAGCGAGGGGTGTTGGTCCCGATCCTGCTGGACGAGGTAGACCCGCCGTTGGAATTTCGTTCGCTCCAATCGGCGTCACTGGTTGGTTGGGAAGGGAACGAGAGTGATCGGACGTTCCAGGACCTCTGCCGCGCAGTCAGCACGGTTGTCCCGGGCACCATGGGAGGGGAAGATTGGAAGTACAAGCCGGAACCACCGCTGCCGCCCCGACGGCCGCCTCGGCCGCCACGGTTCAAGCGACTGACGATACTTACGGTCCCGGTGCTGGTGGTCGTGTTCGGGACGCTGCTGTTCATCCGCTCGTCCAGACCGCCGGTCGTGGCGGTCATGGCGATCGATCCGAAGGGGACCGTCCCGCCGGACATGTGTGAGCTGGCCCGGGACAAGCTCGATGCGGCGCTGTCGAAGCTGAGCAAGTCCGGCCAGATCGAGGTCTATTCGCATGCCCAGATCGCCTTTCTCATGGAGCAAGGCCGCCACCGGATGGAGGTTGTGAAAGAGCTGGGGATCGACCGCATGATCTCGGGGAAAATGTGGACCGGAGTGGGCTCGGAGATCACCTTGTCATTTCAATTGGTGGAAACCGCGTCCGGACTCTTCGGATGCTCTCGTACCGGAATGCTGCGAGATACCGTGGAAGCCAGCGGTCCTTCGGCTGGCCTGGAGCAAATGGTCAGCGAGGCCGCATACAACCTCGCGAGGTCGCTCAAGCTGAACATTCCTGACGAGGAGCTGCGTTCGGCGCTCGCCACCCGGGCGAACGCAACGCCGGACGACTACAGGCTGCTGGCGGAGTCCATGGGCGCCGACGTGGGCGATGAGTCGGACGAGAAGACTGCCCCGGGGGACGAGCCGCATACCTGGTGGCTGCCGAGCCCCGGAGCCGTCTACGCGCAAGGGCCGACGAAGGATCCGGTTCCGGGCGAGAGCGGGACTGCCGCGGAGTCCCCCGAGGCCGCGGTGCGAGTGCTGCTCGACCGCTACCGACAAGCCCTCGAGTCAAAGGACATCCAAGCCCTGGCGACCGTACACGTGGAAATGACGGACAAGATGCGCAGCTCGCTCACTCGCTACTTCGAGAACGCCGAGCAACTCAGCGTGCAGTTCAGCGATGTCGTCGTGCTCGTCGAGAACGACAAGGCGCTCGCCACCTTCACACGGAGCGACGAGTTCACGGACACCCGCAGCGACCGCGAGGTCCGGATGGAGATACGTGTGAGCACCACCATCGAGAAGCGCGACGGTGTCTGGAAGATTCGCGGGCTCAAGCAGGCTTCGTGATCGCACGGCCGGCCGAGCGCCGCCCGACCCACCTCCGGGTCTTATCGTGTCGTCGGCTTGCGCGGCAGCTTGATGAACGGCAGCCGGACGTTCCGGATCTTCACCCGGTCGGAGCGAATCTCTCCGGGGGCCTGGAAGCCCCGGCTCGCCGCCACGGCAACGGCGTCGTCCTGCTCCACGCCATCGCCGCTGACCCCGGCGCCGCCCACCAGGACGGACCCGCGATACAGGGGGACGCTGCCGCCAAAGATCTGAATCCCGTTCTCGATCCCTGGCACGCCGGTACAGTCGGGCGGTGCGCCGCCGGCCAGGATCGCCGCGATCGCCGGCTTCACCAGCTCCACCTGCAACCCAGTGTTGAAGGGGCTCCACACGGCGATCGGCCGCGAGAACGGACCGTGGGACGTTCCGTCGATGCCGTCGGGGAAGAACGGGCGACTCAGGAAGCCCACCGCCCGATCGCTGAGCGCGACGGCGCCGTCGAGGCGGAGGCCGTCACGGCGGGCGTTCATGACGAACTGCTTGACGTTGGGTGCCGCAAGCAGGCGCTCCGCGGCGTCGGGGCGACTCAGGAGCGCGGCGGTTCGCGCCTTCTGGACCGAGACATCCATCCCGAACAGCGGCGCATCCTCGGTTCGGAAGAGCCCGAGCACGTTGCCACCAGCATCGACGATGGCCACGTTCACCTTGGCGCGTGCGCCGAGCGGCCGGCGAATCGCCGCTCGGAGCCGATTGGCCTCTCGAGCCCCCTGCGTCAGCAGGGCGAGCACCTCATCGGCCGTGAGGCCGCAGTCGTTCGCGGGCGCTGTCGTGCCGCAGTCGCCGGGCGGAGGATCGATGCTGTCGATGGGGGGGAAGAAGGCTGGGTCGAACTCGCCCGGCACGCCGCCCAGGGTGAACGGCACGAATCTGCTCGATGGGCTGTCCCGCGGCGGCACCTCGACGACCCCCGAGAGGCTCGAAAAGGGCGGCGCGTTCTCGCGGGTTCGTCCGGTCACGTTCGCGAACGGAAATCGGATGCCAAGGAGGGTGATCTGGGTGGCACGGATGCTCTTGGGTGCGGCGAAGCCATGCGCCGCCGCGACCGCGATGCGATCCTCCGGCGGCGTGTCCTTGTCTCGCGGATCTCGATCGAACGTGTAGCGCCCGTTACCCTCGACGCCGACGCCCCCCGCCGCATCACCGGCCTGGTAAAGAGGGAAAGCGCCCGGATCCGCCGACAGCCCGAGCGGCAGGCGTGGATTGACATCGCTGCAGAGCAAGCTCGAGAACTGCACTCCGAAGAGCGGTCCGCTCGCGGTCCGTTTGATGCCCGGCGGGAAGTGCGGCTGGATGATGAAGCTCGCCGTGCGGGGGGTGAACGCATTGCCGCGCGTCCCGAAGAAGGCGGCGGTCCCAGCCTTGGAGATCGCGGCCAGCATCGAGCCTGACAGCGGACCGAACGGGGAGCTCGCCGGGAGCGGGTTGATCCGCACACCGTCAAGGCCGCAGTCATTGCGGTCGGTCCCGTCGCATTCGGGCTGCTTTCCGTCGATGACCGTGAAATTCCGCGCCCCATCCATGCGGAAGCCGCCGAGAACGTTGCCCTCACGATCCACCACCGCGATGCTGACGGGGAGGCCGACCCGGGCGGCTTCCGCCGCGCCCTGGCTGATGATCTGCTCGACGTCGGCAGCCGTGAGGGCACCGGCGCGCGCTGGGAGAGGCGAGACTGCAGGCAGAAGGCCAAGGGCGACCGCCTGTATCAGGAAACGTGCGAATACGTCCGTGACTCGCATGGGTGCGTGAGGTCTGTAGCCCATCCCACCGGCATCGACAAGACGGATTTCCTCGAGTTCATCGATCGAAGAGTCTGGACGGTACCAAGCCGGTGTGCTAACGACCCGCGCTGATCCCGAGAGAGTGAACGCGGGAGAGGGTACGACGCCGGCGCGGAGGGCCGCGGTGACCTGTGAACGGGCAACGGATCTTCACCGTTCCAATCCTGATCCTCTGTGCGCTGATCGTGGGCATCTTGCCCGCGTACGGCGGGGAGCACACCGGCGGACGATCGAACGGGACGAGCGGGACGGCGACGCCGCGGCCACGGCCGATGGAGCCGCTGCCGCCCGCGTCGCCACCGCCGCCGCCAGAGCCCGTCGAGGACATTCCCGTGACCGAGGAGCCGACCGGGTTCTCCCGGATCGGTCGCGGGCCTGAGAGCTATCCGCCCCGGGACCGCATCCCGCTCCCCGACCGCTGGCGGATCGGCTGGCCAGGATATGATCGCTACCCAGGGCGGCCCGGACGCTATCCCTACGTGCGCGGACGCTGGTGGGATCCGTACAACTTGAACCTGCTGAAGGGCGACTATCCCGTCGTCGGGCAGCACACATTCCTCAATCTCACCCTCGCGAGCGATACGCTCATCGAGGGTCGCCGCCTGCCGGTGCCGAGCGACGTGAGTGCCGCACGACCCGACAGCGAGGAGTTCTTCGGCAAGGGGGAGCAGCTGCTGGTCAACCAGAACTTCATCGTGTCCGCCGAGGTCTTTCACGGTGACGCCGGCTTCAAGCCGCGCGACTGGGAGGTGCGGGCGACGCCGGTCTTCAACGTCAATTACCTCGACACGCGCGAGAACGGGATCGTGAACATCGACGTGCGTGAGGGCCGATCGCGGACGGACGACAACGTGGCGTTTCAAGAGCTCTTTGCCGACGTCAAGCTCGTCGATGTGAGCCCGGCGTACGACATCGTCTCGCTCCGCCTTGGGGTGCAGGAGTTCACCAGCGATTTTCGTGGCTTCGTCTTCTCGGACTTTCCGCTCGCCGCGAAGCTCTTCGGCACCTACGCAGCGAACCGTATCCAATGGAACCTCGGCTACTTCCGGCCGATCGAGAAGGACACCAATAGCCTGCTCAACACCCTGTTCGAGGATCGTGAGCAGGACGTCGCCATCGCCAACGTCACCATCCAGGACGCCGTGTGGCCCGGATACTTCAGCCAGTTCAGTCTCCTCTACAACCGCGACAACGAGTCGATGCACTTCGACAACAACGGATTCCTCGCCCGCCCGCCCGCGGTCGGTGACGCGGCGCCGCACGAGATCAACGTCGGCTACGTCGGCTGGACGGGAGACGGGCACATCAACCGTATCAACGTCAGCCACGCGTTCTATCTGGCCGCGGGCGAAGACAGCCGCAACCCCATCGCGGGGCGGGAGCAGGATATCCTCGCCCAGATGGCCGCGCTCGAGCTGTCCATCGATCGGGACTGGGTGCGATTCAAGGGATCTCTGTTCTGGTCCTCGGGCGACGGGGATACGGAGGACGGGACGGCCCGTGGCTTCGATGCCATCTTCGACAACCCGCTGTTCGCCGGGGGCCCGTTCAGCTTCTGGAACCGCCAGGGGTTTCGTCTGGTGGGCACGTCCACGAATCTGGTGAGCCGCTTCAGCCTGCTGCCCACGCTGCGCAGCAGCAAGGAGGAGGGGCAAGCGAACTTCGTCAATCCCGGGATCATCATCGCCAACGCCGGGATGTCGGGAAAGCTCACGCCGAAGCTCTTCGGCCAGTTGGACGTGAGCTATCTGCGCTTTCAGGAGACGGCGCCGCTCGAGAGCGTGCTGCTGCAGGGCGGCATCGGCAACAACGCCGGCATCGACGTCGGCATCGGGCTCGTCTACCGGCCACTGCTCATCGACAACATCATCGTGACGGTGGGCGGGGCCGGATTCTTCCCGCTCGGCGGATTCCGCGACATGCTGGGGACGGAGACGCTCTTTCAGGTCTTTACCGCGCTGCGGTTGCAGTTCTAGGAAGCGATGCGGGCCGTGCTGGAAAGGACGCGAGAAGCTGCGTGCGCGATGGGACCGCTTCGAGCCCTGCGGCACGTATCGGGGCTCATGCTGCTCTTGGCCACGAGCCTCCTTGGGGCAGCGCCCGCGCTCGCGACCGAGAAATCAGGCCAGGACGCCGGGAAGGCGAGCGCCTCGGGCTGCGTCACGTGTCATACGCGGACCGATGCGGCCAGCATGCACGAGAGCCCGGCCGTGCGGCTCGACTGCGTGGATTGCCACGGGGGCAACGCCGCGATCGAGGTCGACCCGGAATTGGCCGCGGGATCCGCCGAGTACGAGGGGCGCAAGCGCGAGGCGCATGTGGCGCCGAGGTACCCAGATCGATGGCCCAGCTCCGCCAATCCCGAGCGCACGTATGCGCTCCTCAACGACGAGCGGCCCGAGTTCGTTCGCTTCGTCAATCCCGGCGATCTCCGGATCGCGGACGAGACCTGCGGAACCCCGCGCTGTCATCCGTCCGAGGTCGAGCGGGTTCGCACGAGCATGATGACGCACGGGGCGATGCTGTGGGGAGCGGCGCTCTACAACAACGGCTCCTTCCCGCTCAAGAATCCGCGGTTCGGCGAGAGCTACGCCCGCGACGGCATCCCGCAACGCTTGCAGACCATCCCGGCGCCGACGCCGGAGGAGACCCGACTGAAGGGCGTTCTTCCGGATCTGAGTCCGCTACCGCGATTCGAGGTCAGCCAGCCCGGCAACATTCTCCGCGTGTTCGAGCGGGGCGAGAACCGGCTGAGCCTGCGCGGGCCCGGCACGGTGAACCTCACCGATCCCGTGTTCCTCGGGCTGCAGAAGACGCGCCTGCTCGACCCGATTCTGAGCTTCCTCGGTACGAACGACCACCCCGGCGACTACCGCTCGAGCGGCTGCTCCGCCTGCCACGTGGTCTACGCCAACGACCGCGATCCGTTTCACGCCGGGCCGTATGCGCAGTACGGGAACCGCGGCGCGACCGCCACCAGCGACCCCACCATTCCCCGCGGGGAACGGGGGCATCCCATCCGCCACGTCTTCACCAGCGCCATCCCGTCGAGCCAGTGTGTGGTGTGCCACATCCACCCCGGCACCTCGTTCGCCAATACGTACCTCGGCTATACCTGGTGGGACAACGAGACCGACGGCGAGTTCCTCTATCCCCGCGAGCAGCGCGATCCGACCCTCCAGAACGAGCACGAGAGCCTGACCCGGAACCCGGAAGCGTCGGCGATCCGCGGTCTCTGGGGCGACCTGTGGCCCGATGCGGCGAGCCATGAGGGCGATGTGGCCGGTCCGGACTTCCTCGCCCGAACGAGTGAGCTCGGCGGGCGCATGCAGAGTACCGTTCTCGCCGACTTCCACGGGCACGGCTGGCTCTTCCGGGCGATCTTCAAGCACGATCGAAAGGGACGGCTGCTCGATGCCGCCGGCGACCCGATCGAGGAGCCGACCCCGGAGAAGCTCGTCGATGCGGTGCGTACGCGCGTGGAGGACCGGCCGCACGGCGGCCGCGGGATGCCGGTGCATCTGAAGGACATCCATCTCGAGAAGGGCATGCACTGCGTCGACTGCCATTTCGAGCAGGACATGCACGGGAACGGCAAGCTCTACGGCGAGGTGCGCAACGCCATCGAGATCGACTGCGTCGACTGCCATGGGACCATCCGTGGGCGGCCAACGCTGCGGACCTCGGGGCCGGCGGCGCCGTCGGGCGGTACCGACCTGTCGCCGAAGCGCACGCCCTTCGGCACGCGCGTGTTTCGCTGGGAAGGCGAGCGCCTGATCCAGCAATCAATGGTCGATCCAGACACGTCCTGGGAGGTCGTCCAAGTCCTCGATACCGTGACGCCGGGCAGCCGCCACTACAGCGAGCTGTCGCGGCTCGCCAAGACCCTCCGGCGCGACGGCAGGACGTGGGGAGACGTGCCGCCAAGCGCACCCGACGTCCGGAGCGGTGCTGCTGCGGCCACCGGCGCTGAGGCTGCGGGCAGCGACGACGCCGCAGCGGATCTCGCGCACGCCGACGACGAGATGGCCTGTTACACGTGTCACACGTCGTGGATGACGAGCTGTTTCGGCTGCCATCTCCCGATGCGGGCCAACCAGCGACGGCCCATGCTCCACAACGAGGGAGAGCTCACCCGCAACTGGACCCAGTACAACTACCAGGTGTTACGCGATGACGTGTTCATGCTCGGACGCGACGGCACCGTGACGGGCGGGCGCATCGTGCCCGTGCGCTCGTCGAGCGCCGTGCTCGTCGGCTCGCAGAATCAGGACCGGGAGTGGGTCTACTCGCAGCAGCAGACCGTCTCGGCGGAGGGCTTCAGCGGCCAGGCCTTCAACCCGCATTTCCCGCACGCGGTTCGTGGGCGCGAGACCAAGACCTGCACGGACTGTCACCTGTCGACCGTCGGCGACAACAACGCGTGGATGGCGCAGCTCCTGCTTCAGGGCACGAACTTCGTCAACTTCCTCGGCCGCTACGTCTGGGTGGCGCAAGAGCAGCACGGGCTCGAGGCGGTGATCGTGACGGAACGCAGCGAGCCGCAGGCGGTGATCGGCAGCCACCTGCAACGGCTCGCCTACCCGGACAACTATCGAAAGCACCTCGAGCGTGGCCGCTTGCTGGACGGAAGCGGCATGTACCATCACCCGGGGAACGACATCCTCACCCTGCCGTGGCGGCGCGAGACCGCTCAGTACCTCCAGCTCAGGGGCGAGTATCTCTACAGCGCAAACGGCCGCGGCGGGCTGCGCGTCTATGACGTGGCCGAGATCGACAACAAGGCCATCTCCGAACGCATCACGACGTCGGTCGTCTCACCCCTCGGCCAGCGGCTCTACGTCCGCACGCAAGACGCGGCGGCGGTCATCTCTCCCACCACGCTCGCAGTCGATCCGCTGCGCTCGCGCCGCCCCGAGAATGAAGAGCAGTCCATCCACCCGCTCTACGGTTACCTCTACGTGATCGATCGCGCGGAGGGTCTCATTCTCACCGAGGCGGGAACGCTCCTCGACGGCAACCCCGCCAACAATTTTCTCGAGCGCGCCCGCCTCGCGGACGGCACGACCGCCTACAATCCAGATGGGGCTCTGCGGGACGGGGTCGGTGGAACCATGGTTGGACACTATCTCTACGTGTGCACGGACCATGGGCTGGTCGTGGTGGACGTGGACGAACCGCTGAGCCCGCGGATCGTCGCGACCTTCGGCGCGCCGGCGCTCGTCCGCCCGCGCCAGGTCGCAGTGCAATTCCGCTACGCCTTCGTCGTTGATGCCGAGGGCTTCAAGGTGCTCGATGTGACGAATTTGGGAGAGCCGAATCCCGTGCCCGCCGCAACTGTCCGGCTCGACAACGCCCACGACGTTTACGTAGCGCGAACCTATGCATACGTGGCCGCGGGAGCGCAGGGCTTGGCGATCATCGACATCGAGCGGCCCGAGCAACCATCGATCGACCAGATCTACACTGCCGAGGGGCAGATCAACGACGCCCGGGCCGTGAAGGTCGGGATGACGAACGCGAGCCTCTTTGCGTATGTGGCGGACGGTCACAACGGCCTGCGGGTCATTCAGCTCACATCCCCTGATACGCCCGGGTTCCAGGGCTTCAGCCCTCGGCCTCGGCCCGATCTGCCCGACCACGGGCTCATCGCGACGTACAAGACCCACGGCCCGGCCGTCGCTCTGTCAAAGGGACTCGATCGCGATCGTGCCGTCGATGAAAGTGGCAACCAGCTCGCCGTCTTCGGCCGGCGCGGCGCGCGGCCGCTGGCTCTCGACGAGCAGCGACGGCTCTACGTGCGAGAAGGCGCGGTCTATGCCGTTCCCGAGCTCCGGGGAAGCGCCGATGTCCGACACCACTTCGGGGAGCCACGCGCGCTGGCGCGGCGGTGACGGGTGATAAACGTACATCGGCACGCCATGTCTGCTCAATCCAGTTCCGGGGGGCGTGCGGTGCTGGCAGGTATCGGTTCTTGGGTGTTACCGCACCTCCAAGGCGCCGCGCGGCAATTCTCCTTCCTAGGGGAGTTCCTCAGTCACGCGCTGCAGTTGGCGTGCGAACCCCTCCGGGCTGTAGGCCTTCGGACTACGCAGTTCGTCGAACAGGGGATCGAGCGTGGCGCGTAGGGGATCTGCGCTCAACGAACCGTTCGTGAGGTTCACGCGAGCGACCGCGAGGGCTTCGAGCCCCCAGGCCACTTGCTGTGCGGTTCGGAAGCCGTCGGGCGCATCGCTTCGGCCCTCGCCGGCGAGAGCGCGCAGCAGTTGATCGATCTCCGTCACGCCGAGCGACGTGGGCGAAATCTGGTCCAAGATACGGTCGGCGGCAGTGGCAACGGCCGGAGTGGCCTCCGCCAAGGCTTCCCCCGTCTCGCCGGCTCGTACCAGGTCCGCCAACCGCCGATACGCGGCATCGAGACTGGGAGCCTCCCTCGGCGCCAGAGCGCGGCCCACGACCCGAAGGGTCGCGTAGTTGGACAGTGTCAGCGAGGGGCGTCCCAGTCCTCCTGCGCGTTGACGAGCTTTCCTCCAACTCTCGCTTGTGAGGTCATGGTGACAGCCGAAGCAGTCGTAGTTGGCAAACTCCGGCCAGCCGGCAGCTCGGCCTTGTTCGGCGATGTGACGGACCGCCTGCCGCAGGCCCACCGCCTGGCCGGCGACCCACGCCCTGCCGTCAAACCAACCCGCATTGCCCTCGTGCCGCCGCCAATGCGGTGGCATCATGGCAGCGTACGCATAGAGCTCGAACACGAGCGGCGGATGCCCGGCGGCGATCAGGTCGTGACCGACCCGGCGCCGCTCGTCGCCCAGGTGACAGCCGAGACACTGCTCGGCAGCCACCGCCGGATCCCTCGTGTCGACCATGCCGAGCTCGACGGACTGGTCCGCCGTCCACGCAGGGTCGGAGTGTCGGTCGACCCATGCACCCGCGGCGCCGTGACATGCCTCGCAGCTCACCCCATCGGTGAGGGTGAAGCTCTTGGCGCGGCCCATCGCGGGAACGTTGAGCGTATGGCAGTCGAGGCACTGCTCGGGCTTGGCGCCGCTCGCGGTCAGCCACGTCGAAGCGTTCGTCCCGTTGCCGGAGAGTCCGAGCAGACGCGCCATGCGAAAGCCGCTCTCGCCGGCAAGCACTCCGTACGCCTTGCTGTGGGGATCGTTGACCGACCACGTGAGGTACTCGTTCTGGAGGATCGCCGCGTCGGGGTCGCTCCGCGGCACCGCGCTGCCATGGCAGTTGCTCGCCTCGCAGCGGCCGGGGCCGACGTATTGCGCGACCTCTGGGACAGGCTCGGCCGCCAGCGGGCGCGCACCGGTGAGTGCGGCCGCGCAGACCACCAGCGCGATTCGGCACGCCGGGGCCATCGGTCAGGCGATGCGCCGCACGTGATACATGGGAAAGCGGCCGTATTCCTTCGCGGTGGCGACCACCCCGACGTACTCGCACAGGAACGCGGCGACGCCGTCGGCCGCGGCGGCGGCCGCGAACTCCTGGCTCGCGTAGACCTGGTTCACGGGCGTGATCGGCTCGATGCGGGCGGCGCGGCTCACGTGCGTACCCGTGTAATTTTCCTTCTGCGTCACGGGGTCGATGCAGCGATACACCGGCCCGGCATGAAGCGCCGTGCGGATACCGAGCACCGGAAGCCCCCGCGCCACCCAATCGGTCTCCGTGACCCGCCGGGCGAGCTCCAGGGCGAAGCAGCCCGCCTGCTCGACGGTGTCGAACACCAGGTACAGCCCGTCGCCCCAGCTGTTCTTCATCACCGGCACCCAGGGTGAGGCGACGGCGAGCTCACCGACGAGCCCCAGGAGATGATCGACGAAGAGGGGGATCTGTTCCTCGGAGAGCTTGCTGAATCCCTTGACGTCGGCGAACAGCACCGCCTTCAAGGCCGGGTGAAACCCCTCGCGGCCCTGATCGGTCGCGGGTGGCGGTTGGAGATTCGCCGGCTCGCGTGAGCCGCGCGTCCCCGGGTCGACGATCGAGGAAAGGTCGATCCATTCCCAGCGGAGCCCGGCGCCATTCCACAGCTGGACCGCCGATGCCGTCCCGCCCTCGCCGTCGCCCTGGTTGCCGTCCCAGACGGCCATGGGGGTGACGGTGGTCTCGCATCGCCGCGCGTGCAACATGGCGAGGCCCAGGAGCACTTTATTCGCGTGCTCGTACGGCAGGTTTCCCCAGGGCAGCTTCTGCGGCGAAATGGTCGTGACCTCCGTTGCCCGCTCCAGCACGCGGTGAAAGCGCTGCGCCCAGTCGCCCCCGGGGTGGATGTCCACCGCGTCCTGGGTGAACTGCTGTCGGTCGTACGGCAGCACGACGTGCGCATCACCGCCCTGCTCGAGCACCGCCTCCAGGAAGAGGATGTCCGCGCCGCACGCCGCCGACCCAAAACCGATGACGCGGCCCATCGGCCGAAGCCGCGCGAGGATCTCGTCCCGGATGACTTCCTCGAGGCGCGCGGGAAAGCGTGGCGCGGGACGGGTTGGGCGATCGATCATGTGGCCGGCGAACACCATCACCCGAGGCAGGGGAAGGCTCGCATCGATCGCCGCCCACCCGACGCCGAGAGCCCCGGTCAGCAACCGGGCGTTGCGGCGCGTGCTGGCGATGAGCCCATAGCCGTCGCCCGCTACTTCCACCGCCTTGCGGTAGTGGTCGCAAGCGGCGTTCTCGTTGCCCATGATCAACGCGGCTTCGCCCACGGTGGCGAGCGCCCAATAGAGTTGGTCCGTGTCCACCTGGGACGACGAGGACGCTCGCGTGCGCTCGATGCCGCCGACCTCATGCAAGCAGGTCTGCGCGACGTCCCCCGCCAGGGACGCCGCGGTCTCCCGCTCGCCGCGGAGAACGGCGATCGTAGCCGCGTTGATCCCGACCCAGAAGCCTTGCGTGCGCTGGTACGCAGCCAGATACTCCTTGAAGGCGAGCGCGAGGTAGCTGGCGCGCCGTCCAGGATCGGGGCTGCGAAAGGCCAGATCCTTGTACGTCCGCGCCAGGATGCCGAGTGTCTCTTCGTCCGCGTGGCCTTCCTCGACCAGCGCGATCAGTATCGCCTGGGCGGCCTCCGCACTGCCGGCGCGGGCAAGCGCGAGGCCCTGAATCTGTCGCAGCCGAACGACATCGTCATCGGCGAGCGGCAGCCGTCGCGTCGCATCCAGCGCTTCGCTGCTCACAGCATAGGCGACCAGCGGTTCCCCCATGCGCAGCAGGTGCTCTGCCAGCAGGCGATACACTCTCGGAAACCGCCGCCACTCGGCCCGATCGCGACCCTCCCAATGACGCAGGAGCACGGACATGCTGGGCTTGCGTTCGCTCGGGTCGCCGAGGCGCCGCTGCAGCTCCGCCAGCTCGTCGTCCGCGACGCCCAGGTCGGATGGCGGGACGATGTCGTACCCGTAGGCGACGATGAGCTTCAGGGTCTCGAGCGCCGTGTTGCGGTCGTACTGCTTCTCGGATTCCGGGAGCGCATCGTACGGGACGAGGTCTGGATGAGTCTTGGCGCGATCGTCGCGGGCGTGTCCGTAGGTCCACCCCTCGTCCATCCGCTGGCGGGCCCAGACGTCGTGATTGTGGCGGGCAAGCGTCTCGAGAAGCCCCGCGAGAGGTCGCGGCAGCGATATGCCCGACGTCTGCGTCAGTTTCGGGTCGTACGCCACGGGTACCCTCTACGAGAGACTACGAAGTTTCCGTCGAGCGGGGCAAGGGCGGGCCGCATCCTGTCCCGCAGCCGCCGGGCGGGAGCTCGCTATTTCGCCCTTGCGCTTCTCACGGGCTCTCTCGCCCGCTAGGGATGGGGAGAACCTGCGCGATCGATTGACCCCAACTTCGTCGTTCGCTACAAGCCGCGTGAGAGGCGCGCATGCGCACGATCCGGAGCGTCGCGGTCGTTGTCATCGTTCTTGCCGTTCAGGGAGCGCCGGATCGCGTGGCCGCCCGGTCACTCGCCGACCGCCTCGATGAGGTGCTGGAATTCGAGGGCGAGCTCGAGCAGTCCCCCGAGTTTCGCGACCAGCTGCTCGCGGTGGTCATGGGGATCCAGCGGAGCGCCGCGAGAAGCGCCGACTTCATCGCCACGGCGACGGCGCCAGGGTTCACCTACCACTTCAATCCCGAGACGGGAGCCTTCGAGCGCGGTCGGTCATCGCGTGGGCCGGTCTACGTCGAGCCGCCCCAGACGGTCGGCAAGGGCGGCATCGACCTCGGGATGTCCTACCTCTACGCCGATTTCACCGAGCTGGACGGCGAGTCGCTCGAGGATGCGTTGGACGAGCTGGAGGACGTGCGGGGCACCGACGTGCTGGACATCGAGACGGACAACTTCGACATACGCTCGCACGTGTTCTCGTTCTCCGGGACGTATGGCCTCACGGACCGTTGGGATGTGAATCTCCTGCTTCCGCTCTTCGTGACAACCCTCGAGCTCTCGGGGGAAAGTGCCCTCCTCGTTCCTGGGGCTCCCCCGTTTCGGAATCCGTTCGATGAAGACGATACCAAGGTCGGACCCGGCGACCTACTGCTACGAACGAAGTATCGCCTTGCGGACCGGGCCGGCGTCGAGCTGGCCTCGGCGTTCACGTTGCGGCTGCCGACCGGGGACGAGGACAACTTCCAGGGACTGGGCGACGTCATTCTGACGCCGCTCGTCGCGGCCATGCGGACCTTCGGCCCCCACGACGTACACGCCAACTTCGGCATCGAGGTGGATGCCAGCGACGTGGACCGGAGCCGGGCGCGGTATGCGATTGGCGTGAGCCTGCAGCTGCTCGAGCCGTTGGCGTTTCTCGTCGACGTCGTCGGAAGCTCGGGCTTCACGGACGACGACTTCGAGGAGGGAAGCGTCCAAGGTTCCGTCCCGCGCTCCGATATCGTCGACCTCTTCGCCGGAACCAAGGTCAGAGTGTCGGAGCATCTCGTCGCCCATCTGGGGGCCTTCGTCCCGATTACGAACGATGGGCTGCGGGCCGATGTGGTGCCAGCCGGAGGGATCGAAGCCAGCTTCTAGACCTCCGGGGCCCTGCGAGCGGTTCCAGGTCTTGCCCGCTCACGCCCCGGCGCACAACTGCTCGAGAGACGATCCCTTCGCCTTCTCCAGGTTGTCGAAGAGTTTGCTGAGACGCCGGGTCAGCTCCTCGGCACAGTTGTCCGTGATGGTTCTCCGGAACGGGCTGCGGGCTGCGTTGGCACGAATGATCGCTTTTCTCAGCAGGGCTCGCGCTCTCTTACGGAGCGCTCTTACTCGGTCCTCAGCCTCGGAGACGCAGCGGCTCCGCAGCTTGTCGCGGAGCAGCATCTCGGCCCGGCGGTGGAGATCTGTCACCGTCCTCAGATCCGCCTTCTTGTTGAGCGGACCGGTTTCCGCGCACGCCGAGCCCTCACCGCTGATGAGCCCATCTAGCAGCTCGACCTCGAATCCACAGGTCGCGCGCGCGAAACCGCCGAGCGCCCCCTCCTCGCACTTCCCATCGCGGCATCGGCTGCAGGGGTCGTCACAATCCGAGTCTTCGTTGCACGATCTACAGCCGGATATTCTCTGGAGATCCCGACACTCCATGCCCGGATTCGCGACAGTTGGGTTGAATGTCGGCGCACAATCCCGGCGCACGACACAGGCGTCCGTCGTGGGGCACCGAGGCTCGGCATCCGCCGGGTCACAGGTGAGCGCACAGCGCGGCGTGCAGCCATCCCCCGCGACCGTATTGCCGTCGTCGCACTCCTCCCCAGGCTGCACGTTCCCGTCGCCGCAGGACACACATTCGCTGCCGATACTCGCATCGTTGCAATTTGCCGGGTCGGGGCCGCAGGGATGGACTCCCTCGCGGGGCGTGCACTCCCCCGCGGTGCACTGCGAGTTCTCGCAGAACGTGCGGCACGGCGTGCCGTTCGGGAGATCGTTCCGCAGACACTCGAGGCCGCGACCGCAGCGGTCCTGGTCGTTGCAGGTGCCCGGCGCCCGCCCGCAGGGTTGGCCGAGGCCCGCGGGGGTATCGTGTCTGCACGTACCGAAACCGTCGCAGAGATCCACGCTGCACAGGTTGCCGTCGTCTTCGCAGGGAGCGCCCAGGGAAGCACGACCATCCGCCGGGCAGCTCACGCTATCGCCGCTACAAGTCTCCGGACGGTCGCAGCGGTTGACCGCCTCGCGGCACACCGTCTCAGCCGTCGCAATGGCGTCGCCCGGGCACTCGGCCGCGGTGCCGGTGCACGTCTCGGCTGGGTCGCAGGCGCCTATCGAGGCACGACATACCGTCTCGCTGCGCGCATACGTGCAGTCGGGATTGCAACACGCCCCGCGGTCGCACTGCTCTTCGGGATCGACGAACCCATCGCCGCAGCGGAGAATCCTGAAGACGTTGTCGCTAGCAAACCCGGCCACATAGGCGTTGCCGGCGGCATCAACCGCCACCGCTTGCCCTTCCTCGAGTGCATTGGTGCGGTCGCCCTTGCGGTCGATGATCTCGACCGGCACTGCTCCCGGCTGGATCTTGAACGCGTTGCTGCTCGACTCCCCGGTCACGTAGACATTGCCATCGCGGTCGACCGCCACATCGGTAGGGCCGACCAGGGCATTGCTGCCGTCGCCGTCGATGTCGATAATCTCCGCAATGCGTCCGTCCGCGGGGATTCTGAACGCGTTGTGGCTGGTAATCCCGGCTGCATATACGGTACCGCCGCGGTCCACCGCCAACCCACTCTGGCCACTGAAACGATTGGTGCCATCAGCTCCGATATCGATGAGCAGGGTGATCGGCCCTTGAGGGGGAACTTTGAAAACTGCACTAGAGAATAGAGGTCCGTCCGGAGTAAAAAACACCGTCGTTCCGCTCACGTAGGCGCCGCCGGTTCCATCCACCGCGATCTTCCCCGGGCTGAGTAGTGGGTGCGTGCCGTCGCCGTTGACGTCGATGATCTGGGTGATCGTCCCCGCCGGCGTGATCCTGAAGGCGTTGTTGCTCTCACTTCCGGTCACGTAGGCGTTGCCGCTCGCATCCACCGCAACGCCCTCGGGGCTCATCAGCAGCGGTCTCGTGCCGTCGCCGGCTCCGTCGATGATCTGAGTGATCGCACCGTCCGTTGTGATCTTGAATGCGTTACTACTGGTGCGCCCGACCACGTAGACGTTGCCCATGTCATCGGCTGCTACGGCGTACGGCAGGATGAGCGGGTGTCCCTCCCCCGAAGTACAGTTGCCAGTGCCGTCACCGGTACAGTCGATGATCTGGATGGGCTCGCCTGCCGGCGGGATCATGAAAACGTTGTTGCTGGTGGTCCCGACAACATAGACATTGCTCGCACCATCCACAGCGAGCGCGAATGGTCCGTTGAGCGGGTTGTTGCCGTCGCCCGTTTCGTCGATGATCTGTTTGATAGCCGGGGCTCTCGTAGTCTGTGCGCTCACCGCCACTGGGTTGATGAGCCACACCCCGAGCGTGACCGAGAGCACGGCTGCACGGGCGATCACTGCTGCTCGGAGAAGCATTGCTCCGCCGAACCATACCACCTCGTCGCTGGAAGCATCAAGGCAGAAGCGGCGGTCGGTGCTGTCCGCGAGGCGATAGTGCTGCACCGCGGTAAGTATTTGCACTATACTCTCCTGCGACAATGCTCCGCATTGCAAGGCGTGGTCCACCCGAGAACCCCCCGTTGACCGAACGTACGAGGACGAAGTAGTCGGATCGCTCGGAGATGATCAGAAAGCTCATCCGCGTCGGGAGTCTTTCGGTTCTCGGCCTCGGCGTGCTCGTCGGAAGCGCCTCGGCGCTCAGCAGCGAGCGCTGGACGAATGGCACCCCGTACGGCGTGTTCTTCAACGACTACGACCCGAACTTCTATACCGGCTTCGTGCCGCGCGTGCAGGAGCGGGAGCGGATCAAGATCCACCTCGGCCGCGGCAATCAGCTGCGCGTCCGGTTCGTGCTCTCCGATCAGACGATCGAGAACTACCTCCCGGACCAGGTCGCCCGGCACGGCCTGTACAAGGAGCTGATCGACGCGCAGGTGATCCAGCTCACGTCGAACACCGCCTGGGAAGCGTACGATCGGCGCTTCACGGAGGAGGGGCTGGCGGACCTGGCCCGCAAGAAGGCCAGCGTGAGCCGCGAGGAGTGGCGGGAGCTGAATCTCCGCACGCTCCAGAAGCTCGAGCCCGATCGGCTCTTCCACATCCGCAAGGACTTCCGCGAGATGGTGGATCGCTTCGCCGCCCTCCTGAAGGCAGCCCCCGCGCCCGAGACGCTCGCGGCGAAGCTCGATCTGGTGAACGAGTTCTTCCCCCATCGCATCTTCCTGTACGAGCTGACCGCAGAGCGGGAGGCGGCGCTCGGCGAGCTGATCCGTCTCGCCAAGGCGGACGACAGGGGCGGCTTCGCGCCGAAGGCCGAGGCGTTCTTTCACGCCATCACGGACAATATCTATCCCATCCGCGACGGCACGCTCGACTGCTACGAGTTCACCGCGATCTACGCCGCTGGGACCTATGACACGACGACGACGTACGACGGGCATGCCATTCCCGAGATCACGACGCCCGGCGTGTGGCTGCTGATCCCACGGCAGCACGGGCGCGGCTTCCTCGGCATGGTCGACTACATCTCGTCCGAGGGATACTACGGCCTCATGCCGATGCTGCCGTACGAATACGGCGGCGGCATCATGTACAACGCCATTCACAACACGGGCATCAGCAACTGGATCGCGGGGCATGCCCTCCTGCCCACGGCGTGGAGGACGTATGCCGAGGGAAGCCGCAGCGGCAAGCCCTTCAACCGCGTCGCGCTTACCAGCCGCGGCCCCGTCTCCCACGGCTGCACCCGTCTCAACTCCGGCCATCTGGCGGAGCTTCGAGAGATGCTCCCCTCGACGTCGGCGGGCATGGAGGGGATCGTCACCTACCGCAACGTGTCGCACTGTTACGACGTGTTCGATCCGAAGGGCGACGGAGACGATCAAGTGATGGGCGTGCAGTACTACATCGCCTTCCGGCACACGAAGTCGCGCGTCGCCAATCAGATCTGGGCCCAGAACAACCGCGAGGACTTCTATCGCTGGCTCTACGGCGACGAGATGCGCTACGGCCCGATCGGCGCCGTGACCTTTCCGGAGGTCTGCGACGGGAAGTTCGTCACGCGCAAGGCGGTCGCGGGCAAAACCTACCGGGACATCAAGCTGTACGAAGCCGCCTACGTGCCGGAGACGCTGCAATTCTACACCATCAAGGGCGTCGACCGCCTCTCCCGCGAAGGCATGGAGTTCAACCGCGAGCTACGCCGCGTCGGCTACGGCTACACCGTGGATCGGAAAAAGCTCTTTTTGCCCTGAGCCGCGCCGCGGGGCGGATGGGCGCCGCAGCTTGCCGTTCCTACATAGGACGTCAGGCGCGGCGCAATCTGAGGGCCGCTTGGCGGTTTCGCGACGCCGCACGCATTGACAACCAGCATCGCATCTCCGTACTTACCCGCCCGAGGCGGTGCGTCCTCCGGTGGGGGCGGACACTATCGGTGCCCCCGGAAGTCGAGCGTAAGTCCTGGCGACGGAATTCGACATTGTCGTGGTCGGGGCCGGGCCGGCAGGGCTGGCGGCCGGTGCGCAGGCTGCGCGGCGCGGCCTCTCGCACGTCGTCCTCGAGCGCGGCGAGCTCGCCCAGACCGTCGTCAAGTACCAGAAGGGCAAGCACGTCATGGCGGAGCCGGGACGGCTCCCCCTGCATCCGGAGCATCCGCTCTCCTTTGCCGCCGGGTCACGTGAGGAGGTGTTGAAGGGCTGGGCGGAAGCGACGCGCACGGCCGGCACCAATCTGCGCACGGGCCCGGAGCATGAGGTCACGGCGATCGAGCGAAGCAACGGAACCTTCAGCGTCGCGCTGAAGGGTGGCAGCCGGATCACGTGCGCCAAGGTCCTGATTGCCATCGGGACGCAGGGAGACCTCCGACGGTTCGGGGTTCCGGGCGACGACCTGCCGCACGTGACCTATCAGCTCGATGACCCGGCCGAGCACGACGGCGAACGCATCGTAGTCGTCGGCGTGGGCGACGCCGGTATCGAGAACGCCCTGGCCCTCGCCCCGGCGAACCGGGTATCGGTCGTCAATCGCGCCGTCGAGATCGACCGGGCGAAGGAGGCCAACAAGGCTCTCCTCGAGCGAGGGATCGCTGCCGGGGGAATCGCCTACTTCACGAACGCGCGGGTGAAGCGCTTCGAGCCGGGATGCGTCGTGCTGGCCACGGACGACGGGGAGCTGCGCCTGGACGCCGACTTGGTGATCGGCCGCTTGGGGGCCTTGCCGCCACGGCAGTTTCTCGAGGCCACTGGGATAGCCTTTCCGTCCGCCGACCGGACCGCCGTCCCCCAGCTCTCCGCGACGTACGAGACCAACGTCGCCGGAATCTATCTGATCGGGGCCGCGGCCGGGTATCCCCTCATCAAGAACTGCATGAACCAGGGCTACGAGGTCGTCGAGCACATCCTTGGCAATCCGGTAGAGCCGGCCGACGAGGCCTCCTGCGCGAGGTGCTCGCGGGACTCGACGGCGGTGTTCCCGAGGTGCTCGGCAAGATCCAGGCCACGATTCCACTCTTTCACGGTCTAACCACCCTACAGCTCCGCGAGTTTCTTCTCGATGCGGGCGTAGTGCGGCGCCAGGCGGGCGAGACGATCTTCACCCGGAACCAGTACGGGAACAGCCTCTACGCCATTCTTGCTGGCTCCGTCGCGTTCTCCATCCCCTTGGTCGATTCCGACGGTGGTACCGATAGCACCGATGCGAGCGACCGCGAGCAGGTGCGAGAGAAGAGCGTCGAGCTCGAGGTGGGAGAGTTTTTCGGCGAGTTGAGCCTCATCGCGGATCGTCGGCACACGGGAACGGCCGTCGCCAAGGACGCCTGTGTGCTCATCGAGGGGCCACGGACCGCCGTCAACCGCCTGCGGAAATCGGTCGAGGCGGTCGGCCGTGCGATCGACGAAACGTTCGTCGTGCGCAGGATTCGCGATCTCGTCGGGCCTGAGGTGGCGAAAGAGGAGGTCGATGCGCTCGCCCGGGCCGCAGAGATCAGGACTTTCATAGCTGGCAAAGAGCTGTTCAAGGAGGGCGACGCCCCTGACGGGTTGCATCTCATCCGGCGCGGTTCGGTCATGATCTCGTGTGCCCAGGGCAACCGTCAGATCGTGCTCGCCTACATCATGGGGGGCCACATCGTCGGCGAGATGGCCCTGCTGGCGCCGGGCGCGCAGCGGAGCGCGACCGCCAGGGCGACGAAGCTCACGGAAAGCGTCTTCATTCCCCGGGACGCGATCGTGCCGTTCGTCGAGGGCCACCCAGGGCTGCGCCGGCGCCTGCAGCAGCTCGAGCTCGAGCGCCTGCGGCAGAACGTGACCGCACGGCAGGATCAGCCGAGCGGGGACGTCGTCGACTTCCTCATTCGCACCGCAGGAGCCGGCGAAGCGACCGATATCCTGTTGATCGACGAGGCGCTGTGCGTGCGCTGCAACAACTGCGAAAAGGCGTGCGCCGCGACCCACGGGGGCATCTCGCGGCTGGACCGGGAAGCCGGCCCGACGTTCGCCACGATCCACGTGCCCACGACCTGCCGGCATTGCGAGAACCCCCTGTGCATGACCGACTGTCCGCCGGACGCGCTCCGGCGCAGCGAGAACGGGGAAGTCTATATTACGGATCAATGCATCGGCTGCGGAAACTGTCAGCAGAACTGTCCATACGGGGTCATTCAGATGGCGGTCGTCGAGACGCGGCCGCGGTTCTTGTCCTTTCTCTTCGGCCGCGGCCCCGAACCCGAGAAGAAGGCGGTCAAGTGCGACCTCTGTAAGGACCTTCAGCACGGTCGCGCAGGCCCTGGTGGAGGCTCCTGGGCCGCGTGCGAAGCGTCGTGTCCGACGGGCGCCGTTTTGCGGAGCAATCCGAAGCGGATCGTCGAGCGCGTGCGACGCACGGCGTGAGCGATGCTTCGGCTCCACGAGTCGTTTCTCGCGTACCGCGGCTTCCGACACCTGAAGCTCAGCATGGCCGTGCTCGCCGCCGCGGTTTTGCTCTACGTCACCCAAGATCCACCGGGCGGCCGCAGCGGGGACACCTGGGTCGGCTACACGCTCGGAACCGTCGCGGCGCTCCTCGTCGTGTGGTTGATGCTGTTCGGTGTCCGCAAGCGGCGCTATGCGAGCAGCGGCGCGCCGCTGCGCGGCTGGCTCTCGGCGCACGTGTATCTCGGGACCGTGCTGCTGCTCTTGGTCCCGCTGCACACCGGCTTCAACTTCGGGGCCAATCTGCACACCGTCGCCTACGTGCTGGTGTGCACGGTGGTGGCATCGGGCGCCGTGGGCGTGGCGATCTACACCACGGTGCCGCAACGCATGACGGAGAACAGGCCGGGACAGAAACTGCAGGGCCTGCTCGAGCAGATCGCGGCGGTGGACGGCGACTGCAAGCGCCTGGCCGTCGACCTGCCCAATCCGGTCGCCGCAGTGCTCGACCGCTCCATCGAGGAGACGATCATCGGCGGCGGGATCGTCAGGCAAGTGTGGGGTGGGGGAAGTCTGTCGCGCATCGATCAGGCGCTCCGCGTGCTCGAGCGCCATCAGGCCGAGAAACCGGCGCGCGACGGCGTCAAGCAGGTGGTCGAGCGGCTCGAGTTGAAGCGCATGCTTTTGACTCGGGTCCGCCGCGACGTCAAGCTCAAGGCCCTCTTGGACGCGTGGCTCGTGCTCCACGTCCCCCTGGCGTTTTGTGCCGTGTTCGCCGTCGTCGCCCACACCGTCATGGTCTTCTACTATCGTTAGTAGGCCCGACTCGGGGGTCGAGCAGCCGTGCGCGTCCGCCTCACTCACGTCACCGTCAAAGCGTCCGGAACCCGCGCACTGCGGCAGAGTGTTCTCGACGTGGATGCTGTCCGCATCGGCCGGGGAACCGACAACCACATCTCGATCCGCGGCCTCAGCGTTCCGCTGCACCACAGCGTCCTGGTACGAAGGGGCGAACAAATCACGATCGACCGGGTCGATGCCGGCACGATCGAGGTTGACGGCCGGGAAGGATCGGGCCGGGCACTGCGCCCCGGGAACGTCGTGCGCATCGGCGATCTCGAGATCCGAGTGGTCGAGCCCGGCGACGGCGAGGACCTCGCGATCGAGGTCGAACAGGTCGAGCGGTCGGTAACCGAGCTCGATGCCCTCGCGAAGCGGACGCACATGGGCGTGGAGCGTGGACTCTTCACGCGTCGCAGGCTGTCAATCGCGGGTGGGCTGGCGACCCTTGGAGTTCTCCTCGGACTTCCACTCGTCTCCCGGATGATCGGCACGCGATCGGCCCAGCCTCTGAAGCTCGTCCGGGCGGTGGAAGCGCTGTGGGTCAGCGACCCGGTCTCGGGCTTCCACTGGGACATCGCCCGCACCTGTATCGCCTGCCACGCGGTGCCGTTCGCCCCCGTGCGCGACCAGGAGTGTCAGGCGTGTCATGAGAGCACCGAGCACCATGACAACGCGCGGAGCGCGCCGCGATGCGCGACCTGCCATCCCGAGCATCGCGGATCGGTCGAGCTCGTCGCGGTGGCGGAAACGGAATGCGTGCGGTGCCACGCAGCTCTCGCGAGCGCGACCGACGGTCCGCCGGTTTTGGTCGCAGCGGACGGCCATCGCATTACGAGCTTCGCCGCCGATCATCCCGAGTTCGCGGTCTACGTCGCGGGCGGCACGCGCACCCGCTTGAACGCTACGCCGGCGCCAACCGAGAGCGGACACTTGAAGTTCAACCACGCCAGGCATCTCGCTCCCGGTCTGCGCGGACCCGAGGGGATCGCGACCGTGCAGCTCGGCTGTGGCGACTGTCACCAAGGACCGATGGCAGGGGCGTCCGGGAGCCTCCACGAATGGACCTGGAAGCGGGGTGATGGCGCTGGCGATGCGCAGCGCGAGTGGCCCACGACTATGTCGCCCGACGCCGCACCGGCGGAGGAGCCAGCGTACTTCATGCCGGTACGTTACGATGCGCACTGCTCCGGGTGCCATCCGAACGCGACGGATCCCGAGATCGGCATCGTGCCGCACGCCACTCCGGAGGTCATCCGTGCCTTCCTGCGCGGCGCGTATACGGAACGAGCCATTGCCCGTGGAGAGGCTGAACGGGATTCGTCACGGCGTGCCGCAGGTTCGACAGGAATCCGACCGAACGCCCCCTCCGATGCGGGGAGCTGGGTGAACGCGCGGGTGCGCGCCGCAGAGGAGGAGCTCTTCACCAAACCGGGCCGCCGCTGCCAGCGGTGTCACGCTCTGTCACAAAGCGACGCGACACCCCTCCCGACGGTACTTCCCACGGCCATGCCGGTTCGGTGGTTCCCGTGGAGTCGTTTCGATCACGCCGCGCATCGGTTGCTCTGCGATCCGACAGACCAGCCGCCCGAAGCCGCGGCCTCAGATCGCTGCCGGCGCTCCCCGGAGAGCTGTACGCACTGCCACGCGGACGCCCGCGCGTCGCTCTGTCGCGGATCCGACTCCCTCTCCTGTCCCGAGCGCTTGCTCCCATCCAGGATCCTGCTCCCGACCATCGAGACGTGCCGGGTCTGCCACCATCCGCAGGGGGCCCGCGACCAGTGCGCCGAGTGCCACACGTATCACGCTGCCCGCGGCTCCTAGCTGGCGTGGGATCGGCTAAATCTCACGCTCACCTAGGTAGAACTACGTAGACGCGACGCAGCAAGGGGCCCCAGATACCCGAGAGTCTGTTTCTGCTCTTGACCGAAGTTGCAACGCTGGGGTACCTCCACGGCTGATGCGTATGCGGCTTCTGGCTGCGTCCAGCGGCCGACAATGGGGCAACGACGGCCAAGCGATGCCTCCACGAAGGCGCGTCAGAAGGTTCCTCTTTCCAGGCACAGCGGCCGTACTCCCCTCAATGGCTAACCGCCGAGCCGAGCCGGGCGAAACGCCCATCGCGTGCAGCGCCCGATCGGTGGGCTTTGCTGTTCATGCCCTGCGAGGCCAGATCTGGTCGCTGTTCCTTGTCTTGGCTCTGCTCGTGCGAGGAACGACGTGGGCGCAACCGCTGCCTGAACCCGTCGGCGTCGAATTCCAGGTGAACACATACACGACGAATGGGCAGTATTCTCCGGCCGTGGCGGCCGATGCCGAGGGAGACTTCGTGGTGGTCTGGCGGTCTTATGTCCAGGACGGGAGTTCGTTCGGGGTGTTTGGGCAGCGCTATACGAGTGCTGGGGTGGCCCTTGGCGGTGAGTTCCAGGTGAACACGTATACGACGAATTTTCAGTCTTCTCCGGCCGTGGCGGCCGATGCCGAGGGAGACTTCGTGGTGGTCTGGCAGTCTTATGTCCAGGGCGCGAGCGTGAACTGCCCCCGGTTCGGTGGACGGTTGATGGCTTGGGCGATCAGTGCAGCGGTTGACTCCTCTCGTAGTTGATCGGGGAGCGATAGTCGAGGGCGGAGTGGCGGCGGTGCGGGTTGTACCA
>Ga0187892_10001469_pt1 | contig 53713 bp, 42 predicted proteins | sample MA1701073metaG_FD_139345 | JGI IMG/M metagenome (GOLD analysis project Ga0187892, IMG submission 139345) | Bio-ooze microbial communities from a basaltic lava cave in the Kipuka Kanohina Cave System on the Island of Hawaii, USA - MA170107-3 metaG ...
AGCCCTTGCCACCGCCTCCACCAGGTATTTATCACCTGCGGTTTTTGCGATTTTCATAATTTCGTACAATAAAATCTAGTTGTGGTAGACGCAATTTACCAATGCGTTTTGTCGTTGTCAAGAGAAATTTCTATAGAGAAAACTGCTGGCGGGTTCACCCGGCAGCATGCGACGATCCAGTTCAATCGCGCAGCAATCGGGCACCTGATTCACCTGAATTCCACCTGACACCGACGTTGAGCGTTGGGCGTCCAACAAGTGCGTGCTGATGCTTTTCCAAAGCGGGATGGTTGTCTGTCGCCAAAAAGCTAATGCCGCTGGATCAGCGGACGGAGAATCGGCAAATTGCAGGAAAGTTGAAATGCTGAAGAGTGCAGGATACCTGTCGGGACGGATGGAAGTTCCGGTACAACAACATCAGATACTGATCCGTGCCACCTCGAAGGGTTCTGCAGCTACGAAGGGAGTATTCAGGCCGCCTGCTGCCAATCATATCCATGATGCAAGCCACCGATGTGCTGGAAGGAACCAGTCGCGCGGATGGATCCCGCTTGTAAGAAACAGGTCGCATCGTTGGTGCGTCTTTCTCGAGAGAGTGTGAAACTGCAAGAGATATCGGGCGACTCCTTGCCCCACGCTACCGAAGACCTGGTTGCCAACCGCTGGAGGCTGGAATCTCTTCGAACAGGAAGTTCTTGACGGTGCTCTCCAACCCAGTGCGATGTTCAATCCAGTCAACCAGGCACCTCTGCAACATCTTCACGAGGCTGCCTCCGGGGACCGCTGGACTGGACCCAACAGAAGCGTGCCTCGCTCCATCCTGACCTCAAAGCGATCCAAAGCTCTTTGAGCAGGACCGGTCAACACCTGGCCTTCAATGGAAAACGTGGAGGCATGGCAGGGACAGAGAAATTCGTTTTGCTTCGCGACCCAATGCACGGCGCAACCCAGGTGGGGACACTGCGGAGAAAAAGCGACGATCTCGCTGTTCGCCTTCTTCACGACCCAGGCGGTGCTCTTCTCGCTCGTTACCTTCCAGCCGTCCACGCGATTCTTCCGAAACACAATCTCGCTAGGGTGGCCGACGTTCAGCTCTCTCACAGTTCCCGCTTCAGTCCACTCTTGTTCCTTCCTCGGTCGTGGCGGCCACAACAGATACATCACCGTGGGAATCGCCAAAACCAGCCCAATCAGCGCCCACATGACGTAGATACAAATCAGGTAAAACGTTCTCCGATTCATATTGGGTTTCGAAAGCGCAAAAGTCCCTCTTCAGACTGCAGTCTAGTTCATTCTTCGGACCCAATTGATATGAGAACTTCATGGTAGCAATCTTGACTCACCAACAAATGATGTTGCGGAGGTGCGAATCGCGTGGAAGGAGAGATCGGAGACTCAGTTTTTCGAGTAGTCGAATCAACTCGGTCTGAGGGACTTGTATCACGGCCACGTGCGAACTTTCCATTTAGGCTGCTATCGGAATAAGTCATCCTTAAGAGGGCGAATCAGTGATTGACCAGAACCGTCTTGTTCCTGAAAATCGAAACCTCGAATGCAAGCTAGTGGGATCCTCTGTGTTTTACCCATAACGAGTTCTGCGGCTGCGGCTAACTCATCGGCAACAGCAATTACGGAAGCCTCAAGCTTTCGACCAAAAGTATCCTCCTCGCCACGATAGTCTCGAAGCCCTTCGAGACCGGCCACGCCAATTGCGAAATTGACTTGTCCGTCCCGCCAAGGACGCCCAAAAGTATCAGTGATGATGATAGCAAGGCTCACACCGAACTCTTTCACGAGTGAGTCTCGGAGTTGCCGTGCTGACAGATCAGGATTCTTTGGCAGAAGCAACGCCATCCCTTTGGGTACGTTGGAGCAATCAACTCCTGCATTTGCGCAGACAAATCCGTGTTTCGTTTCCGTAATTAGGATTCCTTTCTCCATTCTGACAATACGATGACTCTGTCTCAAAATGAGTTCGACCACTCGTGGATCTTTGTTGTGCAATTTCGCCCATTCTTCGGCCAAACATGAAGGGATGATAGTTTCCAACTGCACCAGCCTACCTTCGGCCTTCGAAACGACTTTGTGCGTGATAACGATAATATCCTTTGGGAGAAGGTCTAGCTTTTCTGAACGAATCGCAAGGGCAATCAATTCAGCCAAGTCGTCACCCTTGGCAACTTCCTGCAAACTGTGAATACCTGTGATACTCAGTTCAAGGCGAGGCATTGTCTGCGTTAGCAATACATACTAGGCGCTCCATGAAATGCAGGTCTTGCATAACGTTTAGCGTTGTGGTCGTTGAGTCAACCTCCATAAACTTGAGGACGTCTTGAGGTGTGTCGATGTCGAGAGCAATCCGATGATTTTCTAGGATGTTCAACTCGACGCCGGTGTGCTTTGCTTCGAGTCGGTGAAGATTTAGACTGTCTCTTCCAAAGCGAGAAGGAAATGCGTCGGGAGGCATTCGCAGCAAGGCGTTGGTTCCTGTGCCATCCAAAGAAGGAACAAGCAACGCGCTCGATGAATTGAGCTGCAGCCCAAGCAGCCGGTCGATATCTTCTGACTTCACCAAGGGAATATCCATTGGCAGTCGCAGAACAACTGTCGCGCCTTCTCGCTTGAGGAGCGCGGATGCCAAATCGACTGAGCAGCTCTCCGAAATCTGATCTGTTTCTTCAATCACCTCCCAGCGCTGGTTCAATGCATATTCGATTACTGACCGATCTTGAGTGACTGCCACAATTCGATCAGCGAGGGTCACCCCCGCCAATGCGCGGGTCACATCCTCAATCATCGCCCAAACAATAGCTTTGCGTTCCGTCGGCCATAACCTCAAGCTTAGCCGCTGTTTGCCGTTGGAAGGATTCTTTACAGGGAGAAGAATTACCCTCATATTGCTTGTAGAACCAAATGAGCAAGCCTTTCTTTGTCTGCTAGGGTATTCATTAGAGTATTGGTCAAGAGTACTCGAATACCTAACGCTTCGATCTCGGCTCGAAGATTTGCATCCTGCTCGTCTAAAACAAAGACATCGATAAAGTCACTGTAGAGCCTTGCAACACTTGTTGCTGTGAGGGGAAACCCCAGATCCTGAAGCATCTTTGCAGCTGGCCCCTTCACTGCACGTCCCTTGATGATTGGAGTTACGGCCACTACCAATCCTTGGCTTCTAAGCAATGCGCTTCTGATTCCAGGCACTGACAATATGGGACCTATACTGATGAACGGATTGCTCGGGCAAATGACAATGGTTTCAGCTTGTTCTATTGCCTCAATCACTCCAGGTGCAGGTGAGCACTGTTCGACATTCTGATGCCTTATTTCATAGAGCCTAGGACGAGCTTGCTCCCTAACCAAGTATTCTTGCAAATGAAGGACACCTTGGTTAGTTGAAACAAAAGTTGGCGTATAGGACTCGGTCATAGGGAGAAGTCGACAACGTAGTCCCAAACTGCCAGCAATCTGCTGTGTTACCTCCGTTAAGGATGTTCCTTGCCGTAGCAAGGATGTGCGCCAAAGATGAGTCGCAAGATCCTGGTCACCCAGTTTGAACCAGCTAGGACCACCAAACTTGACAAGGCAGTCCAGGCAACTGAAAGTGTCGGCTAGGACCCCCCACCCTGTTTCTGGATTCACCTTCCCGGTGAGAGTGTATGTGATTGTGTCTAAGTCCGGACAGATGCGAAGTCCCAGCAGTTCGATGTCGTCACCGGTATTGCCGATGATAGTGATCTCATCGACGGGGATTGCTCGAGCAAGACCCAAAAGTAACTTCGCACCCCCAATTCCTCCAGCCAGGGCAAGAATCATGGCTTTGGTCGGCTGTTTCTCCCGATTCAGAATCCGACGATGCTGAACCGACTGGACCTTGTCTTGTAACGCTGATTCAAGCGAATTGCGAGTATCGTCATCTGTTCAAGAGTTCGTGCCATCTTTAGAGGACCGGCATCGAGCGGGCGTAGACCATGAATGTCAGACAGTATCTCAATCACTTGTGTCTTCGCCTCCTGTGAATCACCGCACACAAATTCGCAACAGTCTAGAATGGAACCAGTTTCAAGCAGCACATGGGCGGGAATGGTTTTAAAGCAGGCGACAATCTGGCACTGCTTTGGCAGGAACTGCGCCAAGTGCTGGCTTCCAGACCCTTCAGCTAATTCAAGCATTTCAGGCTGTCGCGATTCGAATCGAAGAGGGACGGTGGCGTCTATCAGGATCGTGTTATTCTGAATCGCGTCACGGCACGAGCTCAGTAACTCGCCTGCATGCTCAAAAGGGGCAGTTAAGAGCAACAGACGTGATAGCGACGCCACTTCGGCGTTTTCTCTTCCCGAATATGTTCCACCTGAATAGCCTGCCTGCCCGAGTCGCTGCTGAAGTGCCTGAGCCTTTTCTCGTGCGTTTTGAGCGTTCCGAGATCCAATGATCACGGGATGGCCAGCCATGCCAAAACGCAAAGCCAGCCCGCTCCCCTCGGCTCCCGTGCCACCCAGAATTCCTATCGGTGCTGAATTCTCTATCAGCTTCCCCTGATTCATAAAAAGTCCTGGTCACTGCTTTAGCCCAACTAGAAATCGAACGAGCGCGAAACTGTGATTCAGTCGTTCCGATCAAGATTCTATTTGATGTTCGAAAAACTGTAGCTGAGTTCTACTCACCCTGGGACAGGACGGGAGTAGCTTTTTCTCTGAATCGAAATTCGGATGAATGAATCATCTGATTAAAAGAACCGAATCTCTCGGCCTCAGAGTCCGACAACCTATCCAGCGCTCCAGCCTTATCGCCATCGTCTTCCTTCGCTTCAAAACGATGACGGATTTTGTACGAAGTTGAGCGTTCGGCAGGGGTTCGGCCCGCTTCGCGAATTGCACGTCGTAGTTCGGCGGGTCGCATCCATTGTCCGAACCGGGCACCGGCTGCTGTTGAAATGCTTTCGTTGATCAATGTCCCCCCCAGATCATTGGCTCCAGCCATCAGACACGCTTGAGCGAGTTGAATCCCATTCTTAACCCAGGAGGCCTGAATGTTTGGAATATCGTGGTTCAGAACCAGACGTGCTACCGCGTGGATCTTGAGAACTTCCGTTCCCGTGGCGCCGGGTCGGACTCCTTCGACTAGCTGGTGCTTATACATCAAAAAACGCAACAAGGCTGAACGGGAAAAGGGTGGCGGAGCATTGTTCGCCCAGCAGGACGCCGAAACTCAGGCGAAGTTGCAGCATGCTGCGGCCGCGCTGGAGGAACTGCCAGACGACCGGCCAGAGCACATTCGCGCCAAGGAACTGGCCTTCCGGCGCCACGAAGACACTCCTGAATACCACCACAGGAAGAGGCTGGCGGACACTTGGTGCGCAGCCTTCGTCATCCGCAAACACTTTCCCCCAATTGCCCATGATCCACGATTTGCGTCAACCGAACCTTCCGGCCTCTCTCAGCGCCATCTCAATGACCTGGCCACTGGCCGGTCGTTGCCCCCCGAACTCGCTGTCGAAGCCGAGCGCGTTTCGCGCCAATACGACTTTTTCCATTGGCATCTCGCTTTCCCGGAGGTCTTCGCTAAGGGTGGTTTCGATTGTGTGCTTGGAAATCCACCGTGGGAACGGGTGAAGATCCAGGAGAAGGAATGGTTCGCGGAGCGCCGGCCAGATATCGCCAATACCACGAATGCTTCCGTGAGAAAGCGACTTATTGAGGCTTTGCGTTCCGACGACCCCGTGCTTGAGGAACAGTTTAGAGATGCGAGCCGTCTTGCAGAAGGAGAGAGCCATCTACTAAGGACCAGTAATCTTTATCCACTGTGCGGCAGAGGTGATATCAACCTGTACGCTGTATTTGCTGAGCGAATGCGTGATTTACTCAATAATTCAGGACGCATTGGAGTCGTCCTGCCAACTGGAATTGCAACCGACGACACCACGAAGTTCTTTTTCCAGGATTTGGTCCAAACCAACTCTCTAGTTACCCTTTTAGATTTTCAAAGCGGGCCAGGCCTATTCGGCGACATTGGTCATGCACGCTTCAAGTTTTGCCTGTTCACGACCAAGTGCAGAGCAAACCATCCTAAAGGCATTGTGAGTTTTGCGTTCTTCCTTCGCGGAATAGAGCAAATCACCGAACCGGGTAGGCTATTTACTTTGAACGGCGAAGATATTGCTCATTTGAATCCGAATAGTCTCACTTGCCCAATTTTTAGGGATGCTCGTGATGCAACCATCACCAAAGTCATATATTCACGAGTTCAGGTTCTAAAGAGGACTGGACCACGCACGGCCAATCCTTGGGATGTCCAGTTCTTGAGAATGTTCGATATGACGAACGACTCCAAATATTTTTATGACGAAAAGAAGCTTTCTGACGAAAAAAGCGTCTCGTTTGGAAATCGCTTTAGCATCGGGCCAACGATTTTATACCCGCTCTACGAAGCAAAAATGTTTCACCAGTTTAACCACCGTTTCGGAGATTATGGTGACTACCCGGAAGAAGCTCTAACCTCGCATCTTCCTGATATTCCATCCAAACGGCTTGAAGATCCATTTTATGCGCCAAAGTCACGTTACTGGATTGCTGAAGAGTTGATTGTGGAGGCCTTGCGTTCGAGATGGTCGCATAAATGGTTCATAGCCTATCGCTGGATTGCCCGGTCCAGCGATGAAAGAACTTTAATTTCTAGTGTTGTCCCGTTTGCAGGGTTTGGAAACAGTTCGCCAGTCATTTTTCTGGGCAACGCACACCTATTCGCTTGTGCAGGTTTAGTTTCAAACTTGAGTGCATTCGTGTTCGATTATTCAGCTCGACAAAAGTTAGGCGGGGCGAACATGACCTTTGGTGCACTGGAACAACTTCCTGTTCTTCCGCCTTCGAGTTATTGTCATAAGTGCGATTGGGATGCTGGTGCTGTTACTCTGCGTGACTGGCTCTTGCCTCGCGTTCTGGAATTGACCTACACGGCGTGGGACTTGGAGGCTTTCGCGCAGGACTGCGGCTCGCCCGGCCCGCCGTTCCGATGGAACGAAGAGCGCCGCTTTCTGCTCCGCTGCGAGCTGGACGCCGCCTTCTTCCACCTCTACCTCGGCCCGGAGACCGAGTGGCGTCAGCAACCCGCGGCCCTGACCCAATCCTTCCCCACGCCCCGCGCCGGCGTGTCCTACATCCTGGACACTTTCCCCATCGTAAGGCGCAAGGACGAGGCCAAGTTCAATGGCGACTACCGCACCAAGCGCGTCATCCTCGAAATCTACGACGCCATGCAGGAGTCCATCCGTACCGGCCAGCCCTACCAGACCCGCCTCGACCCGCCCCCCGCCGACCCACGCTGCTGCCATCCGCCGAGAGCAACAGAATCATGAAAAAGCCAATTCCACGACTCAGCCCGCCAACGCTTACTCGGATCACAAGGCCTAAACTCCTCTTGGCTTGCCAGCGAGTTCTTGAACTCGCGCTGCAATACAAGCCGAGTGAACATCACAGAGAGCTAGGTTACGACGGTCTCTTGTTCGGCTATCTCGATGCGTGTTTTGGCAAGATCAAGCGGCAATACCGGATCAAGATGGGAAAGTCTGGTGTACCAAAGCGTATCGACTTTCGACAGGGGGGTATGAGCCCTGTAGTCGTGGAGTTTGCGGTTCGTACTCCTGGGAGAAATGAGATTTATGGTTCTCAGAATAGAGATGAAATCCGAAAACTCGCCCGCCAACGCAAGGCCAGTGCGCGCTATTTGATACTTTTCGATTTGAGCCGGAAACCCCCTGTTAATCTATTTGATCTTTGGAACACCTATCGACAGGTAAACTCGGGACCAGGGAAATTCAAGCGGAAACCAGTTCAAGTGCTGTATCTGCACCCCAAACTGGTAGGTTGGTTCCTCTGGCGGCCATGAAGTCTTCAGTAAGCCGAGGGTTTTGCTTGGAGAAAATCGGGAAACCTAGGATCAACATCATATTGCGTAACCAACCCAACCATGATGCGGACAATATGACGGTACTTGCTGGATAGGAAAGGGACATATGCCCCAAGGGCCAATAGACTCGTTTATCGACACCTACGTTGAGGCATTGAACGATGAAAATGCAGCCGTCTTTGCCGGTGCAGGGCTGTCGATTCCAGCAGGCCTGGTGGACTGGAAAGGGTTGTTGAGGCATATCGCGAGTGATGTTGGACTCGACATCAAGAAAGAGGATGACCTTGTGTCGGTCGCACAGTTCCACGTGAACGAGCAACGTGGTCGCCATAAGATCAATCAGGCCTTGATTCACGAGTTCTCCAAGCGCGCAAAACTAACCCAGAATCACAGTATTCTCGCCTCATTACCAATCCGCACATACTGGACCACAAACTACGACACGTTGCTCGAAGAGGCGCTGAGACAGGCAGGCAAGACACCCGATGTTAAGGTGACGGTCGAGAACCTCGCATTGACGGTGCCCCGCCGGGATGCCGTCGTTTACAAGATGCACGGAGATGTGTCCCAGCCGGATAAAGCAGTTGTCACGAAGGATGACTACGAATCCTACTCAACCACTCGACATCTCTTTTCCATGGCTCTTCAGGGTGACTTGGTGTCGAAGACGTTTCTGTTCATCGGATTCAGCTTTAATGACCCGAACCTGAGCTACATCCTAAGCAGAATCCGCCTTCTGTTAGGAGAAAACAGGCGAGACCACTACTGCCTGCTGCGCAAGGTGAGGCAGGGCGATTTCGGGAAAAAGTCCGATTTTGACTATGCCGTTGCCCGGCAGCAGTTGCAAGTCAATGATCTCAAACGCTACGGCATCATCGGGCTCCTTCTGGACGACTACGCGCACTACACCGACACGCTGCGACGGATTTCACGCCGGTACAAAATGAGTCGTATTTTTGTCTCCGGCAGTGCTGACGATTACGCACCCTGGAAAGAATCGCAAGCTCAAGAGCTTATCCAGGAGCTGTCCCGCCGTCTCATGGCCTCAGGGTTTGGCATCGTGTCTGGCTTTGGCCAGGGTGTTGGTCCCTACGTCGTAAATGGCATTCTTGGGCAGCTTGACCGCGAGGGAACGAAGATCCTTAACGACAGGATAATCCTGCGCCCTTTTCCCATAGGCATATCCGACCCGACTGAACGTAAGCAGCGGTGGAAAGCCTATCGAGAGAACATGCTGGGTCACGCCGGTGTCGCAGTATTCCTGTTCGGCAATAAAAAGACTTCGGCCGGTGGGCTGGTCCCCGCAGACGGTATGGAAGAAGAGTTCGAGATTGCGGCTGCCCAGCATCTGGCGGTCGTGCCCGTTGGATGTACTGGTAGCAAAGCTGCGGAACTTCACAAACGGGTTTTGGATAGCTTTCCTGACTACTACCCGGCGGCCGGTTACAAGCGCCTCTTTCAGGACCTTGCCAAGAAAGGCACGGTGCAACAGGTCGCAGCACGGGTTGTCTCGTTGATCCAAAAGCTCAGAGACGACCGCGCTTTTCAAAGTTCATGACGAAAGACGGAAGGCCATGGCACGAAGGGTGTTTTACAGCTTCCATTACAAGCCAGACTGTACCCGTGCGGCCCGCGTGAGGAACATGGGGGTAGTGGAGGGCAACAAGCCTGCTTCTGGCAATGAATGGGAAACGATCACCGGTGGCGGCCCAAAAGCTATTCAGAAATGGATTGATAACCAGCTTTACGGCAAGTCGTGCAACGTGGTCCTTATCGGCGAGAATACAGCAGGGCGGAAATGGATTAACTACGAAATCGAGACGGCATGGAACGATGGCAAAGGCGTTGTGGGAGTCTATATCCACAAGCTCAAAGATCTCGACGGCTATCAGTCATCGAAAGGCCGCAATCCGTTCGATGATTTCACGATGGACGTCAACCAGGCAAAACTGTCGTCGATAGTGAAAGCGTACAATCCTCCCTACAGCAACAGTAAGGACGTGTACGCCTACATCCGCGACAGCCTCGAATATTGGATCGAAGAGGCCATAGACATCAGGAACAACTATTAGGGCAGGGCGCACCATCGCGAACGAAGGAGCGAGAACCATGGCTAGAAGAGTATTCTTCAGTTTCCATTATGAGCGAGACGCGTGGCGAGCGGGCCAGGTTCGGAACAGTTGGGTGACCAAAGATCGGGAGAGCGCCGGCTTCTGGGATTCTGCTGCTTGGGAGGAAGTAAAGAAGAAAGGCAACGCAGCGATTGAAACTTGGATTGATGACCAACTAAAAGGTACGTCTGTCACCGTTGTCCTAATTGGTGCTGAAACTTCCAGTCGCTATTACGTTGGTTACGAAATCAAACAAAGCCACATTAGAGGCAACGGCATGCTTGGCATCTACATTCACAACCTGAAGGATGTGAATGGCAGAATCGATTCAAGGGGAACTAATCCTTTTGACAATTGGCATGTGGAAAAAGACGGTAGGAAAGTACTGTTCTCCAGCATTTATCCGACCTATGACTGGGTTCACGACAACGGGTATAGCAAACTAGGTGACTGGATAGAAGCGGCAGCGAAAAAGGCCGGGCGCTGATTTGTTGGACCAGTCTCGGAAGTCGAGGATCCGCCGACTTGGCTCCGGCCTAGGCCTGTCTTCTTCCGAAGGACGTCTAGTGCCGTGACAGGGAATCTCATTATGGATGACGTTGGTCTGTCCAAAGAGCAGCTCGATTTGATCCAGCATTTCGAGGCCGACTACAACACCGTCGATCATTTCCTCCGCAAAGCTCTCGGCACTGAGAACCATGTGTCGTTTACGCAGCTCGTGAAAGATTATTCGAGGAACCATCCAGGCTGGCGCGACGCCGACTTACTGAGAAAGATTGCGCACCTGCGGAACTCGATCGTTCACGGTAAGACAGAGGCTTATTCCTACGTGGCGGTGCCCGCCCCCGGAACATGCCAGCGGCTGAGGGCCTGTCGGGACCGCCTGATGAGTCCCGCCCGAGTCATCCCAGCATTCGAACGTAAAGTAGAGACTGCTTCCGTCGAAGATTCTTTGGCGAGGGTGTTGAAGATCATCAGGCAGCGTGATTATTCACAATTTCCAGTATACGAGGGTGATTGCTTTTGTGGCCTGCTTACGGAAAATGGCATCACACGCTGGCTGGCTCACCATGTTGCCACACTGTCTTTGGTTGAGTTGGATGATATCCGCATCAAGCAAGTGCTCGAGAATGAGGAAAAGCGAAAAAACTATCACTTTGTGGCACACGATTCGCGCGTCGATGACGTGAGCCATTTGTTCGTATCTCAGGAATTCCTGGAAGCTGTGCTGATCACACAAAGTGGAAAGGAATCCGAAGCACTGCTGGGCATTGCTACCCGGTGGGACATGATTCAGCTGGCGTGACTAACGAGGCTGAGTATCGACTTCGAAGAGGCTGAACTTGCCGCAATTAGGACGGCCATGACTGAAGAGCTCAAGCGCAGTTTTGATGATGCCATGATGTCCATTTACACCAGGGCGCTCGAAGAAGCTCACTACAAGGCCACTCGTTACCTTCACATGCTTCAAGAATATGGAGGACTTGGCACTGCTAAAATGCTGGTCAATTCCTCGCATGTCTCGGAAGGCTACACAGCGTTGTGGGAACGTGGACGCCTTGATCTCACGGTGGAAGCTCTGGTGCATGACAATCCAAAGTGGCACTCACTTTTTACAGGCCAGGAACTTGAGAAAGCAACGAAGAGACTGGTCGATTATGAGTATGGCCCTGTGATCGGGAATAGATAGAAACATCGTGAAGTATGACATCTTTCGCCACCGACACAACTTTGCGGTTTGGGCAGCGGCTCGTGCGGCACAGCGAGGTTTGACTTCCGTCGGCAAACTTCGCAATGCGCTTGAACGCTCCGGAGTCGTCGAATTCGTTCGTGACCACGCCTGCTCGGAGATAGATGCCAGCAGTTTCGAGAAACTCCACGCGGCATGGTGCACCAAGATCATTGAGGTCCTGAAGAATTCAGGCCTATCGAATGCGACCTTTGGTCGCGCAGCCAAACTGGTGGCTGTGTACCTGAAAGCCATGGTCGTGGTTGGGCCACATGGCAAACGAACTTGGCTCGTGTGGCACACCCTCCTATCGATCGGACGCTCCTCCGCAAACTGGCCCGGTTGGACGGGCTGCCTCATGACACGAAACGAACCTTGAGGACAACAAACTGGACTGACTTGAGCCGTGATGAATACAACTCGCTGATTCGAGTCATACAAGACTCCGTCCCAAACCTCGATCCTTTCTGGCTCCTCGAAGAGTATTGGACCGTAACTCAGGACACCGACGACTGAAACCGCCACCAAGGCCTTCTCCGAATGAGCTCAGGCGTGGTGGTTTCATCGAGTGAAATACAAACCGAAACAATATGCCAACTAGCCAAAATCGGAAGTTTATGGAGATGGCGGTCGAAGAAATGCGTCTCTCCCGTTCCGAGCACGCAAACAAGCAAGATCCGATGGTCGGCGCCGTTCTGGTGGACGTGAAAGGACATGTCCTGGGCAAGGCCCATCGCGGCAAGTTGCGGGAAGGCGATCACGCGGAGTTCACACTGATTGAGCGGCTGCTCAGAGACAGGGACCTGGACGGAACGACGCTCTATGTCACGTTGGAGCCCTGCACGACCAGACAACCGCCCAAGAGTCCGTGCGCGAAGCGGGTGGTCTCAGCGCGGATCAAGCGCGTTTTCATCGGGATGCTGGACCCGAATCCCGACATCCAAGGTCACGGAGTCAATCATCTTCAGGACCGCGGCGTTGAGGTTGATTTCTTCGATCTGGACTTGAACCAGCAGATACGAAAGTCAAACGAGGATTTCATCGAACAATATCGACAGGCGCAACCAGAATTGCCGGAAGAAGGGGAGCGTGAAGGCCCATCCGAGAAGGAAAAGGAACTGGTTCACTCTGCTTCGGTAAATGACCTCTCACCCGAGGTAATCCGGGAGTATCTCGCTATGCGAAGGATGCGGTTCTCCATTCCCTCGGTAAAGCTCTGGGGCTTTCTCCAAAAGAATGGGTTTGTAGGTTGGGACGACAAACGAAGGGCTTATGTGCCGACCGTGGCGGGATTGCTGTTATTCGGCCGCAGGCCGGAAGACGCGCTGGTGCAAAGCAAGGTGAAGGTGGAGGTCCACAAAGGCACCAGAGTGAAGGCCGAGGATATAAGTGGCCCGCTCCTGAAATTGCCGGACAAGATCAAAGCATTCCTGGAAGAATACGGTCCCACCTATACCGTGATCCGGGACTTCAAGAGAGTGGAAGAGCCTGAGTATCCATGGGACGCGATACGCGAAGCCCTGGTAAACGCAATCGTGCATCGCGACTATCAGGAAGGAGCACGAGTGTCGCTCCAACTGCTTCACGACAGGCTCATCATCAAAAGCCCGGGTGCGCCCCTGCGTCCCCTGACCTTGGCAAAGATTCGTGCCTACAACGCCCTTCCGTACAGCCGCAATCCTCGGATCGCGGATACTTTCTCATTGTTGAAGTTGATGGAGGAGCGCGGCTGGGGGCTGGGTAGAATGCGAGACATTCTCAAGAGCCACGGTTTTGCACAGCCCCAGTTCAACTTAGACAGTGGCTATTTCGTCGTCAGTTTTACTGCTCAAGAACGCACGCCACAGGCCGTAGAGATCGATCCCGCGCTCGTCAAGCGTCTGGACCATAGGCAAAAGCGGATCGTGGATTTGGTTCGTAAGCGGGGCAGAATCAGCCGTGCTAAATGTATTTCAATGCTCAATATCAGCCGTGCCACGGCCACACGGGACCTTAGTCACCTAGTTAAAATTGGGCTATTAGAGGCAAAGGGAAAAGGTGCGGCGACCTATTATGTTTTGACCGGCTCATGATCGACTCACGATCGACTCACGATCGACTCACGACCGGCTCAGGATCGACCCCTGATCTGATAGGAACTGGGCGTGATTCATGGAGATCGCGATATTCAATGAGAGCAAGACGAGGACTGCAGCAGTCATGGTGATGCTCGCCTTTGAACCCCCTGCTTGAACAATAACCCGGCCAGAGGGCTGGATTCTGCGAATCAAGTAGCTTCGGTAACGACAACTCTTCGAGCGACGATGACCACGACCCTTCCATTCTTGACGAGCTACGACCCGCCTGGCACGAGCGAGGGGACGCTCGACCCGCTGGGACTGTACCAGATTGCCGACCAACTGGCAGTGAAGCTAGTCCCAGCCGTGCGGGAGCGGATGCAGCGGATCCGGTTTCTGACGGCGATGGCTGTGGGAGCAATGGTGACTGAAGGCCTGGAGGACGATCTGGCGCAGCGCGATGCGTCACCCTACCTGGTCTGGGAGTGGCTGGTAGTGGAGGCCATGATCCGCGAGCTGGCCGAGGACCCTTCGATGTGGGGCGTACCGGGAACCCTGGTCGCTCGCCGAGCGCTCCACCAGCATGACTATCTCGATGCGCGCAGCTACCTAAAGACTCCGCGGATCTTTGGATTCCACGGCGTTTACAAGCGGCTGAGCCTTCACCTTGGGCTTGTAAATGTTCATCTCGCGCCAGGTCCGAACGCCGAGGGCCTCGTGGATGCCTGGGCTCGAGGGCAGGGGCTTGGTGGCCTCGAAGGTGCCAGGCCAATCTTCGCCCGTTGGGCAGGGGCGATCCGCCGGAGTCTGGGTGAAAAGCCTCCACGAACGAAACCCAGCTGGGGCAAGGAAGCGTGGGCTGAACTGGCGGGAGCGTTTGCTCCGAAAGCAGGCAAGGCGCGGGAGAAGCGATTTCTGTGCGACCTTCTACATGGTGCGGATGATCGGCGGCTGGGGGCGTTCCCGACGATTTGGAAACTGCAGGCCGAGTTCGCTGATGATGGATTCAGGGAAGAACTGCTGCACAATCGACTTGAGAAACAGGAGCCAGATTACGGATCGCTGCTTCGGGCCATCCGAGCCTATGAGACGTTCGCACGAAGTTTGCAAGATGCATTTGATGTTCTGAAAGCGGAGGCTACTGGGAGGGACGCGCAGGGGTTCGTTATAGCAGGGATTGCCCGCGATCCCGATTTCAAGCGCTCTGTGAAGGGTCTGCATGAGCGGTTCGAGGCGGCGCACAATGCCCTCGGCGAGGTTACTCTTACCAGTGTTTCCCTTCAGAATCTGTTCGGCCAACGGTTCGGAGCGTTCGCCGAGCCGATGGAGCCTGCAGTTTGCGGGCTTGCCCTGTGCACCCACCATGAGGCGGTGCAGCGGGCGAAATCTGCCGATGGAAAGCGGCCGTGGTTCGACCGCATTGGTCAGGACCGCGTCTACATCCGCCACAACTACCGTGAACCCCGGCGCGAAATCCAGCCCGGACGTTACGTGCACGACTATCGCGGCTGGCCAATTCGCCGGTTCTATTTCGACCTGTCATGAGGAAGCGCAAGAAGACATCCAGCGGAGCGATGCTTGACCTCTGGCGGCCGCCGCAGGGCGCGGGCGATCCGATTGGGTGCCTTGCGACAACCTACACGTTCGCTCCGGGTCTTTTCGACGAACAGTGTTTAGCCCGATTCCTGGAGATCGAGTCTGAGCCCGATCGTGAAGACTTGGCCTTCCTGCTGGAGCGCGAGAGCCGGCTCGGCAGCGTGTACGCGGGCGTACTGGTGGACCACACACAGGCGGGAGTAGAGCATTCCCTTCGGTGGGACGTTCTGTCCGTGCGCATCCGGGCTGGCAAACAGCACGCCAAGCTCAGCCTGCTTGCTTGGAGTCGCCACGTCCGCATCATCGTTGCTTCCGCCAACCTCACAGAGCCGGGCTACCGCACCAACTATGAAGTGGCCACGGCGCTTGATCTGACAAACGAGGAGGCCAATGCCGAAGCGCTGGCCGATGCGGTAGCCTTTCTGAGAAGCCTGTTTCTGTTCTTGCCTGGGGCGACGGAACACCCGCCCGAAGTCCGGCGAGCAGAGGCATTCCTCGATCAAGTCATGCAACATGCGCAGGGATGGAAAGCGATTCGACGAGGCGGGACGCTCCGCCAACAACTCGTCTTTACGCTTCCTTCCGCAGGACCCGCGGGAACCTCGCGCAGTAGCCTTGAGGAGGCTGTCCAGGCATGCCGGGCGCGAGGGGGATCTCCGAATGAGACGTGGGTTGCCTCGCCTTTCTTCGATGAGGACGACAGCGCCGGCCGGGTGACTGCCTCGCTGTGCAAACTCATGGCGCGTGGAGTTCAGCGCCGTCTCTGGTTCTGCGTCCCTGCTATCCGCGACGGTACGGCTACCGTACCCCGGCTCGCTGCGCCTGTTGCCCTGGTACGCACGCCGCAGGGCTATCAGGGCAAAGCCTCGATCGAGATGTTGCCCGAGCAAGACGGAGACAAGAATCGCCGGCCGTGGCATGCGAAGATGGTGGCGCTGTTGGCAGACTCTTACTCTGCCCTGATGGTTGGCTCATCCAACTTCACGTGTGCAGGGATGGGTGTCGGGCAGCACCGAAACGCTGAGGCCAATTTGCTCACCATCGCGGACCGCGTGGCCCACAGTCGTGAAGTGGGTGAACTGGAAGCGGTGTGGCCGGAGATGGAAGAAGTTACCGACCCCGAACCCGCTGAGTGGCTGGGTGCACAAGCGGAACAAGAAGAGGAAGAGCAGGCGAAGACTCCACCATTGCCGGCTGGATTCCTCTCAGCCACCTACCGCGCCGGAGACAAACGTCAGATCATCTTGAGGTTCGATCCAGATCAGTTGCCGGAGAACTGGAGTGTTCATGCCTGCGGGCGGGAAGGGCGAGAAATCCTTGCCGCTGTGACCTGGCATGCCGGAGGCCGACCGGCGGCTGTCGAACTCGATTGGTCTCCCCTACAGCCGCCCGACAAACTGTTGGTCCGGTGGGCTGAGTCCGAGGCTTTCTTACCCCTCAATGTGGAGGACGGCCGCAATCTGCCTGCGCCCTCGCAACTGGAACACATGTCCGCTGACGATATGCTCTGGATTCTGGCGGCCACCGATCCCAGCGCTGCGTTTCGTGCGTGGGCGAGGCGTCAACAGCCGTCAGATCTGTTCGACACAGACCTCGACTCGGCGACACCGATTGACTTGGATCCGCTTCGCCGCTATGACTTGGAAGCTACGTTCCTACACCGTATTCGCCGCCGGGCACGCACCCTCGCACAGCTTCGTTCCAATCTTCAGCGGCCAGTCTGGGGCCGACAGGCGCTGGAGTGGAGGTTGCGGGGCCTGGTCGGCATCGAACCGCTTGCAGATCGCCTAGTACTGGAGTTGGCGGGCGCAGACGGCAAAGCCGACGAGGCACTTTTGACCCTGGCAGATTTTTTGATCGTGCTGCGGGAAGTTGACTACCAACCAAGCGATGGATCGCTGCCGAAAGAGGATTTCCAGAAAATCTTTCGACCGTTCCTCATTGAGCTGGCTGGAAAACTGAGAATACAAGTGAGCACGCATCGCGAGCGGATCTCCGAAGAGATGACGCAGTTTTGGGAGAGGGTGGTGGATCGATGCAGAGATTAGTGGACATTTACAGCCCACCACCGGATTTGCTGCTGGGCACTCGGCTGAATATTCGCGTGCCACAGGCCGACCAGATGCGCCAGCGTGCGGAGGTGGACGCAATTCTGCGACGTCTCCGCAACCAGCCTGGGGTAATACTTGGCGACGAGGTCGGGATGGGCAAGACCTTTGTGGCCCTGGCGGTCGCATACAGCGTGGCCATCCGCAGTCCCCGCGGTCCAGTGATCGTGATGGTTCCCGCCAACCTTGTGGACAAGTGGGAGCAGGACCTCAAAACGTTCTGCGAACTCTATCTGCAAAATCGCTTTGCCGTGAATCGAGATGATTTAGCGAAAAGCGACACGACCGCTGTGCGCTATGGAATAGCTCGTCACAGCGTCGAGCTGATGAAGCTGCTTGATGACCAACCCCGCAAGCGCGCGCATTTGATCTTTCTCGCGCAGGGTGCCATGGGTCGCCGTCAGAGCGACAAGTGGATTCGATTGGCTCTCATTGCGGAAACTCTTCGGCGGCACGCGCGAGGGAAAGCTGCTCGACTCATTCAGGTGAAGGAGCAAATCCACCGGTTCCTTGCCGAGCTGTTGTGGGCAATTGGGGAGGAGCGGTCTCATGACTGGGGGGACGAGCTGTGGCAGCGGCTTTTGCGGACAGACCCCATAACTTGGAAGGAAACCTACAACAAATCTGCCAGGAATGAGCGAAGGTGGTTGAACGACGATCCGGTCCCGAAATGCGTAACACGAGCCTTGGCCCGAATTGAGCTGAAACTCCTCGCGGGGGCCCTGGAGCAGATGCCGGTTAGGGCTGGCAGCGATGACCAGCGTTTGTCGGAACGCTTGAACGTAGCCCGCAAGGCTTTGCGACGGGTCGAAGAGGAACTGTGGAAAAGCCTCCTGGCTGAGAGTCGCTGGCGGTCCCCGTTACTGGTAATGGATGAGGCGCACCACCTCAAGAACCCAGAAACAGCCCTGGCAAGGCAGCTCCAATCGCCCGACCTAGAACAGGACCTTCGCACCGGCGATGGTGCTATGGCAAACGCGTTCGATCGCATGCTCTTCCTCACAGCCACTCCATTCCAGCTCGGGCATCATGAGCTGGTACGCGTGCTGCAACGGTTTGGAGATGTACGATGGGATATGGATGGGCTGGGAGATCCTGAAGCGTTCCACCGGTGCTTGGCGGATCTTGGCAATCAGCTCAATGAAAGCCAACGCACGGCCATTGTTCTCCAGCGCAGTTGGAGTCGGTTGCGGCCTGAGGACGTCGATGGGGATACTGCGGTGTGGTGGGAGCGGCTCCTTCGATCGCCGCGAGAATCGCTTAACAATCATCAGCGAGCAGTTGTTGACGCCTATGCAAACACGAAACGCTGTCGTGATAATGCGGATAAGGCTATGCGGCCCTGGATTGTGCGTCACAACAAGGGCACTTATTGGGTAGGCACAGACATCATTCGCCGCCAACGCCTGGACGGTGCAGCTGTCGCTGGGCAATTCGGTTTGCAAGGTCTTCCAATCCCGGGGAAGCAGATCCTGCCATTCTTTTTAGCTGCCCGAAGCGCAGTTAGACCAGGCCAAGACCTGCTGGGAGAGGCACTTTCTTCTTCCTACGAGGCCTTTCGTTTCACACGGCAGAATCGCGAGGCGGCGAAAGACGAGCAGGGCGAGCAAGAGACTGCCGTGGATCTGTCCCATGCAGGTTGGTACCTAGCCGAGTTCGATCGTTCACTCGCAAGCTACAGCGGGGCGAACCACCCGAAGGTGGATGCTACGGTTCGAAAGGTCGTGGATCTATGGGAAGCAGGGGAGAAAGTACTCGTGTTTGCGTTTTACCGGCGCACTTGCCGAGCGTTGCGCATTCATATTAGCCAGGAGATCGAGCGACGTCTCTTGTCATCCACTGGGTCTCGGCTTGCGCAACCCGGAGGCGAGGAAGGCCAAAGACCGTTCGACCAGCTGCTGGAGCGTGTTCAGAATCGATACTTCGACAATGCCGATTCTCCGGGTCGGAAGGCGATTGATTCTGCACTGGGCGAGATCTTGCACTCACGTGCGAAAGCACTCGATCATGCCCAAGTGACCGTGGAGCAGCGCGACGAACTCATGAGCGTCATGCGGCGTTTCTTGCGTGTACCAACCACGCTTGTCCGGTGTTTTCCTCTGGCGGAGTTGGACACGATGCTTCCGGTGGATGCGGTACGCTGCGTTTTGGATCGAACCGATGGTTCAGGTATGTCTTGGCGGAGTAAGTTCGAGGGATTCGTCGAGTTTCTCATCGATCAATGCTCTACCGAAGAGCGAAAGCTCTACCTGGAAGCTGCGCGACGGACCCAGACGGGCGGTATCCGCGTGGAAGAAAACGACAATGAAGATTCAGAGGCGGAGGCGGGAACCGTTACCTTGGCAAATGTGCAGGTTGCCACCGGTACGACCCGCCGAGATGTTCGAGCTCGTCTGATGCGAGCGTTCAATACGCCATTTTTCCCCGACATTCTGGTGTGCAGCGAAGTTATGGCGGAGGGAGTCGATCTTCAGCGATTCTGCCGTCATGTCATTCACCACGATTTAGCATGGAATCCCAGCACCATTGAGCAACGAACCGGCCGCATTGACCGACTGGGTTGCAAGGCTGAGGGACGCCAGTCCATCGTCGTCTATCTGCCATACCTGGCCGGCACAGCAGATGAGCGCCAATATCAAGTGATGTCCGATCGCGAGCGGTGGTTCCGTGTGGTGATGGGCCAAGATGAGGTGGCCAAGCTCATAACTGACGCGTCCAGCAGCACGGTAGCTTTGCCGGAGGCAATTTCAGTCGAGCTGAGTTTCAAGCTCGGCCTCGACGCATCGACATCTTGAGGCTGTCGATTGCCGACACAGTCTTTCGCTCAGCGAGGTGTTCATGCAACAAAGTCGTTCACCTGACGCAGCTGGTGGTGGCTTCTTCGCCTTCCTTTCTCGTTATCAGTTCCCCCACCCCACCCCTCCGGCCACAACGCGCTGAAAAGAAACTGTCATTGAGAAGCACGACAGATTCTTTTCAGTGCTAAAGGCATGGCTCAGCCAGGCACAACGCAACAGCGCATTCGGAACGAGCAATGACCTCTTACTGGAGGAACTGTCCCGAATACGCTCTTGCTCAAGCGGGCCTGGCTGCCCTCCGTCGTTAGACAACGTTTCGCGTCATCGTCCGACCGCATCTGCCAGACCGGGTTCGGCACAACTGAGCGCCGCAGTCGCAGAAACCCACAATTCGACCGCCAATTTGCTCCCCTCAACCCGGGGGTTGCCTCTGGGAATCGTAATGTTGTCCTCGCCTTCCTTCCCAACTTGCAGTCCATAATTCGTCAACAGATCAAAATGTAATAGGTAAGTTTTCGGCACTTTTTCCTCTCTTATATTATGAGGGGGTGTGTTCCTTTTCACCCATGTCGGGCGATGTTGTCTGGTCCAGTTCGCTCACAGACTCAACCAGGGACTCGGTCCCTCCGGCTGCCTTATTGACCACAAGGGGGTGTCCCCATGGCCAACCCAGTGGCGATTCGTCGCTCTGAAATTCTGATAGTGTGCCATCCTGAACACGATACAATGAAGCCATCAAAGACGAATGAGTGCAGGCTCAAAGCTCTTCCGTTCGAATTCCAGCGGAGGTCCAAAATTGGCCAACTCACGAGGAGGAATCCCACCTAACCAACAGACCTTCCGGTAACTGAAGTCCCAGTGAGCGCCAGCGACGGAACGCGGCGACATTCGGGACAGGGATGCAACATAGGAGGAAGAATCCATGAAGCTGATACGGCTCATCGGAGTGATCGTGGTGCTCCAATTCTCTCTTCTTGCCCAATCGCACATCACCTCAGGGCTGATTGAAGGAACTGTCCGCGACGAAAGCGGTGCGGTCATTCCAGATGTAGTTATCGGATTAACTCACCTCGGAATTGGCATCTCTCGAACGGCAAAGACTTCACCCGAGGGATTCTTCACCTTTCCTCTGCTGCCGGTTGGGAGCTACGAGCTCTCAGTCCGCCGCACAGGATTCGCCGTAGTCAAGAGGACAGGCATCAGTGTCGCTATCGGCCAGACGAGATCCATCGAGATTGTCATGACTCCCTCTTCGGTCGAAACCAGTCTTGAGGTCAAAGAGGAAGCCCCGACCCTCGATCTTTACCAAACAGAGACCAGCACGCATATCGATGCCGTTGCGGTCCAATCGCTGCCGCTGAATGGACGGAGATTCCTCGATCTTGCCCTGTTGGCCCCAGCCGTTTACCAGGAAAAGGAGCGAGGGCAACTGAGCCTTTCCGGTGCCAGGGGAATCAATAGCGCCATTCACGTAGATGGCGCCGACTTCAATCAGCCCTTCTTCGGTGGGCAACGCGGAGGAGAGCGGTCAAACTTTGCGTTCGTGGTCAGTCAGGAGGCCATTCAGGAGTTCCGGATCAATCATGCTAACTTCTCCGCCGAATTCGGTCGGAGCAGCGGAGGTGTCGTCAATGCCATCACCAAGTCGGGCTCGAACGACCTTCATGGGAATGTCTTCTATTTCTTGCGGCATCGCGAATCTGCGCCTCGCGATATCCTTGGACTCGATCAAGCTCCTACCCGCCAGCAGTTTGGAGCCAGCCTCGGTGGTCCCTTGGTGAAGGACAAGACATTCTTCTTTACCGTTTACGATGGGCAGATTGAACGCCAGCCACTGACGGTGCGATTCACCGTCACTGGTGGCGGCCCACCGGACCTGCTGAACAAGCAAGGGACCTTCGAAACCACCAACGACGTGAATACATACCTGGTGAAGGTGGATCACCGGCTTTCGTCCTTGCATACAGTCAATGGTCGCTACAGCTTCAGCCGGAACCATGCCCAAAACGCCACAACCTTCGGTTTCACCAGCAACGCGATCGAGAATAACGGCACGGAGCGAGACTACACGCACACAGGGATACTCGCTCTGAATAGCAGCTTTAGCTCTGGCATTCTGAACGAGCTTCGGGCGCACTTCTCCTATGAGTCCAGACCACGCGTGAACAACGGTGAAAGTGACGAGTTTGTGAGCAGGGTTGGTCCCGAGGTGCGCGTTATCGGTTGTTGCATTCTGGGGGGCCTGGCTGCACTTCCTGCAAGACAGCATGACGATCGCTGGCAACTTGCCGACAACCTGTCTTTGATCAATGGGAGACATCATCTGAAACTTGGTTTTGATTTGAACCGTACGTTTGTTTCGCAGGATTTTCGAGGAAACTGGCGCGGCCTCTATATCTTCACCAGTCTGGAAAACTATCTCCGAGTGGCCAATCGGCAGATCAATCCGGTAACCGGCCGGCCCTTTCCGGCTGACGCGTTGCGTGTCTTCTTCGGAAGCGGGCAGTTTCGAGCCAACTTCAGGGACGTGGCCGGGTTTCTCCAGGATTCCATTCGCATCGGCTCACGGTCCAGCCTCTACCTCGGTTTGCGCTATGAGGCTGCGCTCATGCCACAGCCGCCCGCCCCGAACCCGACTTTGCCCCTGACATCTCATATTCCCAGCGACACGCGGATGTGGCAACCGCGATTTGGTTTCTCCTGGAGTCCTGGATCGAGCGGGCGAACAGTTTTCCGATTGGGCGGTGGGATCTTCAACGGCCGAACTCCGTATCTGCTGGTGAACCAGGTCTTCAACTCGAACGCCAACCCAGATGTCGGAGTGACGTTTGATCTCATCGCCCCGCAGATTGACGCCGTGCAGCGTCTGAGGCCCGAGTTTGTTTTCCCGTTCGTGCCTGATACCTCTGACGCTAGGAACTCGTCCTACTTCACCTCGCTTGGGCTCAACGTCAGGCCGGACGCCTCCTTCTTTGCACCCGACTTCCGAAATCCGCGATCACTCCAGTATGGTGCTTCCGTGGAGCGTCAGTTCTTCTCCTCCCTTGTGGGCAGTCTGACATATGTCCACAACAACACCGTCCGATTGGAACGAATCCGGGATGTGAATCTGGCGCCGCCGGTTCTTGGGCCGGACAACTCGACGCCACCAGTCTTGAGACCACGTTTCAATCCTCTTGTCCGCCCCAATCTCGCCTTTGGCATTCTGAGGCAGCTGGAGAGCAGTGCCCGTTCCAATTTCGACGCCTTCATTGTCGGCCTTCGGCGCCGTCATGCCAGACTTCAGTTTCAAACAACCTATACGTTGTCCTATAACCGAGACGATGACTCGAACGAACGAAATTTCCAGGGCATCACTTACGAAAACGCCTACGACCTCCGGCCGGAATACCGTTGGAGCCGGAACGACATCCGGCATCGCTGGGTGCTCAGTGGCGTTTGGGAACTCCCAACAGGTTTTCAACTCAGCTCAGTCGTGGAATGGCGCACGGCGGCCCCTTTCACAGCATTCACCGGTGTGGACAGCAATCGCGATGGCCAGCTTTCAGATCGACCGATCATTGCCGGCATTCCGCTTCTAAGGAATGGGTTCCGCGAACCGAACCACTTTCAACAGGACTTTCGGGTCACAAAGCAGTTTCCTTTTGGCGAGGGCCAAAGAGTAGAGTTGATTGCCGAGCTTTTCAACATCTGGAACACCGGCAATTACGTCTTCACTTCCAGCATCAACGAGCAAGGGCCTGTCGGAGCCGTCGGAGCGCTGTGGGGGACTGCGCAAACTCCGTTGCCAACTTTTCGCACGAAGTATCTGCCCAATGGCTCATTGAACCTTGACGGGTTGAGAGCAAACTCGCCGTTCCAGCTTCAAGTTGCCGTGAAGTATCACTTCTGAACGTTTGGCGTTTCGAAGCCACCACAAACTATGAAAGCGGTATTCGTGATTCTGATTCTCTCGCCACTGCTGTGGACACAAGCCGCTTCCACAGGACAAACCGCCGAAGCGATTCTCAAGCAGGCTGACGACTACTCAGACCGTTACCATTGGGATAGGGCGTTGCCACTCTATGCAGAAGCACAAGACCACTTTGCTCGCGCTGCAGATCCAGGCCGTGCGGCCTATTGCAAGATTGCCCGCATCCGCGGTTCGGCCGGGAAAGAACCACTGCAGCGAGTCTATGAAGCTCTCGACAAAGAGATCCGACATGCTCCTTTCGACAATTATCCAGCCCTGCGTCTGAAAGCCCTCTTTTTCAAGGCAGACCTCGACACCGAGTTCGACCCCATCAGTGTTCGTCCATTCAATGCGAAGCAAAGAAGGAAGGATTGGCAAGTAATCCTGTCGCTTGCCCGGAGTCTCGCAGATCTCCACCTTGAAGCCCGAGCAAAGGGAGAGCTTGGTCTCGTCAAACTCTTGGAAGGAGACGCAACAGGATCAGATGAACTCGGCGCCGCCCTCTGGCAGGCGAAAGACAGAGGCGATATTCTCAGTGAACTGCGCTTTCGCCTGGCGGTTTCATCGCTCTTCCTGTCAGCCGGGCGCTCTCATGATGCTTTAGGACACTTGGAGCGGGCCACAGAACTAGCAGAGAAAATCGATCAGCCCGACTTCTTCCCGGTCTGCTATGGAAAGGCTCTCGTCCTGCTCGCCGACCGCCGTTCCGAAGAGGCGAGTCCGCTCGTGCAGGACCTCCTGAACCGCAGCCAAGATCATGGCCCTTCCACAAGGGCAGCACAAGCACTCTTCCTGGCTGGGAGACTCGCCCAGGAAAAGGGTCTGCATTCTGACGCCATCCAAGCACTGAGGCAGAGTATTCAACAGGCTGGCCAGCTAGGCTACCCCCGGCTGGTGGGGGCCGCATCGCTTGAGCTGGCGCGAATCTATCGTTCGAACCGAGATCTCTGGAAAGCATTGGACAGTGCCAATCTTGGTCTGGAGTCCAGCCTCAGCGCCGGCGAACCGATAGAGCCCATTGCCCACATGCATGTTCGAGCAGGCATTCGGGCGGATCAGGGCCGCATCGACGAAGCAGACCGCTTGTATAGCGGCGCTATTCGTTCGTTGAACATGTTACTCGCGAAGTTCGGCAGCAGTCACGGTCGCGCCTTTCTGATTTCCCGAATGAGCGATCTGTACTCGGACTATTTTGTCCTGTGCCTCTTGAAACTAAAGGACTCAGCCAAAGCGTTTCTGGTGATCGAGCAGGCTCGCGGGCGAGGTATTTCCGACGCTCTCAGGAGTAGAAGGACCAACCTTGTCCAAGATACTGATGTCTCAAACCACCGCCCCATTGAATTGGCGCTGGCCAAGCTCCAGGCCCAACTATGGTTCTCAGAGGAACCCCAGACCCTTCGAGGACTCTTCGGCAAAATCTTTGACCTGGAGCAAAGGCTCGGCCCGAGCCATGAGAGTGGACAGCCCGGCTTTGACCTTCAGATCCTTAAGCCTGTTCCATTGTCGGACGTTCAGAAGTCGCTTTATCCCGACGAAATGATTCTTGAGTACATCCTTCAGGATACGCGCTCGATCTGTCTGGCAATCACCCAGAAGGCCACCCACCACTTCGTTCTTCCTCCAAGGCGCGTGATTGAGGGGCTCGTCACGGACTATAGAAAGGAGATTCTTGACGGGCAGAAAGGCACCGAGCGTGCCAGAAGACTTCATGAGGTGCTGTTGGCACCAATTTCGGGGCTTGAACAAAGAGCACGAATCACGGTTATCCCGGACGGAGCTCTTCACCTTCTGCCGTTTGATGCTCTGGTTGCTCCTAGCGGCAAGTATGTAGTGGAGTCGCACCTTATCGACTACAGTCCAGCGGCGACTGTCACGTGGATTCTCAGGAGACTGCCAGCCAAGAGTGCGGGCAGACTCCGCTTCCTGGGCGTTGGAGACGCCCTCCATCACACATTAAGTCTTCAGAAGTCGATCTTGCCTGGAGATCAGGGCGCTACTCTGCAGTTCGCAAGGCTTTTCGGGTCTCGCAGTGAAATTCTCGCCATCTCGCGAGTTTTGGGTAGCACAGCCCAAACCGTGATTCGATTGGGAAGTGATGCTTCCGAAGCATCTGTGAAGGCGTTCCCTTTGGCCGATTTCGATGTTCTCCACTTCGCAGTTCACGGAACGTCTGAACCGATGTTTCCGGCCCGATCCGCCTTGCTTCTTGGAACAGATGCTGACGAGACTGAGGATGGGTTCTTGCAGGCTTGGGAGATCAGCCGGCTGCGGCTCAATGCCGATCTGGTAGTTTTGTCTGCGTGCGACACAGGTGTCGGAAGACTACTGGAACAGGAAGGTATTTCCAACCTGGTTCGCTCGTTTCTTTTGGCCGGAGCAAGAACCGTTGTGGCCAGCATGTGGAAGGCTGAGGACCGATCCACCGCCACGCTGATGACGAGCTTCTATTCTTACCTCGCCAAAGGAATTGACAAGGGCTCTGCTCTTCGACAAGCCAAACTCGACTTCCTGCAGAAGTACAGAGCTAAAGCTTCGCCCATTCACTGGGCGGGGCCAATCATGGTCGGGGACAGCTCTAAGCCGATCCCACTTCAGGCCCGCGATGCACTGGAGGAAAAGGCGCAGTGATGCAGAAAAGACGACTTCTATTGGTCCTTGGCATTGTCATCTCCGCGTTGACTGGATGGTTCTTTGCCACGCGGTGGGACAGCCCAGTAACCGGAGACCAGGCCGATGCGCCGCCAAAAAAATCGGGAGTCTTCCGCATCGCTTTCGGCTCCTGCAACAAACAGTGGAAACCTAACCCAATGTGGAAGGCCATTCTCAACTGCAAGCCCGATGTTTGGATTTGGCTTGGCGACAGTATTTACGCCCCTACTAAAGACATGGCTTACCTTCAGAGTCAATACAAGCTCCAGAAGGGAAAGCCAGAGTATCAGGAACTGACCAGAAATTGCCGGGTGATTGGGACTTGGGGTGACAACGATTACGGAATGAAGAACGGGAATCGAAGCTACTCCAAGAAAGCAGAAAGTCAGCAGTTGTTCTTGGACTTCCTGGACGAGCCTGCAGACAGCGTGAGACGCAAGCAGCAAGGAGTTTATGCCTCCTACCTGTTCGGCGAATCGGGTAAACAGATCAAGGTGATTCTTCTCGACGAGTATTACCACGCCGACGAACCCAGCGCCGACAGTGACCTCCTTGGAGAGGAACAATGGTCTTGGTTAGCTGGTGAGTTGCAGGAGTCACGAAACAAGGTTGTCCTATTGGGTTCAAGTATCCAGCTTCTTCCATCCGAGCATCCCTATGGCCACTGGGGAGATTTCCCGAAGTCTCGCCAGCGTCTGCTCAGTATGCTCTCTGAGGTAAAGCCTAAGCTAACAGTGATAGCCAGTGGAGATCGGCACCTAGCAGAAATCTCAAGGTCGGACGACTCGGGGCTCCGCTACCCACTTTACGAGATCACCTCCAGTGGACTGACGCACCACGTCGATTCCATCTATCACGTGAGGAGCTTCTTCTCACCAGAGAGAAACCGATACAGGGTTGGATCACTTCTCTACGAAAGAAATTTTGGATTGGTTGATATTGATTGGTCTTCGGGTGTTCCGGCGCTATCGTTTGAGATCCGTAACCAGGAAAATCAGATTGGCCTTCAGGAATCATTCCCCTCCTTCGCGAGACCTTGGCCATAGCTGGTTGTAGAGGGTCCCATCAGTTGTTTGTTGTTCGAGTGCCTGTGAGTTTCCGGTTCCGCTCTCCTACGAATCTGTGATCGGTGATTTCGGCGAAATGAGCTGCTGTTCCCAAACCCTTGCTGGACAGTGCAAGACCGATCACTGATTCTCAAGTATCAATCACAGGCACGGGGTTCGTTTTCAATCCCTTGGTGTCGCGATTTCTTCGCAACTCTCCGGGGAAAAAAGGGATGTACCTCGAATTCAAGGCTTTGGTCCAAAGGCAACTTTCCGCGATCGGATAGATGGTTAGTGGATTGGGCGACAAATACTCGGAGGTACAATAATCCCGGACTTGTCAAATACTTTCGTGCGGTAACAGATGGCTTTGCGTGCAGAATTCAGGGGTTAAAGATTACCTTGATCGCCGAACCATCTTGAGCCATGCGGAATGCTTCTTCAAACTGAGAAAGAGAATACTCATGGGAGATAAGTTTTTCAGTTTCGACTTCCCGTTGCTCCACGAGCCGAATGCAACGTTCCCATGAAGTCCAGGTGTAACCATAAGTGCCAACAAGGGTCAGTTCCTTCTTCGATAGATGATTCAAATCTGTTTGAATCGCACCAGGGTAAATCCCCACCTGAACGATGGTGCCCTCCTTCCGAACTGCGTTCCAGCAGACGTTGAGCGAATCAACGGAACCTGAACATTCATAGGCAAGATCGACTTTTCGCCCATGTGTATAGCGATCCACGACATCCACCAATTCATCTCTTGTAGCATCGACTGCTGCCTCGGCACCCAAGTCTCTGGCACAGTCCAAACGAAATCTGTCCTTTTCGATCCCAATGACGATCACTTTGGCGCCTTCCAGCTTGGCAATTTGCATCGCCAACAGCCCTACGCAGCCTGGACCTGAAATCAATACCCAATCTCCTGCATGGACTACAGAGCGTTCGATAACGGCCCGGACAGCCACCGCGAGGGGTTCACCCAAAGCTGCCTGACGAAAGGAAACCGTAGGGGGTAGAGCGTGACAGGCCTCCGAACGAATGCAAAGGTATTCTGCAAACGCTCCATCAATCATGTAGCCTGCCGACACGCGATCGGAGCACATAAAAGGATTTCCTGCGCAGCAGTGAAAGCACCTACCACAAATGTGAGCCGGGTTTGAACCAATGACGCGATCCCCTGGCCTAAGATGCTCCACTCGCGCACCAACCTCTACCACAGTGCCACAAAATTCATGGCCCAGGACAACTGGCGGTTTACACGGCCATTCGCCTTTTATGAGATGAATATCAGTGCCACAGATTCCAGCGGCGGCTATTTTCAGCTTGACCTGATCTTGAGTTGGAAACGGCTCTGGCCAGTCTTTTAGCTCCAATTCCCCGTTCCCAGACTGCGTTTTTACGACGGCTTTCACCCGCTCCGGTCTCCTGTGCGATCCTTCTCTGCTCGAAAGTAATTTGGTCTCAGCGCGACCGGGACACTATGTGCATTCTCGTTGCATTGCCGAGCGGCAAGCAGCCACAATAGCTTCCTCCGAAACCATTACAGCTTTCTGCAGGGATGGGGACACTGGCATAGGAACGTCTCTTGTACAGACTCTTTGAACGGCCGCGTCCAGGTCAAAAAAACACTCTTCCATGACCACCGCCATCAATTCCGCAGCGAACCCGCAGGTGCGCCACCCATCACTGACAATGACAACGCGATTCGTCTTCTTGACAGATCGAACGATGGTTGGGGTGTCAAGCGGCTTGAGTGTGCGGGGGTCGACGATTTCAATTTCGATTCCCTCCGAGGACAAGCTGTTGGCGGCCGCCAAAGCCAAAGGAACTGTCCGGCCTGTAGCAACCAAGGTGATGTCCTTGCCGAGCCGTTTGACCTCCGCAAGTCCCAGAGGAATTAAGGTGTCCTCCTCGGCAACTACCCCAGTCTGCGAGTACAACATCCGGTGTTCCAAGAAGAGAACCGGATTGTCGTCCCGGATTGCGCTTTTCAGTAGTCCCTTGGCATCGGCTGGACTGGAAGGCATTACTACCTTCATTCCTGGAACATGGACAAACCAAGCCTCGAGAGACTGGGAATGTTGTGCACCGAGCCCAATGCCGCTGCATACAGGGGCTCGAATGACAAGAGGCACTGAGACCATCCCATCGGTCATATAGCGAAGTTTCGCCGCATGATTGACGATCTGATCCATCGCGATCGTAATGAAATCAAGAAACTGAAACTCAATGATGGGACGCGCTCCCACTAGCGCCGATCCGACACCAGCACCTGCGATTGCGGCTTCTGATATGGGCATGTCGATGACTCGGTGTGAGCCGAACTCCGCCATCAGCCCCTGACTAACCTTAAAGAGCCCATCCATACGACCCACGTCTTCGCCCATGAGGAATACCAGAGGATCTCTGCGCATTTCTTCCCTCAGAGCTGTGTTGAGGGCTTCAACGTAGGAGATAGTTCTCATAGGCCGGTTTGGGTGTACACGTTTCTTCCCGCAACTTCCGGACTGGGTGCGGGACTGCTCTTGGCAAATGCCACTGCTCGAGTAACCTCTGCCTCCACCTCAGAGTCAATTTGTTCGAATCTCTCCGACCCAAGTATTTTCAGCTCAATTAATCGCGAACGATAGCTCGCAATTGGGTCTTTTTGTTTCCACTCCTCGATTTCCTCCTTGGGGCGTATTTCCTGGCGAGTAAAGACAGAATGAGCTTCCCAACGATAAGTCAGACATTCAAGGAGAGACGGTCCTAGGCCAGAGCGCGCCCTCGCAATCGATCTAGATACCGCCCGGAAAACAGCTTCCACGTCATTTCCGTCGACCCGCTCTCCTGGCAATGCATATGCTGCCGCTCGATTGGCGAGACTCTTTCCTGCGGTCATTTCATCGAAAGGTGCACTGAGTGCCCACAAATTGTTCTCACAGATGAAGACGACTGGGAGACGGTGAATCGCAGCGAGGTTGACGGCTTCGTGAAACGAACCCTGATTGCCTGCGCCATCGCCGAAGAAGCACAGGACACATGCACGAGAACCCTTCAGACGGAGACCAAAGGCAGCTCCCACTGCTATAGGAATCCCGCCTCCAACGATACCATCGGCGCCCAGCATGCCTTGCGAAATGTCGGTAATGTGCATGCTGCCACCCTTGCCACCACAATAGCCATCAGCTCTGCCGAGGATCTCGGCCATCATGCGACCGACATCTAGTGATCGTGCGATACAGTGGCCGTGGCCTCGATGGGTGCTTGTCAGAAAATCAGTCTCCTCCATAGCCGAGCAAGCACCTACAGCGATCCCTTCCATGCCAATATAGAGATGAGCCGTCCCTGGGACTAATCCCTCCTGGTTCAAATTGAAGACCGCGCGCTCGAAAGCTCGAACGAGGGACATTTGGCGGTACCATGCCAGTCGCATGTCGACTGAAAGAGAAACAGCTGCGGTGGTAGGGAAATCGGCCGACTCACTAGTTGTAGCGGTTGTCATGATTGACTCACTTGACGTAGGAACCGTTGTTGCAGACGGTCACGGGCCACTCGTGCTCGACAAGGAGGGGCAACTGGCGGGACGCTTCTTCCATTCACCTTTTCTGCCTGCCTTGCAACGACGATGCCTTCCCAGCCTGGGAGGTGCGGAGGTTTTCATATAAGAACAACCCCTTTTTCCCGGCAGCGACCAAATCAAGGTCTCCATCTTTATCCACGTCGACAACTGGCAGTTGCATTCCCACACCCATATCTACGTTGTAGTCAATGACTCTTTTGACCCAAGCAATGTCTGATCCTCGTCGAAGCTCATACCAGGCGATGATTCCTGGGTCCAAAGAACCCGGATCCAACACTCCATGCCCCCAAAACCGCTTTCCTGTGACGAGGTCGAGGTCACCATCACCATCCATGTCTGCTAGAGCTGCAGAATGAGATTGGGACCAGCTCTCGTCGATGACGTAAGACCGCCAGTTTCTGTTTCCAGCACCATCCGCCACTTGTTCCCACCAATAAATCCCGTAATCGTGACCTGCTCCCGTCACGAGATCTGCATCGCCGTCACGGTCAACATCGTAGACAAAAATATTTCCCGGAGCATTAGTCCTTGGCACTGGAATGATGCGGAAATCGAAATGAGGCTGCCAATCACCTTTCCGAATATCCTTGGGGGCTTCATACCAGCCCGTCGGTGTGACAACATCCATCCTGCCGTCACCGTTGACGTCGCCAAATCCCATCCCATGGCCATTACCCTTAGGTGAAACTTGATACTTCGTCCACGTGACATTACCGCGCTCATGGCGGTAGTCAAACCAAACAATTGGACCTCCTGACAAATTCGGGAAGAGAGCGTGAGGCTTTCCTCGTTGTTCCAAATCAACAAAGAAAAGAAATTCAATTGACCCATCCGTCGGTGCAATCCTGTGCTCCCTCCAACCATCCTCATCCCAATTGCTTTTAGGATTCTCAAACCAGGAAACACGCTTGTCGAGGTAGAAGCACGTGAGGATGTCAATGAAGCCATCTTGGTTAACATCAAAAGCAATGTCGCTCAAACTGTCGAAGTGGATGTCAAATTTGGGAATATTGCGGATGAAGTGGGCCTTCCAGGTCGGACCCTGATACCACCTGGCTCCAGCAATGATATCCAGGACTCCATCGTTGTTGACGTCGGCTACTGCAGCGGTCTCGTAGGCGTCTCCATCGAGCTTATGCTTAGCAAAGGGTATGGGAATGACAGGGTCAAGCTGTCCTGCTATGAGGTTGACTGTCAAGCTGACCACAACGAGAAGGAGAGCTAATCTATTCATGGCTGCGGTTCGGAACCAGAGACCCAACTAATCCTTTGCGGATCGAGCAACACCTTGAAAACTGCAACTCAGTGGTCCCGGCGGGCCCGCCAGGAAATGGGCGAAGTAAGCGAGATACTTTCAAGCCGGCTCTTCGAAGATCACAGCCAATGTCGAGGAGCTTAGACTTCATTCGTACTGAAGGTCCCAAAATACTCAGTCCTGCGATTACTCCAATATGATGGTCAAAGACGGGCGCCGCAACAGAGACCGCACCATCAACATTTTCACCCAGATCGAATGCAATTCCCCGTTCTCGCACCAAAGCCAACTCCTTCAGAAACTGATTCTCCCGGGTAATAGTTTTCGAAGTTATTTGGATTAGTGGGTGTACTTTCAGCAGCGCCCTAGCTTCCGCTTCGGGCAGATAAGCCAAGATAACCTTCCCCAAGGAAGTGCTGTGGATAGGAGTTCGATCATTTGGGCTCGCTGAAATCCGAAGAACGCTCGGACTTTGCACCACCTCTAAGTAAGCTACTTCTCCGCGATCGATAAAGCCAAGACTAACTGTTTCCGAATGGCGCACCAGCAAATCAAGCATGACCTCTCTTGCCACTTTTTGTAAACCTCGGAGTTGCACCGCAGACCCGATCAACGCGTGGAACTTTGTTCCCAGATGATAGGCTCTAGATGCCTTTTCTAGATAACCTAACTTCTCCAAGGAATATAGAATTCGGTGCATTGTGGTGTTGGCAAAGGGTAGCACCTTAGAAAGCTCTTGAATTGAGATGGTGTGCCGACAACCACCTTCTTGAACGAAATATTCCAGTACGCAAAAGATTTTTGCGGTCACCTCTATATAGTTCTTGTCGTCCTGGCCGCCGTTCGTCCGCAATATGAATAATTCTCCGCGATGCGGTAATTTGTAGCTTCTTATAACTGGATAGATATGCCGAAGTCAAGGTGGTTCCTTTGGACAAGAACTTTCTCTCATACAAGTAATTTAATTTGTTAAATTTAGACACAATCCTAGCGGCTTTGAAATGCCTCAGGTAGACAAGCGGCGAATCTTTGGATTGTCCGGTAGGCGGTTTATTTACCGATTTGAAGAAAAAACTATTTGACTGGTTCCTACTTGGCACCAATAGGAACAGGCTCTACAATCTGGTTGGCTGGCGCGTTAGAATAGCGACACCATCCTCCCAAGGCCGGGGGTTGGCTGAGTAGGACAGACCTTGACAATCATCTCAAAACCTACCGCGTCTTGCTGTTGGTTGTTTTGCAGTCGTCTGGCAAGTTGAACGAGTACGCCAGGTAGCGAGTCTTAATGAGTCCGCCTCGGAAACACGTAGGCTTAGCAGGAAGTCCCGTGATTTTGGCAGTAATTCTATGTCTAGTTGCTCGCATTTCTCAAGTCGAGGCAATTGAAAATGCAGCCGCCGTACGAGCACCGAAAGCGCAGCCCGAGGATTCTCGATCGCCTCAAAATCCGGGCGCGCTTCACGATCGTGGTTTGAGTCTCATTGGAAGCGAAAACGAAACCTTAGCCGAAGTGGAGTTGCGAAGAGCATGGGAACTCAATCCTACAGCCGAGCAATATGTGCGAAATCTGACCTCCTTCTATATCAACAGCCGTCGCTACGATAAGGCCCAGGAGATCATCAAAGACTATACCCTTAGGCAAGGAGAGAACAGGTTAGGCTGGCTGCTCCAGGGCGAGGTGCTTTTTGCTCAAAAGGAATTCGCTAAAGCCTATGAGGCACTACGACGTAGTCTTGAGTTTTCGAGCAACAACTATCGAGCCCATCAGTTAATGGGCCTGATCTACTTTCTGGCCCGGCGCGAATTAGATGCTTTAGAAGAACTCCGAATCGCGGCTCAACAAAATCCGCTCAGCGCGCAGACGCGATTCCTCCTAGGCAGAACGTACTACAGAACTGGGAACTACACCCAGGCCCGTGACGAGTTCCTAGCTTGCCTCAAGCTCCAGCCATCATACCCTAAGGCGACCGAGAATCTAGGCCTGTGCTTCGAAGCGTTAGAGCAGATTCCGAGTGCCATCAATGCGTATGAAAGGGCGATTCAGTTGGACAAGGAAGGGGAGACACCGCCCTCCGAGGATCCATATGTCGAGTACGCTTTGTTGTTGGCGAAACAAGCCGACTTGGCGAAAAGTACCGATTTGCTGAGGGAGGCTTTACGAAGGAACCCAAGATCAGCGCGAGCTAATTTCGAGTTAGGGAAAGTTCTCTTCAAGGCTAACCAGATAAACGAAGCAGAACGTTTTCTGTTAGCCTCATCAGTGTTAGATCCTAAGTTTTCTCGACCCCATTTTTTCCTAGGTAAAATTTACCTGAAACTCAAGCGGATGAAAGATGCTCAGATGCATTTTTCATTGTTCCAAAATCTGGACAAGGATATAGAAAATCGAGAGGCACAAATCACACGCTAGGCAACCCGAACCCCAACCTAAAGAAGTTTCGACTTGAATTAGGAAGCCGACTTAGATAAGTGATCTGCTTCATTTGATAGGGTTGCAAGCTTTCTACCAGAGGTCTGCTTGAGAATCTTTCTCCCTGCCCGGATTTCGGAACGGAGACCGATGAGTCTTGAAATTTTGGTTCCGGCAGCCTGAATTCCCTCTCTCAGAGCAACTATCTTAGCTTCCATCCGACTCGATGGTCCCGACACACTGATAGCCGCTACCACTCGTCCGCGTTGATCAAAGATTGGCGAGGCAACGCAAGTTACCCCTTCCACGTTTTCCTCAAGGTCGAAAGCAACACCATGTTCCCGCACTGAAGCCAAATGCTCTATCAAATGTTTTCTCTGAGTAATGGTTTTGGATGTCATCTTAACCATTGGATTCTTCTCGAGAACCACTTCGACCTCTTCATCGGGTAGGAATGCCAGAAGAGCCTTTCCTAGCGAAGTGCTATGCAGAGGGTTTCGATCGCCCGCATTAGCCGCAGTACGCAGAGAACTGGGGCTTTCGATCACGTCGATATAGGAAACCTGATGTTCATCCAAGACACCGAGGTTCACAGTTTCCGAAAATCTGATCATGAGATCCACCATAACCGCCTTTGCAACCGACATCAATCTCCGATAGTGAGTGGCCGGCTCAGTCAGTTCGTAGAACTTGTGCCCCAAGCGATAGTGAGACTTCTCTGCCGCTTTTTCAATATACCCAATATTCTCAAGGGTCCGGAGAATTCGATGCAGTGTGGTTCGTGCAAAGGGAAGTGCCACGGCCATATCACGAACCGAAACTGGATGCTGGGTAGCATCTTCTCTTACGAAATATTCAAGTACCGCAAACAGCTTAGGTCCCACTTCGATGTTGTTTTTGTCTCTTCGCAGGCTTTTTGGATTATGGGGGCGTGTTTTCACAATAATGGGTATCCTCTTTTGATTCAGCAAAAATACTTTGAGTTGACACGAAAGTCAATCTTTTAGCCAATGGCTCTGAGCCAATGGCGGACTTGCTTCCGCGATGTGGGAAGCCGGACCGAAATCTTGAACCTTGCAGATGACTGAGCGGAGTAAATTCTATGGTGTAGATCTCACTTTTGTCGTGGCTTTCATATGTCCGCAATACGGATAACTCTCCGCGATGCGAAAAAATTCTTGACTTCGCGATTTCGGCTGGCTATTCTGCGTTTATTCCGGACGGCAAAACATGACCTACACCAGTATCAGGAAAGAGGAGAGCGTATGAGAGTCTTGAGGCACGCAACCACCTTGTTGCTCTGGGTTTTGGTTTTCAGTGCGGTGAGTTTTGGTCAATTGGATCGCGCCAGTCTCAGTGGCCTTGTTACCGATTCCAGCGGCGGAGTTGTCCCCGAGGCTCGGATCACAGCGGTTCAAACTGCCACGCAAGCAAAGTTTGAAGCCACTACCAATGAAAGCGGGATCTACAATGCTGTTGGCCTGCCAATAGGAGAGTACAGCGTGACGGTTGAGAAGAGCGGTTTCAAGAAGACCGTTCGGTCCGGCATCTTGCTTTCCGCTAATTCCTCCGTTCGGGTGGACCTCACTATAGCGGTTGGGGAGCTAACGGAATCGGTCGAGGTGACTGCTCCGTCTCCTCTAGTAGAGGAACGCAGCTCTGCAATCGGGGTTTCTCTAAGAAAAGAGACGTTGGAGAACCTGCCAGTTAGCCAGGGTGCTGGTCAAGGTAGGCGCGACCTTTATTCAATTCTTGCATTTACTCCGGGCGTCACAAATGCGGGCTTTCAAAACAACATCAATGGTGGGGTAGGTTTTGGGAGTCAGATCATGATGGATGGGATCTCAGCCGAATACGACATGGCCGTAGCCGGGATTGTCCAAATTCGAAGTTCGGTCGAGATCATAGACGAGTTCAAGCTTGTGAATAGTGTCGCCCCAGAGTATGGGCTTGCCTCCGGAGCCTTCATGAACGTTGTCACCAAATCGGGTACCAATGATTTCCACGGCAATGCCTACTACTTCCTCGGCAATGATGCCCTGAACGCCCGAAACTTCTTTGCACCTAGAGTGCCGATTCGAAAGGATAACGAGTGGGGCTTCGTCTTGGGAGGACCAATAATTCGGAACAAGACCTTTTTCTTTTTTAACAGAGACGATTTCGAACGTCGCGACCAAGTGGCTTCCCAAATTTTGAGCCTTCCTACTAATGCGTTCAAGAGTGGTGATTTTTCAGGGCTCTTGGGACCAACAATTGGGATAGACGCTCTAGGCCGCCCTGTTCAGCAGGGGCAGCTCTATGACCCGAGAACTTCTCGCGCTGACGGTCGAGGTGGGGTTATTCGCGATCCATTTCCAGGAAATATCATCCCCACCAACCGATTCAGTTCTGTCTCTTCAAAGTACCAGGCGTTTTATCCGGCACCAACATATTCAAATCTCCTGACAAACAACTATGTGGTGAACAGTGGTGTATCTAAGACTGAGCAGCCGGGTATCTTTGTGAAGCTGGATCACAATCTCGGGGCAAGTGACAGAATCTCCGGTAGCTATCGGAAGTACTGGCACAGTGGTCGAAGCGAAGTTGCATTGCCGGATTTCTTCGGAGCAGGTCAGAGCAAAAACCCGCAATGGAGTCTTAGGCTCAATTACAACAAGATCCTGGGCCCTCAAGTAATTAATGACCTTACCTTTGGTATAGATCGACTGTTCGCCAGGCAGGGAGTTGTTGGACAGGCAATCGATGGGGGCACAACGATCGGCTTGACGGGTACCTTTCGCCATTGTACTCCCGCGGTAGGCATAGCTGGAATCTCCCCGGCCAGTGCTTCAAGCCAACTGAGTCCTCAGAATTGCGATGGAGAGAACAGAACGTTCAACTGGAAATTGAACGAGTCCCTCTCTTTTTTCAAAGGTAAGCACAACATAAAACTTGGAGGAACCTACCTTTTCTGGAGCAGCAACAATAAGGTTTCCACGCAAAGCAATGGTCAATTTTCCTTCAGTCCCCTAGAGACAGGTCTTCCCGGTACGGGTGGGACAGGTTTTGGCTATGCGAGTTTTTTGCTCGGAGAGGTCGATGCCGGCATCCTGAGAGCGGAAGCAACCCCGGGACAATCGGCTTGGGCCATGGGCTTTTTCGTTCAGGACGAATATCGAGTGAAACCCAAGCTGACTCTCAGCTACGGGCTACGCTATGACTATCAACCCCAGTGGGTAATAACTGACGACTACCTTTCGAGCTTTGACCCAACTGTTCCGAACCCAGCAGCGGGTGGGATCTTGGGCGCGATGACATTTCTTGGAGACGGCTCTGGCCGCTTGGGAATTAGACGGCTTGGAGAGACATACGGAAAGGCGTTTGCCCCCAGATTTGGGTTCGCCTATTCCCTTGCATCGAATACCGTCCTTCGAGGGTCCTACGGTTTGTTCTATGCGCCTGTGAGTCAAACTTCTCCTCAGGGCGGAGCACTGAATCAACAAGGCTTCTTCCCTCAAGCCACTCTGACTTCACCGGATTCTGGCGTTACGCCTGCGTTCAATTGGTCAAGTGGCTTTCCAAGCAGGGACTTTAGCCCTATCATTGGCCCCTCGGTCAGCAATGGCCAAGCGACGTCTTTTGTTGGCCGAAGCTCTGCCCGTCCCGGGCAGGTGCAGCAGTTCAATTTTGGCGTACAGCGTCAGTTCCGGGGCAATACGCTTATTGAGGTCAACTACATCGGAAATCTATCGCACCATGTTTCCAGCGTTAACGGCGTCGATATCAACCAATTGGATTACGCAAGATATGGCGGTCTTGGATCTCTTTTACTCGCAAACGTCTCTTCCCCCGAAGCAATTGCTGCGGGAATTCGGGTACCATATCCGGGATTTACGGGTAGCGTCGCTCAAGCTTTAAGGCCCTTTCCACAGTTTCAAGGGATCAATGAAGTGAACGCCCCGATTGGCAATTCCACGTATCATGCCGCACAGTTCAAAGTTCAGCAGCAGTTCACCAATGGATTCAGTTATCTGGTCGGATACACGATTTCCAAAACGCTCACAGATATCGGTGCGACGCCGGGTTTCTTTGCCGCACTTCCACAGGATTCTTATAACCGCCGTGCGGAAAAGGCGCTCAGCGATGCTGACATCCCGCAAGCTTTGCTGTTCAGCTACACCTATGATATTCCTGTTGGACCTGGCAAGAAGCTCCTGAATCGTAAGGACATTATCAGCAAGCACGTGCTAGGAGGATGGACGATTGCTGGGAACCATACATATCTTTCTGGTCGCGCTCTCTCAACGATTACTAATCAACGGCTCCCCGCCACCCAGGACAGTACCGCAAATGGAGCCAGAGGCCTTCGCCCATACCGAATAGCAGATGCGGAACTCCGGACTGCTACCGGTTGTGCGGATTTTGACCCCGCCAGAGATGTCTTCTTGAATCGGGCCGCTCTTTCCAGCCCGACACCATTTACTTTTGGAAACGCATCCCGTTTTTTGGGAGATGTTCGAAGCTGTGGAATCAAGAACGAAGATTTCTCCATTTCCAAGTACTTTCCGGTCACGGAACGGGTGAGAATTCGTTTTGGGACTGAATTCTTCAATGCCTTTAATCGAGTTAACTTCAGCGCGCCAGCTACGAACTTTGACAATCTGAACTTCGGAAGGATCGCGGCAGCGAGTGCTGGACGTGTGGTCCGCTTTAATCTCAAGATCTACTGGTGATGACCTACGTGTGATGTGAACGGGAAGAATGGTCTCCGGCGCCACAGGACAGCCTCCAGCAATTTCCCCTTTTCGCTGAAGCAGTATAGTCTGCTTCGGACGATCGGAGGCAGTCATCGGTCTAATCTGAAATAGCCACGGCCCTGCGTCGGTTTGAGATTCCAAGCTCACACCAAATGCGGGCTATTTACGCCTTGCGATGTCTAGAGTTGCTGCCAGCTGCCGACCGAGGATTCTGGAAAGAATGCCGCGGGACATCCTTCAGCTTGCGTTCCTCAAGGAGGAAGAAAGTGAAGTGGCATAGACCAACTCATTGTTGGATCGCAACCCTCGGGTTGGTCAGCCTTTCTAATAACGTTCTTGGTTCACCGAGGGACGGAGAGGAGTTCTTCGAGAATCGAATTCGCCCTTTGCTTGTAAAGAACTGCTATTCCTGTCACACCGGTGCTCGGATGGGTGGGCTCGAGCTGACCTCTCGAGAATCTCTTGTGAAAGGTGGGAATTCTGGTCCTGCAATCGTCCCTGGCGAGCCGGAGAGGAGTCTCTTACTGCGCGCTGTCGCGTTTACTCATGATCAACTAAAGATGCCCCCACAAGGAAAGCTGAGTAGCGAAGAGATTCAGGATTTGACCTCTTGGATCAGGATGGGAGCGGTGTGGCCAGAAACTGGCCCTCCCGTAATCGCACCAGTGAAGGCACCCTTTGCAATCACGCCAGAGCACAGGAATTTCTGGGCTTTCAAGCCCCTCCAAAAGCCGTTGGCGCCGAAAGTGCGGAATACAACTTGGCCGCAGTCTCCCTTGGACTCGTTTATTCTTGCGAAACTGGAGGCTCAGCGACTGAAACCCGTTGGACCGGCCAAGAAGCATGTCTTAATTCGTCGGGCTTACTTTGATTTGATCGGTTTGCCACCAGAACCAGAGGATGTCGATGCATTCCTGCAAGACCCTTCTCCAGAAGCGTTTGCGAAAGTGGTTGACAGCTTACTTGCCTCTCCCCACTACGGGGAGCGCTGGGGCCGATATTGGCTGGATGTTGCTCGTTACTCAGATGACAATCTTGCAGAGGGCAAACCTTATCCAGCCTCCTTTCGTTATAGAGACTGGGTGGTCCAAGCTTTTAATGAGGACATGCCATACGACTTGTTTGTGAAAGCGCAGCTTGCGGGAGATCTTTTAGAGCAGCAGGGCAAGAAGAATCTCGCTGCTGGGTTGGGGTTTTACGCTCTGAGTCCAGATCTTCAGGATGATCGCGTGGATGTGACGACTCGTGGATTCCTTGGCTTGACTGCAGCCTGTGCCCAGTGCCACGACCACAAATATGATCCGATTCCAACAAAGGATTACTACTCCCTTCTTGGCGTCTTTTCGAGCACTGAAAAATCCGAATACCCTTTTGGATCCGCAGACGACGTGGCTCACTATAGATTGATTAGGAGTAGTCTGGACGAAAGGGAGAAGGTTCTTAAAGACTTCTTGAGGTCCAAAAGCGAAGAGATGGCACAGATCCTGGCGTCGCAGGCATCTCGATATCTGATGGCAGCGAAGAAGGTGCTGGTTGAGCCTAAACAAGCCAGTGAACTGGTTGCCCGAGAGGACAAGCTCGACCAGGAGACGCTCAATCGATGGGTAGCGTATCTCCAATTGCCCTTGAAAGATCATGGATACTTGAAGACTTGGGATGGCTTGATCAAGGCGGGCAACACCGAGGCAGAGTTCAAACAGGAGGCGGATAAGTTTCAGACTCTGCTATTTGGTGTCATGCAAGAGAAAAGAGAAATCGATGAGAAGAACCTCGTTGCACGGGGTGGAAAGAAAGAAGGGAATGCGATTAGTGGGAAGACTCTCGTCGCCATGGACCGAGGTAGGTACATGCTATGGTTCAATCTCTTCGCCCCTAACCTAAAGGACAAGCCCGTTAGTGGGATTTTGTACTACTCAGACCGTCCAATAGATGAGGCCCCTGGGAAGAAACTTGACTGTGAGATAGACCGATTTCTGAGTGGCGAATGGAAAGCATATGTAGAGTATCTACGGAGTGAAGTAGGAACCCTAAAGCAGCGCCTTCCAAAGCAGCCCGCGTTCCTTCAAGCGATTAAGGACATCGAGAAGCCTGCGAATGTGCGTGTGCAACTGGGAGGGAATCCGCAGAGTCTCGGAGAAGAGGTGCCTCGTAGATTTCTGGCCATCTTGTGCGAGCGTGAATGTGTCCCATTTTCCCAGGGGAGTGGTCGGCTCGAACTCGCCGAAGCCATCGCGAGTTCAAAGAATCCTCTTGCGGCTCGCGTGATGGTCAATCGTATTTGGGAACACCACTTCGGGAGAGGTATTGTGGGGACGCCCAGTAATTTTGGAAAACTTGGCGAGCGGCCGACGCACCCGGAGCTATTGGATTACTTAGCGAGTACTTTCGTCGAAAAGAACTGGTCAATAAAAGCCATGCATCGAGAGATCATGCTCTCCGCGACCTATGCTCTGAGCAGTGACAGTTCAAATACAAACTCTTCAATAGATCCTGACAACAGAATGCTCTGGAGAGCCAATCGTCGTCGACTTGATGCCGAATCGCTGCGGGATTCGATACTGATGATTTCCGGGAAACTGGATGCGTCGATCGGAGGCCCGCCGGCAGGCGCGAGTGATGAACATGTGCGACGGACACTGTATACTTTTGTCAGTCGAAGAACGCTTGATGAGGTATTGGATCTGTTTGATTTTCCGAATCCCAATATCACCAGTGAACAGAGATTTATCACTTCTTCACCGCTGCAACGACTTTTCTTCTTGAATAGCAACTTTCTCATGCAGGCTTCTAAGGATCTAGCTGACCGCCTAAAGGCTCTATCCGGTCCGAATGACTCCTCAAAGATCCGTCGTGCCTATCAGCTTCTCTATGGACGCTTGCCAAGCCGACCAGAATTGAGATTAGGAATGGAGTTCTTAGGCAACAAACAGGAAGCCTGGCCTAGCTATTCACACGCTCTGATTAGTTCGCCGGAGTTCTTGTTCGTAAATTGAATTTCTGCCTGGGGGGCCCTATGAACCGTCGCGAAGCACTTAGAACTTTAGGCAATGGATTTGGCTTGCTGGGCTTGGCTCAGCTCCTTGCTGATACTGCTCAGGGAAATACATCCCTACTTGCGAAGGCTCCCCACTTTCCAGCCAAGGCGAAACACGTCTTGTTTTTGTTCTTGAATGGCGGCCCTTCTCAAGTGGATACGTTTGATCCGAAGCCGAAGCTGACAAAGCATGACGGAGAGCCCATGCCACCGGGGCTGAGCATCATGGATGTTCCGACTGGGCATCTGTTCGGCTCGCCGTTCAAGTTTAAGAAGTATGGTCAAAGCGGGATTGAAGTCAGCGAGATCTTTCCTGGAGTGGGTGAACTGATCGACGACATCTGCGTCATCCGCTCAATGTACACGGATAATCCTCTACATGAGACCGGCCTGTTTCGCATGAACACTGGACATCTTCAGCCGGGGCACCCCTCGATGGGATCGTGGATCACCTATGGACTAGGAACTGAAAACCAGAACCTGCCAGGCTATGTAGTGTTGTGCCCAGGTCAGCCAGCTGGCGGGGGCGCACAACTCTACACTGCAAGCTACTTGCCCGGCATTTATCAGGGTACTCATATTTCGAATCAAGAGGAGAAGGAAACTTCGAAACTGATCCCACACATCCGCAATAGTCAGCTTGGCCTAGCGGAACAGCGAAAGCAACTCGATCTGATTGGCAAGCTAACTCAATTAGGTGGGCGCGACCAAGTAACCGATCCTCAAGTTGAGGCAACGATCCAATCCATGGAGATGGCCTATCGAATGCAGACAGAAGCAATCGACGTATTCGATATCAAAAATGAAAGCGAGGCAACCCGGGCTCGTTATGGTGACGGAGAGTTTGCTCGGGGTTGCTTGATGGCCAAGCGATTGCTCGAACGTGGAGTGAGAATGGTACAGCTCTACTACGGTGCTGGTATTCCATGGGACAGTCATACGGACATTTTGGTTCACCGGAAGCTTGGTTTCCTCGCGGACCGACCTATCGCGGCCCTCCTTCAGGATCTTAAAATCTCTGGCCTTCTCAAGGAAACAATTGTGTTGATTGGTGGAGAGTTTGGGCGAGCACCAGCCAACGAACCTGACGCTGGATTGGCGTATGGTCGAGGTCATGACCATAACGGCTTTACGACGTTGGTTGCGGGCGGTGGCTTCAAAGGAGGCCTGGCTTACGGAGCCACTGACGACTTAGGCTTTCAGGCTGTTGAAAATCGAGTTCATGTTAATGATTTGCATGCAACAGTGCTTCACCAACTCGGCTTAGATCACGAGAAGCTGACCTTCCAATACGGTGGACGCGACTTTCGCTTAACGGATCTGGGTGGAAAGGTCGTGAAGGACATTGTTACGTAAATTAGTGGGATTCCCCAACACGCATCACTTTCCGTAGCTGTCCTTTCATTATTTGTCTCGCAGTCCTTAACCGATAATGGCCATGTACAAGAGATCAGGCTCTCCGCTACTTATCCCCTGAGCAGCGAGACTCTGCTCCATCTTCTTCAAGGGATCCGGGTTGGTTCGGATTAGAATTAGCACAGCCCCGACCACTTCCGCGACATCAGCACCAACCTAGCGTGTTTTATGCGCACTTGGTTAGAGGAGAACACTATGAAATCGTTAAGTTCGCTCAGCCGTCGCAAGTTTGTTACCGTGAGCGCGGTCGCAACAGTGGCCTCCTTGATGCCTGACCAAGTCACGGGCAACTCCGGCACCAGCTCTACAAACGAAAAGCTCAATGTGGCCGGGATCGGAATCGGGGGAATGGGAGCCGGTGATCTTCGCGCGATTATGAGCGAGAATGTCGTTGCTTTGTGCGACGTCGACCAGAGGACGCTCCAGCGAAACGCGCAGCACTTTCCGAAAGCAAAGCTCTACACCGATTACCGGAAGCTGTTGGAAACGGAGAAGGATGTCAACGCAGTCATGGTCGCAACGCCAGATCACACACATACTGTTATTAGCATCATGGCCATGAAAATGGGTAAGCACGTCCATTGTCAAAAGCCCCTCACCCATTCCGTCTATGAAGCCCGCATGATGGCCAAAGTGGCCAAGGAAATGAAAGTCGCTACCCAAATGGGAAACCAAGGACAAGCCAGCGAGACCGCCCGCTTGATTTGCGAGACTATCTGGTCAGGAGCGATCGGGGCCGTTCGGGAGGTACACGCAGGTTCCAACCGTTATCCACCTATATCGACCCGAGGAATCCGGCGTCCACAGGATGCCCCTCCTGTTCCTCGGGAATTGGATTGGAATCTGTGGCTCGGTCCTGCACCTGAGCGACCATATCATCCAACTTATCATCCATTCGCCTGGCGCAGCTGGTGGGACTTCGGGACGGCGGTTCTGGGCGACGTCGGTTGCCACCAGTTTTCAGCTGTTTTCAAGGCCTTGAAACTCGGCCATCCAGCTTGGGTGGAAGGTTCCTCTTCAAATCATGAGATGCCGCCCGAAGTAGCTCAAGATGCAACGCCGCTCTCGTCGATTACACGCTGGTTTTTCCCGGCTGAAGGGGACCGTGGGCCTATCACGATTACTTGGTGGGATGGGGGGCTCAAGCCTCCTCGTCCTGAAGAGTTAGAGCCGGAAAGGAAATTCGGTGAAGGAGATTGGTTGTTGATCGTGGGTGATAAAGGAAAAATGTATGATCATCGAATCATTCCGGAAGCGCGAGCGAAAGAGGTCGGCGCTCCCCCTCAAGTGTTGCCCCGTTCGCCAGGCCACTATGTAGAATGGATCCAAGCGTGCAAAGGGCTGACTCCCGCAGGATCGAACTTCGTTGATCATGCGGCTCATTTGACCGAAGTAGTCCTCCTCGGAAACATCGCGACCCGAACCCATGAGAAGCTGATTTGGGACGGACCGAATTTGCGATTCACCAATTCCGAGTCAGCCAACCGTCTGATCAATCCATCCTATCGTTCCGGCTGGACGTTGGATGTCTAATCTTTATACCCAATAGTCACCAGCTGTCAGATGATCAAACAGCTCCAGGAATGCGGGGATGTAACAAAACAAACGGAGACTGAAATGAGAAAGAAGCTTCTTTTGATAGTCCTGCTCTGTTGGGCAACTGCTGCCATAGCAGTGGCTTCGGACAACGCATTGACGCCCACTGAGAAGGCCAACGGTTGGCTATTGCTTTTCGATGGCAAGACTTTGAACGGCTGGAAAACCAGCAGTGAAGAGCCTGGTCGGAGACCCGTCGAGTACGAGAGCATCAACCCTCACAGATGTGGCGGTTACATGATGATTCACGAGAAACAATGGGCTGATTTTATCTTGTCCCTTGAGTTCAAGATCAGCAAGAAATGCAACAGCGGGATTTTTGTTCGAACGTTTCCACTCAAACCTCGCAGTGGAAAAGACGTGGGTTACAACGGCATAGAAATTGCCCTTGATGATACCAACGGGACCGGATATCACGACCCGGGAGCAATCTATGATCTGGTCAAACCTGTCAAGAACACCATGAAGTCTGCTGGCGAGTGGAACCAGATTCAAGTTACTTGCCGCAAAAATCTTATCACTGTCCTTCTCAATGGAGAGAAGGTATCACAGATGGATCTTGATCAATGGGACGTTCCGAATAAACGGCCTGACGGGACGAATCATAAATTCGATGTAGCCTACAAAGAACACCCGAGGAAGGGCTACATAGGTCTCCAGGATCATGGCTCAGATTGCTGGTATAAGAATATCAAACTAAAGCCGCTCTGAATTTCGAAAGCAACCGAGCAGCAGAACCGGTTAGTAGAAAATCGATCGATGTTTGCTTCTGCCACAGGGGCAGGGTATGACATCTATCAAATCAATCGTTGTCGTTTCTTGGGTTAGAATATTGGACCAATGATCCCATTGGAGTGGAACTCATTGGCTGTAGTGGAATGACTCCTTGTTGACCGTCAGAGAGCTAGCGCCATGGAACACTGAAGCGGCGCAAATCAAAAAAGATCTGAAGGGCAGAAGCAGATCCTATCAACCTCACGCGGTGCATGGTAGGGGCTGACGTTCTGCTCTGGTGGATGATGCGAGTTTGCTTTTCCGTCGCTTAACGTTGGATCTTTGGGTTGGTTCATTTCGGGGTACGAGAGGCGAGGAACCACCGTGACGGTCTATTCACTCCTCGATACTCTAGTATGTTTGGATTAGCCGTCCCTCTAGCCCTTTTGCTGTTCTTCGGTCAAACCCCGATACCTGAACAGGGAGATCTGAGTGAATGGACAGTTGAGCATTTCAAATTAGCCAGGCAGGCACAATTGAAGAATAACCTGCCAGTGGCAGCGACGGAGTATGAGTTAGTCGTCGCCAGGAAGCCAAAGTTCGCCGAGGCACATCTCAATCTTGGAATTGTCTACCATCAACAGAAGAAATACCGCGAGGCGATCCAGCAGTTACAAACTGCCTCATCGCTGAAACCCAACCTGATCGGGGCACACCTTTTCTTGGGTATCGATTTGTACATGATCCAAGAATTCCAAAAAGCTCTGGAACCACTACAGAGAGCTTTGGCTCTGGATCAGAAAGATAGGCAAGCTGCCATATACCTGGCCCTAGTTTATATAGCCCTGGATCGGCCGTTTAGAGCAATTCAGCAGTTACGTAAAACGGCTCGTGACTTTCCAAATGATGCAGAACTATCCTATCATTTAGGTGAAGCATTCGCTGAGGCACTCAAGCAGAGTTCCCTTCAGTTGAAGGAGACCGCTGCCGATTCAGCTCTGTATTATTGGGCGGCAGCGCTATCTGCTGAACAAAGGTATGATGGCTTGGCTGCCAGTGAGTCGTACCTTAAAGCGCTAGCGGTGGCGCCTAATGTAGCGGAGCTTTATCTCAAGCTGGGCTTTTCTCTTGAAAGAACCGGCATCGCCGATTTGGCCTCTGCCGCCTTTCGGAACTATTCCCTCTTAAACCCGAGCCTTGATTTAACTACGGCACGTTCTCGCGAACTCGCGAGAACTGGGCCAAGAGTCGAGGTTGCATCTTTGGAACAACGGCAGAGATTCAAGGCTTTGTGGGACGCGCTGCCCCCGATTCAGGCCCGGCCTTCCATATGGAACGTTGCTGATGATCAAGTTAACAGCGAGCTCGCAAAACTCCTTCGCTCACCGATGCAGGGAAGCATGAAAACAGCCCTTTCCCTATATGCAAAAGGCGACTATCGAGCCGCAGCAGATAGGATAGGTAGCGGCCGGCTGCCGAATTCGAAGGATTGGGCCTCTGCCTATGTCTTGGCCAGGGCCTACATACTGGCGTCTGACTACGAATCCGCGCAGGACGTTTTGGAAGGTTTGCTTTTGCCGTACTTGGACTTGCCCTCTGTGGCCTTACTCAGGGTCGAGATCAGCAGCCAGTTAGCCATCAAGTACTTTAATTTGGTCAGCTCCAAACAACCTGATTCCTTTCGTGCCAGAACCTTGCGTGCAAAATACTTAGCTGCTTCGAACCAAACCGAAGACGCCATTCGTGAGTATCAAGAAATCTTGGAACTGGCTCCGAATAGGCTCGGTATTCACCTAGCTTTGGGAAATTTGTACAGTGACAAGTTAGACTGGGCGTCTGCTATTGAGTCCTATCGAATGGAATTGGCTCTGAGTCCTGAGAATGGCTTGGCTTTGTCCCAACTGGGTCATGTCTATGTTGAGAATCGAGATGCAGATCTAGCAATCGAAATACTGGAGAAGCTGAAACGGACTCGTACCACCGATGCGAGAGCCTATGCTGATCTTGGCAACGCTTGGAGAATGAAGGGAAGCCCTATCGAGGCAATTAGTGCTTACGAACACGCTTTGACGTTGAACGGCAGCTTATATGATCTACATTATCGGCTTTTCCAGCTCTACAAGAAAACAGGCGACAGTCAACGAGCCCAGATTCACATGAACAAATTCCAGGAGGGGGCGGCAAAAAAAAGAGGAACGACGATGTCAGTTGTAGAGTGACGACTGCGCCTATTGTTTGCCCGCCAGTGAAGAATCGTATGTGTTCGTGACGGCGGAGTGAGGTCGAAGAGGTAATTTGAGAGTGCTGGCGGGAAGACATGCGAAGAGTGCTGGCCCCAGGGTTTCGGCACTGGTACGGAAGAACAACCTCCTGCCCAATCGCCAAGAATGTCAGACCTCAGGGGGGCGTCGTTTAGGGCAATGGATGCGTGCCAAACGAAGAATCGTTTACATCGAAAAAAAAGAAGATGTCGAGCGCATGCCTTCTCGGGCCCGGTATATGCTCCTGCGCCAGCCAGCACCTTTGTTTCTTGCCACGGTCCTCTCTGACTCAATGAAGTGACACGATCTGCAAGCTCGATCCGGAGAGCTATGGTTCGACGGAATTTGTTCCAATTGAGGATTCAACCTGCCTCGGTTGCAATGCACCCAGAAAGAAGTCTTAGAACATAGTCTTCGTTGAGTAAAGAGTCGATGATTCTGGGGTGCGGGCCGTAGAACCTTATTTGATTTGAAGCCAATAATCCGTCCAAACGTCCATTCCGGGTTCCAGAACCTTCAGAGTGTGGGGCCCGCTCGACCATTTTGCGTTGTCGAGCTGAATCGTCACTGAGGTGACTCCTTTCGCCGTGCGTGCAGTTCCCTGGACTGCAGCCAAGACCTTCTTGGATTGATCCAGTATTCGGAATTGGTATCTCCCATCTGGACTGCCGACCGGTAAACGAACGGTAACGAGCAGTTTGGCGCGGTTCAAGAGCAATGTCGGCTGCTGTGCGCGCGCATCGCTCCTCCACCTCGACGGCAACTCGAGTGAAGCTCTCTCGTATTCCGCGACCTCGGGTCCTTTCTTTTCCGGACGTTGATCGCCATTAGCAACTGAATTGCCCGCTGGCGACGTTTCAACTTCCCGTGCCTGATCGATCTTTGGTGGCCTTGTCTGGAATTGCCACATTGCCCACGCAGCAATTGACAGAATCAGTCCAGCCGTCGCAGCGAGCAGCGCGGTGGTGTTTCGACGGTTCCGCTGGTGCTTTGTGTCGTCCCGATATTCCTCGCCGTACTCCATCGCATCCCGCACACAGGCAGAGCATTGAGCAAGATGCAGAGTCACTTCTTCGAAAAGTTGCGGGTTCCCGAGTTTCTTGTGGAAAGCCACGTCGCGAAGGATTCGCGGAGAAGGACATCCAATTCGCTCAGGATTCGGGTAGGCCGATGCTAGCGACTCTTGCAAATTGTCTTGCAGTCGCGCTTCCTGGTCTTTCGTGAGAAGCAAGTGCTCGGCTCTGCGCTTCGGGGCGGACATAGAAGCCATTCTACCCTTAAGGAGAAATTTTTCTTTGCCTTCTTCTGACGTTGCCGCCAGCCTGGAGCCACTCTTGCCGGCCGCTCTTTTTCATTTTACGCAGATACATCCCAGCTGCGGTTCGGATCCCTGCGCTCAATGCTTTCTGCGCAGCGTTAACCGATGTTCCTAATGCCTCTGCTGTTTCTTCCCAGCTGTAACCAAGAATGTAGCGAGCTACGGCGGCACTTCTGCCCTCTCGTGGCATGGCATCCAGAAACTCACGGCAGAAGAGACCATTCTCAAGGGCTTCAAGGCACTCTCCCATATCCGACAGTTCTTTCTCAAGAAGCCAGTCGGTCAAGTCAACGTAGTCCGTCTCCGCGCCCCCCAGCTTCTTCTCGATAGTCGAGATCAGATGCATGTAGGCCTTGAACAAATAGTTCTTCAAGTCATCGATCTCTTCGCCGGCGCTATCCCGAGAGCCATTTCTGATAAGCCGTTCAGCGGTCGCATAGGTTGTATCGACGAGGGCCTCGGCTGCCGCTGCAGCATCGACACCATGTCGCTGGGCAAACAACTCGGCGTCATGCCAAACCACATAGGCCGCAACGAGTAGATCGAGTGGCACGTCAACATCGTCTGGCGTGCACGGACTGACCCATAGAGGAGAATTTCTGACGAAGAGCTTGTACAAGACAAGACTCAGCAGTTGATTCTGTTCTTTGGCTTCACCCCGACCGCTCTCTTTGAGAGCTTCCTGCACTGCCTTGGCCAGCTTTTCTGTTTTCACACCGTAAGGAATCAGGGGCGGCTGGAGACGTTGAAAGATCGCTCTCTCAATCTCCAGGCCATTATGTTGGCCGACTCTCAGCGTCCCACGGAGCGCTGAAGTGGATTTGGCATGCTCTTTCGGGTCCTGCATGGGTCGCCTGTTTTCAATCGAATCCCGGCGCCAAAAAAGTGAGAGGTTACAGGTAAGTTTTAGGCCGTTTTTTCACTCTTATATTATGAGGGAGCAAATAACGATGTTGAGACTACGACAGGGAACGATGGAGAGTCAAGCCAAAAATGGCAGAGTTGACTAAGCCAATATTAGATAATGAAGAAAGAGGCACCGTGCAACCAAAAAGGCCTCCTTCGCCGCTTGAGGAACTTCTCGAAGCGTCCAAGGACGCCGAAAGGCTCATTTCCTGCTTCTTCGACCTCCACGCAATCGAAGGTGAACCTTTCCAGGGGATCTGGGACAGGCTCGCCAAAGCGATTCACCGAGCTCGGGGTGCTGTCCGCTCCGATCCCTCGTTTCTCCGGAGGCCAATGTGATCAACCAAGAGAACGAGCATCGCTGCAACAACTGTGCCGCGGCCTTGGGAGGCCAACCAGAGTACGAACATAGCGAATGGTTTCTTCGGTGCAGTTCCTGTGGCGCCAAGAACCTCTTGACCCTCAAAGTAACGATCATCGGATGCCGGCGAATGCGATCGCCGGCATTGGTTGAGCCCACGCTATCTCGAATTCAGCTCAGCGGATCTGTGGAACACGGATAGAGCAGCGGCTGTGCCATTTCGATAACTTAGGCCCAGCTCGAAAGCCCCGTCCAACCCGCAAGCTGGGAAGCCCGTGCTACAAAGGAGGAACTCTCAAATGGAAACTTTCCACTTCATTATGCGGTGGTTTTTTGTGGTGTTGCTGGTGGCCGCCGGAATCATCGCGTACCTGCTTCTCAAGAAGCGCAACCAAGCAGACTAAAATTAACCCGCGCCCGCATTTCAATGCAGAGGAGAATCGCTTATGAACTTCCGCAAGTCCCTATTCGCCGTCGCCATCCTTCTCTTGCTTCCAGCCCTGCTACAGGCGCAAGTGCCCGTCGCTCCCACGTTTCAGCAGGCGACCACTGACATTCGTGACATAGGTTTGGCCGCCGGGCAGTTAGCCGCCGGCTTGGTGGGTCTGGTCGGCCTGGGGCGCACAGCTTACAAGCTCTCACAGGGAGACACGGATTCCATGACCGCGCTGATCTTCGCTGTGGTCGGAATCGTCCTCGGCTTTCTGGCCAGCACGTTCTTATGAAGGAAACGCCAATTTTTCGGAACATCCAACATGTCCCCAGGATCTGGGGCGTCACTTATCCGAAGCTTTTCGGGTCGTTGGGGGGAGGGTTACTGTTTACAACGCTGGCCTTTGCCTCGGCCAGTCGTGCTTCAGCCAGCCAGAAGATCCTGCTGCTGGGGCTGGGAATTCTAACCACTCTTGGGCTGTACGGTCTGTCATTTTGGCTCGACAGCCGCGATCCGCTGGACTCAAACACAACTCCTTTTCTTCGCCACCACTTTAACTCCCAGTCGCTGTCTCTCCAGCGGCTGGCCTTTCTAGAACGTGAGGTTCACAGGAATGCGGTTCCGCGATCTCGCCAGGGACATTACTCAAGTCGAGCAGAAGCTGGAAAACGTCCTGCTGTACGTTGACTTCGTTCCGCACCAGCTCCCGATCATCCTGCTCAAGGACGGATCACTGCTGATTCTCTTTGAACTGGCTGGCCTCGACTATGAGGGGCTGTCCGAAGAGGACAAGCAGCAGTACAGCTACCACGCTCGCACAGCCCTGGAGCAACTACCCGACGAGGGCGCGGGCTTCATGCTCTCGAATCTTTTGGTGCGCGACACGGCGGAGCCCATCCCGCTGAGACAGAATCCTCACGCCCATCCGCTGATTCAGTTCGTGCAGGACCGAAAGCAGGAGTTCTGGAACCAACGCTTTGCTACCAGCTACGGGAACCGCATCTTCTGCGGCCTCCGGTACTTCAGTCCCCAAAAAAAAGAACCTCACTGGAGCCTTTTGGTCCAGGAAGGAAAGCTCTTCCGATTTTACAGGGACCATTTACGAACGGCCACTCGCAGGTTGGAGGATGGGTTTCTCGTCCTGAGCAACGCAATGGCGCGTTTCGGATTTCAAGCACCCGACCGGGCGCGTTCGTTCCAGCTCTTGTACCAACTGATCAACTTCGCAAAAGCGCCGGCCTACCGGCTTGACCTGGCTCTAAACGCCCAGCTTGCCCACAGCCACTATACCTTCCGCCCCACTGAGGAATATGTGCTGATCAACGGCAGCGAATACTGCTCGGTGGTCGGAGTTAAGTATCCCCCTCCCTCCTCGCTCGCCATGTACCTCCGGCGCTTTTGCGAACTTCATTTTCCGTTGGTGCTGCGGCAATCGCTTGGTTTCTGCAGCAAGCAGAAGCTTTACCGAGAACAGGAGTTCAACCTTCCTATCGCCTTGGCTCTTTCGGCCATAGACACCAAAAATCTCAAGTATGTCGAAGAAGTGAAAACCTTCCGTGACCGCATCGAAAATGACAAGGAGCTACCCCTGTGGTGGCACTTGTCGATTCTGGTCCGAGCGAACGATAAGGACACGTTACGCACGCGCCGAGCCCAGGTCATCAGCTTGTTGAAAGACATTGGAAGTTCCGGCATAGCCGAGAAACGGAATCTGAAGCCTGCGTTCTTTTCGTTGTTCCCCGGTCACGACCGGTTCTATCTGCGGAAGG
>Ga0187892_10001470_pt1 | contig 53688 bp, 50 predicted proteins | sample MA1701073metaG_FD_139345 | JGI IMG/M metagenome (GOLD analysis project Ga0187892, IMG submission 139345) | Bio-ooze microbial communities from a basaltic lava cave in the Kipuka Kanohina Cave System on the Island of Hawaii, USA - MA170107-3 metaG ...
AGCACGTTTGCGTTGTTGTGTTCGCGAGCGAGACGGGCGATGTCCTCGTTCCACGCGACGGCTGCGCGAACGCCGTGAACTTTATTCGCCGCGATCGCCATTCCCGTGCCCGAGCCGCAAACCAGCAAGCCTTGATCGACTTCGCCGCTCGCGACCGCCTCGCCGACCTTGCGTGCAAAATCAGGATAATCGACCGAGTCGCAGGAATTCGTTCCCATGTCCTCGTATTCGATACCGAGTTCGTCGAGCGTCCGCTTTACCTTTTCTTTTTCTTCAAAACCTGCGTGATCGGCTGCGAGTGCGATTTTCATACGCTAATACTATCGTGTTTCCGAATGTTGCAGAAGCCCGCACGAAGTAAGGCCCCCGTAAAACTATTCTCGAATGGGTCGAACGGATGCCCTTACTCCGTGCGGGCTTCTGCAACGGCCGAAAGAATATTCGATCTCCTGCTTCATCCTTTGTGTCTTCCATCCGAAAAACTTGGTTTGCCAGCCAACAGGACATATAATTACGTTTTATTCGGATGCAGACCAAAGCGACTATTACAATACTGCTTCTTTTTGCATGTTTCGCGTGTTTCGCGGGCAAAATTTCCGCACAAGATTTTCTCCCCGAGCTTGTAAAGCGAATCAAGCCGTCGGCGGTTGCGATCGAAACATTCGATTCAAAAGGGAACACTGTTGCACGTGGCAGCGGATTTTTTATTGCAGCGGATCGCGTTATAACAAACCGCCATGTGATCGAGCGTTCGACACGCGTCGAGATTCATCTGCTCGACGGAAAAAAGTTTCCGGTGCGCGGAGTTTTAGCAGTTGATGGCGAAGGCGATCTCGCGTTGTTGTCGGTCGATGTGCCGAAAGGACTCGCATCGCCGTTGCCGCTTGTTCGAAATTCGCCGCAAGAGGGCGAATCGATCGTCGTAATTGGCAATCCATACGGTCTCGAAGGCTCGGTCTCGAACGGCATCGTGTCGGCGGTGCGCGAGATCTCCGGCTACGGCAAGATCATTCAGATCACCGCGTCGATCTCGCCCGGATCGTCGGGTTCGCCCGTGGTGAATATGGCCGGGCAGGTGATCGGCGTCGCGACTTTGCAGGCCGCCGAAGGGCAAAATTTGAATTTCGCCGTGCCCGCCGAACGCATTTCGCAGCTTAAGATCAACGACATTCAGACGTTCTCGTCGCTCTCGGCCGAGACGCAAAAGAGTAAACGATCGACGGCCGAGCGGCTTTATCTGCAAGGCCTCGCGCAGATGTCGCGTGACGATTACGCGCGTGCCGTTCCGTTTTTTGAAAAGGCCGTCGAAGCGGACGCGAATTACGCCGAGGCGTGGTATCAGGCCGGCTATTGCTATGGCGTCCTCGGCCGTCACACCGAGGCGCTAAGAGCGTCGCGTCAAGCTGCGAAGCTGCGGCCGGAATGGGCGGCGACGTTCGTAAATATCGGTGCGTCGAGCTATGCGCTTGGTCAGTATAAAGAAGCGGTCGATGCATACAGGCAAGCGATCAGACTGGACGATGACAACGCTGAGATACAGTATTCGCTAGGGCTGACGTTTGGCAAGATGAACCGCACGGACGAAGAGATACTCGCTTTTCGACGAGCGATCGTGCTAAAACCCGATCACGTAAATTCCATCGAGCGGCTCGGTCTCGCACTTTTTAAGCTGCGAAGATTTGCCGACTCGGCAGCGGTGTTCGATTCGTTAAAAATGTATCGGCCCGACGCAAAAACTTACAACTATCTCGGCGAGAGCTTGCTCGAAACCGGCAAAGCCGAAGAGAGCATCGAGGCGCTAAATGCCGCGCTCGGCTATAACCCAAATCTAGAAAAAGCTCGTTACAACCTCGGGCGCGCATATCTCAAAGCCGGCAACCGCGATATGGCGCAGGTGCAATACGAGATCTTAAAAAATTCCCGCTCCGACTGGGCCGACCGGCTTTACGTTTTGATAGATCCTTAAGGCTGCTCTTTTTTATCAACGATCAGAGTGCTCAAAAAACTATCTTGAATAGGTTTTTCTAAAAACAGCTTCGTATGTGAACCGCACGCGAAGAATGACGACGTCGGCGTAAATATTTTATTTACGGCCGAGTCGGCGAGCAGCGAATTCTTTGTCACGCGGCCGTCGCCGGGCGTGAACATCGCGGTGCGGACCTGTTCTTTTTTTATCTCTTCACCCTTCTCACGTTTTATGTCGCGAGCGTCGAGCACGGTTTCCCACAAATTTTTCTTTTCGTTTCTGAGCAGCAGAACAGCGCTCAACGTCGGTTCGCAATTTCCGCCGTAGGCGAAGATCTGGATCGGAATTTTCGCCGACGGTGCGTTGAGAGCGGCGTGAAAAAGCTTCGCGCGCCGCAATGCACTTGCGAGATAAGCCCGGATCTGTGCCGAAGTCGTATTCGCGAGTATTCTATCGTCGAGCGGAGCGTCAGCTTTCACAGTTTCAGGTTTTATGTCTTTGTTTGAGCGAGCGAGCGTCGCAGCGTCTCTTAGTTTGCTCAAAAATTTCGCGTCCGCTAGCGGCGTCCAATCGTATTTCAGCCAATTTTGCGGATCGTAAATATCGATGCTGATGTTCTGCAAATTTTCGTCAAGAAACTTCGCCGTCCCGTTATGCGGCAGCAGTTGAAAGATCGCGGGGCTTGTGAAAACATCTTCGGGCCGTAAGTCGTCGACGAGAGGAAGATTTCGTGCGGCTATGATCGGATAGCCTTTCGTCACCGCTTCGAATGCTGAAAAACTTCCTTCGTTCGGCGTGCCAAACATCAAAAGTTTGTTGATATGCGCCGCACCGCGCCATGTCGGTTTTGGATTTGCAGGCGGCGGCTCGGCTAGCCCGTACATCGCCGCGTAGCGTGCGATAAGGCCGCCCATCGAATGCGCGATGATGTCGAACTTGAGATCGCTCTTTCGCAGTTTTGCTTTTGCCGCCGTCATCTTGCGGATCAAGATATGCGCCGTCTCGACGTTATCGCGCCGCCAATCGTACGGAAAAACATAGTAAACGTCGGTCGCCTTCGGATTGTCCCAGGTCGCTTCCGTGTAGCCGCGGGCCTTTAACGCGTCGAGTAAGCTTTTATAAACTTCGACATCCGGCAGGACGGGAAGCTCGACTTCGCGGATAATGTCGCCGACCTTGAGCGTGTCGCGGTTGCGACTGAGGATCGACGATGTCATCGGCAAACGCAGGTCGTCGGGCTTGTGACGCTTGATGCTGAACCACGCTTTCGCGTTAGTTTTACGATCGACCAACTCGCTTCCCGAAACGCCCGGAATGATGATCACCGGTGGCTTTCCCGTAGTCTGGCCAAGGGCAAAAAGCGGGCAAAGAGCGAGGCAAAGAATGGTTATCAGTCCGAATTTGCACATATGAATACCTTAAATCACTTATTGGATGCACGTTTGTAACCCGCAATACCTCGCAAACTTGCCCGCGAAACGCTAAAATTTTGTATTCATGGAATTAACAGTGGCGATCACAGGTGCTTCGGGCACGATCTATGCACAGCGGACGCTGCAATTGCTGGCCGCAAGCGGCGTCGTTGAATGTATAAATTTAATTTTGTCAGGTACGGCGGCGACTGTCGCGCAAGTGGAGCTTGGTGTAAATCTCAAGGACGCTGACGCCGCGAAAATAAACGATTGGCTCGTTCTCGGTTCAGATTCTAAACTGATCCGCGTTTGGCGGCTCGATAATTTGGCTGCGAAACCTTCGTCAGGCTCGAACAAACAAGCCGGGATGATAATCGTGCCATGTTCGATGGCGACGCTCGGCGCGATCGCGAGCGGTGCCGGGACAAACTTAATTCACCGTGCCGCGGATGTTTGTCTGAAAGAAGGCCGCAAGCTTGTCGTGATCCCACGCGAAACGCCTTACAACGCAATTCATCTCGAAAACATGCTGCGGCTCTCGCGTGCCGGCGCGCAAATTCTGCCCGCCAGCCCAGGCTTTTATCATCGCCCAAAAACGATCGACGATCTAGTCGAACATCTATGCTTTCGCATACTCGATCAGTTCGACATTCCGCATGATAAGAAAACGCAATGGACAGGATTAGAGTGCGAGCTTTAGCTCCTGCACAAGATTTATCGGAATGGGTTAGCTCAGAAATATTAAAACTCGGAATCGATGCGAGATGTGCCCGTCCCGTAATTCCCCGTAGCCCTCAAGGTATCTGTTTTGACCGACATAATTCAAATTCTCCTGTTGTGTCTTTGTAACCTCACATTAGCGCACGATAGACTATTCAAAAAGAGGAGAAAAAAATATGGCAACTAGCGCCGAGTGGCATGAAGATTACGATAAGATGAGCGAGGACGCACGCAATTTTTCGCGTGCGATAAAATCGGTTCAGGAGGAACTCGAAGCGGTCGATTGGTACAACCAGCGAGCCGAGGCGACGAGTGACAAGCAGCTTCGCAAAATACTCGAACATAACCGCGACGAAGAGATCGAACACGCGATAATGTCGCTCGAATGGCTGCGACGCACAAACTCAGTTTTCAACGAGCATATGAAAACTTACCTTTTCACCAAGGGCGATATTTTGAAGATCGAGGAGAAAGCGACGAAGTGATGACGTTCCCGGTAGTCGCAAACAGAGCGAAATAGTTGCAGAAGCCCGCACGCAGTAAGGGCTCCTATAAACCCAGATTACGAATTAGGAAAAAAATAGCCACGAATGCACGAATTTTCCAAATACAAATTACGTAAACTCGAAAAAAAACTTTTTACGTCAGAATTATTCGTGCATTCGTGGCTCAATCTTCTAACGCTTAATCCGGGATAAATATCCAAGCGGATTTCAAATCTAAGAATGCCCTTACTTCGTGCGGGCTTCTACATCCTTATAGATCGAACCGTTTTTCATGACAAAGATCGTGCTCTCCATTCGTTTGATGTCTTTGAGCGGGTCGCCTGAGACGGCGACAATGTCGGCGAGCTTGCCGGGTTCGAGTGAGCCGAGCGCCGAGTCGAGGCCGAGCAGCTTTGCGGCGTTCATCGTGCCGGCGACGATCGCGTCCATCTCGCGCATTCCGCCCCAATTAACCAACAGCCAAAATTCGTGACCATTCGTGCCATGCGGAATTACGCCCGAATCGGTGCCGAGAGCGATCGGAACTTTGTTTGCGATGGCGATCTTGATCGCGTTTCGCATCGCGGTCGCGGCGAGCAAAGCTTTTGTCTTGCGATTGCCCTTTAAAAAATCGTTTTGCGCGAGTCTCTCGACGCCCTCGCCGGCCATCAACGTCGGCACAAGATAAGTTCCTTTCTGCGCCATCAACTTCGCGCCTTCTTCGTCGAGGAACGAACCGTGCTCGATGCTCGAAACACCTGCGCGAACAGCGATCTTTATGCCCTCGGTTCCGTGTGCGTGAGCGGCGACTTTGCGATTGAGTTTGTTTGCCTCATCGACCATCGCTTTTAGTTCTTCAAAAGTGTATTGCGTGGTGCCGACCGTCGCCATGCCTTCGCTGAGCACGCCGGCCGTCGCGCACGTTTTGATCCAGTCCGCGCCGTATTTGATTTGATAACGAACCGAAGCGCGAACTTCGTCGGCGCCGTCGGCGATGCCGTTGCGAATGTTGCCGTCGAATAGACCTGGCTTGTAACCATTCTCGTCGCAATGCCCGCCGGTGATGCCGAGGCTGTGGCCGGCGGCGATGATTCTCGGGCCCACAACAAAACCGTCGCTGATCGCTTTTCTCAAAGCAAAATCGTCAAATCTATCCGCACCGAGATTACGAATAGTCGTAAAGCCCGCCATCAGAGTCCTTCGCGCGTTCTCGACCGACAGGATCGCGCCGAACGAATCGTAATCTCGTGCCGCCGCATTCACACCGTCCGGATCGCCCAGTACGCGGCCGACGATATGCGTGTGCAGATCGAAAAAGCCCGGCATCAAAGTCGCGTCGCCGAGATCGATCACGCGCGCTCCCGCCGGGATCGCGATATTCGCACCGACCGCCGTGATCTTATCGTCAGTCACGACGATCACGCCGTTCTTTATCGGCGCACCGCCGCGACCGTCGATGATCTGCGCGGCTTTGATAACGACAACACCGCTTCCCTTGCGTTCGCCCGGAGCACCGAGCTGTTGTCCAGAAGCAGTGAACGAGGAGACAAGTAACACGATGATCATTTTAGCGATGAGATTTTTCATAAGTTTAGTTCGAGATTGTGATTATACATTGTAGATTGTAAATTGGTTCTACGAAAAGATGGACCTCGAACAATTGCGAAGACAATCAGCGTGGAAAAGTGAAAATGTGAAAGAGTGAAAAAGTTTGTTTGCGATCTGCGTCCCTTTTTCACTTTTTCACTTTTAACCTTTTTCACTTTTAACCTTCTTATGATTATCGCCATCGACGGGCCGAGCGGGGCGGGCAAATCGACGCTCGGTAAAATGCTCGCAAAAAAGCTGAATCTGCTTTATCTCGACACCGGAGCGATGTATCGCGCCGTCGCGCTCGCCGTGACGCGTGCGGGCGTGACATTTGATGATGAAATCCGCGTTGCAGCGGTCGCAGAGACTGCAAAGATCGAATTGACCGGCACGCCGGACGCGATGAAGGTTTTGCTCGATGGTGACGATGTTTCGGTCGAGATTCGCACGATCGAGGTCGCACAGGCCGCGTCGCAAGTTTCGACGATCTCAGAGGTTCGCCGCATTATGGTCGAACATCAACGCACTATCGGTGAATCTTCGCCCACAGGCTGCGTGCTCGAAGGCCGCGACATCGGCAGCGTCGTGTTTCCAAACGCCGACATAAAGTTTTTTCTCACGGCCACGCCCGACGCTCGCGCCCGTCGGCGCTTTATGGAAGATCAATCAAAAGGGCGAATCGCAACATACGAACAGACGCTTGCCGAGATCAACGAGCGTGACAAACGCGACACAACACGCGTCGATTCGCCGCTGACGATCTCGCCCGACGCCGTCGTCATCGACACAAGCGAACTCGACCTCAGCGAGGTTTTTGAGAAGATGCTCGCAAAGATCGATGAAACTCACGAGTAATGTCCTAATCCTGTGGTGTTAAGCCTTTGTGCCCTTTGTGTCCTGCCTTCGTGAACTCTGTGATTAAAAACAAGGAAGTAATCACAGAGTGCACCGAGCGAGGACACAAAGAGCACAAAGGGAAAGTCATCAGACCAACTCACGCTTCGGCCGCATAAAATTTGACTTAAATCGCCGCAAACGCGTAAGATTGTCCATTGCTCTTGTGCTCCCGTAGCTCAGCCGGATAGAGCAACAGCCTTCTAAGCTGTGGGTCGCACGTTCGAGTCGTGCCGGGGGCGAAATGATTGCGGATTTGCGATTGCGGATTGCGGATTGAAAATCACTCCGATTCCGCAATCCGCGATCCGAAATCCGCAATCCGCAATGAAATATGGCGGCTATAGTTCAGTGGTTAGAGCGCCTGATTGTGGTTCAGGATGTCGAGGGTTCGAATCCCTCTAGCCGCCCCATCAACCCTCCAAAAATTTTAGTTATGAATCGCGTACTCATTTTCATTCAGTGCATATTGCTGAGTTTCGTATTTGTCGTTGATTCAACGGCGCAGAAAATTCCGACCGACAAATTTGTAAAGGGCGAGCTTCTCGTAAAGTTCGCGGGCGGCACTGAATCGAACCTCGCATCGCGAGCCAACCTTACAATGGGCGCGACCGTGCTCGAAACTCTCGGCGATCTCGGCTGGCAGCGAGTGCGTCTGCCCGAGACAATGTCGGTTGACGACGCGATTACGAGATACGAAAAATTATCCGGCGTCGAGCATGCTCAGCCGAATTACTACTATCACCTTTTGCTCACGCCAAATGATCCGCAATTCACGGCCACCGGAATGTACGGCCTGACTCGCATCGCCGCACCGTCAGCTTGGGATCTGACAACCGGAAGCTCGGCGATCGTCGTCGCTGACATCGATACGGGAATGCTCTATACGCATCAGGATTTGGCTGCGAACGCATGGATAAACACGGGTGAGATCGCGGGCAACAGTATCGACGACGACGGCAACGGTTTTGTCGATGACGTGAATGGTTGGGATTTCTTTTATAACGATTCGAATCCGATCGATGACGCGGGCGGGCACGGCACGCATACGGCGGGAACGATCGGGGCGACCGGCAATAACGCTCTCAACGTCGTCGGCGTAAATTGGAACGTCAAGATCATGCCGATCAAAATTTACAGCCCCGCCGGAACGGATTCGACATCGGCGATGCTCGTCAACGCATATAATTACATCACGATGATGAAAAACCGCGGCGTGAATATTCGCGTGACGAATAACAGTTACGGCGGCTGCGGCGAAGCGTGCGGCTACGATCAGGCGACCAAAGACGCTCTCGACGCGATGGGAAATGCCGGCATCCTAAATGTTTTCGCAGCAGGCAATTCGAATACGAATAACGATGTAACGCCGCATTATCCGTCGAACTACACGAGTCCGAGCGTTCTCGCGGTCGCTTCATCGACATCGACCGATGCCAAATCGGGCTTTTCCAGCTTCGGTCTGACGAGCGTCGATCTTGCAGCTCCGGGTTCAGGAGTGTTGAGTACATATAATACATCGACTAGCGCGACAGCCACGTTAAGCGGCACTTCGATGGCGACGCCGCATGTCGCGGGTGCAGCGGCTTTGCTGGCAGCATACAACCCGAATTTATCGGTCGCCTCGCTAAAAGCAACATTGATGAACACCGTCGATCCGATCGCGGCGTGGAGCGGCCTGGTAAAAACCGGCGGACGGCTGAACGTGGACCGAGCGTTGAGAAATCAGACGGTTTGCACTTTTCCGACGGCGATGGCCGTGCCGACAAAGGGCGGCGTGTTTACACTAAATCTGGCACCGGGCACAAATTGCGACTATTTTGTAAGGAGCAACTCGAGTTGGATAAAAATGATCGGCGGCACCAATCAATTTAGCGGTAACGCCGCCGTCACTTTTCGCGTGACGGTCAATCCGACGATCACGCGGGTCGGCACGATAAAGATCGGCGAGCAATCGCTCAACGTAACGCAATCGAGGAACTAGAAATTTTGATGATTCGATCGGCTGGTTTTCCAACTTTTTCTGATGACGAAACGTCTAAGCAGCATTGCGGCAAGGCAAAAGGCCGTCATTTCGGAATAGGTTTTAAAGCAGTTTTTGGTTGCGCTTAGTTACTTCAGCGTAGTATATTAGGGAATCACGTTTTTCAGGCAGAGCAGATCGACCATCCGTTAAGCCTTTGAGACAATCAACAAAATAAGGTGAATAAAATGTGTAATTTGTTTAGCAAAGTTGCCAGAATGGGCGTTTTTACAGGATTTTTGCTGATGCTGGCGTCGATCGCTTTTGCACAGATAGGGCCCGGAACCGGAAACATCCGATTGCGCGACGCGCTTGATTACGATGACGATAATAAGGCCGATCTGACTATTTTTCGTCCGAGCAATAACGTCTGGTATGTCTCTAAGAGCGCCGGCGGCTTTAATTTCACTCAGTTCGGCCTTGCCGGTCAGGATTTCATGACGCCGGGCGACTATGACGGCGACGGCAGGGGCGATATTGCAGTTTGGCGAGATACAACCGGAGTTTGGTACAGGCTCAATAGTTCGAACGGTACGTTTGTTGGAGTTCAGTTTGGCCTTACTGACGACGAACCGGTTGCACGTGATTACGATGGCGACGGCAAAACCGACCTCGCTGTAGTTCGCCGAACGGGCGGCAACGCGATCTGGTATATTCTGCGTAGCAGCGACGGCGGTTTTTCCGCTTTGCAATACGGCCTTCAAACCGACTTTTTGGCACCCGGTGATTTTGATGGCGACGGAAAATTCGACATGGCGATTCAACGTCCGGGGGCGACACCGACCAGCCAGGCGCTGTTCTATATTTTGCGAAGCAGCGATGGGGTTACGAATGTAGTTTCCTGGGGGTTCAGCACCGATCTCTTCGTGCCGGGCGACTATGATGGCGACGGCAAAACGGATATTGCTGTAGTGCGCGAAGGTTCGACGCCAACCTCCAATCTGGTTTGGTACATTCTGCGCAGCAGCAACGGCGGGTTGATCGCAATTGAATTCGGCCTAACCGGCTCGGACATCAACGCACAGAATGATTATGACGGCGACGGAAGAACGGAAATTGCGGTTTGGCGCGATACGAACGGCGTTTTTTACTGGCTTACCAGCGCGAGTGGATTCATTAATTTTGTCGGCGTTCAGTGGGGAAGTCCTAATGACTATCCGGTCGCAAGCTTCGACACGCATTGATATTTTCCTAATCGGAAGCGGAAAATGGTTGAAGGCAAGAGTCTTCAACCATTTTTGTTTGTCTTTAGATGATGTGGAATGCCAGCACAAAAACCGACCTGATCATCGAGGTTTGGGAAAAACTCGATTGCGAAAGCGTCGGCACGACCGAGATCGAGGCGATCGAGACGGTCGTTAGCGACGTTTATGGAAAAGCGGCGGTCGATTCGCCGATGACGATCGCCCGTCTTCTCGCCGACGAAGGCGCAGAGTTGCGACACGCTGAGGTAATGGAACTCTATGTGACGCGGGTTTCGAACCAACCGTATGATGCTGCGCTCAGAAATATCATAAGACTTGACGATCTCGCGGCCACGCTCGGCACGATTCGAGCACTTGAGAATTTACGAAAAAAATTTGTCGAGGATGATGACAAAGAAGGTTTGCGAAAACTGCGCGAGACGGCGCTCCGCGGAAAAGATCTCGCCGCCGAAACCTCGCAACGTAAGAACGTCGCCATCGCAACACGACAGCTAAATGACGAGATCGCAAACTGGTTGACGGTCTGGCTGCAAACACCCGACGTTTTTGAAAGTTGGGTTTCGCTGCGGCAAAAGTCGAACGAGTTTATCGATATGTTTGGACAAATAAAACGATGAGTGAGCTGCGACGTTTCTACGCACCGCCGAAAAATTTCCGCGACAAGATCGTGATCCTCGACGAGGACGAGACCCGGCATCTGCGCGATGTCTTGCGGCTTCGTGTCGGAGACGAAGTGTCGGTTTTCGATGGCGAGGGGCGTGAGTTTCGCGGTGCGATCGCCGCCGTCGGCAAACGCGAAACAACGCTCGAACTTGCCGAAGAGATCGCTCCCGGCTCGCCCGAATCGAATCTGGAACTTACGATCGCCGCGACCGTCATACCCGGCGACAAATACGATCTGGTCATTCAAAAAGCCGTCGAGCTCGGAGCGGTTGCCCTGACACCTTTGATTACTGGGCGATGCGAGATCAAATTTAAAGACAGCGCAAAAAAACTCTCGCGTTGGCGGCGAATCGCCTTCGAAGCCGCAAAACAATGCGGTCGTGCAAAACTAATGGCCGTCAACGAACCACTAAATTTTGGCGAGCTGATCACTTCAACTGAGAATAATAACTTTCTGCTTTTCTCCGAACGTGACGGCTCAAATTTCGAAACGGTTGCGTCGAGCAAAAAAATAACCGCCATCTTCGGGCCGAAGGGCGGTTGGGAAGATCAGGAATTAGCAGCCGCACGAAAAAATGATATTCAAATCGTTACGCTCGGCGGTCGCGTTTTGCGAGCCGAGACGGCGGCGATCGCGATCTCAGCGATCTTGCAGCATCGCTTCGGCGACATTAACTAGATAGTCGGTTTTGGCGCAGGTTTGTAATAAGCATCGCCACGCTGCGTGAGTTTTGCTTTTTCTGCGAGTGACCACAAAACAGAATCGAGAAGTTCCTGGCTATCCAACTTAAAACTCAACGTGCCGCGCACGTCTTCGACATCGGGATCGACAAACTGCGCGATCATATACTGCCGCTTCTTCTTTATAAATCCACCGAGAAAAGCACCGGGCAACGGAATTGCGCTGATCACATTTCCCTTCGTCGAAGTCACAGATTGCGAATGCGGATAGATCACCTGCAACGCAGCGTATGGAATGCCGAACCACTCTTTTTGATTTTTGCCAAAAAAGACGAGCCGCGAATTCGCGTCATCGAATTTGAGCGTGCCGGTTTCTTTTTTGCTATAGCCAAACATGCCGCCCTCGTATTTTGCTTTGAAAACGGACGGCGCTTGTTTTTTCGGAGCGCTGTTTGTGCTGTTATCCGCAGGTCGCGGCTGCGCAAAAAGCACCGACGAAAAACCAAGGGCCAATGCTAATGACAAAACTATTCTTTTCATGACTATCCTCGTAGGCAATTTATTTTTCAAAAGTATAGACGCGCGATCCAGCGATTAAGTTGTTAACCGTGCGGTGCGGCTTTCTTTTTTTCGAGATACGGACGTAGCCGCTGCTCGGCGATCTTTACGTATTCGGCTGAGATCTCTGAGCCGAGCCAGCGGCGCTTTAGCTGCTCCGCAACTTTCGCCGTCGTACCGCTTCCCATAAAACAGTCGTAAACGACATCGTTTTCATTCGTCCAAGTCCGGATTTGATCCTCGACAAGCTGCTCCGGAAAAATCGCCGGATGTTTGAAAGCTATTTTGTCCTCGGCACTTGAAGTTCCCACGTTGTAATAAAAAATCTCGGTCTCGCCGTAGTAAAAAATGTTATCGACCTTGCGCGTCTTTGGTGCTACGTGATCGTGTGCGAGGTCGTTGCGTCCGACCTTTGTGATCCGAAACGATTTGAACGCTTTCTCCTGTTTGATCATCTGCGTTATCGGGCTGAATGTTTTAGGCTGTCCTTTCGAAAAACAAAACATGTATTCGAAACACTGTCGATAACGCTTGCCGCAATCGCTCGGGATCGGGTTGTTCTTTGCGTAGATCATCGTATCGTGAACACGAAAGCCTACCTCTTTAAAAGCAAACGCATGATTAAAACTCGTCAGAGTCTCGTCGCCATTCACGGTTCTGTCGCCGACGACCCAGATCACGACGCCGCCTGGTTTTGTTTTGTGAAACAGCGAAGCGGCGATCTCAGGAACCGGAAAATGATAGCCCTTGTATTCACGCAGGTCGTCATACGGCGGGCTCGTGATCGTCATATCGACAAAATCGTCCGGCATGCGATGCAGCGTGTCGATGCAGTTTTCGTGATAGATTTTTTTAAAATCTATTTTTACTCTGGCCATTTGTTTAAAAATTCTGTAAGAAAAACTTTGTCTTCTTTTTGAGATTCGCTCTCGAGAAACGTACGAAAATAATCCTGCTCGGCGATGTAATCTTCCTCGGCGATGCGTCCGGCAAAATAAACCGTACGCAGCCAGACGAGATAAGTATTTAGCACGTCGAGGTGGTTGTATTCGATGATCTTTGTAAGATCGCCTGCGAGCCAAAGGTCGGTGACCTGATCGCCTTTGATATCGATCTTGCCGGGAAAGCCGCAGAACTTCGCGAGTTCGTCGAGCTTTGGTTTCATCTGACCGGAGGAAAATAATTTCAATAGATCAAGATGATCCTCGTTATCCCATTTCTTAAAGTAATCGCCCGGATCCCAAGCCTTCTGCGGACGGTGATTAAACGCCGGAGCTGTGACTTCGTTAATGATGCCGCGCTGTATCAGCACCTGTAGGTCGGATTCGGCCGAGTTAAATCCGACAAGCTGCGGTCGCCGTTCACCGACGATGTAAAGAAATCGCTCGATGATCGCAACTTCGTTCGGATCACCATCTTCGATCGGTAATTTTGGCAGCGAATTGAGCGAAAATTCCGGCACGATCTCGCCGCCGTGATTTACGACCTTACGCGACAAGAACGCGATCGACACGATCCGCGAAAACATGTATTTGAGAAAAGGTCGCGGATTTTTTTCGGCGTCGTATTGCGGCGACTTTTCCCAAAGCGCCTGCATCGCATCAAGTTCGGCCGTTTCGTCATCAAGGTCAAAGAGCCGCTTGGCGCCCACAGCATCGGGCACCCATTCCATATCAAAAAACAGAGCGAGTTCGGGGATCGGATTCTTTAGCATCGGTTCGCAAACACTTGCAAACGAAAGTGTAACACACGCCGCGCGCTGCACGATACCGTCGAAACGGCGGCCTATATCGTGTGACTTTACAGTTGCATATCCAAAATAACTTCTGCTATTTCAACGCTTACGACCGCTGGCACGGTGATTGCCAAATCTTCGGCAGACATTGTCTAAAAACTATTTTCAGGGAGAAGTACAAAAATGAAAAAATATATTTCGACATTTATTTTGGCAATCATGGTTGCAGCAAGCGTGCCCGTGTTTGCGTCAACGGCGCAGGCACAACGCTATTGCAACAATAGAAGTAGCTCTTACAACAACGGCTATTACAATAATGCGCGTTACTACAACAACGGCACGCGCAACCGTAATTATGTTTACAAACGGCCGAATGTTTATCGTCGACACCGAAAAGCATTTAACATCGGTATCGGAACCGGCATCGGTGCATTGGTCGGCGGTCTTGTAGGCGGCAGGAAAGGCGTCGTGATCGGCGGGCTCGCCGGTGCAGGCGGCGGCGCGTTATTCACGCACAAGCAAAAGCCGAAGAACTACGTTCGATATTATCGAAACTAATCAAATTAAATTCGATTGAAAAAGCCCCGCGAGATGTAAAGTCTCGCGGGGCTTTTTTGTTTTACAATTCGCAAAATGTTTAGAACGAATATGTGTTCGCCCCGATCATTACATCCGCAATACGCTGACGCGCCGCGATGGTGTTGATAGGCGAATTATTTTTTGTAAATCGCTTGAGAGCGACGAGCAATGTGCGGCCTTCGTCGCCTTCGGCGATTGCGGCGATCGTGTTCTTTGCAGTTGCCTCGATACGTTGAATCGCATCGTTGCAGTAAACGCTTGCTATATCGACATATCGCCCGGCAGCGTCATCACCGTTTTTCTCAGCAAGTTTTTTAGCCCGCAAAATCGCCGATTCCATCTGATAAGCGTCCATAATGATGTCCGCGCAGTTGACGAGAACTTCCTGCTGCTCGGCGAGCGCCATCATGTATTTTTGAGCGGCTGTGCCGAGCACCATCAGCGCAATTTTCTTCGCGTTCTGCGCGAGTTTTGTCTCTGCGGCTAGAAGTCCTGTGTCCTCGTCGAACGACATTTGCGGATTGAGTATCTCGTCCTGCAACGCCTTCGCCGCCTGCAAAAGACCGAGCTTGCCTTTCATCGCACGCTTCATAAGCTGGCCGGGAATGAGCATTCGATTGATCTCGTTCGTGCCCTCGAATATACGATTGATGCGCGAATCGCGATACGCTTTCTCCGCCGGATAATCCGCCGAGTAACCATAACCGCCGTAGATCTGCACCATTTCATCGACGACGTAATCGAGCGCCTCGCTGCACGCGACTTTGTTTATCGAAGACTCGACAGCATATTCTTCGATCGACTGTAATTTCTTTGCGTTGTCGGCACCGTCGCCAATCAGCGCGTCGATCATGCCGACCGTGCGGTAAGTGATCGACTCGGCGACCCAAGTGCGGATCGCCATCTCGGCAAGCTTGTGTTTGATCGCGCCGAACATCGAGATCTTTTTATTAAACTGCTCGCGCTCGTTGGCGTAACGAACGGTCTCGTGAATTGCGAGTTTGCAGCCGCCAGTAACTGACGCACCGAGTTTGAAGCGGCCGACGTTCAAGATGTTGAAAGCGATCTTAGCTCCGTCGCCGACATTGCCGATAAGATTTGTCGCCGGTATCCTGCAATCCGACAAAATTATCGGCGTCGTTGACGAAGATTTAATTCCCATCTTGTGCTCTTCGGCGCCGGGACGGCACGCGTCGCTGCGTTCGACGACGAAGGCTGAGAATTTTTCCTTTTCGCCGTCAACTTTCGCAAACACGATAAACACGTCGGCAAAGCTGCCGTTCGAGATGAACATCTTCTCGCCGTTCAGCACATAATGCTGTCCGTCGTCGGTCAGTTTCGCCGTCGTCTTCGCGCCCAAAGCGTCCGAGCCCGAACCGCTCTCGGTCAGACAATACGCTGTCACGACTTCGCCCGAAATAATCTTTGGCACCCAGGTTTTCTTTAGTTCTTCAGACCCAAAATAAAGTATCGGCAGCAGTCCGATCGACGTCTGCGCGCCGAACGTCGTGCCGAAACCGCCCGCTCGACCCATCGCCTCGGCGATGACGACGCCGCTCGTCTGATCCAGACCGAGACCGCCGTATTCCTCTGGAATCGTCGCGCCGAGCAATCCAAGTTCGCCGCCTTTGCGAACCAGATCACGGGCGACTTCCCATGCATGCTGTTCCATCGCGGGCAATTGCGGCGCTACTTCGTTATCGACAAACTCGCGCGTCGTCTCGCCGATCATCCGCTGCTCTTCACTCAAATCCTCAGGTGTAAAAACATCCGTAACCGCCTGCTCGGCGATCAAAAACTCGCCGCCTTTCATATATTCTTTTTGTGTTTGTGCTTCCATAATTTTTCTAACCACATAGGAACATAGGACACATAGGTCAAAATATGACCCATGAGAATCTAACTATCTTCCGTGGTGCTCCTTCTCAATTTCTATGTTCCTATGTTCCTATGTGGTCAAATTCTTTCAAATATCCCAGCCGCGCCCATGCCGCCGCCGACGCACATTGTGACCATGCCGTAGCGGCGCCCGCGTCGTTTGAGTTCCTGTAATAATGTCGCGGTCAATTTTGCACCGGTGCAGCCGAGAGGATGGCCGAGCGCGACGGCGCCGCCGTTGACGTTTACTTTTGACGGGTCCATTTCGAGCAGCTTCATCACCGAAAGACCTTGCGCGGCGAACGCTTCATTGAGTTCGATAACGTCGATCTGATCGAGTGTGAGACCCGCCATCTTCAAAGCCTTTGGAATTGCATAAACCGGTCCGACGCCCATCTCTTCGGGCAAGCAGCCGGAAGTCGCGAACGAAACAAACCTCGCCAAAGGCTGTAAATTCAACTCTTTAGCCTTATCCGCCGACATGACAACCGCCGCCGCGGCGCCGTCGGACATCTGCGACGAATTCCCAGCCGTCACTGTTCCGGCCGCATGAAAAACCGGCTTCAATTTCGCCAAGCCTTCGAGCGAAGTGTCGGCACGCGGGCCTTCGTCTTGTGCAAAAACGATTTCTTTGCGGCGAACGCGACCGCCTTCGTCAAACTCATCGACACAGACATTCACCGGCACGATCTCGTCCTTGAATTTACCTTCCGAGATCGCCGCGAGCGCTTTCTGATGCGAGCCGAGCGAGAATTCGTCAGCCTGTTCGCGCGTGATCTCGTACTTGCGCGCGAGGTTCTCTGCGGTCAAACCCATGTTCAAATAATAATCAGGATACGTGTCTGCAAGCTGCGGATTTGGGCGAAAGTTCGCGCCGCCCATCGCGATCATCGACATCGTCTCGAGTCCGCCCGCAACGATCACGTCCGCTCCGCCCGTCATAATTCTGTCAGCCGCGAGCGCGATCGTCTGCAAACCGCTCGAACAATATCGATTCACCGTCATCGCCGAAGTCTCGACAGGCAAACCCGCCAAGATCATCGCCGTGCGAGCGACGTTCATTCCCTGCTGCGCTTCGGGAAATGCGCAGCCAATGATCACGTCCTCGATCTGCGACGCGTCAAGGCCTTCGACGCGATTGACCGCCTCTTTTATCGCCGCCGCACCGAGATCGTCAGGCCGCGTATTCTTCAAAGTGCCCTTCGGCGCCTTACCCACAGCCGTCCGCACGGCCGATACGATTACTGCTTCTTTCATTTTCTATCGTCCTTCTTCGTTTCAAATTTGGCTCTCACTTGCCACTCATTCAAATTCTCAAAATACCTGTATATGATCGGTGACGCTTGGAGACCCATTCGCAGCTTGTCCTTTTGTTGTTCGGTCGCCGAAGCCCGGAAAAAGATTTTCTGAGCGGTTTTTCCATCGATGTCGCGCAGCCCAAGTAACGACTGAGTGCCAGTTTCACCGGTGAAGCCGTGATCTTTCTTGTAAGAGTGAACCACCCGATTTAAAAATTCCTCCTGCTGCTCGAAAGTCGATTCGCTCGTGTAAAGGATGATGACGTTACCATTTGGCTCCTCGTCAATCGGCCGCATTTGATTAACCTCATCGTCCTTGTGCGGCGCCATCCCGAGTGCTTGCGCTGATCCTAGAAACGCAAAGTACGATAGCGGCAGCAAAATCATTGCGAGCAAAAACAACATGGCGAGCCTAAATTTTTGAAACGCCGCAGCCGCGATCGTCATGCACAAGAGAACAAAAACGACAGGAGCTATCAGAAACAAAACAATGATCCCGTGCGACATCGAAGCGATGTAAGCTATTGGCTCACTCGTTACGCTGTAGGCTAGTAAACACCCAAGGATCGCCGAGCCTAAACCGGTGATTATGAAAAGGGATTTCCAAGGCAGTTTGGAGGCTGTATTAAAGTCTGTGTCGCTACTGGCCACAGCAGATGTTCTCGTCGAGTCCATCAGTGCCACACTCAATTCCCATAACTCGCCCATAGCGTCCAGACGCATCGAGACAGCTTCAGAAGACATATCAACTTTCATCCGCCACCTCCTGTAGTTTTTCTATATCAAGTAGATCTTGCGGACGCCCGGCAATTCTTTTCATCTTGATCAGCCCATCTTTGGAAACAACCCACGTCGTTCCCTCTCGCCATTTTACCTCTTCTCGCTTCGCCCAAATGTCAACGCTGTTATCGCCTACCAGCAACAGATCTAGTGTGATGAGTTTTTTCGACTCGCGGTCGATCTTCGATATGCGTCGAATCTCAATTTCAAAGTGGAGTGGAAGTCCCTCAACATCGTATCCGAGTGTCTGCGCGATCCCCCAAATTTTCTTTACATCGTCCGCGGCCACGAGCAAATCGATATCCATAGTCGCTCTCGGCAACCCGTGGATCGCCATCGCCCAACCGCCGCAGACAGCGTATTCTATTCCGGCGTCATTTAGGGCCGAGGTGATCGCTTTGAATTCGTCGAGTAACGTTGCCAATTCTACGTCGCCTCCGAGTGTCGCTTTATAGCCCTTAACATCTCCATCCTAATCAAAGCGCTGAACGGCTGGATGAATGTCCAGTAGAATCCGAAGCTGCGGCGACTCGATGCGTCGAGACATTTGATTCGCGTTTCGGTTGTGAGATGCGAGACATCTCCATCAGCACTTACAGAAAAATTCCAAACTGCCTTCGCATATCCCGCCTTTTCAAATTCGCGAAAGTTCGTCGCGTCGATCTTTTGCAGGTCGCCCCACGGCAACCAAAATCTACCGGCCAGACCGATGAGCAACTCCTTGCCCGGCATCTCGCCGAGCACCTTAAAGCGCGAATAGCTAAAATTCTCAAGCGTCAATCCAGTCGTGCTCATTCCCCGCAACCGCAGAAGCCAGCGGACAACGAACGATTCGCTAAAATCAACCTGCTTCGCCGCCTGATAAATTGTCTCAGGCGACGCCGCGATATCTATCGCATGACGTTCGTCAAAATCGTACTCGGATAAAAAGTCGTCTATCAGCATAAAACCTTAACCACGAAAATTCACGAAAAATCACAAAACTATTTAGTGATATTTCGTGCAAAATTCGTGGTTCCTCTTAATTCTTGATCCCAACCTCAACTTCCTCGACCTTCAAGATCGCTTTCAACGCCGCTGGATCGATCTCAATTAAAAATCCTCGCTTGCCGCCGTTGATATAGATGCGCGTCAGATCGAGAATCGTCTTCTCGACATAGATCGGCATCTGCGTTTTCAAACCGAACGGCGACGTGCCGCCGAACTGATAGCCGGTGAATTTCGTCGCTCGTTCCTGCGTTGACGGCTCGACCGACTTGACGCCGAGGTGACGGGCGAGATTTTTCTGCGAAACCTCGCGGTCGCCGTGCATCAGGACGATCAGCGGTTTTTTCTCGTTCGTTTCAAACACCAGTGTCTTTACGACCGCATGCTCATCGACGCCCAACTGCTTTGCCGATTCCGCCGCACCGCCTTTCTCCACGTAATCGTAAAGGTGCGGCACAAACTCGATCTTTCTCTCTCTCAAGAATCTGACCGCCTGTGTGATCGGAAAATCGACCATGATCGTAAATCCCGATTACCCTAAGTCGCTACGATTTTCGACAGTTTTCGCCTATCCACACCGGCCTTAAACAGACTGCGAATTAAAAGGTCGAATGATACAGTCGGATCTCCCGACTCCATTTTTGCAACCCTCGACTGACTCGACTGAAGCAACTTTGCAAAATTCTCCTGCGTCATTCGCGCCTCTAACCGCCGTTCTCGAAGCGCGTCACTGAGGGCAAGACGCAGTTCGACAATTAGCTCTTCATCTTCTGACAATCCGAGAAATTCCGCAGCTGTCGTTACTTTCCATCCCTTTGACTCAAGTTTTTTCTTTTTTTGAGTGTTCATGTTCATTTACTGGAATCAGAGATCGTCATAATTCCTGATTCTTTTTTTACATGTTTCAATTACCTGCTTAGGCGTTTCACGCGTCTTCTTGCTAAAAACTTCCAAGATAATAATGGCGTCCGGATCGATCCGATAAATTATTCGCCACGTTTGTGTGGTGTCTATTATTCTCAATTCGTGACATCGGCTGCCAACACTTGGCATCGGTCTCGATTGCGGCATCGAAAGTAGTTCGCCCTTTTGCAGCCTTCGCAACAGAAAGCCGGCTTCGATTCTTGCTCGGCTCGACATAGGCGGACTTTTTATTTCGCCTTCAAGTATCAACAAAACTTTGTCCGGCAATTTGCCTGCCATATTATTCTATGTCGAAATTGACATAATTTCAATGCAATTCCACGAGACCATGATCGGGTATGACATAAGTATTTTTGCCCGCGAAATACGCGAAACATGAGAAAAAATAAATCATCTCTTTCGCGTCTTTTCGCGTGTTTCGTGGGCAATCTCTTTGTAACGAAAACACGACACGAGATGATCGTTGACCATTCCCGTCGCCTGCATGTGCGCGTAGATGATGGTCGAGCCGACGAATTTGAAGCCGCGTGCTTTCATATCTTTACTTACGCGATCGGACACGTCGCTTGTCGCCGGTATTTGCGACGACTCCTTCCAACGGTTCACGATCGGCTTGCCGTCAACGAACGACCAAATATATTTGTCGAACGAACCGAACTCTTTTTGCACGGCGATAAACGCCTTTGCATTCGTGACTGCCGCGTTTACTTTAAGACGGTTGCGAATGATGCCGGCATTCTGTAGCAGCTTTTCAACTCGCCTGTCGGTGTAACGAGCGACTTTCTGCACGTCAAAATTATCAAACGCCTCGCGATACGCCTCACGCTTTTTGAGTATCGTGTCCCAACTCAAACCTGCCTGCGCGCCTTCGAGCACGACGAACTCGAACAGCTTTTGATCGTCATGCAGCGGCACGCCCCACTCGTTGTCGTGATAGGCGATCGCCAGTTCATTCTTCGGCCACTCGCAGCGTTTCATACCCCTTCAGACTATTCACTATCAACTTGTCACTTGTCACTGAAGAAAGAAAGATCTGATTTCTTAAGTGGATAGTGAATAGTGATAAGTGAATAGTTTAGGACGGAAAACCTCCACTTTGCATAACTCGCTTCGCCTGCCGGATGTGCCGCTTTGTGTGCTCGACCAGGATTGAGAATGCATCCTCAAGTCGATACGTGATCACACGCAAAAACGGCGAGGTCAAAACAGTCCGCTGCAGATCGACGCCATCGCAGCCGGCAATGTTCTTATTCGTTTGCTCGATATTTGCGACAAAGCGATTGACGATGCCGGGCTCGATCTCGCTTGGCGGAATGATCGACTTGGCCGGTGCCTTTGCTTTTCGCGAATCCTTTTTCAGCGAGCTGATCAATAATCGCCCGAAGAACCCGGTGAGCGGCGACCAATTCTCGAGCATGGAATTCTTCCGCGTTTTCGAAATAAGCTTTGGCCATTCGTCATCGAACTCGACATTCGAGCGGATCAGATGATCGAGACATTGGGCAACGCTCCAGCCGGTTTCAGACGGCTTCCAATTTAGCTGCTCGTTCGACATCGAACCGAAGCTGGCCCGAACGTCGTCGGCCGTTTGTCGCAGGTCATTGATCACTGTTTGAATTCGTTCCGTCATATTTGCCGAGCGGAAAAGCTATTTTTTAAATACAGCTAGTAGCTGCTTTTTCATCCGCTTCTTCTTCGCGTTCTTTGCGGCTTTGCGTGCGATAAAAACGGTCTCACGCAAAGACGCAAAGAACGCAAAGTTAATTGCGAAGCGGCTTGCCGGTCTTGAGCATCGCCGCGATGCGCTCTTGTGTTTTGCGCGTCGCACACAAACTCAAAAACGCCTCGCGTTCGAGATCGAGCAGATATTGTTCGCTAACATAAGCGGCGTGATTGATCGTGCCGCCGGACATGATGTTGGCGAGCTTTTTGCCGATCAGCTCATCGTGATCCGAGATAAAGCCGCCGCGTTTCATCATGTGAAGTGCGAGCTTCATCGCAGCCTGGCCGGCCTCGCCCATGACGTAAATGTCTGAACGCTCGACAGGCGCCACAAAGCCGGAAGCCGCGAGATTCAATACTTCCTGCTTTGCATCGGCGATCAGTCGGTCGCCGTTCATAGAAACCGAATCGACATCACGGAAAAATCCCCAGTCTCGAGCCTCTTGTGCCGATGTCGCGACCTTGCCCATGCCGATCATCTCAAAAGTCTTCTTCAAAAAAGTAAGCGGATCTGCATCAGGTGCTTTTTGTGCGGCGTCCATCGCACGCATCGTCATTTCCTTCGTGCCGCCACCGGCCGGAATGACGCCGACGCCAACCTCAACGAGACCGATGTAAGTTTCGCCAGCCGCACGCACACGGTTGCCGTGAATCGCGATCTCGCAGCCGCCGCCGAGTGTCAATCCGTAAGGCGCCGTGACAACCGGTTTCAACGAATAACGCAGCCGCATCACGGCCTTTTGCAGCGCGGCGATCATCATGTTGATGTCGTCCCACTCTTCCTCTTGTGCGGCGAGCAGCAGCATCATGATGTTTGCACCGGCCGAGAAATTACCGCCCTGATTGCCGACGACAAGACCGGTCCAGTTCTTTTCAACCTCGTCGATCGCGAAGTTCACCATCTGCACGGTGTCGCCGCCGATCGAATTCATTTTCGAATGAAACTCCAGGGCACAGACGTCGTCGCCGAGATCGACAAGCGAAGCGCCGGGATTTGTCTTGATCACGCCGGTGCGATCCTTTACGTCTTTAAGGATCGTAACGCCCGGACGCTGCGGCACAATTTTATATTCGCCCGCGACGAGATCGTAGAAGCTCGTTTCGCCGTTCTCGCGTTTGTAAAAGCTGGTCGCGCCGCTCGCGAGCATCTTCTCGATATTTGCGGGAATCGGCTGCCCTTCGCCGCGCATCTTTTCGGCTGATTCAGGCAAACCGATCGCGTCCCACGTCTCAAAAACGCCGATCTCCCAGCCGAAGCCCCACTTGATCGCGTTGTCGATCTCGACAATTGTGTTGGCGATCTCGGGCACGCGGTTAGCGGCGTAACGGCAGGTTCGCGAAATCGTTTTCCAGAGGAATTCGCCGACCTTATCATCGCCCCAGACGAGCTGCTTGATGCGTTTTTCTTTATCGTCGATCTGTTTTGCGGCGTCGAGCGAGGGGAATTTTGTCTTATGCTGCGGTTTGTATTCAAAAGTGTTGAGATCGAGTTCGAGAATCTGGCGATTGCCGTCGGCGTCTTTCGATTTTTTGTAAAAACCGCCGGCGGTTTTATCGCCGAGCAGCCTCTTCTCAAGCATCTTCTCGATCACATCGGGCACGAGAAAAACATCGCGGTCTTCGTCGTCAGGCACCGCCGGATAAAGATTTTTATTTACGTGAACGAGCACGTCGAGGCCGACGAGGTCTGACGTGCGAAACGTCGCCGACGACGCGTGACCGATCGCTTTGCCCGTGATCTGATCGATCTCGGTCGGTGTCCAGCCGCCCTCGAGCATCTCATGCACCGTCGCCATCATTCCGAACGTGCCGATGCGATTCGCGATAAAGTTTGGTCGATCTTTTGCCGGCACGACGCCTTTGCCGAGGCGCGAGTCGAGCAAGCCCGAAACTTTACAAGCGATCTCGCCGCTCGTCTGTTTGCCGGGAATGACCTCGACGAGCTTCATATAACGCGGCGGATTAAAAAAATGAATGCCGACAAAGTGCTGTTTAAAATCGTCAGAAAACGGCTCGGCGATCGCGTCGATCGGAATGCCGCTTGTGTTTGAAGCGATCACGGCTCCGGGCTTGCGATGCTTTTCGACTTCGGCAAAAAGTTTGTGTTTGATGTCGACATTTTCGACAACGGCTTCGATAACGAAGTCACAATCTTTCAACTTCGCAATGTCGTCGGTGAAGTTGCCGATAGTGATGAGCTTCGCGTTGTCGGCGAGCATGAACGGTGCTGGTTTTAGCTTTTTGGCCGCCTCAAACAGCGATCGGACGATCGAGTTTTTATCGGGCGAATCTTCTTCTTTCGGCGCAATATCAAGCAGCAGCGTCGGTATTCCCGCGTTCGCCAAATGCGCGGCGATGCCCGCGCCCATTGTCCCGGCACCCAAAACCGCAGCTTTCCCAATCGTCATCGTCGCGGGCCGTTTGCTTTCGCTTGTATCGTCCAGAACAACCGCCTTTCCTGTATTCGTCATAATTCTGCCTCGAAATTCACTTATTTTCCGAAAGTAAAATTATACTGAATGAATACTCATTCAGCAAACGAGGCAAGAAGTTTTACTTGGCATTTCGCATATTCCTTTCGAAGATTAGAGTAAGCTTAAGTGTCCTTTCACGCACTAATTTATTGAGTGAATCGCGCTCTGCGCCGGCGGGCGTCGCGGCGATCTTATGCTTGATATCGGCAATTTCCTTTAGCAGCTCGACTTCCTCGGGCACGAAGTTATTTGCTTTTAGCACAGAGTGGCCCATTCTCACGTCTTCGGGCGTGTTGAAGTAGGCGGTCAGGTCCAGCGGTTTGCCCGCACCTTCGAGATTATCGAAGTCGCCCGCGGCAATCGCCTCTTTTATCATTCCCTCGATCGCACTTTCGATTGACATGCCGTACAGATTAACGTCCGTGTGACTTGACATGTTCGCGAAATGGGTAAATACTCTTCTCGAATTAAATTAAATTCGGCGCCCATTTGAACGGAAAGCCCGCTTGCGTATCGGAACACTGTCCGCAAAATTCGCGCCCACTAAATTAAAAACGGAGGAATGAACCCATGAAAAAATTACTACTGTTAGTTTTGTTGACACTCGCATTCGGTTGCGTGAGTTTCGCACAGACCGATCCTGCGAAGACGACACCGACCGCATCAGCAAGCCCGAAACCGAAGAAACCTGTTTTCAGAGCGACCAAAGATCAGGTCACTGCTGTTCAGACGAAATTAAAGACCGCCAATCTCTACACCGGCGAGATCACCGGCAAATCGAATGTCGATTTTAAAACTGCGGTGAAAAGTTGGCAAAAGGACAACGGCCTTAAGGCGAACGGTTCGCTCAATCGCGCCACGCTTGAGAAGATGGGCATTGAGCTTACTGAGAAGCAAATGCTGATCCCAATCAACCAAAACCACTACGCGAAACCAAAGGAGCCGAAGCCCGAAAAACCTGCAACTACAAAACCGACGACGAGCACCGCTTCGACAACCGATGGTCCGAAAAGACCGGCTCCATTCCAAGCCGGCAAAGACCAGATCATGGCTCTGCAAAAAATACTGAAGGACGGCAAGATGTTTGCCGGTGAAGCAAATGGCGAACGCAGTGATGAACTAAAAGAAGCCGTAAAGAAATATCAGGAGGCCAACGGCTTGAAGGCGACCGGCGGCATAAATGCCGAGACACTGACAAAAGCCGGCATCGCGCTTACCGATAAACAAAAAGCACAAGTCGCCGCGCAGGCGGCTTACGACGCAGCGAAGAAAAACTAAGCGACTTAATTCAGATGAATAGCTGGCCGGGAAATAACCGGCCTTTTCATTTGCGCTGGTTCGAAGAAATACTAGTATTAGCTTAGGAGTCAATTGTTGTATGTTGAAATTATCTTTTTTGTTGGTGTTTCTTGTTGGAGCCGTCACTGTGCCTGCAACGGCGCAAGGAGATTTCCCGTACGAGAAGTATAAGCAGCGAACACTAGCCGAACTTATTGCAGAAGGTTCAAATCTCGTGGCGAAGCCTGACGACAAAGGTTCACCGCGACCTGATTTCATCTTCGACGCGGACTTTAATTACTCGCGTGTTCGCGTTCGTTTCATGGAAAGATCGCGCCCGATTTCGTCGGAGTCGAAGGAACTTCTAAGCCCCTGGCAAAAGAGCTTTTCGATAGAACAAAAAGTGATCGATTTGTACCAAGAAGAGTATTTGTTCAAAGAATGCGAAACCGAATATTGGATCCCAGTACAAAAGCAGGTTTCTTCTTATTTCCCAAAAGAGCTAAAAGCTGGCGACATGATCACGCTTTTTTTGTTACGAGCTACGGGAAAGAAATCAAAAGATGGAAAATCCTATTCCTTTCTATTTCTCTCTACTGAATTTGATAAATCAAGCATGTAATCTATGAAAGCCATTACCATTCTCTTCTTAATAGTGTTATTGTCGGTCGCTGCCTTCTCTCAATCGAAGGACGTAGCGGCAATCCGCAAAGTAATGGCCGATCAAGCCGCGGCCTGGAACCGTGGCGATCTCGAAGCGTTCATGTCCGGCTATTGGCGCTCAGAAAAACTCATCTTCGTTTCCGGCGACAGCGTCACGCGCGGTTGGCAGCAGACACTCGACAATTACAAAAAGAGTTACGCCACGCGCGAAAAGATGGGCAAGCTGACCTTCAGCGACCTCGAGATCACCGTCTTGTCAAAAGACGCGGCGTTCGTGCTCGGCAGTTGGTCGCTCGCGCGTAAAGATGATAATCCGAAGGGAAAATTCACGCTTGTTTGGCGCAAATTCAAAGAAGGCTGGCGGATCGTGTCGGATCATTCCAGTTGAGATGTGCGGCATTACTCACATATTCAATTCCAGATTGATCACGGGCATGCTGCTGGGAACTGGTGAATTTTCCAGATATTTATCAATAAACTCTGCCGCCTTTTCCGCTTCCAGAGGCTTCGAGAAGTAATATCCCTGTCCGTAGCCGCAATTTAATTGATTGAGCTGCTCAAGCTGCTCGCCGGTTTCGATGCCTTCGGCTATTACCTGCATTTTCAGATTTTGCGCCAGCTTTACGATCGTCCTGACGATCTCGGTGTTTTCCTCGCTCTCTGTCATTCGGCTTACAAAAGAACGGTCAATTTTAAGAGTATTGACCGGCAGGCGATGCAAATAACTTAAGTTAGAATAACCTGTGCCGAAATCATCGAGGCTTATCCCGACCCCGAGCGCCCGGAGTCGATTCATAATCTTGATCGCCTTCTCGCTGTTTTCCAGCAGATGGCTTTCTGTAATTTCAAGCTTCAGACAGGGCGACTCAAGCCCGGACGCGCTGAGCGTTTCCGCAACTTGTTCGGCAAGATCGGACTGCAAAAACTGTTTACAGGAAAGATTGACACTGACGACCATCCGCGAAGCCTGCGGATAAGTGTTCTGCCAATGACGCATCTGTCGACAGCTCTCTCCGAGTACCCAGCGCCCAAGCGGCAGAATAAGACCTGTTTCTTCGGCTGCCGGGATAAAGTTGTCCGGCGGAATCATTCCCCGCGTCGGATGACGCCATCTGACGAGCGCTTCGAAGCCAATGAGTTCATTTGTTTTGAGATCGATCATCGGCTGGTAATGTAGCTCAAACTCGTGCCGTTCGATCGCAAAGCGCATCTCGGTTTCCAGTTGCAGCCGCGTTGTTGCCTCTGCCCGCATCGCCTGATCGAAAACCTGGTATCGAGCCCGACCCTGCATTTTGGCTCGATACATGGCGATGTCTGCATCGCGCAGCATCTCTTCCGCCGTTCCATGTTTCCTTGTGCCGTGCACGATGCCGATGCTGGCGGAGATGAAAACCTCGTTTCCGTTTAAGTCAAAAGAATTTTTCAACTTGTCGTGAATGCGTCTGGCAACATTAACAGCATCGTTTGCCCCAAGCATTTCGCTTAGTAAAATAACAAATTCGTCGCCGCCGATACGCGCCACCAAATCGCCGGAGCGCGCCGAAGATTCGAGCCGCCGGGCAATTTGTTTCAGCAATTCGTCACCTTTGGCATGCCCCAGAGAGTCATTGATTACCTTAAAACGGTCGAAATCAAGAAACAGCACTGCATAGTGATTGCTATGTCTGCTTTTGCAGCGTTCTATGGTCTTATGCAGATGATCCATGAACAACGCGCGGTTCGCGAGGCCGGTCAAACCGTCATGAAAAGCATCGTGAAGCAGTTGTTCCTCGATACGCTTGCGCTCGGAAATATCCATAAACATTCCCAAGGTGCCGGTCAGTTCACCCTTCTCATTTATGATCGGGGCTCCGCTAATGAGCACCCAGAGCATTTCACCCGACTTTTTCCTAATGCGTGCTTCGTATTGTCCCGAAAGTCCCTGCTTGCGTTGTTCGTTAGCCTGCAAGACCAGTCTGCGTCCCTCGTCGTCGAATAACAGATCAAGGGTCTTTTTGCCTATCATCTCATCTCGTTCGTAGCCGGTAATTTCACAAAGGCGATCGTTAACAAATTCGAGGGTCTCGTCGTTATCGACTTGTGTAAGGCCTTCGTTCATGCTGGTAAACAAGGTTCGCAGTTTGTATTCGCTGTCCCGCAAAGCGAGGTCCGTGCGACGGCGATCCGTTATATCCTGCACAGTGCCGAGTAGTTTTAACGGCCTTCCGCTTTGTTCATCGCAAATCACTTCTGCTCGTTCATGCAGGATACGCTCGCTTTTATCCGGTAAGATGGCGCGGTGTTCTACGTTATAGAATGTCTTCTGCCTGATAGCCTCATTCAAAACTTCGATGATGCGGTCAATGTCATCAGGGTGAACCAGTTTGTAAAAGGTTTTGTTTGTAAGCTCGACTTGTCCGGGCTCAAAACCAAAAATGCGGTAAGTTTCGTCTGACCACCGGACCTCGCTATTACTAAGATCATCTGAATCTGTAAGATCAACCTCCCAACTGCCCAGGTGCGTGATCCGCTGGGCAGCGGCGAGGTTGTCGGCACTTTCCCGCAAGGCTTCTTCGGCCCGCTTGCGCTCGATCGCCATGGCAATTTGGCCCGCGGCTGAGGTCAAAAGCTCAATGTCACGTTCTGTGTAGGCACTTGCATCTTCGTAATGCTGCACGACCATCACGCCGATGATCCCTGCCGGAGTTTTGAGCGGAACGCCAAGCCAAATTGCCGACGCGGTTCCGACCGATTCAACTTCTCCCTGTTCGCACAACCTATCAACATCCTCTTCGGTCAAAAGCGTTGGACGGCCACAGCGAATTGCGTACGCGGTCAGTCCCCTGCCTAGTTTTTGCGGCGGCGCGCACGTGTCGAATTTGTCCATGCAAAACGGAACATTGAGGAGCCCGGTCTGTTTATCGTGAAGAGCTACGTAAAAGTTTTCGGCATAGATCGCCTGGCCGATCGATCGTTGCACCAGAGCGAGCAATTCTTCCAGATTCGAGGTCGTGGTAACGCCCTGAATTATTTCGGAGATGATCTTGGACTCATTCTCGGCCCGTTTGCGTTCAGTAATGTCGGAGATTAAAACCAGTCTGGCCGATCTTCCTTCGAAAGTGAATGGATGCGCGGCAATTTCGACGTCGAATATCGTCCCGTCCTTTTTTTTATGCTTGGTAATGTGAGTGAATTTATCATCACTTTTGGCGGTGACGGCAACCGCTGTGATCATATCGGTAATGGCCTCGGGCGGACGAATATCCTTGATGGACATCTCCAAAAATTCTTCCTGCGAGTAGCCATAATGGTTTGATGCCATTTTATTGGCGGCCAGAATCCGCAGAGTTTCCAGATCAAAAACCAAAACCGGGTTCGGATTGCTGTCAAACAAGGCTCGGTAGCGAGATTCACTGTTTTGAAGAATTTCTGCTACTTTTTTTCGCTCCGTAATGTCGCGAATAACCGCCGTAAAAAGACGTTTTCCTTCGCGGTTGATTTCGCCGAATGTGACCTCAATTGGGATTTCGCGGCCGTCCTTGTGCAATGCCGGAAGCTCGATGCCTTGCCAGGGAATACCTTTTATATTTGTTTCCTTATACCGTTTCATTCCCGCCGCATGCGCCCCGCGCATGGATTCGGGCATCAGCATAAACAATTGTTTGCCGAGCATTTCATCAACCGTATAGCCGAAAACTTTTTCAGCCGCCGGATTGACGAATAAAATCGTATGCTCCTGGTCGATCGTAATGATCGCGTCAGATGCCGATTCGGTAACGATGCGATATCGCGCTTCCGATTCGCGCAAGGTCTCTTCCGTTTGTTTCCACTCGGCATTACTGATTAAAAGATTTTTATGAGATTCTCTCAGACCGCGAATTTTTATTAGGCTCAACGCCAGAAAAAAAGAAAATATCGTGATTACCGCCATCGCGATCCAAACTGAATATGGCCGCGCAAAGGACAAACCCATATCCTCATCAAAGGCATGCCAAATTAACCATAAAACCGTTCCGGTAATGGCGGGAATAGTTGTTAAATACAAAAGCGAAAAACGATTTTTGTCGGATGTTACCGAAAGTATAGTTTTCATACTTATTGGAAGTGGCAGGCGTTGGACGGAATGGAACTCGTGCTGAGGCTCGGGAAAATCATTCTCACAAAAAAGGCGATTTTCTATGGACTTTATTGGGTTAGCCGAGACTAAAATCCCATTTTCACTTTATCTCATTAACCGTGTGCTGTAAAGAAATATTATCTTTGCATAACAGCCTCAGATGTTTTGTAATGTCTTATAGAATTAACACTTGCGGCCATTAACAGATTGCAGATCACGCTTGCGTCGAAAAAGCAGTTCGGCTACCTGACACATTTATTATTCCTGCGGGCAAAGTCACATATGAATCTTCTTCACAAAACTAAAAAAAAGGCTCAAGCTTTATCCGCTCGTCTCCGATTTTCTTGATAAAAATTTGAAGTAATTTAGTCTATGCCGAGTTCGAGACCGCGTGTCTGTGTTTTGGCGACGCGGAGATTGCCGTTCTGTAAAAAGGATTCGTAAATTTCTCTGTCGTGGCCCTCGATGCTCTCAATGTGAGCGCCCACAAGGAACTTTTCCATCGACGAGTGAATGCCGACCTTCTCGTATCGGCGGCCGACGGCACGTAAGAATACTTTGCCGTTCGGCAGGTCGATCTCGATATTAAGTTTGCGTCCGTGACCGGCGAGATATTTTTCTTTAATGCGAATTGCGGGAACGAGAAAGGCGATGCCGGTGCGGCTGATATCGACGGTTTCGCCGAGGATGCAGGCGTTGCGAGCGGCTTCGTGGGCGCGCTCGGTGTTCATATCGGGATCGAACCAAATCTTAACCGGAGCGGTCTGACGACGACGCGCGGCTACCATCTTTTCAGACCATGAACGGTTGAATTTGGTGATCAGCTCGCGAATCATTGTTTTTTATACCTGCGATAAAGACAGGAATTAAGTTATAAACCTATTTTTGAAAAGTTTCAACAGCTTTTCCACATTTTTTTGCACAGCTTACTTTTTCAGCGGTTTGCCGCCGTTGTCTTTGCTCTTTATGTCGAGTTTGTCGAGCAAAAACGACAATTTGCCCGATTTGCCATATTCGGCCGGCGTGGCATTGGCAAAGTAACTTTTCTTGTCGGACGACAATTTTATCTCGTAATTGTAACCGGTCGATTTGCTTGAAGTGATGTCGTCGGGGAGAAGCTGAGCCGTGATTAACGCCTGCATTTCGCCAAAAAGTCCGTTATTCTGGGCTGAAAACACAAGCTGCGCCTTTGCGACGCGACGCAGCATCGTCTGAGCTTCCTCGTGATGAGCCTCGATCCGAAGATTATAAAAATACTGCTTGCCGTCCGCCTTTATCTTTTTTTCGCCCTCGGCATCGACCGAGAGAATTACCCAGACGTCGTTCTCGCGTCGCAGTTTGATCGGCTGAGCCTCGCTCTTGCCGGTCTCGGCGTTCGGGATATTGACCGTGACGGTCGCATTGTCGCCCGAGATTATCTCGCCGCTGATCTCAAGCTCGGCCGGAACCTGACCGGCAAGCGATTCGAAATCAACCGCGAAATCCTGAAGTTCGGTGTCGGTCAGACCTTCGATCGCCGGCCGCAGATTTGTGAGGAACAACGCTTCCTTGAATTTCTTCTCGCGCAGCTTCGCGTAAAACACTCGCACCGTATCTGCCGGCCCGTCGGCCTCGATCTCGATCGTCGCGCCTTTGCTCGCATTTGAAATCGATTTGACACCGTTCGCGCCTGCGTTAGCCGCGACTTTGGTTTCAGCCGACGAACAAGCACAAAAAACGCCGAGCATCGAAATCAAAACCAGCCGCAGCGTAAATGACCAGAAGTTAAAAGTTTTCATCGGGGCAACCGTTAGAAAAAAGCCAGTAAAATTGTTGTGATTTGAGAGATGTCGCCTGCAAAAACAAGCGGCACGATAATTTTCATTATACGTGCCGCCCACTAAAAGGTAAACGAAATTTTATAACCTAAAGGTCACCTTCCCTCACCTCGGTCGCGGCGGCCGGTTCGGCAACTTGGTTGTTTCGGCCACCCAAAAGCGCATCGCGACCGACCAGATACAACAACACGGCTAATCCCAGGAACGGCAACAAGCCGAGAAGGTTTGAGTAGTCGCCGGCAAACAGCGGATTGTATTTCTCCGCCCATTGTTCAAAGCTCTTCACAGTGCCGCTCAGGAATTCTGCCGAGAAGGCAACAAGGATTCCGGCCAACGCACCGCCGGCGATATAGCCGGAGGCAAGCAAGACACCCGAACTCTTGTCCGTTTCAGCGATCATCTCTTCGTCAGTCAGATTTTTGCCGGAGAGTTTCTTGAATATAACCTTATCCACTCCCCAGCGAACAACGCCGCCGACAAAGATCGGCGCGGAAACGAAGATCGGCAAATAAAGACCGACGGCGAAAGCCAGTGATGGAATTCCAGCCAGCTCGAGCGTAATTGCGATCATTGCTCCCAGAATCACGAGACCCCAAGGCAGCTCTTGGCTAAGAATGCCCTTGATGATGTAGCTCATCAACGTAGCCTTTGGAGCAGAGTACTTGGTTACCTCGCCGCCGTCAGCTTTTTCAAGAATAGTGCCGTTAACGCCGGGATCAACAAGATACTTGATCTCGCCGCTCGTTGCGACAAGATACTTACCGGCCGGAATGCCGCCCGAGCTGTCGGTCTTGTGCCATCCGCGATAGCTTTCCTGATCGGCCTCGGCTTGAGAGCCGGTGAGTTTTTCCGCCTCGCCGACTGCGGTTCCGGGTGGCACTTTCGCTCCTGTCGGAAAATTCTCCTGGATCTTAAACGCCACCTTGCCCGCGGTATCGACAAGGAATCTACCAGCGGGAATGTCTTTAACGACGGGTTCTTTTTGTCCTTCGGCAACTTTGTTTTCAAGAACAAGGTAATTTCCGGCAACGGGTGGTTGAAATTCACCAACATACGGCGTAAGTCCGACTGTTGGTACGATCACCTCTTTGTCTTTAACACGGGCAAACGTCGTGGGGCCGGCATACACCGTGCCGCTGTCGTTCAATGCCAACAAGATCGGACCGAGTACCAATGCCGACGCCAATGCTCCGACAAGGATCGCGATTTGCTGTTTTTTGGGTGTGCCGCCGACCCAAAATCCCGTCTTCAAATCTTGCGAAGTAGTTCCACCGTTTGAGGCCGCTATGCAGACAATACCGCCGATAGACAGAGCTGTTACAAAATATGGATCGGGCTCCGTCCAGCCCACAATGAGAAAGACAAGACACGTTAGCAGAAGCGTCGCGACCGTCATGCCCGATATCGGATTGGATGACGAGCCGATCTCGCCAGTCAGCCTCGATGAGACCGTAACGAACAAAAAACCAAAAATGATTATCAAACCTGCGCCGAGAATATTCATCTTCAAGGCAGGCACAAATGTGATGATAACGATCAAAACAAGAATACCGACGACGACAAACTTGATCGACAGATCTTGGTCGGTTCGGGTCAGCACTTCCCCTTCTTTCACGTCGCTTTTTTTGCGAAAATCAGCGAGGCTGCCCTGAATGCCGCGCCATATGATCGGAAGCGAACGCACGAGGCTGATGATGCCGCCCGCAGCGACCGCGCCCGCACCGATGTAAAGAATGTAGTCGGCCTGAATACTGTTCTTTCCCTGAATGCCCATCTCCGATATAGGAACAACCGCCGGTGCGAGCGGCTCGACCAATCCTGCGCCGAAATACTTTATCAACGGGATCAGAACCAGATATGCCAGCGCTCCGCCCGCAAACATCACGCCAGCAATGCGCGGTCCGATGATGTAGCCGACGCCGAGAAGCGCCGGGTTATTTTCAAGCGAGATCGACCCGCCCTCAAACGGCCGTCCAAATATCTTTGTCGGATATTCTTTCCATCCCTTCAGGACGAGCATTAGCGAATTGAATGCAAATCCGAGCGCGAAACCGATGCTGATTATCTTGCCCCCGCGCGTTGCGGAATCGCCTGCTTCGGCAGTATCGCCGGCGTGCGAGGCCTCTCGCGACTCCTTTGAGGCAGCGGTCATCAGCACTTGGGCACAGGCCGTCCCTTCTGGATATTTAAGAATTCCATGCTGGTCGCGTATCAAAGCGCGGCGCAGCGGGATCATCATCAGAATACCGAGCAGAGCACCCAACACCGCCACCAAAGTCACGCGCCAAACATCCAGATCGAAGCCCAGGATCAATATCGCCGGCATCGTCACGCCGACGCCAAAGGCTATCGATTCGCCGGCCGAGCCTGCCGTCTGAACGATGTTGTGTTCGAGTATCGTTGCGTCGCGCATTCCAAATTTCGACAAAATTCGAAACAACGTGATCGAGATAACCGCCACAGGTATCGAAGCCGAAACCGTCAGACCGACCTTGAGCACCAGATACAGCGACGACGCGCCGAAGATGATGCCGAGCAGTGTGCCGACGATTAGCGGAAAAACGGTCAGCTCGCGCAAATTCGTCACGCTCGCTGGGATATACGGCTTAAAGTTTTCGAGAAACGGGTTCTTCATCCGAAGTCCTCCAATTAATTTTGATCTGGGGAAAGGTCTGCAAGGAATTTACAGCGGATTTGTTGAAAACGCAATGCTATAGGCAGAAACCCGAACGGTAGTGAGTGTGCGCGATGCAAGTAATGCGTAGCTTTTTCTTAACTTTGCGTTCTTTGCGGCTTTGCGTGAAACGGATTTTTCCCACGCAAAGCCGCAAAGGACGCAAAGGAAAGCGTTGAAGTTAACACACAACCAACGCCCTCGTCCGTTAACTCACAATGCGTTCGCGAAGCCACGCGGCGAGTTCATCTTCGGTGAGTGTTCCGTCGGCGAGTGAGAGGAAGGCCAGATACAGATCTTTGGTTTTGGCAATCAGCTCGACGCCGTTTATCTCTAAAAAGGAAAGCGTCGCGACCAGTGCAGTCCGTTTGTTGCCATCAATAAATGGATGGTTCTTAGCGATGCCGAAGCCGTAAGCCGCCGCCAGTCGAGCCAAATCGGCGTCCGGCTCGTAGGCCTCGACATTCTTGGGTCTAGCCAGAGCCGAGTCGAGCAAGCCGATGTCGCGGACGCCATCATCACCACCGTGCTGGACGATTTGAGCCTTGTGCATGGCGAGCACAGCTTCGAATAACAGCCATGTAATCACTTCGCCAACTCGCGCAACACGTCATAGTTCTCTCGCATAACCTTTTCGGCGATTTCCATCTGGCGAGCGAATTCTTCATTGTGGCGAGTGAGCGAGTAACCTTCCGGCGTCTCGACAGCAAAAAGCGTGTCACCCTTCTCCACTCTCAAACGTGCAAGCATATCCTTCGGAAGAATAATGCCCACCGAGCTGCCGACGGTCGTCAATTTTAGTCGCTTGGTCATGGGCGAGATTATAACATAGATTATAAGATTGATCGCAGAAGGCGAACCCGAGGTGAGTGACAGTTCGGATTTTAGCTGCCGCAGCAGCGGCATAATTGTAGCCCCACGTGGAGTTCCGACTTGGTCGGGACGGAACGTGGGGAATGCTCGTAGGCCGCGATCCGAGGCGCGCGAAGCGGGCGACAGAAACGACGTAAATTCCAGTATATATGCCACCCGCTTCGCAGGTTACGAGCTATGTTCGCCGATGACCCCACGTTCCGCTTTGCTCCACGTGGGGCTAATGATATGCCGCTGCTCCGCAGCTAAATCACTGTTGTTGTCGAGTTTTGACACCTGCCCTACGGGTCGTGTTTCCGCCTCTTTTTGTCTAAACTTACACTTATGAGATCAGCCTTTTTCTTTACTTCGCGTTCCTTGCGTCTTTGCGTGATCTTGCTTTTTGCAGCCGCAACGCTAGCTCAAATTCCGTCTCCAAAAGACACGCTCGGCTTTACACCCGGCGACGACCGCAAACTCGCGAGCTGGGCGAGCATCGTTGATTACTTTAAAAAGCTCGACGCGGCGAGCGACCGGATGACGTTTCAGGAGATCGGCAAGACGACGATGGGCGCGCCGTTTGTTTATGCGACGATCTCGAGCCCGGCGAATCTTAAAACCATAGCGAAATATAAAGCGATCAATGACAAACTCGCCGACCCGCGAAAGATCAAAAGCAACGACGCCGTCGCGAAACAATTAATAAAACAGGGAAAAACCATCGTCCTCATCACCTGCGGCATACACTCGACCGAGGTCGGCTCAACGTTATCGAGCATGTTGATCGCGCACCGACTCGCGTCATCGAACGATCCTGAGATAAAGAAGATTCTCGACAACACGATCATCCTGCTCGTGCCGTCGCTCAACCCCGACGGCGTGGACATCGTCAAAAACTGGTACGACAAAACGCTCGGCACGCCATTTGAAGGCACCGAGCCGCCGGAGCTTTATCACAAGTACGTCGGCCACGATAACAACCGCGATTGGTACGCATTCACGCAGGTCGAGACGCAGCTCACTGTCGATAAAATTCACAACGTCTGGCACCCGCAGATCGTCCACGACATCCACCAGCAGGGCCAGAATGGCTCGCGGCTTTTCCTGCCGCCGTACATGCAGCCCGTCGAGCCGAACGTGCCGAAACAAATCGTCGAAGGCTACACCGAGCTCGGCAACGCGATGGCCGATTCGATGCGAAAGATGGGCTACCAAGGCATCACGACAAACTCGACCTACGACGCATGGACGCCCGCCCGTGCGTATTCGCACTACCACGGCGGCGTGCGCATCTTGAGCGAGACCGCCTCGGCCCGGCTTGCAACACCGGTAACTATAAAGTTCGACGACCTCCGCGTCCCCGCCGACGACGGCTATGACCCAAAGGTCGAATCCGCCAACTTCGGCCCCGTCTGGAAAGGCGGCGAATGGAAACTCGCCAACATCACCGACACCATGACCACCGCCGCGTTCGCGTTGATGAACCACGCCGCCGACAACCGTGAAGCCTGGCTCAAGAGATTTTACGAGATCGGGAAAGAAGCGGTAAGGCCGAGGAGGAAAGGAGAGTTATTCGGCTTTATGTTCAGTCAGTTTCAAGGCGGTGGAAATCATTTACAGGAGCTGATATTGCAAACTGCTGGAGTAGAGGTCATCGAAACGGACGACGGTGAACTTGTTCGAATAGATCAGCCATACGGCGCGTTCGCCAAGGCGCTTCTTGAGAGCCAACGATATCCTGATTTATTGGACGAAAAGGGCAATCCGATTACTCCATATGACGTCACAGCCCACACCTTGCCGCTTCTCATGAATGTCGAAGTAACACCCGTTTACGCACCTTACAAGTGGAAACGGCCAACAGGGGGACAGTCGCACGGGAGCTATGGACCTTGCAGTTCAATAAACAAGAACATCGCTGTTTACCGATCCGAGATTGCATCTATGGACGAGGGTTGGACAAGATTTGTCTTAGAGCGTGAATTCCACGAGGGCTGCATCACGTATTCGTCCTTGCGTAATCAGACAATTTGGAGTGGGAACCTTGAAACAAATGCTTTCCGCAAGGTAACTACCATTGAGCAATATGGTAAACCTATTCCGGTTAAATCGAGTCCGGGCTCAATCATCTTCCCCGACCAACCGGCGGCGCAGATACTCAACGGCTATGCAAAAGGCGCGATGCTGGATAAGTATACGGGCGGCTTGGCAGGCGAGGGCGTCGAGAATCTCAAAAAGTTTGTCGAGGCGGGCGGCACGCTCGTCTTCCTCAACCGCTCGACGGAGTTTGCGATAGAGCAATTTAACCTGCCCATCCGCAACGTCGTCAAAGGCCTCGACCGCAAAGCCTTCTATATCCCCGGCTCGATCCTCCGCACCGAACTTGACCTAACCAGCCCGATCGCCAAGGGAATGCCGAAAGAGTCGATCGCGTGGTTCGAGAACGGGCCGGTGTTTGAGATCGTGTCGCCTCCGCCTCCGCCTCCGCCGTCCGGCATCGACGCTGCCGACATGAAACGCCCGACCTACATCGACGAACCCAGAGACGCTCGTGTTATCGCAAAATATCCGTCCGACCCGAAGCAGATCCTTCTCTCAGGCTGGGCATTGGGAGCAGAGCGGATCGCAGGCAAAGCCGCGCTCGTCGAGGTCAGCATCGGCAAAGGCAAGATCGTGTTGTTTGGATTCCGGCCGCAGTATCGCGGCCAGAGCTTGGCGACATTTCCGCTGCTGTTCAACGCGATAAGTCAATAGGAGAAGAAGTTAGCCACGAATTAGCACGAATTACACAAATTATGCAAGGAAAAGTATTACAAAATATCCCTCTCGTCGGCGGAGTAAATGCACAGAGAAACTACATCTAATTAGTGTAATTTGTGTTAATTTGTGGCTAAATATCCGATCTGATACGAATTAGCAATTACACACATTATGGAAGACCGTGTTCTATACAAAGACCTTTCTTACAAGATCGTTGGGCTTGCAATGGAGGTGCATAGAGAATTGGGGCCGGGGTTTCTTGAGAAGGTCTATGAGAACTCGTTGATGGTTCTGTTCGAGGAAAATGGTATCTCGGCCGTGTCTCAGCATCCGATTCAAGTCCGGTTTCATGACCGCGTAGTTGGCGATTATTATGCTGATATTGTCGTTGAAAATTCTATACTTCTGGAACTAAAAGCACAGGAGCGGATGTTGTTGGTTCATAAGGCGCAAACGCTGCACTACCTGCGGGCGACAGGATTTAGATTGGCGTTGTTACTGAACTTTGGAAAAACGAGCCTTGAACACGATCGCATCGTTCTATAGAAAAAATTAATTTGTGCAATTCGTGCTAATTCGTGGCTAATTCTTTTCGTATTCGATCGGATCGTCAACGCCGGCTTGCTGAAATCCGCGCAGGCGCAGAGCGCATGAGTCGCAGGTGCCGCAGGCGAGCGTTTCGCTGCGGTAACACGACCACGTCAGATCGAGCGGCGCGTTTAACTCAATTCCTTTGCGCACAATCTCGGCTTTGTTGAGGTGAATGATCGGCGTGCGGATTTCGATTCGAGTTTCGGGTTTTGTGCCGATGTCGATAACTCTTTGAAACGCTTCGTAAAACTCAGGCCGGCAGTCGGGATAGCCGCTCGAATCTTCGGCTACGGCGCCGATGTAGATCGCGTTTGCATCGATCACCTCGGCCCAACTGACGGCGATCGAGAGCATGTTTGCATTACGAAACGGCACGTAGCTCGTCGGGATCTCCTTCGACGCAAGATCGGCCTCACTCACTGCGATTCTTTCATCCGTCAGCGATGATCCGCCGATCTTTGCAAGATGCTCAATAGAAACATCGAGCCGCTCTTTCACAGCGTAATGATCTGCGATGTCGTTGAACGCCTGCCGTTCGCGCGCTTCGGTTCGCTGGCCGTAACTGATATGCAGGAACGCGAGTTCATCCGCGTCACGCGCCGCGATAGCCGCCGTAACGCAGCTATCCATTCCGCCGGAAACAAGCACGAGTGCGGATTGCGGATTGCGGATTGCGAATTGGGTCATTATCTTTCTTTGCGTTCTTCGGGGCCTTTGCGTCTTTGCGTAAAAAAAATCCGTTTCACGCAAAGCCGCAAAGAGAGGCAAAGCTAATCAAACGCCTCGCGCATCGGTGCCCCAGATATATTTATGCAACTGCAGATTCATCCGCACCTTCAACCCGCTACGAGAAACTTCGCTCGCGATCTCGGCAATATTCTTTATTCCGTGAACCGGCGAGACCAATATTTCTTTTGTGCGGTTCGCGAGATCGTATTTTCCGACAATCTCTTTCGCGAATTCCCAGTCAGCTATATCCGCGACCACGAATTTCACCTCATCTCTATCAGCCCGCAGACGTTCGAGATTTGGCCAGTGGTTGCGCTCGACTTCGCCAGATGCGGGGCATTTTACATCGAGGATTATTTTCGCGCGTTCATCGACTTCCTCCGTCGAGATATAACCGCCGGTTTCGATCAGGACCTCGTAATCGCGATCGCAAAGCTTGGTGATAAAAGGAAACGCATTTTTTTGTGCGAGCGGTTCGCCGCCCGTGACTTCGACGAGGCTGCAGCCGAATTCATCGAGCTTTGCAAAGATGTCATCAAAACTTAGTTTCTCGCCGCCGTAAAATGTATATTCACTATCGCACCAAACGCAACGCATCGGGCAGCCCGTCAGCCGCACGAACGAGCACGGCCGGCCGGCGTGCGATGACTCGCCCTGGATGGAGAGAAAGATTTCGGTAACGCGTAATTGCACGATTATTTAAACAGGATAATCAGGATAGTTGGTTCGCTGCTATCATGTCCATCCTGTCTATCCTGTTTGAAACGAACTTTTTGAGTTAAAATCATTCCAATATGCGAGCACAGTTGAAGAAGTTTATCGACCAGATGGAAGACAATTCCGTTGCGATCATTCCGGCCGCGCACGAGCAGACGCGAAGTTACGATACCGAGTTTAAGTTTCGTCAAGACAGCGACTTTTGGTATCTGACGGGTTTTCCGGAGCCGGACGCGATTGCCGTAGTAACTAAGACCGCGAAAAAGCCATACACGCTTTACGTGCGTCCGCGCGATCTCGAAATGGAAACGTGGTTTGGCCGCCGACAGGGCGTCGAAGGCGCGGTGAAAAATTACAAAGCGACGCGCGCGTTCTCGATCGAAAAATTTGCCGGCGATCTTGGCAAGATTCTCGACGGCATCGACAAATTGTATTACCGCTTCGCCGTCGATAAGGCGCTCGATCAGCAGATCTTGCAATACTTTACCGAGCAGCGCATTCGTCGTTTGAAAACGGCGTATCCGCCGCACACGATCATCGACCCGACGCCGATCATCGGCGACATGCGACTTCACAAAACCGCGAAAGAGGTCGAATACATGCAAACCGCCGCAACGATCGCATGTGAGGCGCACATTCTCGCAATGAAAAAGATCAAGCCCGGCATGAACGAATCGCAGGTCGAGGCACTGATGGAAGCGTATATGAAGAACAAAGGCGCGAGCGGAGTTGCGTATAACTCGATAATCGGCGGCGGTGACAACGCGACGATCTTGCACTATGTCGAAAATAATATGCCGCTCAAAAACGGCGACCTGATCTTGATCGACGCCGGTGCCGAGTTTCAAGGTTACGCGTCCGACATCACGCGCACGTTTCCGGTCAACGGCAAATTTACACGAGCGCAGCGTGAAGTTTACGACGTCGTGCTCGACGTACAACTGCAATGCATCGAATACACAAAGGTCGGCAACACGGTGAAAGGCCGGCAGGAATTTTCGATCGAGCTGCTTACCGAGGGAATGAAAAAACTCGGTCTGCTAAAAGGCAAAACTAAAGATCTAATTAAGAAAAAATCGTATATGAAATATTACATGCACGGCGTCGGTCACTATTTGGGCCTCGACGTTCACGATGCCGGGCGATATTTTCACGATCAAAAAGCGAAGCAGTCGCGCAAATTCGCGCCCGGCATGGTGCTGACCGTCGAACCCGGACTTTACATTCCGCCCGATGACAAAACGGCACCGCCAAAATACCGCGGCATCGGCGTCCGCATCGAGGACGACGTGCTCGTCACAAAAGACGGCAACGTGAATCTAACTTCAAAGGTGCCGAAAAACATCGATGAGATCGAAACTCTGATGCAGAAGCCCGCACGAAGTAAGGGCACCCGCTAACAATGCTCAACGTTGAACTGCTAAAAACCCTGCCCGCATTATTCTGCGCGTTATTCGTCGCAATACTTTTTATCCAATCCAGTCTCGACAAAGTTTTCGACTGGAAAGGCAATCTCGAATGGCTGACCGGCCACTTCTCTAAATCATTTCTCGCGCCGTTTGTTAAGCCGATGCTTGCGACGATCACGTTAATGGAATTTGCAACCGGCTTGCTGGCGGCCGTCGGCATAATTTATTTAATTGCAGCCGGCTCGGCGACAATACTTTTTTATTCGTCGATTTTAGGAGCGGCGTCGATAACGGCGTTGTTTTTTGGTCAGCGTGTCGCAAAAGATTACGCAGGCGCCGCGGTGCTCGTGCCGTACTTTATCTTAATTATGATTTTTATGTATTTGACGAATCCGTATCGCTAACGTCTAACGCTGCAAACGAGTGATGGTGAATTTCGCCTTATATGATGCTTGGCTGATCGGTTTGTCGGTGTGCGGTTCGGGCGTGAGCGAATCGATCACGATCGACCAGCCTTCGAATACATCGCCCTTCGGTCCGCTGTTTGTGTTGAACTCAAACTCCTTCGTGCTGCGTTTTCCTATTATCTTGACCTTAACTTTTGCATTGCCTGCCCAGATGCAATTTACACCGACGGGGCAACGCGAATCTTCGACAACAGATACAAACATAACTTTCAGTTTGCTCTTGCTGGCAGTTTTTTGCTTGCCGTAGTTGAGTGTGAACGATTCCTTTGTCTGTGCAAGTGCCGTCATCGAGAAGAGTATAAACAACGCTGTCGTTAAAGTTATTGTTCTCATAATCGGTAAACACGGGAAGTAATTTCTTCCGCCTCGTTAGAACGCGTTTTTGCACACGCGGTTGCAAAAATAATCATGCAGCAGCCGATGCTCCGGATTTGATTTTCGCCTCAATGGCTCGCGCGAATTCGTTCGTCTTCGCTGTGCCGCCGAGATCGCGTGTGATCGATTTACCTTCGGCAAAAACAGCGAGAATCGCGGCGTGCATTCTCGTCGCTGCGTCGCGTTCGCCGATGTGATTCAGCATCTGAACTGCCGACAACATCAACGCTGTCGGGTTTGCGATTCCTTGTCCCGCGATGTCGGGCGCCGAGCCGTGAACCGCTTCGAAAACAGCGCCAAGCTCACCAATATTCGCACCAGGCGCAAGACCGAGGCCGCCGATCAAACCTGCGCAGAGGTCGCTGACGATGTCGCCGTAAAGATTTTCGAGCACCAAAACGTCAAACTGCTCGGGCCGCATCACGAGCTGCATGCAGCAGTTGTCGATGATCTTGTCGTCGGCTTCGATGTCGGTGAATTCTTTCGCGACGTTATAAAAGCATTCGAGAAAAAGACCGTCCGAGAGTTTCATTATATTCGCCTTGTGAACGGCGGTGACTTTTTTGCGATTGTTATCACGTGCGTACTCAAACGCGTAACGCGCTATGCGTGTCGAAGCCTTTTCGGTGATGATCTTTAAACTTTCGACGACGCCGGGGACGACGACGTGTTCGAGACCGGCGTATAAATCTTCGGTGTTTTCACGAACGATAACGAGATCGAGTTCTGGATAGCGGCATTCGACATTTGGCAACGCTTTGATCGGGCGAACATTTGCATAAAGATCGAGAGCCTTTCGCAAACCGACATTCACCGACGTAAAGCCTTTGCCGATTGGCGTCATCTGTGGCCCTTTGAGCGCGACTTTGTTTTTGCGGATCGAATCAATAGTCACGTCGGGCAGCGTCGTGCCGAATTTCTCCTGCGCCTGCGCTCCCAAAATGTGCGTTTCCCAATCGATCTCGGCGCCCGTCGCCTCGATCACTCGAACCGTCGCCGCGACGATTTCCGGCCCAATGCCGTCGCCCGGAATGAGCGTAATAGTGTGTTTCATAAGCCTTGACTTATAATAAACGTCGGGCGAAAAGCGGACAAGATGACTTCGGATGTTCTAATTATCGGCGGCGGCGTGATCGGGTTATCGATCGCTCGAGATCTGCATAAGAAAGGTGTTTCTAATATAACGCTCGTCGAAAAAAACGTGTGCGGAGAAGAAGCTTCGTGGGCGGCGGGCGGAATGTTGGGGCCGCAAGCCGAGGCTGACGAGCCGAGCGCGTTCGTCGATCTCTGCTGCGCGTCGCGCGATCTTTTTCCAACTCTCGCCGACGAACTTTTCAACGAAACCGGCATCGACATCGAGCTTGATCGCAGCGGCACGTTGCATCTCGCGTTTACAACCGAGGACACGACTCGTCTGCAAAAAAGATTTGAATGGCAAAGCCGCGCCGGATTGCCGGTCGAACGTTTGTCGGCTGACGAAGTTCGGCGACTCGAACCACTAATCTCGAACGACGTGCGCGAGGCGTTGTTTTTTCCAACCGACTGGCAAGTCGAAAATCGCAAACTGCTTGCCGCTCTGCGGCGATATGCCGAGATCAATGGAATTCAAATCGTCGAAAATTGCGTCGTGAAAAATCTGTTAGTCGAAAACAATCGCGTGATTGGTGCAGAGACAAGCGACACCGCGATCACCGCCGACAAAACGATACTTGCAACCGGTGCGTGGACGTCGCTCATCAAACTCGGGAACGCTGCAATGCCGATAAACATTGAGCCGATTCGCGGTCAGATCGTTGCGTTTCAGGCTGACGAGCGAATGTTTCGACACGTGATCTACAGCTCCAGCGGCTATATTGTGCCGCGATTTGATAATAGAATTTTGGCCGGCTCGACGACTGAGCACGCGGGTTTTGATATATCGATAACGAACGAAGCGGCGCAAAATTTACACGCAATGGCTGCCAAGATCGCTCCAAAAATCGGCGAGTTGAAAATTACAGATCATTGGTCAGGTCTGCGACCGTTTGCCGGCGACGGTTTGCCGATCATCGGCGGCATCGCAAGTCTTGACGATCTGTTGATCGCGACGGCGCATTATCGCAACGGAATTCTGCTCGCGCCGATAACGGCAAAGATCGTCACGGAGAAAATCGTCAATAGCGCTGATTCACAATGGTTTAAAAATTTTGCGCCGGAAAGATTTAAACTTGCGGCAAAAATATGACTGATTACTTCAGTGGATAGTTTTAAGTGACAAGTGAATAGTTTTCTAAAAACTAGCCACTATTAATTTTTCACTATCAACTGAAGCAAAGTAGCTCTTATGAAAAAAATTCTGCCCGTAATTTTACTCGTTACTTGCATCGGTACACACGCGCAGTCGCGTCGCGTACAGCAAACTAATGGCGCGAAGGCGCCGACTTCGACCGTTGCCAACGAGCAAACCGTCAAAGAAATGTTCGACGAGGCGAACGCCTACGTCAAAGCCAAAGTTGCGGAGTTTACAGAGAAGAAAATTCCTTACACCGACGCGTTGCTCACGAAAACAAAACTCGAACAGCGACAGCTCGCGGCGAAGTATGCCACCGCCGCAGCGACGCGCACGAATCTCGCCGGCGAAGATTTTTACTACATCGGGATGCTGCATTGGATCGCCGACAATCTCGACGGAACCGTAGAAAATTTGAGAAAGTTCGTCGGCGACGAGAGGGCACCGACGGAACGCGCACAGACCGCCCGTTCGATAATGGCGGTCACGCTCGCAAAGCAAAGCAAACTTACCGACGCTGAAAAAGTGCTCGCCGATTATCTCGCGAAAGAGCCGCAAAAATTGACCGAGCGAGCACGCATCGAAGTGGAGCTCGCAAAGGCCTATCAAGCGAAAAAAGAGTTTGTAAAGATGGCGCCGCACGCCGAACAAGGATACGTCGCGTCGAAAGCTCTGCTAAAAGATGCGACGTCGCGTGCACGCGGTCTCGATGAAATTCTCGACGCCGGCATGTTGGTTTACGAAGCGCACCGCGACCTGGGCGAGCCCAACAAAGCCGAAGCCGGTCTCGACGACATGCGCGCTCTGGCCGCCGAAGTCGGCTCGACGAGTTTTTATTATTACGCCGTCGATCAAAAGATCAAGTATCTCATCGAGACGAACCGCAAATCGGCGGCGCTCGATTTTTATCAAAACGCACTCGCAAACTCGCAAAAAGATTTTGCCAACAAAGGACAGCAGAACGACATAAATACGCGGCTAAAGAAGCGTGAAAAACATTACAAGCTGCTCGGCGACATTGCACCGGAATTGCCGCTCCACGATCAATGGTTTCCCGGTGACAAGCGCTCGCTCGCGTCGTTAAAAGGCAAGGTCGTGCTGCTCGATTTTTGGGCGATGTGGTGCGAGCCGTGTTTAGAAGCGTTTCCAAATTTGATCGAATGGCATCAGGATTTTTCGGGCGACGGCCTTGAAATTCTCGGCATCACGCGTTACTACGGAACGGTCAGAGGAATGCCAGCCGACCGAGGGGCGGAGTTGGTCGAGCTAAAGCGCTTTCGTGAGCGCGAACGGCTGCCTTATGATTTTGTCGTCGGTGACGGACAGGCGATGCAGATCATGTATGGCGCGACCGGTTTGCCGACGGCGGTGCTGATCGACCGCAAAGGCGTTGTACGATTTATCGAAACCGGAACCAGCCCGACGCGTCTCGAACAAATTCGCGAAATGGTCGTCAAACTTATCAACGAAAAATAACCGATGCCAAAAAACGCGCGGCAGCAAACCAGCAAAACGCAGGGGCTTTACGACCGCATCGCCGACGTGCATCACCTGACGATGAAGCTCAACGGCTATCGAAAGTCGGTTGCGAAATATCTAAACTCTCTCGATCTAAATTTAAATGCCGACTCACTCGTGCTCGACGCCGGCAGCGGCACCGGCATTATCACTCACGCATTTCACGATTCAGGTTTGCCCGCCCGGCGCATCGTCTCGCTCGACCTTTCGCTGAACTCGCTTGTCATCGCTCGCGACGAACTCAGCAAAAAAAACAAATTTCTAAATCGCACAGCTTTTGTCGAGAGCAATGTCCTCACGATGCCGTTCGCCGACGGGACGTTTGATATTGCGTTGACGTGCGGCGTCCTCGAATACACGCCGATCGACAAAGGCCTCGCCGAGATCGCACGCGTTCTAAAACCCGGAGCACCGCTCGTTCTGATACCGGTAAAACCGTCGTTCGTCGGTTCGATGCTCGAGCTGCTTTACAAATTCAAACTTCACCCGCTCGACAAAGTTCGCACCGCCGCGTCGCGTTACTTCAACATACTCGGCAATCACAAATTCCCGATCACCGAACCGATCTCGTGGTCGAAAACTGTCTTCCTGCTGGAGAAAAAGTGAATCGCCGACCGCTCATCATCGCACACCGCGGCGTGAGATTATGACAGGAAATTTTTGATGCAGCGAGCTGGAAAAATGCCAGCTCGCTGCAAATTAACTACAACTATCTATAGTGGGCCAGGAAACGATCAACCGATTTCTGAGATGCTTCAAACGTAACCTAGCAGCCAAAGAATCAGGAAAACAAGAATCCCCAAAATTGGCGGCGTGTATTGAAGTATAGAAATCATGTACGCCTCTCGCTTAAATGAAAAATTCAAGAATTTCATTACACAAAAACAACCGTTACACGCAGTTATTCAAATAAGAACACCTGCGGTAAACAGGCCAAAAAACCAAAATGTCATCAGGAATTACGTAAAAAGCGATATCTGAACCGCTGCATCCGTAACAAGCAAAAAGCGGAATCACACTTGCAATTCGCTGACAGTAACCCCATCCGCTGCAACCGCCGCCGCCGCTGCAAAACGATGAAAAGTCTTCCATATCGGGCAAGCAATCAAAAATATTCTCGCTGGGGGTTTCGCCACTGGAGACTTTCTTAAACGCCATGTGCGAAATTCTATCAAAGTTTCTTAAGACTTCGCGCAGCTTTTGAAGCCCCGTATTTTGAAACAATCGCTCTTCACTTTTCAGAGAGTTTTGAAGTCCCAATCTCGCCTGAGTTGAATCAAGGGGACCATCAAGTTGAAATTCCGATTGATCGCTTGGACTTGAAATCGCAAGAGAAAGAACTCTCAATTTTTTACCATCAGTAGCTTGTGCTGTTTGCACTGAGACGTTAAAAATGCCGCCCGTTGATGTCGTAACGACTATTTTTGATCCATCATTTGTAGGAAACGTTTTAATCCGCAACCATGCTTCATCAATCTTGTCCGAATATTTGAGAAAAACCTCACGTTTGGGAAGGTTTTCTTCTACCTCAAAAAGTACCAATGCTTTGTTGCTTAGGACTTAAGAGTTCAACGCTCGTTCTTCCGATGATGTCCGCACTATTAGCCTTCGTCATCGCCAACACGCGGAACTCAAAGTATCTCGCCCCAAGAACCGTAACGTCCAAAGGAAGCTTTATCCTTTCGACTTGATTATCACTTAATTTAAGCGGTGGTACGGGCTTAGACTGCGAAAAGGTTATTTGACTGTAATTTGAAATCGCTAAAAGGATCGCTACAAGAAGTTTCTTTTTCAAGACTTTCATTTAATCCCTCCGTTGGAGATTGTTAACGTGAAACCAGTTCAGATTTCGTTCGAATTCTCGAATGCCAAGAAAGATAGGTGATAATCGGGAAATCTGAATCAATCTTTATTTGGCAAAGTTACTTTACCACACATCACATACTCCAAGCAGGTGCGTGTGCTATAATTTGTGCCAAATCACCACAACTATGGAGACCCGAGTCTGGGACAGAGTTCGGAAATTACCTGATCGTATCAAAGCTCGCTGCTGCGCTGCTTTACAAATTCAAACTTCATCCGCTCGACAAAGTCCGCAACGCCGCGTCGCGTCATTTCAACATACTCGGCAATCACGAATTCCCCGTCACCGAACCGATCTCGTGGTCAAAAACGATCTTCCTTTTGGAGAAAAAGTGAATCGCCGCCCGCTCATCATCGCCCATCGCGGCGCGAGCTCGCACGCGCCTGAGAATACGCTCGCGGCGTTCAGAGCGGCAATCGACTCGGGTGCCGACGGTGTCGAATTCGATGTGCAGCTCGCCGCCGACGGCGTGCCCGTCGTGATTCACGACACAACGCTCAAACGCACGGCGGGCGTGAACGAACGCGTCGCAGATCTAAACTCAAAACAACTTAGCGAGACAGACGTCGGATCGTGGTTCAATAAAAGATTTCCGCAAAAGGCCAGATTCGAATTTGCGAGCGAAACCGTTCCGACGCTTGAACAAGTTTTAGATCTGTTTAGCGACACGAACGCGACGATCTACATCGAGCTAAAGTGTGATTTACAAAATTACAAGCCGCTTGCAAAGTCAGTGTGCGACATACTTCGCTCGCATGACACGCAGTCGCGCGTGATCGCAATGAGCTTCCGATTGGCCGTGATTCCCGAAGTGCTCCGATCTTTGCCGCAAGTAAAAACCGCCGCGCTATTCGAACCGTCGGTTCAAATAATTCTTCGCCGACGAAAATACATGATCGCGCTGGCGCGCGAATTCGGTGCCGACGAGATCGCATTGCACTACACTCTCGCGACGCCGAATATTTGCGAGCTTGCATCGCAAGCCCAACTGCCGGTGGCCGTCTGGACGGTCGATAATCCGAAATGGCTCGCAAGGTGTAACGCTCGCGACATCAAAGCTCTGATAACAAACAACCCCGCGACGTTATTAACCAAACGAGATCACTAATCGCCGGCAACGTTTACATATAATGCGTGCTATAATTCGTGCGAAATCGTTATAACGCGATAAAGAATTTTGCCCGACCTCCGAACAAACTGAAAAGTGAAAACTTAAAACTGAAAACCGAAAGAAGATAGTTCCGCTCGTTTTCAGATTTAACCCTTCAGTTTTCTCGGAACGCATCTTTGAATTTCCTGATGAATATCGAGATCGGAAAAGAGTTTGGAAATTACCGAATCGTCTCAAAGTTGGGTGCGGGCGGAATGGGCGAGGTCTTTCTTGCCGAAGACGCGCGGCTCGATCGAAAGGTTGCGGTCAAATTTTTGAACGAAGAGCTGGGCAAAGATCCCGACAAACTCAGTCGGTTTATTCAGGAGGCGAAAGCTGCCTCGGCCCTGAATCATCCGAATATCATCACTGTCTTCGAGATCGGCAGTTCGAACGACGCACACTACATCGCGACTGAATTTATCGACGGCATTACGCTGCGGGAGATGCTGGACAAAAAAGGTATCAGTCTAATTCATGCGCTCGACGTGACCTTACAGATCGCGGATGCGCTCGCAGCGGCACACAATGCGGGAATTATTCACCGCGACATCAAACCCGAAAACGTAATGATCCGGCATGACGGACGAATCAAGGTGCTCGATTTTGGTCTCGCAAAACTCTCGCGCGAAACGCTCGACAGCATCGAGGCCACTCGACCTCATTTCGTAACGCGATCGGGCGTTATCGTCGGCACGGTCGCATACATGTCGCCCGAACAGGCCAGAGCGCGAAAGATCGACACGCGAAGCGACATCTTCAGTCTCGGCATTTTGATGTTTGAGTTGTTTACCGGAAAACGGCCGTTCGCGGGCGAGACGACCTTGGAACTCGTCAGCTCGATATTGAAGGACGAGCCGCCGCTGCTTCGCGAGGTCGATCCTGCGATGCCGGGGCAGTTGGAACGCATCGTTTCTAAAACGCTGAGGAAAGACCTCAAACATCGCTATCAGGACATTCGCGATCTCGAGATCGACATCGAAGATCTGCGTGACGAGATCAAGTTTGACGAACGAGCAAACCGAAGCCAGCGAACCGCGTTCGTCGGACCGCAAGACACGCAGCCGAGCAATATCGGCAGCTACTTAAGATCGGCCTTCAACACTAACATCACCGAGACCAGACGTTTTACGCTGCTGCACGCGATGATCTTTCTTGTCGCTGTCGGTGCGATAATCGGAACTGTTTTGTATCTCAGGCCTAGTGCCGCGGTGCAACGATCGCAAGTTAAGATCAGCGAGGTCGCAAGCTGGATGTCGGCACCGGGCGAGCTTGGTGCGACGGCGAGTTACTCGCCCGACGGCAAGCTCATCGCTTTTGCATCGACACGATCGGGCACAAAAGATATTTGGGTCACGCAGGCGACATCGACCGAGGCGATTCAGATCACTCGCGACGCTTTTCTGAATACACAGCCGATATGGTCGCCGACCGGCGATGAAATTGCGTATGTTTCTGTGCGACCAAACGCGACGGGCGGTAATTCGATCGGATTGTGGCGAATCTCGGCGCTTGGCGGCGTCGCAAAAACCGTTGCAAACTTGCCGAGCGAAGGCGCGGAACTGGTCCACTGGGGACAAACCGGCAAAATTTACTACAAACTGAATACCGAAATATTTACCGTCGAAGCGCAAGGTGGCAGCACACAGAAAATCTCGACTTTGCAAAATCCGACATCGGTGTTGATCGGTATCTCGCCGGATGAAAAGTCGATCGCCCTCGTCACGAATGCGGACGGACGTTGGAGCTTGCAAACGGCCGATCTCGATGGCACGAATCAACGTGAGATAGCGAGCGGCGTCGGCGAATTTGAGGGCGGCGGCGCGTGGGTGCCGGAATTGAAGAAACTTTTTTTCTCAATCAACAATGACGGCGTGTCGCAGGTAATGCTGCTCGATATGTTAAGCGGTCAAGCCCGTGCTCTGGCGAGTCCCGAAACTGCGAGCAAGGTCGTGGCATCGTCGTTGGACGGCAAATCCCTTTTGCTAAGCTCGGCACGCGAAGAGGCAAATCTGTGGCGCGTGGATATCGAATCCTCGAATAAAACCAGTATTGCCCGCGATCTGAATGTAAAGTTGTGGCCCGCCATCTCGCCCGACAACGCCAGAGTTGTTTATCAGTCGATCAAAAACCTCAATAGCGGCGACAAACTTTTTAAGGGCAGCATCGCGCTAAAAACTCTGAGTGGTGGAGAGAACGAGCGCCCGACGGTGCTGTCCGAGCAAGGTTTTCTGCCAAACTGGTCGCCCGACGGAGCGACGATCGCACTGCTAAAACAGATCGGCAGCGACATTAATTTATTTGCGGTGAATTCGAGCGGCGGCGGAGAAAGACAGCTCACGACTGCCGGCGTCGAATGGGCCGGCTATTCTACGTCACCATATAACCTCGTCCAGGCGAGCGCGTATTCGTGGTCGCCCGACGGCACACGTATCGGCCACATCGCAAAGCGCGACGGTGTATTCGGTGTCTGGACAGTAAATGTCGCCGACGGTTCGCAAGATCTGCTCACCGCTTCGACCGACGGGTCGTTATTTTTCTGTCCGATCTTTTCGCCCGACGCTTCTTACCTGGCATTTGCATACCGAAAAAAGGACAGAGATGCGAGCGGAAAGCTTGTTCGCGGCTTGATGTCGATCGACTTGTCGACGAATGAACTCAAACAGATTTTCGAAACGACACGGATCATTCGCCTGATCGGCTGGAACGCGGACGCAACCACGCTCATCGTCGCCGAAGCGAGTAAGGACAATGTCGGGCTGCCGTCTGAGACAAATCTGATCGGCATTTCGACGGCAAACGGCGCGGAAACACGTATTGCGAACTTGAAAAACGCATACTTTTATAATATTTTTCTTTCCGAAGATAAGAAACAAATCGCTTTCACGACGCGTGACCAGAATCTGGACAACATTTGGGTTGTGCCATCAGTCGGGGGCACGGCTCGACGAGTTACGACAAACGCAGACTCGGGTCATTACTATTCCAGGCTTGCCTGGACGAGAGATGGAAAATCTATCGTTTTCGGTGAACAGACGCGGTATAGTTTGCTCTCAAAAATGACGGACATCGAATAAATTGGAGGAACAATATGAAAAACCAGAACTTGAAAAGATCACTCGCTTTATCATCAATGCTGCTGTTTGCTTTGCTCGTTTGGGCGTGCGCACCGTCGGCGACCAACAACACAAATAAAACCGGTAATACAAACACCGCGAACACGTCGAATGCAAACAAGGCAGCACTGGCATGCGACGACACGCAAGTAATTAAGGACATCAAAGCTACGATCGAGGCGGACTACCCGCTCTTAAAATCACGGATGGATCAGCTGAGCGCGTATTCGAAAGCCTGCACGGTTAGCCTAATGGGCTACACCGACACTATTAAAAACTTCAAAGATTTCTACACGGTCGCATCGGACACGCCCAATGTCGTAAAAGTGAATATCGACCTGCTATTTATCGAAAAGTCTCAAGCCTCGACGCCGGAAGGAGGTCAATGTCCGGCAGGTCAGCAAGCATGCGGCGACATTTGCGTTCCGATGGGCCAATGCTGGGCGGAGATCTCTGTACAAAATGCCAATGCAAACTCGAACACAAAGAGCAACACAAACTCGGCTAACTCGAATGCGAACTCGAATGCGAACGCGAAGCCCTAACTTCGCCGACTCGGATTAATATCGTCATGGCTGTCGGCAACGGCAGCCATTTTTAATTGATTTCCCGTTTCACTTTCGACCGCGTAGATGCGATTGCCGTCTGGGCGTTTTAAAAAGCAGCTTAAAGCTGTCAGCTATACGAGTTCTTTGAAAAACTATTTGGTTCGACCTTTGCATGGTCGAGGCCGCCCGATTTTGGCTTCGCGTAGCCACGCCGTTTAGAG
>Ga0187892_10001471_pt1 | contig 53681 bp, 38 predicted proteins | sample MA1701073metaG_FD_139345 | JGI IMG/M metagenome (GOLD analysis project Ga0187892, IMG submission 139345) | Bio-ooze microbial communities from a basaltic lava cave in the Kipuka Kanohina Cave System on the Island of Hawaii, USA - MA170107-3 metaG ...
AGGCTTCCGAAAGGTTGTGTTACTCGATTGAGCCGCAGACTCAGGATTCGGATAGCTTGACAGAAAAATGAAAAAGGCCGCGAAAATGGCGGGTTTCAGCCGCCTGTTTTCGCCAATGTCCAGAAACTTATTTGGGGGCAAATTTCCCCTGAAACCTCATCGCGGGAACAGGTCGGGATTGTCCGTAAACACCGCATCAACCCCATAATTGACCAGGAAATGGCGCATCTCTTCGCGCACGTCTTTGAAACGGCCCGTGGAAGACGATCTGAAAGTGTAGGGCGTGACCGTCAGCCCCGCTTCGTGCGCCCATTTCACGACCTCCGGGTTGCGTTCGATCAGCCCTTTCGCCGGGCCGATTCCATCGGCGAATTCCTTCACCTGCTTCAATCCTTCGACCGACAACCACCTCTTCTGGGGATCAACTCCGATGAGAAACGTGAGCGGCAGTTTCGTTTTCAACTCGAACCTCATCTTGCGCAAACTCTCCGCGCTGAACGATTGGATGATCACGGGCGTTTTCGGATCGGAGCCTGGCTCATTGAGCTTGTTCTTCTTCAAAATTTCGATCACCAGCTTCTCCATATCGAACCCGCGTTTGCCATAAACTTCCGGCGCTTTGGTTTCGGGGTAAAGCCCCGCCTTGCCGCGAACCAGATCAATCGCTTCCTGGAAAGTCGGAACCCGCGCGCCTTTGAATTTCGCGTCGAACCACGACCCGGCGTCGAGTTGTTTGATCTCCTTCAGCGTGAAATCCGAAACGTACCAGTGTCTGGCGGGCCGGCTGCTGGGCGATTGATCATCGCTGACATCTGTGCGGAACCGGTCAGGAAAGATTTCTTCAACGTTCGTTGTGCGTTCGAGCGTCAGGTCGTGCAGGCAAACCAGCGCGCCGTCTTTGGTGATCTGCAAATCCTGCTCGACGAAATCGGCGCCCTGCTCAATCGCCAGACGATAGGCTTCGACCGTGTGCTCAGGCGCGTAAGCCGACGCGCCGCGGTGCGCGACCAGGATTTTCTTGCCCAATTGAGCTGAAACAAAATTCATCGTGCTGGTAATCGCGATTACCGTTAGAAGGTATACACAAGCATTTTTCGTCCGCATCTTCGTTCTCCCTGGAAAAATATTGGCGCCAAACGCGATTGCCGCTTGGCATAAAGCCAGAATGTGTTATTTTCTTTTTCTTGAATCCCCCTGCAACACGTATCACAACCGGAAAGAATAATTCGATGGGCAATTCGATGGTCAATGGGATCGTCATACGTCTGGCCGGGGTGCAACAACCCGCGACCAGAATCTTTCATCAGGAAATTATCAACGTCGGCTCCGCGCCGGATTGCGATGTGGTGATCAACGCCGAAGGGTTTTCGCTGCCGCCGGAATCGGTCTTTTTAACCCTGCGTTTGAAAGACGGCGTTTACCGGATCGCCACGGTTGACCCGATGGCCGGCGTGACGCGCGGCGGCGAGGCAGTCGCCATCGGCGAAGTGGTTCACGACAGCGACACATTCTTTTTAGGCGCGACCGGAATCCGGGTGCGCGTCTTCGCTCTGACCGAACCTGAAGACATCAACGAGTCATTGCGCGTCGGCATGGCGGTGCTGGAAAGCGCCCGGCCAGCGTCCCTGGGCGCAACGACGACATCCGCCGCGGCGAAAAGACGCCGTTCGATCCCCCGCACCGATGTTGCGCTGGTCTTCGTCAAACAACTGCTGCGCGAACTGGTGGCCGAAATCCCCCGCCGCGTCCTTTACGCCATTGTCGGATTGGCCGCGTTCATCCTGCTCACGATCATCTACTTCAATGCGCTCGGCTTCCTCGAAGGCCGCCGCAACAACAAAGCCATCAACGATCTGCAGCAGACGATGGTCGCCACGCGCGGCGAAATTGACAAACTCCGCGGCGATTTGCAGCAGGCTCGCGACGAAGCCGCCATTTTACGTAGTTCAATCTCATTGCCCGAAAGAATCGTCAACAGCTACGGCCAGGGCGTCTGCCTGATTTATGGCACATATGTTTTCATGGATCCCCGAGCCGGTCGTGAAGTGCGATTCAAAGAGCCAAGCGGAGCCGAAAACCCCATCGGCCCTGACGGTTCCGTCAACCTGACTGTGGATGGCAACGGGCGCGTTTACGAAGTCGAATTTATGGGTACCGGCTTTCTTGCCGACAAAGGATACATTCTCACCAACCGCCACGTCATCCAGGCGTGGGACGAAGACGACTTGGCGAGCTTGATCAAAATGCGCGGCTTCCGCCCCCGGTTGAAAGAGCTTTCGGCCTACTTTCCGCAAATATCCCAACCGTTCAAACTGACGCCGGTCGAAACCTCGCCGGATCAGGATGTCGCGCTCTGTTCATTCGATCAGGGTGACGCCAACCTCCCTGCGTTGCCGCTCAACGAGACCAGCGAAGGAGTCGCCAGTGGACAATCCGTGGTGTTGCTCGGTTATCCGGCGGGACTCGAAGGGCTGATCGCGCGGACTGACGACATCAACCGGATTAACCGGCGATACGGCAACCTTTCCTACCGGACTCAGCTCAACGAGCTGGCGGCCAGCTCGAAGATCAGACCGCAATCAACCCAGGGACACATCAGCGACGTTTCGCCGCAACTGGTTTACGACGCGCGCACCGATGAAGGCGGATCGGGCGGTCCGGTCTTCGGCGCGAACGGAAAAGTGATCGGCATTAACCAGGCCGTCCTGCTCAACCCGCAATCAACGACCAATTTCGGCGTGCCGATTCGTTACGGCATCGAGTTGCTCAAAAAACACCAGCGACGGCAAGCTGCGCAAAACAGTCAGACCGGCCTGGCCAAAACGGACAATCAGCCGAAACCTTAATCCGCAGCCTTTCTGCTTTCACGCATGGACATTCTTCTCAACTTCCGCACGCGCCACAAAGTCGCGGGCGATAAACTCGCCCAGTTGAATCTCTTCATCAGGTCGAAAGGGCGGCGCAGGTAGTTGAAGTAGACGTTTCCGCCGTTCTGCGCGCCGTAGAGTTGATCGAGATGCGAGCGTGATGTGAAAAGCAGCGACAGGAGGTTGCCGAATTTCCGGATCGGACTGGAGCCGAAGTCGAAATACTCGAACAACCGCGCCGCTTCGGCCAGAGCAGTTGGAGATTCCATCAACGCCGTGTCGAGCAACAAGGCAACCTCTTCATCGTTCGCCGCTTCATCCAACTCTTCCAGCGTTCCCTCCGCCAGCAGCCGCAAAATACGGGCGGCCAATTCCGCCGCTCCCGCAAAACCAAATTCGCGCGCTCGCCGTTTCATCTCTTCCTGGGCCTGCGGTTCGCGCGCGAAGATAAAATGCAGATCGGCCACAGTGCGCAAAATCGCGCTCGTGCTCTGCCAATCAACCATCGTGTGATGAACGAGATGAAGAGCCAGGTCGGATGGCGACGGCAAGAGCAATGAAGTTCCGGCGCCGGTTTGTCGCTTCGCCGCGCGCGCGCTCAGTTCGGCAAAGCCGTAATTGCGTCCGCCTTTGGCGAAATGAAAAGCGCGATGATGAAGCTCCAGAATCAATCCGGCTGACCCGCGCCGGGGCCAACTGTGATTGCGTTCGTTCGCCAGCCGCTGTCGGGGCCGTACATCGCGGCGTCCCGGAATTTCGACGTAACCGCAACCTTCGACGATCCGCTCAGCGAGCTCGACCTGCGCCGGATCAACGAGCAGGTCAATATCCAGCGCGGCGCGCAATCCGGCCTGGGGATAGTAATCGCCCAACATCAACGCCGCGCCTTTCAGCGGCAACGCCACGATCCCTGCGTCGTTCAAGGCCGCAACCAATCGGACCGTTTCACTGACCGTGGCCAGATGGCGCGCCGCCCACGCGCGGCTGATTTCATCGAGTTCGGATCGAAGTTGCGGCGGAGCGGCGTCTGGCAAACTGGCCTCGGCCAGATTGAAACGCAGCAACGCCGCCGTGTGATGAAAATTCGCGCGGCGCACGATTGCAAGCCAGTCAATTTCGCCTCCATTCCCGTTGGTGAGCAAACGCAATCGTTCCCTGCTCGCTTCGGTCGGAAGCAGTCCGCTCAGCAACAATTTGTCGTTTGGATTGAAAGACACTGCCCGAACTTCAGTTGTTGTCGGGGAGATTTTGCGGAATTGGCCGGTTCTGCGGATTTACCATTCGCCGCTGCGGAGGCGCCGGTCGCACGCCAGGCGCCGGTCTGCGCCCTGGCAGAAGCATTTCGCGCAGCAATTCGCGGAAGACGAAGAACTGGTCAGGCGTCAAAATCTGCCGCAACTGCGATTCGATGCCTGTTTGCATCTTCATTATCTCGCCCCGCTTTTGCGCTACCTTCTCGGCCAGTTCCTCGACTCGCTTGGGATCGTAATTGTCGAGGCTCGCCGGATCGCTCGTGCCGTAAATCGCCTCGTCAAGCTGTCCCTCTAACGCCACCAATTCACTGCGCGTTTGAACAATGCTTCTTCCCGCCCGCTGTCTGATCCCCCTGATCTTTTCTTTCTGCTCCGGAGTCAAATCGAGTTGACGGAAAATCAGTAATAGCAACGCAGGCGAATTGCCGAAGCCGGGGATAATCAAGGTCGCCTCTTCCGGCGTGAAGAAGGAACGGGGGCCGCGTTGCCTGATTCCATCCAGGCTGTGCTTTCCGGCTTGTGAGGTCGCGGTTTCAGTCTGATTTGAATCGCTCGTCTCATCCTTTGCGCCGCTGGTGGGAGCCAGCTTGTTCCGATCACCATTCTGACGATCAAGCTTCTTTTCGATCTGCTTCTGCCTCCGCATCTGCCCGCGGATGCCCTGACCGGAAGCTTCAATCACGCCGGACGCCACCATACAGAAGACGGCCACCAGCATTGCGGCAAAGGCCAATCCCTTTGCGCGCAATCCGGATCGAGGGCAACTTGTTTGATGTCGAACCATCATTTTCACCTGATGTCTCCCCACGGATCGTCGTTATCATCCAGAGCGAAGAACGAACGGATCGAAGAATTCTGCCGGTTCGACCTTCTGATCTCGGCCCTCAACCCGGCTTTCACGGCGTTGAGTTGCGCCTGGTGCCCGGCGCTCGCGGCCTGCAACTTCGCCTGATGTTCGGCGTTGAGTTGATCCTTGAAGCTCGCCAATTGAGTTTCGTATTCCTGCCGCATCTGCTCGCGTTCTTTGGCCACGGCGTTTTGAACCAGCTTCTCAACCTCTTCAGACGAAGCCCCGGTCTTACCGGTTTCAGCATTCGCCGCATCGCCGAAACTGATGGCGAAGTCGCCGTTCTTCACGCTGACGCTCGCGCCAGCGATTGACAGCGCGAGGAGCAGCATCGCCGCCGCCGCCGCAGTGAGAGCCGCGCCGCGCACCCACATCGGGAACATTCCGATCAATTCTCGCAAAAGATCGAGCTTGCTTCGCTGCAATACGACTTCGGCGCGCGGCGCGAACCCAACCTGCCACGCGCTGAGTTCGTCGCGCACGCGCCCGAAAGCCGTCAACTCATTGCGGCACGAGTCGCAATCATCGAGGTGGCGATCGAACGAAGCGCGCTCGTTGACGCCGGCTTCGTCGTAAAGATAAGCCACCAGGTCTTCCTTACGTCCGCAATCATTCGGGGCATTGAATTTGTTCTTTTCGTTCATCATTGTCCTGACCTCCAAGGTCGTTCTTATTTTCCCTCTCCCCCGGAAATGTGGGACAAGATGCCATCTTGTCCCACAAATTTCATCTTCCCGGAAACGTGGGACAAGATGCCATCTTGTCCCACAAGTTTTCACAACGCGCCGCGCATTTTTTCCAGCTTGGCGCGCATCTGCTGCAATCCGGTGTAGACGCGCGATTTCACCGTGCTGACCGGAATCTGCAGAACCTCAGCGATCTCGGCGAAGGTCAATTCTTCGTACTCTTTCATTATGATCACCTGCCGCATCTCCGCGGGCAATGTCTGCAACGCTTTTCTCACCATATTCGCGCGCTGATCACGGTGTAATCGCTCGGATAAATTTTCTGCGCCCGCGTCGGCCAGCTCGAATTTGCGCCCATCTTCGTCTTCCTGATCAATTGACTGTTCGAACACCGCGCCCTGCTTCCGCAACCGCGAGTGGCAGGCGTTGAGCGCAATCCGATAAAGCCACGAAGAGAATTTGGCGTCGCCGCGGAATTTCCGCAAATTGCGAAAAGCCGCCAGAAAAGTCTCCTGGCAAACGTCGCGCGCATCCTCATCACGTCCGAGCATCCGCAGCGACAGCCCGTAAATAGGCCTCTCCCATCTTCGCACCAGCAAGCTAAAAGCGTCGGTTTCACCGGCGAGTGTTCGCTCGATGATCTGATCGTCGCTGAGTTCCATAAGTGAATCAGATCCGCTTTCTCTCGACTCGTCGTTTTCGGGCCGCTTCTGTTGCTTTACTTTCGGAGTGGGCGGCCATTAGTACACTCTTCTTTGGCGGCTCTTTCCGCCGTGAAATTAGACGTGGGCGTTAGAGTTAAAGTCGAAATAATTCTCCGTAGATCACGAAGTTCGTGATCTACTAATTCTCGCCAATGCGCCTGCGCGCGCTGATTACCCCAGTCCGGCTTCTGGCGCAACTTTTGCAGACAGGAAACCCGCCCGTAACGAAATCATACGGAGAAAGGAAGAACCCGCAATGATCAGATTGGCCTTAAAGATGGCCACTATTCTTACAGCCAGTCTGGCTTTGATTTCAAGCCTGGCAACGACCTCACTTTGCCAAACCCAAACCGCAAACAACGAATCGGAAGAGGCGACGGAGCAAACCATCGCCGGGACGAACGCAGCCGCCTTTTACTCGAATTGGTCGCGCGCGTTAAAAGATTACGCATTATTTCCGCCCGCGCCGCAAATTACCGGGCCTGCAGGCCCGACTCCCACAGCCGGGCCTTCCGCCCGGGTCAAGGTGCGCGAATACCTGGCGCCGGTCCGCGAAGTCTACGCCGCAATCAGGATCGGCCCCAAGTACACCAACGCGCTTTTTGGCGGCTTTGAGCAGGGGTCGGGTCTGGGCGTCGGCGGCGAGCTGACGACTGCCGACAGATTCTCCCGCGTCGAGTTCCGGGCCACGGCGCTGATCTCCACACTACTTTACTCGCGGGCCAGGCTCGACGCCTACTTCCCCAAAGTCGGCGACGAACGGACGCACGCCAACATCTGGTTCAATTACCTTCTGATCAAGGGCTGGAATTTTTACGGCATCGGCCCGGACACGCCGCAGGCGCAAAGAACCAGCTTCCGGCTGGAAGAACGCAGCTACAACGGGCTGTTCCAGCGGGATTTCACTCGCCGCTTCAAAGCCGGCGTCTTTGCCGGCGTGGCCAACGCCGGCGCCACCAACGGGAATAAAGACTTGCCGCCAATCAACCTGTTCTTTTCGGGCGACCCGTCGGTCACGCCGATCACGCGCTGGGCGCCGGGGCTGGATATGAACGCGGAGATTTTCTATTACGGTCTTTACGCCGAATACGACGGGCGCGACAACACGCGCGGGCTGACCAAAGGCTTCTACCTCTACGGATTGTTCGGCTCCTACGACGGGATAGACAATGGCGCCCTTTTCACCGACTACGGCTGGCTGGGGGCGTCAATTGACGGGAAAGTATTCATCCCGCTCGGCAGCGACAATACCTCGTTCGCCGCGCGCGTCTTCACCTCTTTGCAGAACCCGAAGGGCGGCAGCCAGATTCCGTTCTACTACATGTCGTTCCTCGGCGGACGGCTCTTTGTGCGCGGCTTCCGCGACTTTCGCTTCCGCGGCAACAACTCGTTGATCCTCTCAGCCGAGCTACGCCAGATTGTCTGGGTACAGAAAGATGATCGCGGGTTGGACATCCACGGCTTCGGCGACACCGGCCAGGTGTGGGGCGATAACCGCTCAAGCACGAACCCGGTGGTTCTCGCCAACAACAATTTCAGTTCGAGCAACTGGCGCTCCGGCGTCGGTGGCGGCATCACGTACCGCTACAATAAGCAATTCGCCGTTCGCGTCGAGATGGGACACAGCAACGAAGGCAACCAGTTTTACTTCTCAATCACTCGCGGCTTTTGAGGCCGCAAACATTGACAGTTTTTCGCCTCAGCTTTTACACTCCCGGCCAGTCAGTAAAGCGCGGACAAAATCGGCAAGTTTCATCTCGATCAAAATAGATGACACTTTGAAGGCAAGGGAATGACTGCAAGGGAATGACTGCTCCGGTCAATCGTCTTCATTCCTTTGCCTTGATTCCCCTGCTTGATGGCGCCAACTGTTACCTGGTCTGTGAAACTTGCCGCAAAATCAAACCAAAAGCTCTACATCGCAGAAGGAGAAACGAGATGAAGTCCCGAATTCTCTCATTCACCCTGTTGCTGTCTCTCATCGCGATTCCGGGCGGAGTCGCATTCTATTCGACAGCCCGCACCGCCGAGCCGCCGAGCCTGCAAGATCGGATCGCCAAGCTGAAGGCGGAGATCAATTCTGTCCCTCTCACGGCGGCCAATTACGCCGAACGCAGCCAGACTTTGCGCGATTGGGGCAACCTGCTCACCGATCGTGGCCACTTTCTGACGCAACAGGATTTGCAGTTGACCTTCATCCGCCTGCCTGATGCGAATGCGCAGGCCGACGAGGCGATGAAGCAATGGGTCAAGACGCTCTCGTTCATCGAAGAAAAAGGCGGACAGATGGGAACGCTCGTCCGGACGGACAAAAACGAACTGCAAGCCGGACAGTTCTCAACCATCGTGCTCGAATACACCGTCGGCGCGGTGGAAATTCCCAGAGGCGCTGGACTGCGGCTGGGCATCAACTTCTTCAACGTCCGCCCGCGCCCGCAAACCACCGACCCGGCGGCGGAAGGCTTCGTGACGTTCAGAGTTGAGAGCAGAACGGCGCAAACGGAAACCGCAACGGGGCCGATCTTCGGCATCTTCGGCAGCATCTTCACTCCGATCCCGCTGCCCGCGTTGCGCGTCACTTCGGGCGCGTTGAAACAAGGCGACAAGGTGATCATCACCGTCGGCGACACGTCGCGCGGTGGTCCCGGCTATCGCCCGCCGACTCGCGATTCCGATGATTTCCCATTTTTGATCGCTGCGGATTTCACAGGCGATGGCGTGATGATTCCGGCGGCGCGCGTCACGATGCCGGTCTTCGGTGACTCCGCGATGCTCATCAACGCCATTGCGCCTTCGGTCGTCGCGGTCAATGAACCCTTCGCCGTGCGGTTGCGCGTCGAAGACCAATACTGGAATCCGGCGAAATTCGAGGGCGGCAAATTCAGCGTCAGTTTGAACGGCAAACCGGTCGGTGAGATCAACGTCGCGGCTGGCAAATACACGGGCCAACTCGACGGCGTGAAGATTGCGATTGAAGGCGGCTACAAGTTCGATGTCACGAGCGCCGACGGACGCTTCGCCTGCAAGAGCAACCCAGTGCTGGTCGAACGCAATCCGCAGCAGCGCATTTACTGGGGCGAGTTGCACGGCCATTCCGGCTGGGAAGAAGGCGTCGGCACTGTGCCGCGCTATTACGAATTCGCCCGCGATGTGGCTTATCTGGATTTCGCTTCGTTGACCGGCCACGACCTGTTCCTCTCGCAAAAAGGCTGGGACGAGATTCGCCGCGAAACCGAGAAAGCCAACCGCGCTGGACAGTTCGTGGCCTACATGGGTTACGAATGGACGCAGCAGTTCCGCAACGGCGGCCATCACAACGTCTTCTTCAAAACCGACAAAGGCAATTACGTCACGCGCTGGGAAGCGCCAAAGCCGAACCTGCTTTACGAAAAGCTGCGCGCGATTGACGCGACAGACAACGTGCTGATCATCCCGCACGCGCACGAGCCGGGCGATTGGAATTACAACGACGCGGAGATGGAGCGGCTGGTCGAAATCTTCTCGATGCACGGCAGCTTTGAATACTTCGGTCAGCGGTTTTTGCGGCGCGGCTATCGCATGGGATTCGTCGCCGCGAGCGATGATCACACGGGCCATCCGGGCTACAGCCCGGCCATCATCTCGACGCGCAACGGTCTGGCGGCGGTCTATTCGGACAAACTCGACCGCGACGGCATCTGGCGCGGGATGAAGGATCGCGCGACTTACGCGACCAGCAACGCCACACGGCCCGTGGTGAAGATGTCGGTGGATGACAAGCGCGTCGGCGAAGCGGCGCCGACTGGCGCGATTCCCACGCTCAAAGCGCGCGTGTTGGGCACAGCGGCGATTGACCACGTGGATGTGATTCACAACGGACAGGTCGAGTACCGCCGCGATTACCTGACGCCGCGACCGAACGATCCGACGGCGATTCAGGTGATGTTCCACACGCCCACCGAGACGCCGGGCGATGAGGTGATGTCGCCGAGAGGCGGCGTCGCTTGGGGCGGCTGGATCGAGATCACGGGCGGCAAGATCGCGTCAATCGAACCACTCAACGTGGATCATTTCACCGACCAGTTTCATCAGGTGGACTCGCAGCGCATCTGGTTCACCTGCCGGACGCGCGGCGATTTTGACGGCGTGTTGATTCGCCTCGCGCAATCGCCCGCCGACACGCAAGTGCGCGTGATCGTGTCGAGCCTGACCGGTTCCGCAGGCGGCACTGGCGCATCCGGCAACGTGACCTGGCCAGCCGGCGTCCCGCAACGCACGCCGCTGCACGAAGCGACGTTCAAGCTCAACGACGTGGCGCAGAAACAGGGAGAGTTCAAGCTGGCGCCGAATGCCTTCGTTTACGCGCGCAAAGCGCGAGCGAACGGAGCTTGGGATGTGTCGTTCAGCTATCGCCCGACCAAAGCTCCGGCGCAGGATGATTATTATTATTTGCGAGTGGTGCAGATTGATGGGGAGGCGGCGTGGGTTAGTCCGATCTGGATTGGCGAACAGTCATCGGCAAAAAGGAAGTGACTATTTGTTTAGCAATGCTGCCCTCGTTTCTCTTGTTCCAGTAGGTCTTGCAGCGTAGCTGCCGCTTCAAACGCATCGTAAGGCGACCAAACCGGATAGGCGGCGCCGGAAGCAAAAGGTTGTAGCTCTTCTTCACGCGCGATTTCGCCAATCAGAAATTGCACGACGCGCAGTTTTTCCACGCGTGGCAAGGCTTGCAGCTTGGGTAACAGTTCAACAATGGTCATGACATTCCTCCATTTGAGCGAACGTCATTGTAGCGCACCGGCGTAGCGCTGCCCAATCCGTTGGTCAGAGGAAGCGAACAAATGGCGCGGATTGATGGCGAGGCGGCGTGGGTTTCGCCAATTTGGATTGGCGAACAGTCTTCGGCAAAGAAGAAGTGATTGTTCGGCGCTTATCCGGCAACTCTCGCAACAGCGCCGCTGCCATTGAGCGCTGAGGAGATCCATAATCAGCATGAAAATATTTTACCCGCCGTATGTTTTGAAGCGTATGATCGAGCGTAAGATCACAGTCGCCGAGGTGCGGGACGTGTTGGAGAATGGCGAGTTGATCGAAGAATACAAGGCCGATTCCCCACCGCGTTATCTCCTGTTAGGATGGAGCGGAAATAGACCGATTCATGTGGTCGGAGAAGATGACCCGGTAGCGGGTGAGACGACCGTAGTAACAGCTTACGAGCCGGATGCTAAACGTTGGAAAGCAGGTTTTCGTGAGCGCAGAAAGTGACGAAATGAAATGCCTGGTTTGCAAACATAATCGTTTTAAGAAGGGGACAACGGTCCTGCCGATCGAGCGCGGAAAGGCCATTTTGCTTATCACCGATATTCCGGCGCGCGTCTGCGCAAATTGCGGCGAGCCGTACCTGGATGAAGAGACCGCGCAGGGCGTTCAAGAGCTGGCAAATGAGCGGTTGAGCGGCGAAGTTCGCTATACGAAAGCGCGAGGGGAACGGACTGTCTTAGTCACTGCATTTAGCTGAATTCTCGCGCCAGGGTTTTGTGAAAGGAGCAAATTTATGACTACGAAACTGCGCCGTCGAACAAAGCAAGCGGCAAAGACAAATCGCCAGTCAAAAGAGGACAGAGAGGGCGAACGCCTCTGCCGGAGGGGCAATCGGCTTTATCAAACCAAACTGAAAGCATTGCTGGAGCCGAAGCACAAAGGGATGTTTGTGGCCATTGAACCGGATTCCGGCGATTACTTTCTGGGAACCAGGATGATTGAAGCGGTTTTGAAGGCGGAGGAGAAACATCCGGACAAACTGGTCTTCATCGTCAGAATCGGCTTCCCGACAGCAGTCTCAATGAAAAGTCCGAGGCCACTGTGATGATGAAGCGACTGAACGGATGGTGGGATGCCGATCTTTCGCCCCATCTCGAAATCTCCACGTCGGCGGGTGAGATTCTCGACCTGGTCGTTGATTCCGGCTTCAATTGTGAGATAACCCTGCCCGCGTCGCTCATCAAGAAAATGGGGCTGAAGAAACGTGGCTTTATCTATAGTCGGTTGGCGGATGGCTCGACAGTCCGCACGGCGACTTTTGCTGGCGAAATTCTCTGGTTCGGGCAAAAGATGCGGGTTCTGGTTCAAGCCACCCCTTCCGATGAAGGCTTGCTCGGCACGGAATTGTTTCAGGGCTGCAAGGTTGAATTAGACCTCGATGCGGACGTGGTTATCTTCCGCAAAAAACCAGCACGGCGACGCTAAACGAACCTGATGACGCGCAAGATATTTCTCTGCTTTTGACAATCCTGATTCGCCATTGCCTTTGATATGCGCGCCCCGCTTTTCAGTTATGAAATCCCGACCGACCATTTTCATCAGCGGCGTCTCCCACGAGTTCGGCTCGTTCCGCGACGCGGTGGAGAATGAGATCGAGATGAAGGGCTGCTTCGCCGAAAACCAGCCCAATTTCCACACCGATCACACCACTGTCGAGGAAATGCTGCGCCGCAGGTTGCATGACTCCGACGCAGTGATCCACATCGCCGGCTTCCGCTTTGGCGCCGAGCCGAACCAGCGACCGGCGAACGCGGCGCGACGCTCCTACACGCAGATGGAGTTCGACATCGCGCGCGAGTTGCAGAAGCCGGTCTACGTCTTTCTCTCGGCGGAGCCTTCAGTCCGCCAGGCGCCAAAGCCGGACGAGCAACCGGAAGACGCCGAAGCCACGGCGCTTCAACTCGCGCATCGCGATGCCGTGCAAGCGACGAACCATCTTTACTACTTCTTCAAAGATCAGGCCGAGCTTTGCCGGCTTGTCGCCGAGATTCCCATCGTCGCCCAGACCGATTTCCGAGCCGACATCCTCAAGGCAGACATCGGGCGCATCGTCAAATACGCCCCAACGGAACTCATCGGGCGCGAAGCCGAAACCGCAGTGCTCAACGACGCCTGGCTGAAAGTCCGCCGCGCCGAATCGCTGCGCCCGCACATCTTCACCTTCGTCGCGCTCGGCGGTGAGGGGAAGACTTCGCTCGTGGCGAAGTGGGCCGCCGACCTTGCCTATCAAAACTGGCCGGGGTGCGACGCGGCCTTCGCGTGGTCGTTCTACAGCCAGGGGACGCGCGAGCAGATGGCCGCCTCCGCCGACTTGTTCCTCAAGGAAGCCCTCGTCTTCTTCGGCGACGAAAATGACAAGGAATTCGCCGCATCCAACGCTGGGCCGTTCGAGAAGGGCGAGCGGCTGGCTCGCGTCGTGGGCCGGCGGCGCTGCCTGCTGATCCTCGACGGCCTCGAGCCGCTGCAATACTCGCCCGCCTCGCCCACGCCGGGCGAACTCAAGGATCAGGGGCTGGCCGCGCTGCTCAAAAGACTGGCCACCGACAGTCGCGGCCTGTGCGTGGTCACCACGCGGGTCTCGCTGCCGGACTTGCGGGCGTTCTGGCAGACCACCGCGCCCGAACTGCCGCTGGCCCGGCTGTCGCGCGACGCCGGCGTAGACCTGTTGCAACGCCTGGGCGTGCGGCGCGAGAGCGGTTCGCAGGCCGAATTCGAGCGATTGGTCGAGGACGTGAAAGGCCACGCGCTGACGCTGACGCTGCTGGGCGGATTCCTGCGGCGGGCCTTTCGCGGCGACATTCGCAAGCGCGACCGCGTGCGGTTCGAGAAGGCCGACGAGAAGATTGACGGCGGGCACGCCTTGCGGACGATGGCGGCCTACGAGCAGTGGCTGCTCAGCGACGGCGGCGACGAGGGGCGGCGCGAAGTGGCGGTGTTGCGGCTGATGGGATTGTTCGACCGGCCCGCCGACGCCGGTTGTCTGGCGGCGCTGCGCGCGCAACCGGCCATCCCCGGCCTGACCGAACCACTCGCCGGGCTGGCCGACGACGACTGGGAATTTGCCTTGAGCGGCCTCGAAGCCGCGAACCTGCTCACCGTCAACCGCGATTCAACAGCCCATCCGCAATCCGCAATCCACCATCCGCAATCCCTGGACGCTCATCCGCACCTGCGCGAGTATTTCGCGAAGCAAGTCCGCGAGCAGAATCCGGAGGGCTGGCGCGCGGCGCACCGGCGGCTCTACGAACACCTCTGCGCGACGACGCCGGACAAACCGCAGCCGACGCTCGAAGACCTCCAGCCGCTCTATCAAGCCGTGGCGCACGGCTGTCAGGCTGGGTTGCAGCAGGAGGCATTTATTGTTTTCGACCGTCGCATTGGTCAATACAATGAGAAATACCCTGCGAGAAAACTCGGCGCGTTCGGCTCTGAATTGGGAGGCGTTGTCTGCTTCTTTGAGCAACCGTGGAATCGTGTATCACCCGCGCTCACGGAAGACCTCCAAGCCTGGTTGCTGAACGAAGCTTCGGCTTGCTTACGCGCCATGGGCCGACTTACCGAATCTCTCGAACCATTGCGGGCTGGCGTGGAGATTTATGCCAAGCAGGAGAATTGGCTTTACGCCGCAGTTCTCGCCAGTAACCTAAGCGAACTGGGCATGATTTTGGGCGAGATGGACGGAGCGGTGGAAGACGCCGAGCACTCCGTGATTTACGCCGACCGCAGCGGCGATGCGTTTCATCAGATGGCGATGCGCACGACGTACGCCGATGTTCTGCATCAGGCGGGCCACCGGGTTGAGGCGGAAGTATGCTTCCGCGAGGCAGAACGGATACAAGCCAAACGCCAGCCTGATTACCGGTTGCTTTACGGGCTTGCGGGCATCTGGTATTGCGACCTGCTCCTAGTGGAAGCGGAGCGTGCCGCTTGGCAGATGAGAAATGCGGAGCACAGAATGCGAAACGCAGGATTGATTGAAACGTGCCGCAGCATATCCCGGCGTACGACACAAACGCTCAAGTGGGCGCAGCAAACTCGCGGGGCCTCGCTCCTCGACATTGCCCTCAACCACCTCACCCTGAGCCGCGCCGCGCTTTACGTGTCAATCCTTGAACCATCCGAAATCCAAAATTCGCAATCCGAAATTGACGCCGCTGTGTCCGGCCTCTATCGCTATGGTGACGCGACGCATATTCCTTATGGCCTCCTCACCCGCGCCTGGCTGCGCAGCCTGACCGGCGCGGGCACCGGCACCGAGAGCGCGCAGAGCGATCTAGACGAAGCCTGGGAAATCGCCGAGCGCGGCCCGATGAAACTCTTTCTGGCAGACATTCATCTTTACCGCGCCCGCCTCTTCTTCCGCGAGCCATCGTACCCGTGGAAATCGCCACAGGACGACCTGGCCGCCGCCGAGAAGCTGATCAACGAATGCGGCTACCACCGCCGCGACGAAGAACTCGCCGACGCCAAACGGGCGATTCTCGGACAAGCGTTGCGGTGAGCGCATTTGCCCATTGAGAGCGGCAAGGCGCAGGCAATTCTCAATTTGAAAGAAAGATGGCAGGAAAGGTAGCGCAACCAGCCATGGTTGCGCTGCTTCCGGCAAAGTCGAGTGGGGAAGCAGCGCAACCATGGCTGGTTGCGCTACCCGTCCTGCAAGGCGCGCAACTAGCCATGGTTGCGCTGTTTCCGGCAGAGTCGAGCTGGGAAGCAGCGCAACCATGGCTGGTTGCGCTACCCGTCCTGCAAGGCGCGCAAGCAGCAGTGATTTACTTGACGCTCACGCTGACTCTGTTTGCAGCCTTGCCGCCAACAGTCACCACCACATCAACCTCGCCACGACCAGCCAGGCTGCGCGGGATGCGGATGTTGCCCTGATCCAATCCGACAAACCCGCCCTGCGGCCCGAGGAAGAGCGTTTCAGCGTCAACTCCGCCTATCTTCACGTTCACGGTCGGCAATCCGGCGTGACCGCGCAACCCCGTGCCGAACAAAAGCAGGAAGACCTGCTCGCCTTCAGGCCCCGGATCAATCGGCGCGGCGACGAATTTGTTTTGCGCCGCGTCGAACCGCGAGACCGGCTCGAAACTCTGCGCGCCATCAGCCTTCACCCGCAAGGCGACGGCGGCGGCCACGCCCTGCCCATCGGCGTTGGCTGAGAACAGACCCGGAGCGAGAACGGAGATCAAGGTCGTTCCCGACGAGACCTTCCCGTCGCCGCTCGTGATCGTCACCAATGCTGGCCCGGACGCTGTGCCTGGCGGAACCTGATAGTTGACCTGAGCCGGAGCGACGAAGAAGAGCGGAGCGGGACGTTCAACGCCGGCGCTGTCTTTGACTTTGACCGACGTGCCCGCCAGCGAGGTCGGGAGCGGAAGGCTGTCGGCGACTTGCACGCCGGTCGCCAAACCATCGCCGAATGCGGCGACGATTGATTCCGCCGCCAACTCGACTCCGAGGAAGCTGGCGGCTGAAACGCTGGCCGCTGCCGCCGTGTTCCCTCCGCCTGCGCTGATTTTGAGGATGAAAGCGTCAATGCCGCCGCTCGCCGCCGGCTGCACGGGATTGGCCACGGGAAAATTGAGCGACCCGGTCTGGCCTGTTACATAAATGTTACTCGCGCCGTCCACAGCGATGGCGTCGCCTTCATCCGGGCCGGTTCCGCCCAGGTAGGTAGAGAAAACCAGATCGGAACCTGCCGCGTTGAACTTCGCGACAAACACATCGCCGCCGCCACGGTTTGTAGCTTGAATCGCGTCTTTGACCGGGAAGTTCGTGGAAGCCGTGTTACCAGTCAGGTACGCATTGCCGGATGCATCTACCGCAATGCCGTAACTCGTATCGCTGTTATTGCCGCCGAAGTAGGTCGAATAAACAAGCGCCGAACCCGCCGGGTTTATCTTCGTGACGAAAGCGTCGAAGCTGCCTTTGTTTGTACTTTGGTAAGGATTTCTGGTGTTGAAATCGGTCGAGGAAGTCGCGCCGGTAACATAAGCGTTACCCGATGCGTCAACTGCGATCCCATAACCGAAGTCCGGGCCGCCGCCGCCGAGGTAGGTCGAATAACTCAACGCCGAGCCGTCCGGATTGATTTTAGCCACGAACGCATCCAGCTCGCCTCGATTTGTGTTTTGCAGCGCGTCTTTAGTGTTGAAATCGCTCGAATCTGTCACGCCGGTCAAGTAAGCGGCGCCACTTCCATCCACCGCGATGCTATAACAAGCTTCGGATTTGCTGCCGCCGAGGTAGGTCGAATAGACCAACGCCGTACCTGCCGCATTGATCTTGGCGACGAACACGTCATCGGCTCCGCGATTGCCGGATTGCAACGGAGTTTGAGTCGTCAAATTGGTCGAGCCGGTCGAGCCAGCCAGATAAACATTTCCGCCGCCGTCAACAGCGACGCTATAACCCGTGTCATCGCCGCTGCCGCCAAAACACGTCGAGTAGACAAGCTCGGCGCCGGTCGCGCTGAATTTTGCGATGAACGCGTCGCCGCCGCCGCGATGGGCTGGTTGCAGCGGATTGCGCGCGCTGAAATCAGTTGATGCGGTGACGCCGGTGACGTATGCGGCGCCAGCTCGATCAACCGCAATGTCCAATCCCTGATCAAGCCCGCTGCCGCCAAAGTAGCTGGCGTAAAGGAGCGCCGAGCCATTGGCGCTGAGCTTCGCCACGAAAGCGTCAGCGCCGCCACGGTTCGTCCGCTGCATTGGGTCCTTTGCCGGGAAATCAGCCGCCGCCGTCAAACCGGTCATATAGGCATTGCCGACGGTGTCAACGGCAATGCTCAAACCCAGATCGGCGCCGCTGCCGCCCAGGTAGGTGGAATAACCAAGCTGCGCGCCATCGGCGGTGATTTTGGCTACAAATGCGTCTACACCGCCGAGGTTGTCGCTTTGAAGCGGGTTGTTGATATTGAAATCCGGCGAAGCTGTCGCGCCAGCAACGTAAATGTTACCCGTGCTATCAACTGCGATGCCATAAGCGGCGTCCTGACGGCTGCCGCCGAGGTACGTGGCAAAAACAAGCTCCGAGCCAGCCGCATTCAATTTAACGATGAAGGCATCGGAGAGCCCACGATTGGTAGATTGAAGCGGGACTTTGGTGGAGAAGTTGGTCGAAGCGGTATCACCCGCGAGGTAGACATTGCCTGCGGCATCTACCGCAATCCCCCGCCCGGCATCCGAACTGCCACCGCCGAGGTAAGTGGAATAGAGTAACTCGTTCCCTGCTGCGTTGATCTTGGTCACGAAGATGTCGGAAGCGCCTCTGCGCATTGGCTGAAGCGGATTTCTGGTTGGAAAGTCAGCAGACGCCGTCGCGCCGGTAACATAAACGTTACCAACTCCATCAACCGCAATCCCATAGCATTGATCGTCACTGCCGCCGCCAAGATAGGTCGAATAGGTAAGAGAGGAGCCGGTCGCATTGATCTTGGCGATGAAGCCATCAAAGCCGCCACGATACGCGGCCTGGATCGGGTTCTGGGTGTTGAAATCGGATGACGTGGTGTATCCGGCGACGTAAGCGTTCCCTGCTCCATCTACGGCAATCCCCGCTCCCAAATCGCCGTCGGCGCCTCCGAGATACGTCGAGTAACTTAAAGCTGATCCAGCCGGATTGATTTTAGCGACGAAGGCGTCGAAGTCGCCGCGATAGGATTGAAGCGGCGCTTGGGTGTTGAAATCATTCGCCGCCGTATAACCAGTCACGTAAGCGGCGCCTGCCGCATCCACCGCAATCGCGTAACCTACATCTTCCTGGCTGCCGCCTAGATAAGTAGCATAGAGTAACTGAGAGCCGGCTGGGTTGATCTTGGCCACAAAAGCATCGGATTTCCCACGGTTTGTGGATTGCAGCGGATTACGTGTATTGAAATCGGTCGAGGTTGTGTAGCCTGTAACATAGACGTTACCCGCCGCATCAACTGCAATGCCGTTGCCTGCGTCAGCGCCGCTGCCTCCGAGGTAGGTCGAGTAACTCAGCGCCGAGCCAGCCGGATTGATCTTGGCGACGAAAACATCCAGCCCTCCCCGATTTGCGCTTTGCAATGCGTCTTTTGTAACAAAGTCGGCGGCCGCCGTGACTCCGGTAACATAAGCGTTACCTGCGGCGTCTACCTTGATGCTTTGCGCCGTATCATCGCCTCCGGCGCCCAGATAGCTTGAATAATCCAGCACCGGATCAATCACCAGTGACTTGCCTGCGTCATAGTTTCCAATCTCGAATCCGATCTGTTTCTCTCCCTTGATCACGTAACGGCTCGTTACGGCTCGCCGCCGGCCATTGCCCTGCTGATAAACCGTCGGGCTGCGGTGGTAGATTACTTCCCCGTTCAAATGCAGTTCCAGATCGCCCTCGGCGTTCAGCTCCATCCGATCCGCGCCTTCAAAACTGATCGTAATCGCTCGCGGATCAGCGCCTGGCGCGACGATCAGGTCGTATTCCAGCGATTGCTGCGCGCCGTAGTATGCGACGCTGACGCCCGGATAAACTTCGCTGCATTCGACTCGCGCATAGTTGGGAATGTCCGTATGCCAAGCTGTCGGATCATTGCCGATGAAGTAGTTGCTTTTGCCGGGTAGCGGGTTGACTCCGGTTACCTGTCTGGCAGGTTCGGCTCCGGCCAATTTAAGACGCAATGCGTTCGATTGTGGATTGGACAAAGCGGTCTCAACATTTTCGCGTTTCACTCTCTGCGAGCGGCTCAAACTTAAAACCACTTCGGTATCGGTGAGGAACACCTGGTAGCCGCGCCCGCGCGCGAGGTATCTGACTCGTGGATCAACCTGTCCCTGATTAAGCTCGAAGCTCATCGGCAAGCGGCCGTATGACTCATTGACCTGCTCATGATTTGGTTGGTTTGAGACAGGGCGAGTGGTAACCGAGGACGATTGACGAGCTAACGCAGAGTAACTCAGCAACTTCACTAATCCTGACAACAGGAATAACAGGATAGCTGAATGGACAACCAGATACTTCAAATTCTTCATTTTTACTTCTCGAGTTTTCGCCTGCCAGAGGCTGGGGCAGGCCAGGCGGGGTTAGGGGCAAGCAGTGTGGTGGTGGCGAGTTGAAGTTTAGACTCCGGCAGGCCAGACAGCCTGCCGGACAGCCAATTGCAAATCCTTTAACGAGATCGTGATCAACGGACGCCGATCGTCACTTTGTTGGTGTTCTTTGAGTTGAACGTCATCTCCACGTCAACCTCGCCGCGCCCGGCCAGACTGCGCGAGATGCGCACGTTCGATTGATCCAGCCCGACGAAACCTCCCTGTGCGCCAGCGAACAAGACCTCCGCGTCGGCTCCTCCGATCTTCGCGCTCACCGCCGACGGAGCGATCGCCGCCCGGAAGCCCGTCCCGAACAGAATCAGAAAGACCTGTTCGCCTTCGGGACCTAAATCAATCGGGATCGATACGAAGCGGTTGAGCGTGGTGTCGAACCTGGCGACCGGCTCGAAAATTTGCGCGCCGTCCGCCTTCACCCGCAGCGCCGTCGCCGCAGCCACACCCTGCCCGTTTGCGTTCGCCGAGAAGAGTCCGGGCGCGACGGCGGCGATTGTGACATTCCCGATGGACACCGCTCCATCGCCGCTGGTGATGGTGACGGTCGCGGCTCCGGCGGCTGTGCCAGGCGGGATTTGATAATTGACCTGCGTGGGCGCGACGAAGAAGAGTGGAGAGAGCCGGCTCTCGCCCTGGCTGTCGCGCACCCTGACCGTTGTGCCCGCAATCTCCGTCGGCAGCGGCAGGCTCGCCGCCACCTGCGTTGTCGTCGCCAAGCCGGCGCCAAACGCCGCGACGATCTGCTCGCTGGCCAGTTCATTGCCGAGGAAGCTGGCGGCGGAAACGCTCGCCACCGCGCGCGTAGCGGTCACGGCGCCCGGAGTCCAGGCCGCCGGCAAAACATCCGCGTTCGCGGCGACCACTTCGCTCACGACGGGTTGATTGCCGAAGGTGATCGGAATCACGCCAGCCACGCCGCCGGACGGCAGATTGAAAGTCAACACGAGAATCCGCTTCGTTCCCGCGCTGAAGGTCTGGTTCGTCTGCATCGCCAGCGCAAAGCCCAGTCGCCCGTTGGCCGCCTGCATTGTGTTTGAGTTGAGCATCGCCGCGCTCGCGTCCGCGCCTAGCGCCACGTTGACGAAACTCAATTCGTTCGGGTTGAAATTCAAACTGAATCCGAGCGCGTTTTCATTGCCTTGCGCGTCAAGCTCGACGTTCACCGTCACAGTCTGTCCGCGCTGCCCGCTGACGCTGCTCACGCGAATGACCCGGTTTTGTTGTGTCTCGCTGGCGCGCGCCGCCGCTGCGGAACGACTAAGCCACAACCAGGCAAAAACGCCTCCGGTCAAAACCACGGCGATCAAACCGGCGTTGACCAAACCGGTGAATCTTTTTTGCGCAAACATCTGTTTAGTTCCTCGGGAAATAGCCACGTAGTAACGAATTCATTCGTTACGTCACGTAACGAATGAATTCGTTACTACGTGGCGGAAAACTATCGGTAAAAAGAGCGTGGATTAGGATGGCCGGTTGTCCAGTTCGACCCCGGATGGCGTAATCCCTTGGGTGGGTTGTCACTGAATTTTCGGAAGCAAGTGAGGCATTACCGAAAGGGGGAAGAGCATTCAGGTGATCGGTGATAAATACCGGACAAAGCCTGGATGACAGTTCGGCGGGGCTTCTATCTATTTTCTGCCATTGTCCATTTATCTAGAGTGGGGGCCGGATGAACGATAATCATCCGCTCTCCGTTTCCTTTGACACCAAAGGCAAACGGAGAGCGCATTTTATGAATGGCTATGGCCAAAGACAAGGGCAATTCGCGCTCTAATCTTCTAATCCGTCTCAAGCCCGCGGCGATCTTGGGCTGACACGCAGGTCAGCCCCTCCGCTGATTTGCAAACCGATCTATTTCTTCTGATGGCGATCGATATAGTCACGCGCGAAATCCACCAGATGTGGGCGGTTGCGCAGCCCGATCCGGTTGGCTTCTTCCAGGGCTTTCTCGTAAGTCCACCCGTCGCGCAGCACGCGGCGAATCATCCAAAACGCTCCGACGCGAATCGCCGCCGCGCAGTGAATGAACACCAACTCGCCTTTCAACTGCTCATCGGTGACTTTCAGGAAATCATCGGCGTCTTCATCCTCCGGCTGGTTGTAGACGACTGGAATATTGAAGTAGCGCAAGCCTAAATCCTTCGCTTTGGCGGCCTCACGCTCGCCGCCGTGCTCGCTGTGAGGACGTATGTTGATGATCACCTTGACGCCCTCTTCTTTCAATTTCGCCAGATGATCCAGCGTTGGTTGACCGCCAGTCCACACTTTGTCGTTGAGACGCAGGAAGCTGGGGATGGATTTCAGCTCACGCAATTCGGCGGTTTTCTCAATCATCGCCATGTTGCAGGTGGGGCAATTGCCCGGCTGATCGTGAGCTTCATCGTCGCCCTTGCATCCGCACGGCGGACAAACGTATTGCTTCTTCGCCGCGTCCTGGCCGTCGAACGGGGCTAATGATATTGATTCGGAGCTGACGCTGGCCAGGCAAACGAACAGGACAAAAATAGCCAACGGTACGAGCTTGAATTTTCCGCGCATGGTTTTCTCCTCTGCAAACGTGGGACAAGATGGCATCTTGTCCCACGACTTTTCATTATTTCAGGGCGTCAGCGCCGCTAAAATGAATGACTCCTTTGGGGTTCATTCGCTGCGTAAAGCCGTCAATGGATCAATCGTCGTCACGCGGCGAGCGGGGACAAAGCAGGCGATCGCGGCGACAGCGGCCAGCGCCAGCGAGACAGCCAGGAAGGTGAGCGGATCGGTCGGCTCCACCGCAAACAGCAAAGTAGACATCAGGCGAGTCAGCGCCAATGCGCCTATTACGCCGATCGCCAGCCCCACCAGAACCAAAGCCATTCCCTGCCGCAGCGCCATCCACAGCAGGTTCCCTCGGGTCGCGCCGAGAGCCATTCTGATGCCCATTTCGTGCGTGCGCTGGCTGACGGACAAGGCCATCACTCCGGCGATCCCCGCCGCCGTGATGACCAACGCCAGCGCCGCAAACAATCCGAGCAGAATCGCGGTCAGGCGCGGCGAGGCCATCGCTTCGCTGCGCGCGGCTTCCAGCGTTTGGACGTGATCAATCGCCGTTTCCGAATCAAGCTCGTAAACGGCGCTGCGCAACTGCCGGATGACGCTCGACGGATTGGCCGCCGTGCGCGCGAGCAGGAATTGCGCGCCCTGCCATTGCTCGACCGAGCGATAGATTTCATCCGCCGCTTCACGGTTCAATCCGTAATGCCGCGTGTCGCCGACCACGCCGACAATGGTCACCCAGTTTCGGCCTTGATCGAAGCTGACCCGCTTGCCAATCGGGTCTTCATCGCCCCAGCGATGGCGCGCCAATGATTGGTTGATGACCGCGACCTGAAGCGAATCGCGGCGATCCGTCTCGTTGAAGAACCGGCCTTTGATCAACGGCAGCCGGATGGTTTGAAAGTAGTCTTTGCTGACCAGGCGATAATCGGCTCGCGGCGCCAGTTCGCTTTCATTCACGGGCCGGCCTTCGATCAGGAAGTTGCGGTTGAATGGGCCGTTGGCGATCCCCAGCGGATTGAGCGGGTAATTCGTCGCCATCGCTGCCGATAACACGCCCGGCTGCGACTTCATCTTCTCCAACACTCGGAGCGCGAAGTCGTGGTACTGCTCCCCCGTTGTGTACTTCGACCAGTTGGGGCTGAGCCGCATCACGAGCGTCCGTTCGGGGTCGAAACCAGGATTGACTTGTTGCAACTTGATCAGGCTCCTGACCATCAGCCCAGCGCCGATCAGCAGCATGAACGAGACGGCCACTTGCGCCACCGCCAGCAGGCTGCGCGCACGCCTCCCTCCAGCGCCGACTCCGCTCTGAGCGCCGCCATCCTTGAGCGAGGTGACGAGGTCACGCCCGGTCGAGAGCGCAGGCGTCAAGCCAAAAGCCAGACCGGTGATCACTGAAATCCCCAGCGTGAAGAGCAACGCCCATCCGTCGAGGCTGATTTCAGCGGCGCGCGGCGTGAATTTGGCGGCGAAGGCCACCAGCAAATCGAGCGTGAAAGCGGCCAGCAAGATACCCAGGACGCCGCCAATCAAAGCCAGCAGCGTGCTCTCAGTCAGCAACTGCCGGATCAAACGTCCTCGGTTCGCGCCCAGCGCCGCGCGCAATGCCATCTCGCGTTCGCGGCGCATCAACCGGGCGAGCGTCAGGTTGGCGACGTTGGCGCAGGCGATCAACAACACCAGACCGGCGGCGCCCAACAGGACCAGGAAAGTTGGCTGCGCCCTGCGCGTCAGCTCTTCGCGCAACGAGGTGGTCTGCGCCTGGAAGCCGCGATTCGCCGGGTAGGAATCCGGGTAAGCCTGCCGCATCCGGCTGGCGATCGCCGCCGCGTCGGCCTGCGCCTGCTCGACCGGAACGCCCGGTTTGAGCCGCCCGAAGACGCTCATCATTCGCGCGTTGCGGTTCGCCTGGAATTGCTCGGAGGCGCGAGTCGGGCAGGCCGAAGTCGGCATATAAACGTCGTTCTCGTTGGGAAACTGCGGGATGCGCGGCAGCACGCCGACAACGGTGTGTGGCCGATTGTTCATCGCGAAGGTTTTGCCGACGATGCCTGGATCGCCTTTGTGACTGCGATGCCAGTATTCGTAACTGAGGATCAGAACCGCTTCGGCGCCGTGCCCTTCGTCGCTCGGCAAAAATGCTCGCCCCAACAGCGGCTTGACGCCCAGCAGATCGAAGAAGTTCGCCGACACCACGCCGGTCTGAATCCGCTCCGGCTCCGCTCCGCCGAGCAGCGTGAACGACATCGAATGATGCTCGACCACGCCTTCGAGCGTCCGGTTCTGCTCGCGGTAATCGGCGATCTCTTTCACCGAAAAACCCAGGCTGTCAACGCCGGCCAACGGCGCTTGCTGCCGCAGCAGGACCAGCCGGTCGCCGTCCTGATACGGCAAAGGCCGCAACAGCACGCCGTAAATCACACTGAAGATCGCGGTGTTGGCTCCGATGCCGAGCGCCAGCGTGACCACCGCCACCAGGGTAAATCCGGGATTTCTTCTCAACATCCGCGCGCCGTAGCGCAGGTCTTGCCACAGCGTCTCGATCCATCTGGCGCGCTGCTCATCGCGGCATTCCTCTTTGACTTGCTCCACGCCGCCGAAGCTGCGCAGCGCCGTCAGCCGAGCCTCTTCGGGCTTCATTCCACGGCGAAGGTTTTTCTCCGTCTCCATCTCCAGATGAAAGCGCATCTCATCGGCCATCTCGCGCTCCAGCTTGTTCCGTTTGAACAGCGCGCGCGCGCGGCGAAACAGTTTGTTTAACATTGTGTCAGCCTCCGGCTAGGTGGTCTGTAGAATCTGATTGACAGCCGCCGAGAGCCGCGCCCAATTTTCGGTCTCCTCGGCCAATTGTTTGCGCCCGGCGCGCGTCAGACTGTAATACTTGGCCTGGCGGTTGTTTTCCGAGCTTCCCCATTCGGACGCGATCCAGCCCTGCTCTTCGAGCCGATAAAGCGCGGGGTAGAGCGATCCCTGGTTGACGTTGAGCACGCCAGCGGAGATTTGCTGAATGCGCTGCGAAATGCCCCAGCCGTGCATAGGTTCCAACGCCAGAGTTTTCAGAATCAGCATATCGAGCGTGCCCTGCAATAAATCGGATTTCGGTTTGGACATGTGAGCCTCCTAGACAATCTACAGGTGGGAGGCTACGGCGCTCACTTGTAGATTGTCAAGAGGAGCGGCGCAAAAGGGAAAAAGCGGCGCGATTTGTCTGGTCACGCGAGCCGCGGTCACAATTTGTGATTAGGCGAAGAGATTCGATTAAACAAATCACGACTCGTTTCCGTATGGGGTACAGAACGATTGAAACCTTTTCAAATCATTGATCACAAACTGGTCGGGCATCTGTCTCGGATTTCGCTGGCTATGGCTATGAAAAAGTGTTTTCCGCCGTTGTTTTTCCTCGTGCTGTGCGCGTCTTCCGCGCTGGCGCAAATATCATCGTCAAGCGCGACTGCGCCGGAAGCGGCGAAGTCCTCCGCCGGCAAGCGGGAGATTGTACTGCCGGCTGAAAAGACGCAGCCCGTCCGCATCGCGCGCTTCACCGAAGCCCCGACGATTGATGGCCGCCTGGACGAGGCGGTCTGGCGGCAAGCAGCCGTCCTCAAAGATTTCTATCAAATCCAGCCGGGCGACAACCTGGCGCCTTCCAAACCAGCCGAAGTCCTGCTCGGTTACGACGCGAAGTTTCTCTACATCGCTTTCCGCGCGCCCGACGAGCCGGGCAAAGTGCGCGCGACCGTGGCCAAACGCGACCAAATCTGGGACGACGATAACGTTGGCATCTTTCTGGACACGTTCAATGACCGGCGGCGCGCCTACGCGCTCTTCTTCAATCCGCTCGGCGTGCAGGCCGACGGCATTTTCGCGGAGGGTGGCGGCGAGGATTACAGCATTGACATCGTGATGGAATCGAAAGGCGTCGTGACCGAAAACGGCTACACCGTCGAGATTGCCATCCCATTCAAATCGCTGCGCTATGAAGCGGGCAAGGGCAAGCTGTGGAGCGCGCATTTCTTTCGCCGGATCAAACGCTTCAACAACGAGCTGGATTCGTGGATGCCGGTCTCGCGCGATAAATCCGGTTTTCTCAATCAAACCGGACAACTGACCGGACTGGAAGACATCTCCACCGAGCGCACGCTGGAATTGATTCCGAGTCTGACGTTGTCGGAAACCGGCAAGCGCGTTCCGGCCTTGCCTGCCGGCGCGCGCGCCGCAAATCCATTCCTCGACGATCCGGGCCGTATCGTCAATCAACCGGTGCAGTTCGATCCCGGCTTAACGCTCAAATATCTGCTGACGCCGGCCGTCACGCTCGATCTGGCCGTCAATCCGGACTTCGCGCAGGTCGAGGCTGACCAGACCGTCGTCACCGTCAACCAACGCTTCCCGATCTTCTTTGAAGAGAAACGTCCGTTCTTTTTTGAAGGCAGCGATCTGTTCCAAACGCCGATCCGCGCCGTGCACACGCGCGCCATCGTTGATCCCGATTACGCGGCCAAATTGACTGGCAGGCGCGGGCGCAACACGTTCGGACTGCTACTGGCTTCGGACAACGCGCCGGGCAGTTACAGCGAAGACGAACGCAACGATCCCAACGCGTCGTCGCGCATCGGAAAGTTCCTGGACAAGAACGCTTACATCGGCGTGCTGCGCGTCAAGCGCGACATCGGCAAAGAATCGAACCTCGGCCTGCTGGCGACCAGCTACAATTTCATCGAACGGCACAACCAGTTGGGCGGCGTGGATGGGCGGTTCCGCCTCGACCAGAAAACGGTCTTCACGTTTCAGGTCCTCGGCTCGACCTCGCGCCGCTTTTTCAATGATCCGGATCTGGGGCAGGAAGTCTTCCGCACCGGCAATGGCGTGAGTTATAACTGGAACCTGGATATGGCGGGCAGACATTTCGGCTATTTCGTCGGCGGCGAGGGCAACAGCCGCTACTACCGCTCCGACGTAGGATTCACCCAGCGCACCAACACCAATTCGAACAATCTCTTCTATCGCTACGCTTCCGAACCAAAACCGAAAGCGAAACTGATCTCGTGGCGATTTATGCATTTCAGCCGCATTGACTACGATTGGCAGGGGCGTTCGCAAAACTGGACGACCGGCCTGCGCTTCTTCATGCAGTTGCGGCGGCAGACCTTCGTCGGCTTCGGCGGCAACTTCGGCTACGAGCGAATCCTGGAAGAAGAGTTCGGCGCAAAACGCACGGCGATTCGTCCGGGAGCTTTTTATGGCAATGACCCGGAGCGTTCGGCCAACAGCAAAGGTTTTTTCAGTTTCATCGAGACTGAACCGAGCAAGAAGTATTCGGCGTTTGGGGTTGCCGGTTTGACCTGGGGCGAGTTCGATTACGATTTCGGCGGGGGACGGCGCTTCCCGCGTGTCAGCCCGGCGGCGCTCGCCGATCCAAACGCGCCGCTCGATCCGGGTCCGGGAAAATCGTTTTTTATGAATGCGAACTTCACTTACAAACCGGTGGCCGCGATGCGGCTTTCGCTCAACTACAACAAAAGCCGGTTGACGCGCAACGACACCGGCCGCACGGCATTTGACGAAAACATCTTTTCGTGGCGCGCGACCTATCAATTCACGCGCTTCGTCTTCATCCGGGCGCGAGCCGATTACGCGACGCTCTCTTCGCAACTGCGCGGGCAGTTCCTGTTCGGTTGGACGCCAAGCCCCGGCACGGCGTTTTACGCCGGCTACAACGACGACTTGACGCGCAATGGCCACAGCCCGTTCACGGGCCAACTGGAGCCGGGCTTCCGCCGCAACGGGCGCACTTTCTTCATCAAGATGTCCTACCTGATCCGCCGCAGCCATTGAAGCCAATCTCTTGACTTCGTGATCACGGGAATAGTAAACAATCATCATCAATGCTTATTTGCGCGGGAAATAACAAGGCGTCTAACTGAGGTACGTCTGAGGGGCTTTGCTGCGGAAATTCAATGAAGGAGAAAAGCTCAACGAACAACCGGGTCTGGGAAGAACGATGGCATCCGCTGCGCGAGGAATGGGTGATCATCGCGGCGCACCGCCAGAACCGCCCGTGGAGCGGCGAAACCATCAGCCACGACGAAGCCGGTCAAAAAGAATACGTCGAAGACTGCTACCTCTGCCCCGGCAATTCGCGTGTCAGTGGCAAAGCCAATCCGAACTACGATGGCGTCTACGTCTTCGATAACGATCATCCTTGCGTCGGTTGGGATGCTCCGGTCGAACTCAGCGCGCCTCCGGGCATCTATCGCAATCGCCCGGCGGCGGGCATTGCGCGTGTTGTCTGCTACAGCCCGAAGCACAACCTGACGCTGGCCGAGCTTGAACCGCGCGAAATTGAAAACCTGCTTGGCGTCTGGCAGCGGCAATACACAGAACTGGGCGCTCATCCCAACATCGATCACGTTCTGTTTTTCGAGAATAAGGGCGAAGCTGTCGGCGTCTCGAACCCGCACCCGCATTGCCAGATTTACGCGACCAATTTCGTCTTCAAAACCATCGAGACCGAAGCCCGCGCCAGCCAGCGATACTTCAACGAGACGGGTCGCGCGCTTTTTCAGGAGATCATCGCGGCGGAACAGCAAGACGGAAGGCGCATCTTATGTGAAAACGAAACGGCGATTGCTTTCCTGCCGTACTTCGCGCGTTACGCCTACGAGGTTTTTGTCGCGCCGAAACGCGCGCATCCGCACCTGGCCGCGCTGTCAGACGCCGAAGTCATTGATTTGGGGGAGGCGCTGCGCGAGACGCTGATCCGCTTCGACAACCTGTGGCAGATGCCGTTTCCTTACGTGATGCCGCTGCATCAGGCGCCGACTGACGGCGGCGACTACCGCAGGTTCCATTTCCACATCGAGTTTCATCCGCCGCTGCGCAAGCCGAATCTGTTGAAGTATCTGGCCGGCCCGGAAATCGGCGGCGGCAATTTCCTGAGCGACACCGCGCCCGAAGAGAAAGCCGCTGAACTGCGCGCGGTTTCCAGCACGCATTACAAACTGAAATGAGGTCAAGTTCATGGCTATTCTCGTGACCGGAGGCGCGGGCTACATCGGCAGCGTCAATGTCGAGTTGCTGCGCGCGCGCGGCAAATCCGTCGTCGTGCTCGACAACCTCGCGCGCGGCCATCGCGCGGCGGTCGCTCCCGAAGTCCCGTTTTACGAAGGCAATGTTGGCGACCGCCAACTCGTCGGACAAATCGTCCGCGAGCGCAAGATCGAAGCCTGCGTCCACTTCGCCGCCTTCGCCTACGTCGGCGAATCGGTCGTCAAGCCGAAGCTTTATTTCGAGAACAACGTCGAACAAGGCGTCGCGCTGCTCGACGCGCTGCTCGGCGCCGGAGTGAAACAGTTTGTTTTTTCATCGAGCTGCGCGACTTATGGTGAACCACAGCGCGTCCCAATTGACGAGACACATCCGCAACAACCGACCAATCCCTATGGCTGGTCGAAGTTTTTTATGGAGCGCATCCTGGAATCCTATGATCGGGCATACGGGCTGCGCTTCGTGTCATTGCGTTACTTCAACGCGGCGGGCGCGATTCCCGAACGCGGCGAAAAACACGAGCCGGAAACTCATCTGATTCCCAACGTCCTGGCGGCGGCTGAAGGCAAACTGCCTTACGTTTCGGTCTTCGGCGACGATTACCCGACGCCGGATGGCACAGCGATCAGGGATTACATCCACGTCGCCGACCTCGCTGAAGCCCACATTCTGTCGCTCGATCACCTGCAATCGGGCGGACCATCAGAGTTCATCAACCTGGGCAATGGCCATGGCTATTCGGTGCTGGAAGTGATCGAGACCGCACGCCAGGTCACCGGGAGAAAGATTGAGGTAAAGATCGAACCGGCGCGCCCGGGCGATCCGTCGCGGCTGATCGCAAACGCCGAGAAAGCGCGCGCCACGCTTGGATGGAAGCCGGCGCAACCGGAATTGTCAGAGATCATCAGCACGGCGTGGGATTGGAGTCAAAAGAAGCTTTACTGAAAGGTCCGTACCGCCGAAGATTGGCAGACTCGATGTGTAAGCATTCTCAATTCTCAATTTTCAATTCTCAATTTTTTGCAGTGGGACATGGTTTGTAATGAAGCGGCCTCCTGCAAAAAATTGAGAATTGAAAATTGAGAATTGAAAATGCTTCTCGCCAAGCTGTTGAACAAATAACAACCAGGAGAAAACGAACATGACCGCTCTCGATTGGCTGTTTATCGCCGCCTATTTCGCCCTGCTGCTGGGGATCGCGTGGTGGGTGATTTTGAAAGGCAAAGACACGGCGGACGATTATTTTCTGGCCGGGCGCAACCTCGGCTGGTTTGTGGTGGGCGCTTCGATCTTTGCCTCGAACATCGGTTCGGAGCATCTGGTCGGCCTGGCGGGGTCGGGCGCGACCAGCGGCGTGGCGCTGGCGCATTACGAATTGCACGCGTGGTGTCTGCTGGTGCTGGGCTGGGTGCTGATTCCGTTTTACATGCGCTCGCGGGTTTACACGATGCCGGAGTTTTTGGAGAAGCGGTTCTCGCCGACCGCGCGCTGGGTGCTCTCGATTATCTCGCTGGTGGCGTATGTCGTGACGAAGATGGCGGTCGGCATCTTCGCCGGAGGCATTGTGTTCGGCACGTTGCTGCCTGAAATGCGACTGCAACTCGGCGGCCTGACGCTCGACAGCTTCTGGATCGGCTCTGTGCTGGTCGTCGCGCTGACAGGTTTGTACACCGTCCTCGGCGGGATGCGCGCGGTGGCTTACACCGAAGCGGCGCAAACCATCGTACTGATTTTCGGCTCGGCGCTGATCACTTTCTTCGGTCTGGCGAAACTGGGCGGATGGGATGAGCTTCGCGCAACGCTCGGCCCCGAAATGTTCAACCTGTGGAAGCCGATCATCCCAGCCGGAATGGAGGGGACGTGGGCGCCGGTGAAGGAAGCCAACCGCATCGCGTGGTATTTCAACGGCAATTATCCCTGGGTGGGAATGCTGTTTTGTGCGCCGATCATCGGGATGTGGTATTGGTGCACCGATCAATACATCGTCCAGCGCGCGCTCGGCGCTCCCAACGAACGCGAGGCGCGGCGCGGGACGATCTTCGCGTCTTTTCTCAAGCTTCTGCCCGTCTTCATTTTCATCATTCCGGGAATGATCTCTCTGGCGCTGGCGAAGAGCGGCAAGGTTCCCGCGCTCGGCATGCTGGTTGACGCCAACGGGCAAGCAATCCCGGAACAGGCGCAGGCGGCGTTCCCGCTGATGGTGCAACACGCGCTGCCGTCGGGCGTGCGCGGCATCGTCGTCGCCGGATTGCTGGCGGCGCTGATGAGTTCACTGGCCGGGGCGTTCAACGCCAGCTCGACGCTCTTCACGATGGATTTGTATCAGAAGTTCAGACCGCGGGCTTCGCAGCATCAACTCGTCTGGATTGGGCGCGTGGCGACGACCGTGATGGTGTTGATCGGCCTGTTGTGGATTCCGGTCATTCGTGGTTCGCGTGGATTGTACGATTACCTGCAAGGCGTGCAGGGTTATCTCGCCCCGCCGATCTTCGTGGTCTTCTTCTTCGGCGTGTTTATGAAGCGGCTCAACGCCAAAGGCTGTCTGGCCGCGCTGATCGTCGGCTTCCTGATGGGCTTGTTCCGCTTGCTGGTGGACACGCCGATCAGTTTGAAGCTGGCGGGTTATGAAAACGGCTACGCGGAAGGCTCGTTCCTGTGGATCGTCAATAACATTTACTTTCAATACTACAGCCTGCTGATCTTTCTGGTCAGCGTGGCCGTGATGATCGGCGTCAGTTACCTGACTGAGAAACCGTCGGAAGAAAAGATCAAAGGCTTGACCTACGGCACAGAGACGGAAGAAGACCGGAAGAAATCGCGCAGCAGTTGGAACCGGGTGGATGTGATCTGTTCCGGCGTCGTGCTGCTGCTGATTCTGCTCGCGTACATTTACTTCAGCGGCTGAAGAGCAATGACGTTGAATTAGCGCATTGAGGAAGCTGCGGGAGAATACGGAACAAACGGAAATAACGGAACAGACGGAAATGATCGAGACGGGAAATTTCAGAATCGTTCGCGGATCAACGCAGCGGTTGAACGACGCGGAGGAGTTCATCGCCCAACTCAGCGATCTTCAGCGGCGATGCGGCGTGGTCTTCGATGCGGCGCGGCCTGTCTACGTGGCGAGAGCGCCAGGTCGGCTCGACCTGATGGGCGGGATCGCGGATTACTCCGGCTCACTGGTGTTGCAGATGCCGATCGCTGAAGCGGCGTTGGCGGCGTTGCAACGCGATCCGGCGCCGGTCATCACCATCGTCAGTCTCGATGAAGAAGGAACAGACGCTCATCGCCACTTCTCGATGCCGCTGGCCGATTTTTACAACGATGGCCAGCCGGTGTCTTATGAAACCGCGCGCGACTATTTTCGCCACGATCCATTGCAACAATGGGCAGCGTATGTCGCTGGCGCGCTTCTGGTGTTGATGCGCGAACGCGAGGCCGGCTTCGACGAAGGCGCGCGCATCCTGATCACTTCGCGCGTGCCCGAAGGCAAAGGTGTCAGCTCGTCAGCCGCGCTGGAAGTGGCTTCAATGCAAGCCATCGCCGCTGCTTTCGACATTGAACTCGCGCCGCGTGAGTTGGCGCTGCTGTGCCAAAAAGTGGAGAACCTGGTGGTCGGCGCGCCGTGCGGAGTGATGGATCAGATGACGGCGGCGTGCGGCGAAGCGGGACGGTTGCTCGAATTGCTCTGCCAGCCAGCGCAACTGCTGGGAACCGCTCCGATCCCCGGTGATCTGGCGGTGTGGGGGATTGATTCCGGCGTGGAGCATTCGGTGTCAGGCGCGGATTATTCATCGGTGCGCGTCGGCGCGTTTATGGGCTACCGGATGATCTGCGAGTTGGCCGGTTTGCGCGCGCGACCGAAAGCTGGATTGGTCGAGGTGGACGACACGCGCTGGCGCGGATACCTGGCGAATCTGACGCCTTCGGAGTTTGAGCAGTTCTTTGCGCATCATCTGCCCGAACGCATCAGCGGCGCAGAGTTCCTGGCGCGCTTTCAAGGCATCACCGATCCGGTCACGAGCGTTGATCCGCAGCGCGAGTACGCGGTCAAAGCGCCAACGGCTCATCCGGTCTACGAACATTTCCGCGTGCGCGCTTTCGCCGAACTGCTGAGTGACGATCCGTCTGAAAGGCAGCGCGAGTTGCTGGGAGAATTGATGTATCAATCCCACGCGAGTTACTCGGCATGCGGCCTCGGATCGGAAGGGACGGATTTGCTGGTCAACCTGACGCGAAAGATCGGTCCGGGCGGCGGATTGTACGGCGCCAAGATCACTGGCGGTGGAAGCGGCGGCACAGTCGCCATTCTCGGTCACGCTGGCGCGGAACAGAGCGTCAAGCAGGTGGTGATGGAATACGAAGAACAAACCGGATACAAACCTCAGGTCTTCCACAATTCTTCGCTGGGCGCGGCGGCGTTCGGTTGGGTGGAGTTGTGGCAGTAGTCCGACCGTGAGGGAGGACGTGGCGGCGTGAGCTAAGTCCTCCCTCACGGTCGGACTACTGCCACGATCCGCATCTTTGCTGGCCTACTTCACTTTCATCACGATGAACGTCAGGTCGTCGTGCTGAGGCGCTCCCGAACACCATTCCTGCACGCGCCGCACGATCTCGTCGCGGATTTCGTTCACTGGCAGCGGCGCGGTGGCTGTGAGCGCCTCCTGGATTCTCGATTCGCCGAACTCTTCGCCCTCAACATCCAGCGCCTCGGGCAAGCCGTCGGTGAAGGCGATCAGCACGTCGCCCGATTGCATCTGGACGACCTCTTGCTCGTAGCTGCAATGCTCGAACATTCCGACGAACATCCCGCCGGAACTCAGGCTGCGGAAATCGTTCGACGGGCTGGCGCGCAGCACGAATGGCGGGTTGTGTCCGGCGTTGACGTAAGCCAGCCGCTGCGTCAACTGATCGAACTGCGCGTAGAAGAACGTCACGTAGTTCGCGCCGCCGGTCGAATTGCACAACAGCCGGTTGAGCGTCGCCACCATGTTCGCCAGCGAGCCGTTCGCGCACGCGTCGCTCGCCGACAGGCTGCGCAGCGTGGCTTGAACCGTGGACATCAGCAGCGCCGCCGCTATCCCCTTGCCCGCCACGTCGGCGATGGCGATGCCGAGTTGCTGGTTGTCGAACTTGATGAAATCGTAGTAATCGCCGCCCACGCCGCGCGCGGGCTGACAGAAGCCGGCGAGTTCGACCGCGACGCCTTCAGGCGGATGCGCGGGCAGCAATCTCCGCTGCACTTCGGCGGCCAGCGCCAGCTCGCGGCGCAATCGCTCTTCGGCGACCATCCGCTCGGTCAACCGCGAGTTTTCGATGACGAAAGCCAACTGCCCAGCGACGGAGATCAACAGCTCTTTGTCGGCGGTCGAAAGCTGGTGGCGCACTCGGCTTTCGCCGAGCGAGAGGACGCCAACCAGTTGATCCTTGATTTTGATATGCAGCAGCAGACGCGTTTTGATTCGTTCGAGCGTCTTGCGTTCGCGCTCACGCGCATCGCGCATCGAAGCCGGAGCGGATTCAAAAGCCCGCCGCCAACTATCGAAATCCTGCGGCCCGATTTCCAGCGGCGTCACCAAACCCTTCAACCGTCGCACGATAAAAGCGTCACGCGGCAAAGCCATTGGCGATTGCGCCTCAGGCTCGGCGCGCTGCTGCGATGAGGAGACGCGGCAGACGTAATCGCCCTTTGCTTCCTCGCGCACGAAGATCGAAACGTCTTCGACCTGAAATGTCTCCTCGATCCGGCTGACGATCAGCCCGAAAAGATCATCAATATCCGTGGCGGCGCGCGCCTCCTGCCCCAGATCGAAGAGAATTCGATGCTCGTCGTAACTCACCGGCGTGAAGTATCGTTCCAGCGGGGGCACGATAAACCGGCGGACGAGATGATGAAACAACGCGAAGAGCGCGAGTGATGCCAGCAACACAACCAGATCGGCGCGTCGTCCCAGGCGGTCAATGAACGCCGCGCGGCTGCCCGTGAAGATGAACAGCAGCGCGAGGCCGAAGATCAGCCATTCGACGGCGAGCGTCACGCCCGCGACAGACAGGCGGCGCTTGAGCCGCAGCAATCGCTGGCGCAGCGGTTTGAAATTGGGACGAGTGATGCGCGGAAAGATTCTCATCGCCGCTCTATTCGTGCCTGAGAGCCACCATCGGGTCTACCTTCGTCGCGCGGCGCGCGGGAATTACGCACGCCGCGAGCGCCACAACGATCAACAGCGCCGCAACGCTGGCGAAGGTTAACGGATCAGTGGCTCCAACGCCAAATAGTAATGTCGTCATCAGGCGGGTCAGCCCGAAAGCGGCGATCAACCCGATGACCATTCCGATGGCGGCCAACGCCACCCCCTGCCCGACCACCAGCTTCAACACGTCGCGGGGTTGCGCGCCCAGAGCCATCCGAATGCCAAGCTCGCGCGTGCTCTGCGTCACCGTGTAACTCATCACGCTGTAGATGCCGATCACCGACAGCAGCAGCGCCAGGCCCGAAAAGACGCCGAGCAGAACCATGTTCAAACGGCGATCCGACACCGACTCGGCGATCACCGTCTCCATCGTCTTAACGTTGAAGACCGGCTGCGCCGGATCAATCGCCTGCGTTTCGCTGCGGATGGCCGCAGCCAGCGCCGTTGGATCGGACGACGCGCGAACGACCAACGCCATCGTGTTCGATATCTGAACCTGCGCGTGCGGCGAGTAATGCTCGACTCTGACCGAATCGGCCAGCCCTGCCTGCTTCACATCACCGACGACTCCGACAATGGTCGTCCAGCCGTTGCCGCCGACGTTGATGCGCTTGCCGATAGGATCTTCGTTGGCAAAGAAACGACGCGCGAAGGTCTGGTTGATGAGCGTCACGCGCTCGGACTGCGCGTTGTCTTGATCGTTGAGAAAACGGCCTGCGACGAGCGGAATGCCCATCGCGCGAAAATAATCGGGAGTCACGGTGCGGTTTTCGACGATCGGCGCCTTGCCGGGCGGAAATGGTGTCCGCCCTTCGATCTGAAAGCCGCTGTTCCATCCCCAATTCTGCATCGGCAACAGATTGATCACGCCAGCGGATTGCACGCCAGGCAAGGTCGAAACCCGCTCCAGAAGCTGTCGGAAGAAAGGCTCCCTGGATTGCGGCGTTTGATATTTCGAGTCGGGCAATGTGATGCTCATCGTCAGCACGCTCTCTGGCCGCAACCCTGCGTCCACCCGCTGCAAATTCAGGAAGCTTTTGATCATCAACCCCGCGCCGATCAGCAACACGAACGCGGCGGCGACCTCGGCCACGACCAGCAGGCTGCGCAACCAATTGCTCTGCCGGCTCTCGCCAGCGCTGCCGCCTTCTTTCAGCGTTGTCTGCACATCCACTTTTGAACTTTGAAGCGCCGGGGCTAGGCCAAAGACAACGCCCGTCAGCAACGACAGCAAAAGCGTGAACGCAATAACGCGCCCGTCCAGCCCAACCTCGCTGGCGCGCGGCAGGATTTGCGTGGCCATCGCCACCAATACGCTCACGCCCCATTTCGCCAGCAGGAGTCCCAGCGCGCCGCCGAGCGACGCCAGCAATAAACTTTCAGTCAGAAACTGCCGCATCAACCGCCAACGTCCCGCTCCGAGCGCGAGTCGAATGCCGATCTCGCGCCGACGGGCCGTGGCGCGCGCCAGCAACAGATTCGCCACGTTTACGCAGGCGATCAACAAAACGAAGCCGACCGCGGCGAGCAGCGTCAGCAAAGCCGGGCGCACGTTGCGCACGGTCACTTCCTGCAACAAGCCGAGCAGAATTCCACGGTTCGTTTGATTGTCCGGGTATTGCTGTTCAATGCGGCGGGCGATGAGGCTCATCTGCTGTTGCGCCTGTTCGAGCGTCACGCCTGGCTTCAACCGCGCGATCACGTTGAGAAAATGGCTCCCGCGATTGGCCAACTGCGCTGGTGTCAGCGTGAGCGGCGTCCACAGGTCCGTCAATCTCGACGGATACCTGAAACCGGGCGGCGCCACGCCCACGACCGTGAAGTTCTCGCCGTTGATCGGGATGCTTTTACCAACGATCTGCGGATCGGCGCCAAAGTTTCGCTGCCACAACTCGTGGCTCAGGATCACGACGCGATGATTGCCCAGTTGATCTTCGCCTGCGCGGAAAGCGCGTCCGAGCAGCGGCGGCACGCCCATCACGTCGAAGAATTCCGGCGTGACCGCGGCGCCGGGAACCCGCTCCGGGCTGTCCTGGTTTTGCAGATTGAAGTTGGGGGTTGAGTAAGCCGCGATCGCGGCCAGCGTGTCGTTTTGCTCGCGCCAATCTTTGAGGTTCGGCGGCGAAACCGTGCCTGTGCCTCCCTGCGGCAACGTCTCCCACATCCTGACCAGTTGCTCCGGTTCTTTGAATCTGAGCGGTCGCAACAACACCGCGTCCACGACGCTGAAGATCGCGCTGTTCGCGCCGATGCCGAGCGCCAGCGTCATCACAGCCACAAAAGTGAAGCCAGGGTGCTTGGCCAGCATCCTGACGCCATAGCGCAAATCCTGCCACAAGGTAGTCATTGATTCGCCTCCTGTTTGACCGATTTGTTCAGGCGGGCGATACGGCCTCCGCCAAAACCGTTAGTGACGCGGCGCGGCGGAAAGTAGCAGGCGCGGAAAGAAAGTTAGCGTCTTGCGGATGTACAGCAGACTGTCCAGTCTGCTGAGGTCTCTCAAGTGGGCCACTGGCGGAGACCTCAGCAGACTGGACAGTCTGCTGTACATTTTTCGGGCTAGAAGTTGAGCTTCAACCCGAACTGCAAAATGCGCGGGTCGAATGTCTGCGTCAAACGTCCGAAGGTCGTGCTGTTGATGTCGTGGCTCTCGGCGCCCACGAAGAACCTGGTGTGGTTGAAGGCGTTGAACGCCTCGGCGCGGAATTCCAGGTTCCACGACTCCCTGATCTTCGTGCGTTTGATCAGGCTCAGATCAATGTTCCAGTAGCCGAGGCCGCTGACCGGCGTCAACTGCAAAGTCCCGTATTCGCCCGCGTTCGGGTTTTGCAATATCTGCGGGTTGGCGCGTCCGTCGGGGCCGATCAAGCTTGGATCAACGAAGAGCGGGCGGCCCGTCGCTGGGTCGTAGCTCAGAACCGTGAGTTTCTGAAGCTCCTCGCGCGAGAGCGAGGTGACCGCGGTGTTTTTGGCCGAGCGTCCCTGGCGGTTGACCGTGCCACGATTGGATTGGAACGTGATCGGGCGGCCAGTGCGCGCCTCGAAGATGCCGTTGATCTGCCAGCCGCCAAACACGCGCGAGGCCAGACCGTTCTGCATCCATGATCCACCGAGGGGCTTGCCGGGACCGAATGGCAGTTCGTAAATCCCGTTTGTCTTGAAGATGTGCGTGATGTCGTTGGCGATCCGCTTCTTCTCCAGAGCCACGCCCTTGTCCAGATCGAGCAACGCTGAGAAGTTGGAGTCGCTGCCATCGAAATCAGTGAACGCCTTGCTCCAGGTGTAATTGGCCTGGACGTAAACGCCGTTCTTCAGGCGGCGGCGGATTTCGGCCTGCAATCCGTTGTAGTTCGAGAACGAGCCGTTGCCGATGTAATCGGCGATGCCCGCTTCGCCATTGGCGCGCAGGAAAAACGCCGGCGCCAAGACTGCGCCGTTCACGCCCGGCGTCAGGTAAATGGTGCGCGAAGCGGTGTAGGTGTTGACCAGTTCACCGACCTGGCCCTGGCGGATCAGGTTGACGATGGTGGCGTTGAGCGCAGTGCCGGTCGCTGCGGCGTAAAAACCGCGACGTCCGACTTGCGGAAAGATCGTCAGGCGTTGGCTGCCGGGCACGGCGGTGTTGAAGTCCGGACTGATGGCGGCGCGCTGGGCGACCGGAATGCCGGCTGCCACCTGCCGCGCGTTCTCGACCTCCGACGCGGTCAGATTGCCCTGAGCGCGTTTGAAGTCGTCGAGGAAGCCGTTGCCGAAGATCACCACCTGGTTGATGTCAATGCCGCGCGTCAGCTTGACGCCCCGGTTGCCGACGTAACGGACTTCGAGCACCGTGTCGGGCAGGATCTGGCGCTCGATGCCGAGGTTCCACTGCTGGACGTAGGGCGCGCGCAGGTTCGGGTCAATGGTGAAGACCGTCGGGTTCTGGGCAATCGCTTGTTGATCGCGCAGCGTGCGGGGGATTTTGAAAGCCGGGGTGTCGACCGGCGGCAGGCCACCGCTGACAGTCGCATTGATGTTCGGTCGCGACACGACGGAAGTCAGCCCGTCGTTGCCGTCAATCGCCGCGTTCTCAGCCGTCTGGATCAGGCTGTCAATCACGTAGGAGATCGAGTAACCGCCGCGAATCGCGGTCTTGCCTTCGCCGAACGGATCCCACGAGAAACTGAAGTTGGGAGCGAAGTTGTTCTTGTCCGGGTTGTAAAAGGGGCGCGTGCCCTTGCCGCCGCCAGCCTGCTCCAACACCAGGTTCGGATCGTACAGAGCTTCAAGCCCGCCGCGCGGCAATATCCCCAGGCCGTTCACTTCGCGCACCGGGTCGTAATATTGGTAGCGCAGCCCGAAGTTCAACGTCAGACCAGGCCGGAAGCGCCACGTGTCGCCGGCGTAAAAGCCCAGCGCGTAATACTGCAAATCGCGGCGTTGTGGCGCGCCCGCGACGTAGCCGGAACTGGCGTCCACGACGTTGAAGGTTTGAGCCGCAGTGGTGATAGCGCCGGTCAGCAACGCCAGCATGTTCGAGGCGTTGGTGAAATCGTTGGCTGCGATGCCGCCGGGAAATTGCGCGGCGGCGCCGGAGTTGAGCGGGTTGATGTTGCCTGAGCCGAAGCCGATGGTGTAGCTGGGGAGCGTGCCGCCGAAGCTGAAGGGAATGATCTGCACGTGGCGGAAATTGGCGCCGAAGCGCACGAAGTGACTGCCACGCGCCCACGAAGCGTTGTCGGCGAATTCGGTGATGTTCCCGTCGCGCCCGCTGTTCCGGGTGGTGCGCACCGGGTTGGTGAGCGCCGAGCCGATGGTCGGCCAGGTGAGGATGTAGCCTTCGGGAAACTCACGGCTGTTGATGAAGCGCGACTTCTGGCGGTAGGTTCCGCCGCGCACTTCGTTGTTGATTGATTGTGTGGCCGCCCAGTTCCAGGCGAACGACCAACGCTGGCGGCGCGGAAATTGGCCTGCGCCGGGCAATCCCGGAAACGGCTCGCCGATGTTGTTGGTGATCGCGTCGTTCGGCGTGTTGACCGCGTTGTTGCTGTAGATGCCTTCGAAGCGATGTCGCTCCGAGTGGTTGTAATCAATGCGGAAGCCCCACAGCCGCGAGTTGCTGCCCGAAGGCGAGTTGAAGCGGAAAGCGCCCGTGTTGACGCGGTCGCCAGCCGCCGCCGTCGGATCGTTGGGCGCCGGTGTTTGCGCGATCAGGTCCCGGATGAGCGGATCAACCTGTCGCCCGGTCAGGCTGAGCAGGTTGATGGTTTGCAATTGGCCGTTGTCGCTGCGGCGGTAGCTGAATGCGCCCTGTCGCGCCGTCGGGTAAAGCACCGTGCGCGTCAGCGCAGCCTCCTCGGCTTCGCGCGTCTCTTCGTCGTAGGCGTAAAAGAAAAGTTTGTTGGTGTCGAAACCGAGCGGCCCGAAAACTTTCTTCGGCGCCTTGATGGGGCCGCCGATGCCGAAACCGAACCGGTTCTGGATCAGCTTCTCTTTGTCGAGGTCGGCGGCGTTGTTGAAAAACGAGTTGGCGTCAATCGCGTCATTGCGATGAAACTCGAAGATCTGGCCGTGGAAATCGGTCGAGCCGCGCGGCGTGACGAGCTTCACCTGCGCCGCGCCAGTGCCGTCGGCGGCTCCGGCGTTCTGCGTTGTGATGGTGAATTCGGCGACGCCAATCACGGTCGGACCGGCCTGCGCGAAGAGGCTGCTGGCGCCAGCGCCGCGCAGGTAGTTCTCCTGGATGTTGATGCCGTCCCAGGTGATGTTGTTGAACGAGCCGCGCATGCCATTGATCGTCGCGTTGCGCGTGCCGCTGTTGGTCGCCACGCCGGGTTGCAGCGTGGCGAGCTGCACCGGGTTGCGGCCATTGAGCGGCAGGTCGTTGATCTGCTTTGCGAAGATCGTGGCGCTCAGCTCGGCGCTTTCGGTGTTGACCAGCGACTGCGCGTCGCTCGCCGTGGTGGTGATCACTTCGGCGATCTGGCCGGCTTCCAGCGCGATGTTGACTGTCGCTGGCGCGCCGACATCCACCTTCACGTCACGGACTTCGGATTTCTTGAAGCCAGTCGCTTCCACAGCGATGGTGTAATAGCCCGAACGCACTTCGTTGAAGAGATAAAAGCCTTCGTTGTTGGTTGTGGCGTTGACCGGGAGTTTGGTTGCCGCATCGGTCAAAGTCACTTTGGCGCCGGGGATGACCGCGCCGGCTGTGTCTTTGACAACGCCCGTGACCGTCGAGTTGACGGTTTGTGCCGCAATGGTGAAGCAGAAGAAAAAGCTTAAGGCGACCGCGCCAGCAGCCCGCGCGGACAACAGCTTATTAACGAATAATCGCATAATCGTTTACTCCTTCCGGGAAATTTGTTTGTCGTTGTGTGATAGAAGGTTGAACCGTTTGCTTATTTCGGTAACATCAGCCAATCGGTTGTAACGGCCGCCGAGGAATTCAACATCAGAAGCAGCCTGGTTACGCCGGTTTGACAGGAGTTACGCGCTTTTTCGGCGCAAGTTATATGCCGCGCCATAAGCTGGACTCTAAGTCGGCGACGTTGCGATGTTTAACGATGTGCAGTCTTTAGGCGTGAACCGGTCTCATTCGGAAAAACAGATTGAGTTGCGAATTTATGGATATGTGGAGGGGAAGCGGGCAAGGCTGATGATTGAATGGAAATGTGTGACTTGAGAAATCAAAGGTCGTATGATGCCCTGGCAGTCTCAGTATCAATCGTTCGGACAGGATATGGCAGACATCTTCCTCAGTTATTCCAGTCAGGATCGGGAGCGCATCGCGCCGCTCATCCAATCGCTCGAACAGCAGGGCTGGTCGGTCTGGTGGGATCGCCGGATTCCGCCGGGAAAGACCTACGACCAGGTTATCGAGCAGGCGCTGGATGAAGCGCGCTGCGTGGTCGTCGTCTGGTCGCAGAGTTCCGTTCAGTCTGAGTGGGTCAAGGTCGAGGCCGACGAGGGGATGAATCGAAGAATCCTGGTTCCGGTTTTGATTGAAGAGGCGCGCATCCCGCTGGCGTTCAGGCGGATTCAGGCGGCGCGGCTGGTCGGCTGGCAGGGCGAATCGTCGGATCACGAGCTTGAATCATTGTTCGACGCCATCAGCGCGATTCTTGACAAACCAGAACCGGCTGAGGAAACGACCCGGCAGTCAGGGCACATATATGAAGTTCTGGTCCAGTCGCCCGAATCAGCGGCAGAAGAAGTCGCTCAGAAGCCACAGGTGAACAAGACCTCAGAGCCTTCGTTTGAATTTGATGTCGTCACCGTGGACGCACAAGGAAACGTGATGGAGCGGCGTAAAGGGCGAGCGCGTTATTTTATCGAAGACCTCGGAGATGGCGTGAAGCTGGAGATGGTGGAGATTCCTGGCGGCGAATTCGTCATGGGATCGCCTGACGTAGAAGATGATAGATTGGATTGTGAAGGTCCGCAGCATTGGGTGAAAGTGTCGCCGTTCTTGATGGGCAAGTATCAGGTGACGCAGGCGCAGTGGCGCGCGGTAACCAACTTGCCCAAAGTGAAAACTGATTTGAAACCCGATCCATCGTACTTCAAAGGCGACAATCTGCCGATTGAGCAGGTCTCGTGGAACGATGCGATAGAATTCTGCGCAAGGCTGGCGCGCAAAACCAACAGGAATTATCGTTTGCCGAGCGAAGCGGAATGGGAGTATGCGGCGCGGGCGGGAACCACCACGCCATTCGCTTTCGGCGAATCGATCATGCCGGAGATTGTGAACTACCGCGGCAATCATCCTTACGCCGTTGCGCCAAAGGGGGAGTATCGAGGGGAGACGGTGGAAGTCGGCAGCCTGGGTGTGGCTAATGCGTGGGGGCTTTACGATATGCACGGCAACGTATACGAATGGTGCGAGGATGTCTGGCATGACAGCTACAATGGCGCACCAACGGACGGCTCAGCTTGGTTGAGTGACGAAGACCCAAGTCGTCGAATACTACGTGGCGGTTCGTGCAACTATTCTGCGCGTTCCTGCCGTTCGGCTTACCGTATCACCATTGATGTGTTCGACATTGATCTCAATGTTGGTTTCCGTGTTGTGGTTTCGGCGATTACTCTTCGGTCGCCAGAGTCGGCGTAAGTGATTGCGTCGAGCGTGCTTGAGAGAGTCCAGTGGGCGTTCCGGCGAGGCGAGCGACTGCATCCGAAAATCAACCGAGCCTGAGCGGGCTGGTAGGTTGTATGACCGAACGCCAGCTCAGGCTCAACCTGTACTGTCCTGCCCCTGGGCCTTATACTTTCCACGGCATCATCATCACGAGTTGAGGTACAAGCTTTATGGAAGAGATAGAACCGACAACAGCTACAACAGCGCCACCCATCGCCAGCCGTTTTGGCGCTGAGGCCGACAGCCACTCAGCGGTCGCCACATTGCCGGATGATTTCGTGTGGCCGCCTACGCAAGATGAACTGCCATACAGCGACGGGGAACCTATGGAAAGTGATCGCCACGTGTTGCAAATGCAAATGCTGCGCGAGCCGCTGGAGTTGTTCTGGGAGGGGCGGAACTTTTTCGCGGGCGGAAATATGTTCGTTTATTTCAGTCTGGCGCAGGTGAAGAATCAGGACTTTCGCGGGCCGGATTTCTTCGTCGTGCTCGACGCGGCGCGCCGCGAGCGGAAGAGTTGGGTCGTTTGGGAGGAAGGCAGAGGGCCTGATCTGGTGATCGAGTTTCTTTCGGAGAGCACGGCTGAAACGGACAAGGGAGAGAAGAAGCTGATCTATCAAGACCAATTGAAGGTCCCAGAATATTTTTGGTACGACCCGTTCAGCGGCGAATGGGCAGGGTTCGCGCTGCGCGAAGGATTTTATGAGCCAATCGAACCCGACAATCGCGGGCGCTTGATCAGCCGGAAGCTGGGATTGGCGCTGAGGCAATGGGAAGGGACTTTCACCAAACTCGACGCGCGCTGGTTGCGATGGGAGACGCTGGACGGAACGCTTTTGCCGACGGGCGAAGAGATGGCTGCGGCGATGCAGCAAGAGGTTCAGGACGCGCAACAACGCATCGGCGAGTTGGAGACTGAGTTGGCGCGTTACCGTGAGCGATTTGGCAAAACACCTGAGTAGCGGCATGAACCTAATGCTTTGCCGCGAGTGAGCGAAGAAGTCATACTGCGTCGCGCTGAAGAGGCGGAGTGCGTATGAGCCACGTGTCATCCTCAACCACCAACTCAAAACCGAAACAATGACAAACAAAGAGAAAACTTTTGCAGCTTCAACCGAAGAGATTCGGTCTCACTTCCCCGCGCTCGAACGCATACACAACGGCTTCCCAGTCGCGTACTTCGACGGCCCCGGCGGCACGCAGGTTCCACGCGCGGTCGTCGAAGCGATGAACGATTATCTTTTTCACCACAACGCGAACACGCATTGGGCTTATCCGACCAGCGAAGAGACCGACGAGTTGATCGCCGAGGCGCGGGCGACGCTGGCCGACTTTTTCAACTGCGAAGCGAACGAAATCTCGTTCGGCGCGAATATGACGACGATCACGTTTCACATCGCGCGAGCGTTGGGGCGCGGCTACTCGCCCGGCGACGAGATCATCATCACCGAACTCGACCATCACGCAAACAACGCGCCGTGGCAGGCGTTGGCGAAAGAACGCGGCGTGACGATCCGCACCGTGCGAATGTTGACCGAAACTGGCCAACTCGACTGGGACGACCTCGAACGCGCCGTCAACCGCAACACGAAGCTGCTGGCCATCGGCGCGGCGTCGAACGCGCTGGGCACGATCAACGACGTGCAGCGGGCAGCGCGGCTGGCTCACGAATTCGGCGCGCTCGTTTACGTTGACGCGGTGCATTACGCGCCGCATCAGCTTGTGGACGCGCATGAACTGGAATGCGATTTCCTGGCTTGCTCGGCCTACAAATTTTACGGGCCGCACATCGGCGCGCTTTATGGCCGCCACGATCTGATCGAACGGTTGGATGTTCCGAAGCTCGAACCTGCGCCCGCCGAAGCGCCGGAACGGTTGGAGACCGGCACGCAGAACCAGGAAGGGATGGTCGGCGCAGCGGCGGCGGTGAACTTCCTGGCTTCGCTGGCCGAAGGTTCGACGCGAAGAGAGCGGTTGCGAAACTCTTTCGACGCGCTGCACGCGCGCGGCTCCGAATTGCTCAAACAATTGTGGCAGGGGCTTTCATCCATCGAAGGCGTGACGATCTTCGGGCCTGAGCCGGATGCGCCACGCACGCCGACGGTCTCGTTCACGGTCAAAGACATTCCGTCAATCGAAGTCACGCAGAAACTGGTCGAACGCGGCGTCTTCGCTTCGCACGGAGATTTCTACGCCCAGACGGTGGTCGAACGGTTGGGCAAGGTGGAGCAGGGATTGTTGCGCGCCGGGTGCGCTTGTTACACGACGGAGGAAGAGGTCGAGCGGCTGGTCGAGGGTGTGCGAGAGGTGGCGGCGTCTAGTTGATGAGCGCGTCCAGCGTCGCCTGATCATCGGTTTCGGGATTGAAGGTGAGCAGGCCTTCAGCTTTGGCGGCGCGAATCAAACGCAAATCCGAACTGACCAGAACCAGGTCGTCGCCATCAACCCTCAGCCCGGCAGCCTTATCGAGAGCGCATTTGAGAATAAGCGCATCCGTGCTGTTGATCGAATGCTGCCGTATCAGTTTCCAGGAGGCCGCCATTTGTAATTTTGTGGGATAAACCTTTGCAAAATCGCCGCGGTGAACGATTTCACTGTCAAATCGTGATGAGGCTTGCCGGAACGCAGTGGCGGAAATAACTTTGCCATTCCGGCACCTGACAAAAACGGAAATCACTTCACCAACACATTCAAGCAAACAGACCAGCAAATCAGCTTGAACTCGACTGAAAAGGCGGTTTATCAATGGAGTCCCCGTTTCCGGCACGTATCGTTTAGCCATCGCGCTTGAATCAAGCCAGAAATAATTCATCCTACTCACTCCTCGCGCATGGCGATCAACATTCGGCTGGCCAGGTTATCTTCGGGTTTCACCCCCTCCGCGGCGATCAGTTCCTGTATTTCCTCCGCGCTAAGCAGTTCATCATCGGTGATGATGTCTTCCAAGGCGTCATCCAAAAAAGGACGTAACGCTTCGTTCTCGGCTCTTACCCGCGCCAACCTGGCGGCGCGCCGTTCTTCCGGCGTCAATTTCTGCGTCAGCTTTGCTTGCCGCACCTGTCGCAACGTTTCGGCGACCTCAGCTTCAAGCCACATCAATTTCGCTTCGAGTTCGACAACACTCAGAGACATAACCATTCCTCCTGCAATCATCATAATCGCCCAGCCGGAAGAATTGCCAGAACAAATCGGCGCCGAGTCTGAAAACAAAGCTCTCGCGGCCTGCTGCCATTCCCGAAACTTCATGCTAATCTCGCCGCTCAACACCAATCGCAAAACCAAATCGAATGAGAAGGAGCTATCAATGCATCATCATTCATCGGCAAGAATGTTCGCGACAGCCCTGGTCGCAATCGGCGCGCTTCTGGCGGCGATCTTATCGGGCGTCGCCGTCTCAGCGCAAAAACAGAGCAAACAGCAAAGTAAACCAACGATGAACAAAAATTTCACTTATCCGCAGGCGAAGAAGGTTGATCAAGTTGACGATTACCACGGCGTGAAAGTCGCCGACCCTTACCGCTGGCTCGAAGACCCCGACGCGCCCGATTCGCGCGCCTGGATCGAAGCCCAGAACAAACTCACTTTCGGTTTTCTCGACCGGATTCCCGAACGCGCGAAGATCAAAGACCGGTTGACCAAGCTCTGGAATTACGAGAAGTACGGCCCGCCGTTCAAAGAAGGCGGCCGTTACTTCTACTTCAAAAACGACGGGCTGCAAAACCAGAACGTGCTCTACACGCTGAAATCGCTCGACGCCGAACCGCGCGTGTTGATTGATCCGAACAAGCTGTCGAAAGACGGCACGGTCGCGCTGTCCGGCTACGCGGTCAGCGAGGATGGCAAATATCTGGCTTACGGGCTTTCGACCTCCGGCTCCGATTGGCAGGAATGGAAAGTCCGCGAGATCGAAACGGGCAATGATCTTGCCGACCAGATCAAGTGGGTGAAATTTTCCGGCGCTTCCTGGACGACGGATGGCAAAGGATTTTTCTACAGCCGCTACGACGAGCCGAACGAGAAGACGAAGCTCGAAGATGCGAACTATTTTCAGAAGCTCTACTACCATCGCCTCGGCTCGCCGCAATCCGAGGACGTGCTGGTTTACGAACGCAAAGACCAGAAGGAGTGGGGATTCGACGGTCGCGTCACCGAAGACGGGCGTTATTTGATCGTCAGCGTCTGGCAAGGCACCGACCCGAAGAATCTGGTTTTTTACAAAGACCTGAAATCACCCGACGCGAAGGTCGTCGAATTGATCAATGCGTTCGAAGCGGCGTACAACTTCATCGGCAACGACGGCCAGGTCTTCTGGTTCCGCACCGACCTGAACGCGCCGCGAGGCCGCATCATCGCAATTGACACGCGCAGCGCTGACCGTGCGAACTGGAAAGAGTTTGTGCCGCAGGCGGCGGAAACGCTCGAAGGCGTCGGTCTGGTCGGCGACCATTTCATCGCGTCGTACCTGAAAGACGCGCGCGCGCAGATCAAGCTCTTCGGCCTCGGCGGAAAGTTCGTGCGCGAAATCGAACTGCCCGGCATCGGGACGGCCACTGGCTTCGGCGGAAAGCGCAAAGACACCGAGACGTTTTACGCCTTCACCAGCTTCACCACGCCGACGACGATCTATCGTTACGACGTGAAGACGGGCCAGAGCGCGGTCTACCGCAAACCGAAAGTTGATTTCGATCCGAACAACTACGAAACCAAACAGGTCTTCTACAAAAGCAAAGATGGTACGCGCGTGCCGATGTTCATCACGAGCAAAAAAGGCTTGAAGCTCGATGGGCAGAACCCGACGCTGCTTTACGGCTACGGCGGATTCAGCGTCTCGCTGACGCCCGCGTTTTCGATTGCGAACCTGGTGTGGATGGAGATGGACGGAGTTTACGCGCAGCCGAACCTGCGAGGCGGCGCGGAATACGGCGAAGAGTGGCATCTGGCCGGAACGAAAGCGAAGAAGCAGAACGTCTTCGACGATTTCATCGCGGCGGCGGAGTGGCTGATCGCCAACAAGTACACATCAACGCCGAAGCTGGCCATCAGCGGCGGCAGCAACGGCGGCTTGCTCGTCGGCGCGGCCATTACGCAACGGCCCGATCTGTTCGGCGCGGCGTTGCCGGCGGTCGGCGTGATGGACATGTTGCGATTTCACAAATTCACCATCGGCTGGGCGTGGACTTCGGATTACGGCTCGCCCGACAACGCCGAAGATTTCAAAGCTCTCTACGCTTATTCGCCGCTGCACAACCTCAAACCCGGCGTGAAATATCCGCCGACGCTGATTACGACAGCAGACCACGATGACCGCGTGGTTCCCGCGCACAGCTTCAAATTCGCTGCGGCGGCGCAAGCTGCGCAAGCAGGCAATGCTCCGATGCTGATCCGCATCGAGACAAAAGCAGGGCACGGCGCGGGCAAACCGACGTCGAAGATCATCGAGGAGATCTCGGATAGCTGGGGATTTCTGGTGCGGGTGTTGGATGTGAAAATCAGATAAAGTTTGCGGCGCCAGCTTCAGGTATACTTGCAGTGCGAAGGAGCATTCTCGCCCGCGCGCGCCGAAAGGAGTATGGCAATGAATGAGACGAATGCAAACAAGACAACCCTCTCCATTGGGAGCTTTCTGCAAGCTGCCATCGCTAGCAGTGAATCTCTCAAGCTCAAGATCAACCGGCGGAGAAACGAACTGATCCTCGTTGATTCGGCCACAGGCTATTCTGCCAAGCTCGATATCGAAATGGAGATCGAAGATGATCCGGCGGAAATGGCTAATGGAGATCCGCCGCCATCCTGCCCGCCTTCCGTGGAAGAGCTTTTTCAGGAATTGGCTTCACAGTGGAGAAACGAAACGAGTCACCTGTCGCTGGCTATCAAGCAAGTAATGCATCCGGCTTATCAAAGGATCATTGGTCTGGGGCCCGTGGCCGTCCCCTTGATTTTGAGAGAACTGCAGCGCGAGCCTGATCACTGGTTCTGGGCGCTCGAAGCGATTACCGGCGAAAAACCGGCAACTCCTGGTAGCAGCGTTGCGCAAGCCGCACAGGTTTGGCTGCAATGGGGTAAAGAAAGGCACTACATCTGAGCTTCCACTCCAATGCCAACGAATGTTCTTGAAACTCTCTTCCCAAATCTGAAGGCTGGCGGTTACGTCATTACCAGCGACAGGAACGCTGAGTATAACTGTATCGCCTGGGCCGCAGACGATACACAGAAATGGTGGGAACCATTCGGCGAACACTACTACTGGCCTCCAGACGCCTTGAATGAATATTCACTCGCCGCTTACTCACAAGCCTTCGCCGTCCACGGCTATGCTCTCTGTGACGACGCGGCGCCTGAAGCCGGATTTGAGAAGATCGCCATCTACGTTGACGCCCAGGGGATTCCGGCTCATGCCGCCCGGCAACTGCCATCCGGGAAATGGACAAGCAAGCTGGGAAAACTGGAAGATATCGAGCACGACAGCCTGACGGCGCTGGAGGGCGATGCATACGGAACTGTTGCTTTGATTATGAAGCGAACCCCCGAGCGAGAGTAACTGTCATACTTGAATCGCTCACTCAAACATCGCCGAATTCGCTTGCCGCAATTCGCGCTCCGCGTTCCACTCAACCCACTTCACGCGCCCAGCCCTGATCGCATCCCGCACCAACCTCTCTCTCTTCGTCAACGCGGACGCGCCGGTTTTGACTTCAATAAACACCACGTTGCGGATTTGATCCGACTCTTCGTCGTTCAACCCGTCGAAGACGACGAAGTCAACCGGGCTGCCGACGAAGCGGGCGTCTTTCGGGTTGTAGTTGAAATTCGGCAGGTGCGGGACGAGGTGTTCGGTGATCTTGCCCGTGGTGACGGCCCGGCTGCGCTCGACGGCGTCCTGGCGGATCACTTTCTCGCGTTTCTGTTTCCATTCGGTCAGGTGATTCGACGCTTCACGCCGCGCCAACTCGCGTTGCTCTTCCCTTACTTTCACCAGTTCGCTCTCACACCAGTCTTTGAAAAGCTTCTGCGCGTGAACGAGCGAATCGCGCTGGGCGTTGGACAGGACGGTTTGCATGTCTTTGTCGCGCCATTCCTGAACACGTGTTTGTACGCGGCGCTGCAACTCGAATTCGGCGCCGCGCTTCCACTGATCGCACTGTTCCTGAACCATCAGCGGCAGTTGCGATTTGAGCGAAGCGTACCGGTAAACCAGAACGATGATCGCCACGGCAGCGATCAACAGAAGCGCCAGCGGCAAGAGAGCGATTACATCCATATTTCAAGCTCAATCAACAGCGGTAGCGATCGTGGCTCCTTCAATGACCGATTGATGGAGCCACGATCGCTACCGCTCGCGGTACTGATTTTTCGCATCCTCGAATTTGAACGGCAACACGTCGGGAACGACGCTTACCTCGGTGGTCAGCTTGAGCGGATGCTTTTCGCCAATGTCGTAAACCAGCTCGACGAAGAACGCGGTGAAGCCGGAAGCGGGTTTGTCAACGCGGCCAACGTAAACGCCCTTCTGCTCCGCCAACGATGTCTTCGTGTAAGCGTTGCCGATTGTGTCAACGCGGAAGTCGCGGGCTTTCGGGTTAGTCGCCTGCCAGAGATTTACTTCTTTCGGTTTATCCGTGACTTTGACAACCAGCGAACCGTCTTTTTCTTTCTTCCACGAAAAACGCGGTCGGGGTTTGTTTTTCAGAATCGTCAGATAAAACGCCAGCATGCTCTCGCGCGCATCCGAGCCTGCCAAGTTGTGTTTGACGTTCGGCACGTAACGCAGGTGCTTCTCCTGCTGAAGCTCGCCGAAATAGAACTGCGAATTGTCGGGCAGGAAGAATTGATCGCCCGAAGCGTTGACCAGATACTTCGGAATCTTCAGCCGCGCGCGCTTGCGGTAATTGTAAGCATCTTCGATGGCCAGCACCGCCTTGTATTCCGGCGTCCCGATCTTGTGCGGGAACAATCCGTGGTTGACGTAATCGTTGAGCGCGGTCGAGAAGAACCCGTAAGCTTCGTAATGATGCCGCGTGATGGCTTCGGAATTGAGCGCGTCAATCACGGTCGGCATAATCGCGATCACGCGGTTGTCCACCGCGCCCACCAACCACGTCGTCCATCCACGCTTCGATCCGCCGGAGACGACGAATTGGTCAACTTTGAATCTGCCGCCAGCATCGCTGGCCATAAATTCCTGGATGGCGTCCATCGCTTTGACTCCGCTTTTGACCATCGCCAGCCGGACGAGCCACTCGTCGTCCTTCGTCGAAAAATGTTTGACGCGAGTGTAAGCGATCAGATCGTCTTCGTTTCGGGCTTTGTCTTTCGAGTCGGTGAAGAAGAGCGGCTGGTTGGGAACCTGTCCGAGTTCGGCGACGACTGAGCCTGAGTCGAGCGCGAACTGCGCCACACGCTCTGGGATTGCTGTCGGTGTGGGGTTTTTGTTGTTTCCACCGCCGATGAAGAGCAACGCCTTGCTGGTCGTCGCGTTATCGGGTTTGGCTATCGTCAGCCAATGCTTCCAGACTGGGCGATCAACGTCTTTCTCCGTGCGCCATTGCTGCGAGGTCAATTCGATGACGAAGCCTTTATAGCCCTGACCGGCGATCGTGTTGACCAGCTTCCACGAATAAGCCGGATCGGGTTTGGCGACGTATCGGTCGAGCGCGGTCTGCTGAGCTGAAGCGGAGATGGCGAACAGTGCCAGCGCCGCTGCGCACAGAAGCGATCTCGCGCTCCATCTGAACAATCTGGTGTTGAGAAGATTCATAAGCCAACCTCCAAAGTTACTCGAATCCCGCGATGCCTTCGTCCAACTGAACGCCGAGCGAGTTGAGCGCCATCGAAACCAGGTTGTATTGGCCCACGGTGAAGATCAGGTCAATCAGTTGCTGCGCGTCGTAACGCTCGCTCAATGCCTGCCACGTCGCGTCCGAAATGAAAGCGTGTTCGTGAAGCTCATCAACTGCGCGCAGCAGCGTCCGGTCGAACTCGTTCCAGCCCGCCGCATCGGGACCTTCCTTGATTCGACCGATCTCTTCGTCGGTCAAACCTGCCTGTTTTCCGATGATGGCGTGCTGTCCCCATTCGTACTCAGCGCGGCAGAGCCAGCCAATGCGCAGGATCAGCAGTTCGCGTTCGCGCGGCGGCAGAGTTGATTTGAAAAGCACGTGATTGCCGAAGACCAGCCAGCGTTTGAGCAGTTTGGGATGGACGGCGAGCGTGCGAAAAATATTGAGGACACGGCCTTCCACTCGCGAACGCCCAAGCAAATCCCGCGTCTCGTCATCCCATTGCTCTTCCGCAAGCGGCTCGATCCGAGGCTGGCGCAGAAACATTCGCTTCTCTCCTGTTGCTTCAGCAAAGGAATTGGTGTGTTGCGTTTGATAAATTGACAGCGTTGAAACGTGACCATAAACTTACCGACTGGTAAGTTCACTGTCAAGCAATTATTTGTCAGGTCTCACGACATCGTGGACTGATTCTTAATTGAGAAGCGGCTCACGACATCGTGGACTGTGAGTGATGCTTCGGTGGCGAAAATCGCTGGGACGCCCATTTGACGGGCATCCC
>Ga0187892_10001472_pt1 | contig 53676 bp, 37 predicted proteins | sample MA1701073metaG_FD_139345 | JGI IMG/M metagenome (GOLD analysis project Ga0187892, IMG submission 139345) | Bio-ooze microbial communities from a basaltic lava cave in the Kipuka Kanohina Cave System on the Island of Hawaii, USA - MA170107-3 metaG ...
TCCGGAACCGAAAACAGAAACGAGCGTGGGGGAAAGGGGGCGGTGCATCCAGACCACCCCGACCGACCGAAGCCTCGGGTCTGAACGAATAGCCCACCTACTCATGAAATATGCGGGTTAACGGAATTGCCGCCGCCATGCAGAGTACGGGGTAATAAAAAACACGGGATCACCGGCAATTCGAAAGCTTTGCACCCAAACAAGCGATCGTTTTCGCAGCGACGCGGGCGATATGCGAGGCCGGTTGCCAAGGGATCCGTTGGTTGGTCAACGGGAATCCGCGCATTCAGCCACTTCGCTCTGCAAGGTTGATATGCCAAGTTGCTTCAGCATCTGAATTGGAACCGCCGAATCTGGAATAGAGGTTGTGTCCTGAAGTTCATGGCGTTGAATCACTACTCGTACTACAGCTCCCAATAGGACGGCACCTTAATGAACGGCATATGGGATTTCCATCCAAGGAAAAAAGAAAATGCCGCGTGTATGACGGGCGCGGCCAGGAAACTCAGGATAAGGTAAGCGGCGGCTTTTCCCTTGTGCATGCGGAGGGCAATGGGAGGCAGGAACACGGTAATCAACATTGGGATTGAATAGTAAATCCACCATGGCAGCCCAACCGTGGCTCCGTACTTGGCCAACGTCATTCCTGCGCAAACGCACACCAAGCCCAAGATGAGTACTACGCGCAAGGGGAATCGCTCCCTATTTCTTAGCACAAGACGAAGCAGCGAAACAAAAACGACATAGGACGCCGCCATCAAGACCGGGAACTGTATGGCGTGCATTCTATTTGCTCCGCCCGTTTATTTCATCCAAGATGCTGATTCATACTCAACAATCAATTAACTCCATCGTCGCCGAAGTTCAATCGATAATGGCGGGAGCCCGCCGGGGACCGTCGAGAACCGGGTTTGAATTGTGCTTTTGTTGTCCTTTGCGGGCGGATCGGGCAGTCGTTTCGGCGTCGTTACCGAAAATCTCGCGACAACCGAGGGAGGTTTTCCACGAACCGTTCGATGTCCTCAAACGCTTGACACAGCAGGTGAACCACGCCCTCCCGGCGCTCGACTCGTCCCCGCGCGATGACCAGCTTGGCATACACGGCCGCGTCGCGAAATCGCTCATAGACGTCCGGGCGGACGATCAGATCGATCCGGGCGGTTTCATCCTCAAGAGTCATGAACATGACGCCTTTGGCCGTTCCCGGACGCTGTCGAAACAGCACGATCCCCGCCACCGAGACTAATCGGCCGAATGGCGAGATTCGCTCGTTTTTCGCTTCCGAGGCGGTAATCACCCGCCGCGATCGGAGTGCCGATCGGAGGAACGAGACCGGATGGGCCTTCAACGAAAGTCCCACGGAGCAGTAATCACGGGTCACGTCGTCGCAAAGGGGAATTTCCGGTAGTTTCCTCTCGGCTATGCGTGGTTCGGGAACTCCGTCAAACAGCGGAAGGGGTTTGCCCTTGAGCGAACGCACCTCCCACGTCGCTTGCTGCCGACTCAGTTGCATGGAACCGAAGGCGTCGGCCGCGGCGAGAACGTGAAGCGGTGATGATGAAACTTCGCTCGCCCGCCACAGATCAAAAATCGACGTGAATGGGCCGTGTTGTTTGACGGCTTCGATGATCGCGTCAGCATCGCACCTTCGAAGCCCATCGACCATCCGCAAGCCGAGACGGAGGACGGCGCCGCCATCCTCCAACGTGCAATCCCATTCGCTGCGGTTCACGTCCACGGGACGCACGCCGACGCTATGCTCCTGGGCGTCGCGCACGATCTGCGCCGGCGCGTAGAAGCCGAGCGGCTGGCTGTTGAGCAGTGCCGCCGCAAACACGGCCGGGAAGTAACACTTGATCCAGGCGGAGGCGTAAACGATCAATGCGAAACTCGCGGCGTGCGACTCGGGAAAACCATACTGGCTGAATCCCTGAAACCTCTTGAAACACCACTCCGCAAACTCCCGGCTGTATCCGTTTTGCACCATTCCGCCCACGAATCGCGCGGGGAATTCCGCGATGTCGTTTTTCGTGGTCCACGCGGTGATCGCCCGACGGAGCTTTTCCGCCTCACCGGCGGTGAATCCGGCGGCCTTGATGGCCAGCGCCATGACCTGTTCCTGGTACAGGGGGACGCCCAGGGTCCTTCCCAGGACGCTTCGAATCGTTTCATCGGGATAAGAAACCGGCTCCTCGCCGTTGCGCCGACGCAAATAGGGATGCACCATTTCCCCGACGATGGGTCCGGGACGGACAATCGCCACTTCAATCACCAGATCGTAAAAGCATCGCGGCTTCAATCGCGGCAGCATGGTCATTTGCGCCCGCGATTCCACCTGAAACACACCGAGGCTGTCGGCCTTGCAGAGCATGTCGTAGACGGCAGGGTCCTCGGCGGGGATCGTCGCCAGCGAAAGGCAAAAAGGCAACGAGGCAACGAGGCAAGAAGTAACGGAAGCATTCGTTTCGACGGAATCCGACTGCCCTGTTGCCTTGTTGCCTCGCTGCCTTGCTGCCTCTTGGTCTGCACTCAAGCCCGCTCCCTGACGGTCGCGGTACTGACCACTTCGTGCCTCCGTGCCTTGTTGCCTCGTTGCCTCGTTGCCTTGCTGCCTATTCAGCAAACTCAGCGCCTTACGAATACACGTCAGCATTCCCAAGCCCAGCACGTCTACCTTGAGCATTCCCAAAGCGTCGATATCATCCTTGTCCCACTCGATGACCGTCCGGTTCGGCATGGCCGCGTTTTCAATGGGGACATATTCCGAGAGCGGACCGCGGGTGATGACGAAACCACCGACGTGCTGCGACAGGTGTCTGGGAAACCCCAGCAACTCACGCACGAGTTGCACGAATAATTGGACGGTCTTGTCGGATCGATCGAAGCCCAACGCTCCCAACTGCGCGGGAACATCGCCGGCTTCGGAATCAGCGAATGGATTTCTTTCCCACGAATCCACGCGCTTGGCGATGCGGTCCACCGCGTCCAATGAAAAGCCCAGGGCTTTCCCCACGTCGCGGATCGCGCTGCGCCGACGGTAGGTGATGACTTCGGCGGTGAGCCCGGCCCGGTTTCGGCCATACTTCTCATAGAGGTATTGAATCACCTCTTCGCGGCGTTCGTGTTCGAAGTCAATGTCGATATCCGGCGGCTCATTCCGCTCCACACTGACGAATCGCTCGAAGAGCAGGTCGATGCGATCGGGATCGACGGAGGTCACGCCCAGGCAGTAACAGACGGCGGAGTTGGCCGCCGCTCCTCGCCCCTGGCAGAGAATTCCCTGGGAACGGGCGAAGGCCACCAGGTCATGCACGGTCAGAAAATAGGGCGCGTAGACCAGTTGCTCGATCAACGCAAACTCGTGCTCAATCTGCCCGCGAACCTTGTCGGGAACGCCGCTCGGATACCGTTCCTTCGCTCCCGCCCAGGTCAGCGCCTTCAAATGCTCCATCGGCGTCATGCCGGGAGGACACGTCTCCTCCGCGTATTCGTAGCGAAGCTGATCGAGCGAAAAACCTGACGCTCGCTCGGCAATCTGAACCGTTCGCGCCAGCGCTTCCGGATGGTCATGCCAGAGGCGAAACATTTCCTCGACTGGTTTGAGGTAACGCTCTCCATTGGAGAAGAGTCGAAAGCCCGCTTCGCCGATCGTACAGCCGTGTCGCACGCAGGTCAGGACGTCCTGGAGGGGTCGGCGCTCGGCGACGTGATAGTAGACGTCGTTGATCACGACCATAGGGACGCCCAGGTGCTTCGCCGACTCCCGGCTTCGCTGAACGCACGATTGATCGCGTGATCCATACAACCGAGATACCGCCACCGAAAGCCGATCGTCGTCGAACGCTTCTCGTATCCGCCGAAGCGCCGGCGGAACACCGTCCGACTCAGCGAAAGCCAAAGCGACGACACCCAGTAACCCTTCCTGATGGTGCAACAGATCTTCGATCGTCAGGCGACATTCACCCTTGGCGGCTCGCCGCTTGCCGATCGTGAGCAGCGTGCAGAGTCTGCCGTACGAGGCGCGATCGGTCGGATAAACCAGCAGCGACAGCCCATCCGGATCGGCGAAATTCAATCGGCAGCCGACAACGAATGAGATGCCCATCTCTTTCGCGGCAACATGTCCGCGCACGATGCCCGCGAGCGTGTTGTGGTCCGTGACGGCCACCCCGTGGTAGCCCAGCAATGCGGCCTGATGAACGTATTCATCCGGGTGGCTGGCGCCGCGAAGAAACGTGAAATTGGTTGTGACCGCCAGTTCGGCGTAACCCCGGCCGCGGCGGCCGAGCTTCGTTGAAGCCGCGCGCCTGTTCGTCGATCGCGCGTGCGGGTGCGCGTGTGCCTTGGCATCGGGAAGGTCCGGCATGATCGTCGAGCTCGGCTATGCCCATACCCCATGCACGAACCATCCGTTGGTGGCAAGGTCTCGAAACAGCCACAGGAGCCGTCCCTGGTCATCCTGAACGTAGTAGTAGTCGCGTGCGGCATCCGGCCCAATGGATCTCCCCGGTTCCCACCAGGGCAGCGCCAAACGCTCGGGCGCGGATGCGTGTTGCACCGCGCATTCCATGGCGCGCCACCGGACCCAGGAGGGCGGACCGTCGGGCACGAGGAAGATGACCTGCGCCGGCTCAGGAACCTGGAACAGTTGCGACGGCCGGTCCCCATGTGCAGCGGAAGCGAGAGCATCGCCGGTTCGACTCGCAACTTGCTTTTTCCCTGTCGATCCGGACCACGGCTGGAGGGGAAAGGCCCTTTCGGGAACGTGCGTTTCGACCGGCGTCATTCGACAGACGTTGTGCCGTCCGAACCGATCGATCAAACGATCCAGGAATTCACCGAGAACGGCGTCACTTCCCCGATCCTCTTCAACCTCGGGGTAAAAGAATTCCTGATGGTGGGAAAGTTTTCCATGCCTGGCCGCGCGCAGGGTGACGGATTCAACGCCGTAACCGAGGTTGATCCGTTCGATATTCGGACGCAGGAGAGTCCAGAGGTGCTGAACGTTGCGACTCGGGTAGGTCAGCGCCACCGAGCATCGTACGGATTCCGCCGCCAATCGATCCAACGTGACTTCGAGCGTACGCACACCGCGGCATCGTTCCTCAAGCTGCAAAATCAGCGCAAACAAGAGTTCCCGCGCCGTGATCAGGACGGCCTCCAAACCGGTCACGGCTCCTTCAAAAACCCGCGTGACTTCGATGGGCGCGGCGGAACGAATCGGCGTGATCGTTTCCACCGCGTCGCCCGTGGCCTGGTCCAATCTCCGCAGCAAATCAGGCCCGAACCGGCGGGCAAGTTCCTGACGCGGCAGGTCGAACAGCGAACCGATTCGCTCGATCCCGACTTCGTTCAATGCCTCGACGAACAGGGGATCGATTCGCAGTCCGGCCACCGGCAAGGGAGCGAGGAATTCGCGGATCCGCTCCGCGGGAACGACGTTGATTCGATCCGGCGCAAACCGGGCCGCCGCGCAAGCACAACCGACGCTGGGCGCGAGAGCCAGTCGGGCCTGCAATCCCAATTGCGTCAATGCCGAATCCATGTGCGCCACCATCGGCTTATCCCCGCCGTGCAAATGCTCACAACCGGACAATTCCATGAGCAATCCATCCGGCTCATCCGCCGCAACGACGGGTGAAAACCGCTGCATCCATCGGGCCAGGCGATGCAGCTTTTGTGTGTCCTCGAGGGGCGCGAACGGCCGCTGGGAAACCCGAAGCCCCTGAAGCAGAGCTTTCCCGTGGGCCAAGCTCATGCCGACGCGAACGCCCCTGAACGCGGCGCGCTCACAGGCGCAGACGACCCATTGCCTGCCTTGTTCACCGGCCACGAAGACGATCGCGTACTCCGACGACACGGCCCGGCTTGGATCATGCCTGCCGGAGGCGCCGATCGTCCGTTGATGCTCCCGTTTCGCCAGTTGCACCGGCCAACGGGGGAAGTAGATGGACAGCACCTTCCCCACGGTCATACTCCAGCACCCACGTACGAGGGTGTTCGTCCAGTTGCTCTCCTTTGCAACGCAACAGTTCGACGCTCCATGAGACTGAAGGCTGTAGGCCGGAGGCCGGAGGCGCTGCTTCTGCAGTCTGCGGCCTATGGTCTACGGACTCGTTTTCCCGCCCCTCCGTGGTTCCGTAACCCCGTCGCTTTGCCGCTCCCCCCCAACCGACCAGCCACCGCGTCTGCGCCGCGGAGAGTTGATGAATTTCCCAGGGCGGACGGGTCAGCAGAACCGGTTTCCCGTGATGCCTGGCGACGAGTTGAATGCGCCGCGTGGCGGCCAGGTCGAATCCGCCGCCATCGGCGACCACGCAGCACACCGCCGAACAGCGCAGCGCCAAGTCGATCGACCAGAGACGATCGCCGGGCCGATCAGCCTTGACGAAGATGCATCGTTCAAGGAATGACGGATCACGCCCGCCGCCGATCAGCACAGCCCCATGGGGAAAGCACTTCCACCCGATCCAGACGATTTTTACTTTCCAGTGGTGTAGCACAGCTGCCCTCGGCTGTGCTTTCGTTTCGAACTCGGAGCCGTCCAGGAATCGCCGGACCAGATGAACGAGCGGCATCAGCGGTGGAATCCAGTGGTGTAGCACAGCCGCCCCCGGCTGTGCCCCTTCGCCGCTTCGTCGTTTCGTCGCTTCGCGGTTCTGTGAGTCCGTCGCGTCTTCTCCCATTCCGAACCACTCATGGAGCCCTGCTCGAATCAGGCCGCCACCCATCGCGGCGTCGAATTCGGCCCATCCCGTTGAAAGGACCCCGCGCGGGGCGCGCGCTCGCTGCCATCCGAAACTTTCGGCACGTCTTCCGTACCGTTCCTCGATTCCGCGAATCTGCTCCAGAAGCGACATGGCCTGCTCCCCAACATCGAACCGCACAAATATTAGGTTTATGTTAGGTATAACGGCGGGAAAACGCAAGCCCCCCGACAAACGGGGCAAGTTCCGATAACAACAGCCGCGGAATACACGAAACTCGCTAATGGGCGACTTGAATACAGGAGGGGTCGTCAAAACGCGGGTTGTTCACCCGCGTACTCACCGGGTAAGCACAAAGCTCATCCGAGGGATAGGGTGTAAGGAAAGAAGCAACGTGAACGGCATTCTGTGTTTCGGGGTCCAGCCAATGGCCGTATTGGCCGCGAGGGATAATGACCGGCATCCGATCGTGCAGATCACGCATCAATTCATTGGGTTCAGTGGTCAGGATGGTGAACGAACTGATCTCTTCGCCTTCGGACGACCGCCAACGATCCCAGAGCCCGGCGAACGCGAACACCCGTTCATCCCGACGGCGGATGTAATAGGGCTGCTTGGCGGGTTTTTTTGCCGAGGGATCGAGCACCTTCCATTCGTAGAAACCGCTGCATGGAACGAGGCATCGTTGACGTTTCATCGAATTGCGGAACGCGGGCTTCTCCGTTGCCGTTTCCGCGCGGGCGTTGATCATCCGGTTCCCGATCGACGGGTCTTTCGCCCAATGAGGAATGAGCCCCCATCGGCACATCGTCAACTCACGCCCGGCCGTTTCGCCCGCTACGCGCACGATCGGAGCCGGTTGCGTCGGCGCGATGTTGTAGCGGGGTTGGAATCCCTCCAGCTCGTGGAGTTCAAATTCCTCGGCCAATTGCTGCTGAAACACAGTCAATGTATAGCGACCGCACATTGCCCCTATTTTAGCATGGACTTACCCGCTTCTCACTATTGCTATCGAGGTCGTTGCGCATTCCGGATCCTATTTGGACTCTTCGAGGTCTCTACTGTATCGCTTTTTTGCGGCCGACGTGGGAGCTTATCCCCGACGTTACAAGAAACGGAGTCTACCGGAAGTACGCCTTGAGGACATACTCCTTCATCATGCGGTTGGTATTGAAGTATGAGCCATTGATGGCGATGCAGTGCGTCATGATCCTGATGAACCCCTCTCGGTTGTGGTAGTACATCGGCATAACGGCGTGTTCGAGTTTCTGATAGAGAGCGGCGGCGTCGCGGCCGGCGTCGGATTGGCCGGCCGAAAGTCCGCCATCCTCGCCGATCGCCCATCCGGTCACGCCTTCGACACAACCCTCGATCCACCACCCGTCGAGGATGCTCAGCGAAGGCACTCCGTTCAACGCCGCCTTCATGCCGCTGGTTCCCGAAGCCTCCATTGGACGCTGCGGCGTGTTGAGCCAGAGATCAACTCCGGAGGTAATGAGCTTGCCCAGTTCCATGTCATAGTTTTCCAGGTAAATCACCCGGATGGCATCCTTGAGCATCTGACGGGCCTGGAAGACGCGCTGAATCAGCTCTTTGCTTTGTGCATCGTGAGGATGGGCCTTGCCCGCATAAATGATCTGCAGCGGACCGCGGCTGGCCGCAATGCTGCGGAGCCGATCCAGGTCGTGAAAAAAAAGAGCGGCGCGTTTGTAGGCGGCGGCGCGGCGGGCGAACCCGATGGTGAACACATCCAGGTCCAGGCCTCCGTTGGCCGTGCGGTTCACATAGCGCAACATCGCCTCCTTTGCTTGACGATGGGCCTGCCAAAGATCGGCCTGTAGAATGCACTCCGCGTGGCGAAGGCTGGAGGCGTCCTTCCGCCAATGGGGGATGTACCGGTCGAACAAGTCTTGAATCGGCGCTGAAGTCCACGTTCGGGCGTGAACGCCGTTGGTGATCGAATCAATGGCTTGCGGAGCGAACATTTGTGAGGCGACTTCGGCGTGGCGCTGAGCGACGCCGTTGACATACCGAGAAAGCTTTAATGCAAGGAACGTCATGTTGAACAGGCCGTCGCGTTCGTACAGCTCCCGTTTCTCCATGACCGCCTTGGCGCCCAGGGCATTCGCCACCTCGTCGATGGGAAATTTGTCGTGTCCGGCGGCGACGGGTGTGTGCGTGGTGAAGACGCAATGCCGCCGGACGGCCTCGATGTCTTCCGCGGTGAGGGCGCCCTGGTTCTTGTCGCGGAGCCGCTCATTCAGGAGCTCCACACCCAGCAGGGCGGCATGGCCTTCATTCATGTGGAACCGATCAATGCGATCGTGGCCCAGAGCGCGGAGCATTCGCAGTCCGCCGATGCCGAGTACGATCTCCTGGCAAAGGCGATAGTGCGCGTCCCCGCCGTATAGGTAATGGGTGAGTGTCCGATCCCATTCGGAGTTTTCGGGCAGGTCGGTGTCCAGCAAATACACGGGAACGCGGAATCCGTCGTGACCGACGACCTCCCGCCGCCATGCGCGCACATGCACGGTCCGTCCCTGAATGAGGATTTCGGTGCGCTCGCTCAGCTCGACAACAAAGTCGTTGATGGGCCAGACCGCGGGTTCCTCATGCTGGCGGCCTGCGGCATCGAGCCGCTGGCAGAAGTAGCCCTTGCGGTGGAGGAGGGTGACGGCCACCATGGGCACATGCAGATCCGCGGCGGAGTGAACTGTGTCCCCCGCGAGGACGCCCAACCCGCCGCTGTAGGTGGGCATCGCGGGATCCAGTCCGATTTCCATCGAGAAATACGCGACACGTCTATCTTCCGTCACCAAGATCCTTTCCACGGCCGGTCCGTAGGTACGCTCGTTACATCATGGAGCCATCGAGCTCGGCGCTGGAGCGAAAGCGACCGGTTGCATACAACGCACCCATGCAATCTATCGGAATTGTCAACCGCAGTGCAAGTGCAGCACGGGTGGAAACCTCCGAAGGAGTTCATTTCGCTTCACCACTCCGCCGACTATTTCCTCCCCCGTCAATTCATTTCTCCAACGGCCGGAGGGTAACTCAATGCCGGCGTCGGCCCAGTCACCGTGAAGCGCGAGCAACCATCAGTCTGCATGAATTACGCCGTCTTGAAGCGGAGTTTGTCGCCGAGCCGATCAAATTGCGCGCACCATTCGCGGGCGGTCGCATCGCCCTTTCCGGCCTTCGCGTGGAATTCGCTCTTCGCCGTGTGCCGAAGATGATCGAAGATGTTTTGTGATTCCGCAAGACTGGCCCAAAGCGATGTCTCGTGAATAAACTCCGCGAAGGAAGCACAGCGCTTCAATAGCTCCAGGTCCGAAGGATCGGCATTGAATCGCTCGATCTGGGCGTGCATCGTCTCGTCCAGCATGAAGCCGATCTGCTCCCTATCCAGACGGAAATCGGGCCAGGCCTTGATCTCCCGCCAGACCGATTGCGCGCGGTCGATGTCAAGATCGGAAGCTTTCAGGGCGGTACGAAGTTCGGCGCTGAGCACCTCCTCCGCGACCGACTGCACTTGACGCGGGACGGGAAGGGAATGATCCATCAAGAACCTCGCCAGCGGCGCGTCGCTTTCGAAGAGACGCCGAAGCTGAGCATCAAATTCGCCCATGCGCTCGGCGACGATTCGTTGGGCCATTTTTCGCTTCTCATCCCGAAACAGCGTGGCCAGCGAATGGACCGATGCTCCAAACTGCTCGTTTAGGAAGCCCACCAACGCCCCGAAGTCCGCCTTCCGATACAACGCCAACCCGTCGGCTCGAAGCGATTCATAGGCTTCCTCGCCCTGAAACTCGCGCACGCCTCCGATAAGGTTGTGGTCGCCCATGTGCAAGACGGCATAGCTGAGCCTGGTGTGCTCTCGGGTAATTCGGGAAGAAAACGCCGCGCGGCCGATCAGAAACCGGGTCTTTCCGACTTGGAGCAATTCGTGACGCTCGGTCCGGACATCATAGCAATACACCGACATCTTCTCGTCAACCTCTTCAAACAAGCTATTGAAGGCAAAGTGGGCGGCCAATCGTCGAAGATCAACTCGAGCCGGTTTGATCCATGACTCGTAAATGCGCCTGCCGTTGGCGAAATCAGCGACATTGCTGTCCGCGGCGGCGAGGTGTTCCAGAAATGGTCCCTCGAAGGAGGCGTCGAAAAGTTCCTCGGCCAACTGGAGGGCCCGGCCGGCATACTGGAGCACCTGAACCGTTTCTATTCCGGAAATGTCGTCAAAAAACCAGCCGCAACTCGTATACATGAGCATCGCATGACGCTGAAGCTCCATTAGGCTCAGTGCTTCGACGACTTGATCGTCGGAAAGAATCCCCACCGCGTGTCGCTCAAAGAACCGCTTCAACGATTCGTCCCCACGATCCAGGATTACATTGACATAATCGTCACGCGCCGCCCACGGATCCTTCAGCAAACATTTACCACGCTCCACGTATGGCGCGGCGATTGAATCGCGTAGCTCGTCAAGTCCTTTGCGAAGCGGATCCCGCCAAGCCTGATTCCATCCCGGATGAGCGCCCGAATTGCATCCGCAGTCGCGCTGCCAGCGCCCGACGCCGTGGACGCAGCTCCACGCCGTGTTTTCCACGATCTCGGCCAGCTGATCGGGAGGGTGTTTTTCGAGGTACTCGCCGTAGTTGGTCAGTTTCGCCAGGTGATTCGTTTCGATGTGGTGCAGCGCGTAGGCCAGGGCCATCTCGCCGCCGCGATGATGGTGTCCATAGCTTTCTCCGTCGGTGGCGATGTGCACCAGTTGCGGCCAATTGCGGCTGTCATCAAACCCGCTTAACAACCGTGCCGCGAAGGTTTCGCCATTGTCCAGCAGCTTCTCAAACGCCACCGCGCGAGAGACCGGGCCATCATAAAAAAACACGTTGATTTCACGCTTCGACGGCAGTTCGATGCGATACGGGCGAGAAGGATCAATTCTGCCGTCGGCTCCATCTTGCCAATCCTGGTCGCCGATTCCGCGGAAGCGGGCTGCTTGATAGGGCGCAAGCACGGTGAACTTCAGCCCCAGCTCCGCCATGATGTCGAGCGATTCCAGGTCCACCGCCGTTTCCGCCAACCACATGCCCTCCGGCGGGCGCTCAAATCGGTGTTCAAAATCCCGGATTCCCCAGAGAACTTGCGTGTATTTGTCGCGCCGGTTGGCCAGGGGCAGGATCATGTGACTGTAGGCCTGGGCCATTGCCGAACCATGTCCGGAGAACCGCTCGCGGCTGCGACGGTCTCCGTCCAGGATAGCGGCGTACACCTTGGGGGCGTGCGACTCGAGCCAACTCAAGAGCGTCGGGCCGAAGTTGAAACTGATCCTTTGGTAATTGTTAATGATCTGAATAATCCGGCCGTCGCCATCGACAATTCGTGCCCAGGCATTGGGACCGTAGCATTCCGCGGTGATTCGCTCGTTCCAGTCATGGTAAGGGTGCGCCGAATCTTGCGCCTCCACAGACTCCAGCCAGGCATTCTCGCGCGGTGGTTGGTAGAAATGCCCATGAATACAGACGTAGCGATCCATCTATGCGCAACCTTCATGGAGAATGACGAGCAGCGAACGAGGCACGAGGTTTAGTGCTTGGCTCTTAGGGAAATCTCCAACCGGCGTTCCCTGGCCTGTTCCGCCCCACCGGCTGTCCGCCGAATTCAGAACGACCTGTTTCATTCCCATCGCGGGCAAGGTGATCCTCGCGGGCTCTTCCCCAAAGTTCAAGAGCAATTGAACGGGATGACTTCCCCCGAAGAGCGTGACAGAGATAGTGGATGAGTCCGCAAGGAGTTTCACGTCGTGCCCGGTTTGCGAATTAAGCCGGGGGTTGGTCGTCGTAAGTTTATCGCCGACAAACGAGCTTGAATCGACGGCTTGATGTCGCCGGTCCTTCGATATCGCCACCGGTGCAAGGAATGAGCTCCTGATCCGCAGCAACTCTCGATAGTAACCGCGCAGCACGGCGCCGCGCCCGGATTCGGCCTGATGGTGATCGAGCTTGCAACGCCTAAATGTGGCCTCGTCTTGGGGGTCCGGTGTTTCGCCCTGCCAGGAAAAGGAGGCGAATTCCTCGCGTCGCCCGCGGCGAACGGCCCCGATTAATTCGGGATCGGAATGATCCACGAAATACTGAAAGGGGGCCGTCTCGCCGTACTCCTCGCCCATGAACAGAAGCGGAACAAAGGGCGATAGGATGATCGCTCCGGCCGCGAGCTTGAGCGTCTCGAACGAAACCAATGTCGCCATTCGGTCGCCCATCATGCGGTTGCCGACCTGATCGTGGTTCTGCATGCAAACCACAAACTGCCCGGGAGCGAGGCCCTTCGGCGAACTTCCATGCCGTCGCCGGCGAAAGGGCGAGTATTGGCCCTGATACACATATCCGTCGCGTAATGCCGCCACGATATGATCGAGGCCGCCGAAGTCGGCGTAGTAGCCGTTGCGTTCGCCGGTGAGTTGGGCGTACAACGCATGGTGCAGGTCGTCGCTCCACTGCGCGTCGCATCCCAGGCCGCCCGCTTCGAGTGGACGGCACAATCGAGAATCGTTGTCATCATACTCCGCTATGACGTGAATCAGCCGACCAAGCGCCTTGGCGCGCTCGTGAGCGGCATCGGTGAGTTGCTGGACAAACGGGTAGGCCGAATGATCCATGATCGCGTGCACCGCATCGAGTCGCAGGGCGTCAAAGTGAAACTCATCCACCCAATACAAGGCGTTTTCAATGAAGAACCGCCGCACTTCGTCGCTGTACGGACCATCGAAGTTCAGCGCGGCGCCCCAAGGCGTTTGATGGCGCGACGTGAAATAGGGTCCGAAGTCAGGCAGATAATTGCCCTCCGGACCCAGATGGTTGTAGACCACGTCCAAGACGACGGCCAGCTCCGCTTCGTGCGCGGCGTTTACCAGGTGCTTCAACCCAACGGGACCGCCGTAGGAATTCTGGACCGCAAAGGGGAATACGCCGTCGTAGCCCCAATTGCGCACGCCCGGGAATTGCGCCACGGGCATCAACTCGATGGCGGTCACGCCCAGTTCACGCAGCGACGCCAGGTGCTTCTCGACCCCCGCGAACGTGCCCTCCTGCGTGTATGTTCCAACGTGGAGCTCATAGAGTACGTAGCGTTCAAGGGGCAGACCCTTCCATTTCCCGTCCGTCCAGGGAAAAGTCGGATTGACGACTTCCGACGGTCCATGAACCCCTTCGGGCTGAAAACGCGAAGCCGGATCCGGCCGAACGATCCGGCCATCCAGTCGAAACCGATAGCGATCCCCCGGTCTCACGTCGGGCATGGCGCCCGCGTGATACCCCTTCTCGATCGGCGTGAGAACTCCGGATCGAGCGGCGGGATCGTCAAGAACCACTTCGACGCGGACGGCATTCGGCACCCAGACCACAAACCGACATGGCTCGCCATGCGAATAGGTCGCACCAAGACTTCCATGTTCCGTCATGGCGCGAATCACGGGCTCTTGAACAGGACGACGGCCAACGGAGGTACATTCACGTTGAGCGAAAGAGGACGGCCGTGCCAGGCGATCGGAATCGCTTCCAGACCTCCGAGGTTCCCCTGACCGCTGCCCCCGTAGCATTCGGCATCTCCGTTGAGAATCTCGCGCCAAAGTCCGCTGTGGGGCACGCCGACTCGATAGTCCTTGCGCGGGACGGGTGTGAAATTGGCTATCACGACGATCACCTCATTCGGCGTGCTGCCGCGGCGCAGGAACGTCAAGACGCTTTGCTGGGAATCGTCGGCGTCGATCCATTCAAAGCCATCCGGCGTGCAATCGCCGTGGTGCAACGCCGGCTCTGTCCGATAGACGCGGTTCAGATCGCTGACCCATCGGCGTATTCCTTCATGCGTCGGAAAGTCCAGAAGGGGCCAATCGACGACGCCGTCATGGTCCCACTCCCGCCATTGACCAAGCTCTCCGCCCATGAAGAGCAGTTTCTTTCCCGGCACCGAGTACATGTACCCGAGCAACAACCGAAGATTCGCGAATTTCTGCCAATCGTCGCCGGGCATCTTGCCGATCAACGAACCTTTTCCATGAACGACCTCATCGTGCGAAAGGGGAAGCACGAAGTTCTCCGAGCCCGCGTACAGGGCGCGAAAGGTCAACTGGTTGTGATGGTACTTCCGAAACACCGGATCATTCGAGAAATACTTGAGCGAGTCGTGCATCCAGCCCATGTCCCACTTCAGCCCGAAGCCGAGTCCGCCAACGTAGGTCGGGCGAGAGACCGCCGGCCAGGCCGTGGATTCCTCGGCCATGGTCTGCACCCCCGGAAACCGGGAATAGACGGCCTCATTGAGCTGCCGGATAAATTCGACCGCTTCCAAATCTTCCCTTCCGCCGAACTTGTTGGGAACCCACTCTCCGGGTCCGCGGGAATAGTCCAGGTAAAGCATGGAGGCCACCGCGTCCACGCGCAGACCGTCCGCATGAAAGCGATCGAGCCAGCACATGGCGCTGCTGATGAGAAAACTGCGGACCTCGTTTCGTCCGTAATTGAAGATCAACGTGTCCCAGTCCTTATGGAGGCCGCGCTTGGGATCGGCATGTTCGTACAGGTGCGTTCCGTCGAAGTAGGCCAGGCCATGTTCGTCGCTGGGAAAATGTGAGGGAACCCAATCCAGAATGACGCCGATTCCCGCCTGATGCAGTTGGTCGATCAGGTACATCAGGTCCTCCGGGTCGCCGTAGCGGCGGGTTGGCGCGAAGTAGGCGGCGGTCTGGTATCCCCACGAGCCGTAGAACGGATGCTCCATTAGCGGAAGGAACTCGACGTGGGTGAAACCGGTCTCTTGAAGATACTTCACCAGAGGCTCGGCGGCCTGTCGATAGCCAAGCGATCGGTTTGTCGCCGAATCACGCCGCCAGGAACCGAAGTGAAGCTCGTAGATGCTCATGGGCGCCGATAGACTCTGCTTCGAGTCCCGTTGATCCATCCACGCACGGTCCTGCCATTCATAAGACCCGTTCCACACGACCGACGCCGTACCCGGAGGAACTTCCGTACATCGGGCCATCGGATCGGCCTTGTTCACCCGGTAGCCTCGGTGGTGCGACTTGATGCAATACTTGTACGTCGTCCCGTGTCCAACGTCGGGAATCACCCCCTCCCAGATTCCTGAATTCCCGCGCGGCGCAAGGCTGTTCTTGGAAGGTCTCCAGGAGTTGAATTCTCCGACGAGGGACACTTCTTCGGCGTCTGGCGCCCAGACTGCGAAATATGTATTCTCCTTCCCACCCTCTTGGAGCACATGCGCGCCGAGTTTGTTATACAGGTCAAAATGCCTGCCTTCATTGAACAGATAAAGGTCATCCTCGGTGAGCAGAGTGAAGCTCTTGGACAAGGAGGGCCCGGTGAATCTCCCAATGGTGCTACTTTGCCTGGGCATTTCGTTCTCCTTCCCTCGATGAGCCGGTCAGCGTATCCAATAGCCGCAGCAGGCCGCGAATCGGAATCGACACCCACTCCGGTCGATTGTTGATTTCATACTGAATCTCATAAGCGCCTTTTTCGAGAAGGTAGCTGGTGGTGAGAAGTCGACGATGCTCCGGCGTCTTGGGGAGAAGCCCGTTCGAATCGGCGCGGCGGAAATACGCCGACAAGTAGGCCGCCTCCACCCATCGGGTCCAATAGTTGATGGCCTCGACCGGACGGGCTCGCTGATCGTCCGGCGTCGCACCTTGCTTCAGCGACTGATGAAGTACCGTTTGTGCCGCGTAATCAAACGATCGCAACATGCCGGCCACGTCCACCAGCGGCGATCTCTTGATCCTGCGTTCGCTGATGGGCCGCGCGGGCTCACCCTCGAAGTCGATGATGACGAAGTCGCGGCCCGTAAACAGGACCTGGCCAAGGTGGTAATCGCCGTGGATGCGAATCCGTTTGCAGGGGATTCGCTCCGTCATAAGCGGCCGCAAGAGAGCGTTCAACGCCGGGCCTTTTTCGAGCAGGAAGTAAGCCTGCGTCGCGGCTTCGCTGGAGAAAGAGCTGAGACGCTTGGCAACCAGTTGCAGGGCCGCGTTGAGCCGGCTGAGGATCGCGTGATACAGGGAGCGGCGATAGTGGTCGGTCATGGGCTCAGGAAGAAAACCCACGGGTTCGCTTCTGCCTCCCAGCGCCGCATGAAGCTCGGCGGTGCGCTGCCCAAGCTGCCCGGCAAGCTCCAGATACCGACCGATCAACTCCGCCGCCGTATTGGTCGGACGAAACTCAGCGGCGGCAAGCTTCTCGAAATCAAGCGCGGGCGGAGCCTCCAACGCGGTCTGCCAGGCGAGCGCCTGTTCCAGAAAAGAAGACGCCGCATCAAGGGTCAGACTCCAGGCGTCTCCCTCATTGGCGACAAAGCCGTGCATGATGGCCAGGGTGATGGTTTGGCTATCGCGTTGAAACTCAATTGCGCCGGCCAGCGGGGCTGCGGCCTCAAAGCCGCCGCCGTCGGAAAGAACGCGACCGATCTCCAATTCCGGGTTAACGCCGGATTGAAGTCGGCGCATGAGTTTGAGCGTCATTCGACCCAGGCCGTCCGCCGCCCGGTAGACCAGCGAACTATTGCTCTGCTCCACCCCGAGCACCGTCCAATGCAGAGATTGACGATCGTCCGCCAGGCGCTTGAACGAGGATGTCCGGCTACCCACCAATCGACCTTCGTCGCGGCGGATTGAACGCCGGTGACGGATGAGATCAATCAATAGCTCTCCAAAGCGCGGGTCGGCGAGGGCGTCAACCATGATGGAAGGCTCGCCTCCAGAAGAATCTTTTAGCGTCGCCAAAATCAAATGCGGAGACTTCGATGCCAGTTCCAAGGCGCGGTCGCCCTGCATGTGGGCGACGGAGAGCAGGTAGGAGTCGGACTCGCCATCGGCATAAGCGACGTTAACGAGGATGAGCAACGGTGAACCGGAGGAGTCCAGAGGCAGAGCGCGGACCGACGATATCTCCCGGATTCGGCGCCCTTTTCCGCCGAACCAACGGGATCGTGACAAGAACCGAATGACGGCCTGCTCCAGGGTGCGGGATGGTCGGCCCGCGAACAATCCTTGGAAATCCCCATCAAACGGAAGGACGATTTCGTCCGCGGGTCCGATGGATGAGGCATCCCGCAACTCCGAAGATGGCTCCAGTGAAAACCAAAAAAACGAGTGGGGTCCAAGGGTGAGCATATAAGGCTCTTCTCGAACCACCCGAAAACGCGTTGCACCAAATAGTTCCACGGGTTCATGGCCCGCGAATCGCCGCAAGTCCAGTTCGACGCATTGGGCGAATCGTGAAAGATTGGCCACGACCAGGACGTGCTCTCCCTCGTGACTGCGTATGAACGCCAGGACCTTTCGATTCTCGGGATTGAGGAACTCCAGCGATCCCAATCCGAAGACCCGTCGCTTCCTGCGAAGGGCGATGATCCGTTTCGTCCACCACAGAAACGAGCCGGTGTTGCCTTCCTGGATTTCGACGTTGACGGCCTCGTAGCTGTACTCCGGGTCGGTGACCAGCGGCAGATAGAGTTGCTGCGGATTCGCCTTCGAGAATCCGGCGTTGCGGTCCGGGCTCCACTGCATTGGCGTTCGGACTCCGTTGCGGTCGCCCAGAAAGACGTTGTCCCCCATGCCGATTTCATCGCCGTAATAAATGACCGGCGTGCCGGGAAGCGAAAGCAAGAGGCTGTTCATCAATTCGAGGCGCCGCCGATTATTCCCCAAAAGCGGCGCCAGGCGTCGTCGAATGCCCAGGTTGATTCGGGCCCTCCCTTGTGCGGCGTAGGCGCGGTACATGTAGTCGCGCTCCTCGTCGGTCACCATTTCAAGCGTCAGCTCATCGTGGTTTCGCAGGAACATGGCCCACTGGCAGGTGAAAGGAATCGGCGGCGTCTGGTTCAGGATGTCCACGATCGAATGCCGGTCTTCGAGATGAATGCCCATGAACAACCGCGGCATCACTGGAAAGTGAAACGCCATGTGGCATTCATCGCCGTCGCCGAAATAAGCCGCTGCGTCCTCGGGCCATTGATTGGCTTCGGCGAGGAGCATTCGATTCGGGTAGTTCTCGTCGATGTGTTTGCGGAGTTCTTTCAGAAATCCGTGGGTTTCCGGGAGGTTCTCGCAATTGGTCCCCTCGCGTTCAAACAGATAGGGCACAGCGTCGAGGCGCATTCCGTCCACACCGAGGTCGAACCAAAAATCGGCAATGCCGAGAATAGCCTTGCACACCGCCGGATTGTCAAAATTCAGGTCCGGTTGATGGGAATAGAAGCGATGCCAATAGTACGCCTGGGCGACCGGATCCCAGGTCCAGTTGGAAGTCTCGAAATCCTTGAAGATGATGCGGGCCTCGGCATAGCGGTCAACCGAGTCGCTCCAGACGTAGTAGTCGCGTTCCTTGGAGCCGGGCCGTGCCTGCCGGGCGCGCTGAAACCACGCGTGTTGATCCGACGTGTGGTTGATCACCAGCTCGGTGATGACTCGCAGACCGCGGCGATGGGCCTCCTTCAGAAACGTCTGAAAGTCCCGGAGCGTTCCATAACTGGGATGAATCGAACAATAATCCGAGATGTCGTATCCATCGTCGCGCCATGGTGATGGATAAAAGGGCAACACCCATATCGCGGTCACGCCGAGATTGGAGAGGTAATCGAGGCGGTCGGTCAGGCCGCGGAAGTCTCCCATGCCGTCGCCATCGCCGTCCCGAAATGCACGCACATGAACCTGGTAGATAACCGCTTCCTTGAACCAGAGGGGTTCTGCACCGCGAGCGACGGCCGCGCCTCGTTTATTGGCGGCCGCGGATTTTCGTAAGGGCGACTTGTGTAGTGAGCTGGCCTTCATGGGTATTGCTCGAAATCCTGCCCAGTCCGCGGGCGGCCCTGCACACGGAGAATATGCGCGGGCATCACCTGCGGATCCAATTGGACGAAATTCCGCTCTCCCTGCCAGCTGAACCATCGGTCGCTGAGCAGATCGTGAACTTGCAAAGCGGAGTCAGGTTTGATGCCAATGGCTTCGAGGTTCAGGCTGATCCACCCGGATTGCACATGACGAGGGTCAAGGTTGACCACGGTGATAAGGAGGTCATCCGCTTCGGGAGCCGCCTTGCTGTAAACGATGAGTTGATCGTTGTCGGTTTCGTGGAAAACAAGGGAGCCATCGCTCTGCAGCGCCGGATGAGTTCGGCGAATGCGGTTCACCCGAGCGATGATCTCCTTCAAGCTGTGGCCGGCGTCCAGGTTCCAGCGGCGAATCTCATATTTCTCGGAGTTGAGATACTCCTCACTGCCGCTCTCGCGCGGCCGATGTTCGCACAGTTCGAAGGCCGGTCCATAAATGCCGTAACTGGCGCCCAGCGTGGCCGCGAGAATGAAGCGAATGACGAAGGCCGGCCTGCCGCCGGATTGGAGATACTCCGTGAGGATGTCCGGCGTGTTGGGCCAGAGGTTCGGACGGAAAAATTCGGACACCTCGGTTCGGGTCAATTCCGTAAAATACTGTCTCAGCTCCCATTTCTTGTTTCGCCAGGCGAAGTAGGTGTAGGACTGTGAGAATCCTCGCTTGGCCAGCTCATACATGACCTTGGGACGCGTGAAGGCTTCCGCCAGAAACAGGACCTCGGGATGAACACCCTGCACGTCCTGGATCAGCCATTCCCAGAATGCAAAGGGTTTGGTGTGCGGGTTATCCACCCGGAATATGCGGATTCCCTGCTCGATCCAGTATTCCACCACGCTGCGGAGTTCCTTCCACAGCGCTTTCCAGTCCTTTGTGTCGAAATGGAGCGGGTAAATGTCCTGATACTTCTTCGGAGGATTCTCCGCGTATTGAATGGTTCCATCCGGACGCTTGCGAAACCAGTCGGGGTGTTCCTTGACATAGAGGTGGTCCGGCGAGCATTGCCAGGCGATGTCGAGAGCAATCTCGATGCCTTGCTTGTTCGCGGCGGCGACGAGGCGTTGAAAGTCATTGAGCGTGCCAAGTTCCGGGTGGATGGCCGTATGGCCGCCCTCGGCGGCCCCAATGCCCCACGGACTGCCGATCGCGTCGGGGCCACTGTCCGGGTTGTTGTTGGGTCCCTTACGAAACCGTCGCCCGATCGGGTGGATGGGCGGCAGATACAAAACGTCAAAGCCCATGTAGGCCAGATAATCGAGCCGCGCTTCGCAATCGCGAAATGTCCCATGCCGGTCGCCTTTTTCGCCGCACGATCGTGGAAACATTTCGTACCAGGTGGAATACCGGGCCTTGGGTCGATCGACGTGAACGCGCAACTCTCGTGGGTAGACGGTCTCATGGGTCCGATCGGCATGGCGCGCCATGAGAGTGGAAAGTTCATCACCAAGCGCCAGTTCCGTCCCAGCCGCCGAACGGCCGGAAGATCGTAGCGTCTTGGCGAGGAGCTGAAGTCGTTCAGATTCTTCCCCTGCGGCGCGCCCGGCTGCCGCCTCGACCAGTTCTCCCCCAATCTGAAGTTCCACCGAAACGTCTTGCTTTGCTTCAATGCGTTTGACGAGATCCCTGCGCCACGTGAGAAAGGGATCAATTAGGGCGGCGACACAGTACCGATACGGTTCCAGGTTGGAAACAGTGAACTCGCCTTGCCATCGGTCGTTGCCGAGGGCGATCATGGAGAGTTCCTCCCAGCGAGACTCCGAGTCGCGCCGCACCATCAGGCGGCACGTCAGGACCTCATGCCCATCCGCGAAGACACTGGCCTCGACGACGACGCGCTCGCCCTGAATTCGCTTGATCGGAAAGCGCCCCTCGTTGATTTCCGGCTTTACGTCCGATATGACCACACGCCGACCACAATCGCTCGGAAAAGGGATCGAAGCCGTCGGCCCTTGCGGCGCAGGTGGAGTCTCGGCCCTTCTTAATTGTTCAGCTTTCCTGGTGTGCGGCCGCTTCTTGTTCGGCATCTGTGTTGTCTTGGAGTTTCGAGGAACCACATCATTAAGTATACAAGAAATTGACGAGGAGAGCAACCGATCCACCCGCCGCAATTCACCGCGCGCGAGTCGTCAGTTTGCTAGGGACCAAATCTCTGATGACGCGCAGAGCGGCGTGAATAAGCGCGCGACGCGCATCTTGCGCAGCGTGCGCAATTCTTCATCGCGACATCGATCCAATGAGAAGATAATCTGCAAGGATCACGACCAATCATGAGCTGGAATTCCATTTTCGAAAGTGGTGTAAAGCACTACGGTCTCTGATAGGACCATCGGCAATGCCGCATGGGAAGAAAAATACCCGGGCAAGGATCTGGATCCGTCTAGGAATAACGTGATACTGGAGCAGTTGGCTCTGATGATGATCGTATGTTTACCTTTCAACGAATATCACACGGATAGCTGAAAGTCTCTTGTGGATGAGTAGTCGTCATTCGACCGTTTGACCGTAACATGATTGAAACTATGCGCGATCGTCGTCCAATGCTTCGAAAACTCGCCCAGCGTGCAGGAATTCTCCTCGAATACGTGGATGCGTCAGGGTCCCAGCGTCGGATCACTTCGGATGAGACCTTGATTGCCCTCCTGGATGCGATGGGGTTGGACGGTAGCAGCGAACATGCGGCGACGGCGACTCTGCGACGCCTCGAACAGCAGGAAAACCATCAAGTCCTACCGCCCGCGTGCGTGCTGCGCCCGGTCGGGCATGGCGGACTTCACGCGCGATTCCGAATCCCCGATGATCTCTCCGGCCCGATCGATTGGTCCGCGAAGATTTCCAGTGAAACAGGACGAATGCACATCATGGAGGGAAGACTGTCCGGTAGAGGCAGAATGCGGTTTGTCCGCGTATCTCTGCCAAAGTGTTTACTGGCCGGATATCACGAATTGCGCGTGTGGATACGCGGCTCGCAATCCGAAGTCCGCGCCGATCAACTTCTGGTCCTGGCACCGTCCAAGTGCTATTCCGTCGCCGATCGGTTGGGAGACCGCCGGGCGTTCGGAGTTTGCGCCAACCTGTACACGATCACCAGTCGACGAAACTGGGGGATCGGCGACTTCACGGACCTGGCCGCCGTTTCCAGATGGTGCGCCAAGGAGGGCGGAGCGTTTGTTGGCGTCAACCCGCTTCACGCCACGCCAAATCGAAACGGGCAAGTAAGCCCCTACAGTCCGATCTCCCGGCTGTTCCGAAACATCGTTTACTTGGATATCGAGGCCATCCCCGAATTCCGGACCGCGCCCGGCGCGCGCAAATTGGTGGAATCAAGCGCATTTCGATCGGAACTGGCTCGGGTCCGCAATAGCGTGAGCGTTGATTACGAAAGAGTGGCGTCGCTGAAACTCTGCGTGCTCCGCCGGATGCACGAGCATTTCAGTCGACAACTCGCCCGCCGCTCCACATCGCGTGCCGGGGTGTACGCTCGATTTGTGGCATCTCAAGGAGACTTGCTGACCGATTTCGCCACGTTTTGCGCGCTCAGCGAACACTTCGAGCGTCGGACCGAAGGGCGGATCGATTGGCGTGCATGGCCTGCATCTTATCACCATCCACGAGCAAAAGCGGTCGAAAGGTTTCGCCGCGTCCACGCCGAAGACGTGGACTTTCATCGGTACTTGCAGTTCGAAATGGAACGACAGCTTGCTCGTGTTACGCGGTCCGCTCATTCGGCGGGACTAAAACTAGGCCTGTACCAGGACCTCGCCATCGGCTCGATGCCCGGCGGATTCGATTCCTGGGCCTTTTCAGGCCTCTTTGTTGCGGACGCCACGGTCGGAGCGCCCCCCGATTCCTTTTCCAGCAATGGCCAGGATTGGGGCCTGCCACCCCTCAGTCCGCATCATCTGCAACGTGATCGCTATAATTATTGGATATCGCTTTTACGGAGCAATCTCTCTCAAACGGGGGCTCTTCGAATTGATCACATCATGGGTCTGCAACGCCTGTTCTGGATTCCGAAGGGATGCACGCCCTCCAGTGGCGCTTACGTGGCCTACCCATCCCATAAACTGATGGCGATACTTGCCTTGGAAAGCGTTCGCGCCCGAGCCGTCATTATCGGAGAGGACCTCGGTACCGTCCCGCGAAACTTTTCCAGGCTTCTCGCCCGTTACGGCATCCTGTCTTCGCAGGTCTTGTACTTCCAACAAAACAAGAAGGGCGGCTTCTTACCCTCTCGATCCTATTCGAAGCGAGCCTTCGTGACGGCAAATACGCACGATCATGTTCCCCTGGCCGGGTATTGGATCGGGCGGGACCTCGAACTCTACAACGAGCTCGGCCTAAATCCGAAGGGGAAAGATTTGCAGACGCAGAGGAGGAAACGCGAAGAGAAACGGAAAGCGCTGCTGCGTAGGCTTCACAGGGAGGGCGCCATGCAACCCGGCGAAACCGGGACGCTCTACGCAACGCTGGGAAGGGCGGTGCATAGATTCCTTTGTAATACGCCGTCGCCGTTGGTTGGGCTCATGCTTGACGACATCGTCGGCGAGACCGAGCCGGTGAACGTTCCCAGTGTGGGCATGGATCGCTACCTCAGTTGGACTCGCCGCATGAAACTCCCCGTTGAGGAATTCCCGGCCAATTCGACAGCCCGAGAAACCATGAACGGCGCCAAGGCGCGGCGGATGAAGCGGTGAAAAACGCGAGATCCAAGAAGATGCGGAACGACCAAGGAAGATCAAGGAATCGGGGTGCAACGACCCGCTTTGGTCGCCGGAATTGGTCGAAGCTAAGCGGCTCGCCGGGAAGCTCGGCTTCCCCCCTGGGCCGTGAAAAGATGAAATACTTATCATTTCCGAATGTAATCATTGACAGGACCTTGCCTTTCCGATAGATTGGGGCGTGGAACTAGTGGAGGATATAGGGTAGACGCGAGATCCGTTTTGCCAAAGGGCGCATTCTTCTCTTCATCTATTATCGGTCTCGCATTCTTTTGTCGCGTTTACCAACTTCCATACCGTTCCACAGAGAATCGTCTATCGAAGGCCAATGTTATCGGTCCTTATGGGCGATGCAGTTGATTATATTGGTATTGGCGCTGGTTCAAAGGACAACCTGAAGGCGGAATGCGGGCGATTAGGCCGCCCTAAACCTTTCCATTAGACAGAGAAACAAGGCAGAATTCGCCGAATCAGCCGGGCTACGCAGCGCGAGCAGGGTTTTTCGGTGTTTCGGCGTTTCTACTTCCCGGTGCTTCATGGCCGTCGATATCCCAAATTACCGTGTTATCGAAAAACTGGGGGTCGGGGCTCAGACACGGGTATTTCGCGCGAGGTGCATGCGCACCGGCCAGGACTACACCGTCAAGATTGTCAAAATCGTCAAACCGGAGGACGCCAGCTTTATCGACCTCCTCAAGGCCGAATACGCCATCGGTTCCACGATCAACCATCGGGTCATCCGCAAGGTATTTGAACTGCGTCTTCTGCGGCAGCGATTTCGCGTACGGGGGGCGATCCTTTTCCTTGAGTACGTCAACGGCCTTTCCCTCTCCGAAAAAGAGTTTCGCCGTCCGATGGACGAAATCCTGCGCATCTTCGCCGAGGCGGCCCACGGGCTGCACGCCATGCACCTCGCGGGTTGGGTCCATGCCGATTTGAAGCCCAACAACATCCTGGTGACCGCGGACGGGGTGGTAAAGCTTATCGACCTGGGCCAAAGCGCGAAGATCCACGAGGCCAAGCCGCGGGTGCAGGGCACGATCGACTACATGGCCCCGGAGCAGGTCAACCGAGGCAAGCTCGACCACCGGACCGACGTCTTCGGGTTAGGTGCGACGCTTCATCGCGTGGTGACGGGGAAGGCCATCGCCACGGAAATGAACCAGACAGTGAGTATGCATTCCGCGAGCCTCGTCGGAAGGCGCATTTCCGAAATCCGCGAATCGACGATGCACCATCTGCCGGCCTGCGTCACGCGCTTGATCGACGATTGCTGCCGGAGCGACCCGAAGGAGCGCGTCACGGACATGCCCGCGGTGATCGAACGAATCGACCTGGCCCGAACGATCCTCTCCAGAGGCACGAACGGCGTCGAACCGCCCGTCGAATTGGAAGACGAGATCGACCCCGATGCGTCCAAGGAACGCGAATTTACCGGATTCGATCCGGAGGACGACGAATTCGGCCTTATCCTGGACGAAGATGGAACACTAAATCTCGATGACTCCGATCCGGCGCGATGACGGGGAAGTTGATTCCTAAACTAGGCGATGCTTCGCCTTCCAAATTGCGGAAACATCATCGAACTTAGGTTACGCGGCGGGGCTACCCTTATTCACCAACCGTAAAGTAGCTGACGGCAAGCGCCCGCTTGCCCGTCGATCGATTCTCCAGCCCTCCGACGATGGCATAGGTGCCGGGAGCGAGGGGGGCGATTTCCCTCACAATGTCACCGGTTAGACCGTTGCGGATGGTGAAGTCCGCGCCGGGATTGAGCAGCGGGTAATCGCGGCCGGGAGCAAATGTGCCCTCTTTCGCGGCGATGCCGTAGACGACCGTGGAACCGTCGGAGGCCTGGACCGCCTGTAAGACACATTTGAAATCTTTGGGGTTGCCCAGCAAGGGCTCATAGCCCTCCACGCGGAAGGTGGGGGTTGAACTCACCGGACCGTCGATGATCCATTGTGTCTGCGGTTCACCATTTCGGTCGGTGAACTTGCCGGCCTTTCCTTCGACGAAGACCCAAGCGGCCGGGCGAGAATTCTCGTCAAGGCTCGGCTGGCCGCGCCCGGCGAGGGTCGTGGGGTTGTTGGCCGCCGTAAACCTGGCGGGTGTCGCTTTATTCGACTTGGACGACTCGGCCGAAGTGCGCGGCTTGCTGCCTTGGCTCTCAGGCGAGTTGCACCCGACTCCCAAGCTCCATAGTCCAACGGTGATCATCGAGAATACTGATAGCTTAAGCATGGTAACTCCTTGATTGTCTGTTTGTGGTCACGTTTTCTCCGCGGGACGCTAATCCGGAGGGTGCAGTCTGTCAAGCAAACCCATGACGAGGCTAGGGTCATTCAGTTTTCGTTTATTCGTCACTCCCGCGCACGCGGGAGTCCAGAGGCGAAGGGGACCGGATTCCCGCTTTCCCCCGATCGCGGTCGGGGGCAGACGCGGGAATGACGGGCAACGGCGGTTGCCGGAATGACGGATAACGGCGGACTACAATGCCGTGCGGAGGATCGGCGGCTACGCCCTCCCGGACGCCGGTGATTCGTAACGTGGCGAATAGTGAAAGACCCTGATGACGATGCACCCCACCGGAGTGCGCATCAAGAGCAACAGTGGGTCGTATCCGACCACGGGAGATTCCCGGCTCGGACCGCGGTCGCAACACCGGCCATTTTTCGATAGAGTATCCAGGCGTAAGCGAATGGCATCCTCGGTTGGGGGCTCTCGATTGGCGACTTGGCGTTTTGGTTTTTCGGCGTTTATTGGATGACTTCCCAGCAGATTCGACAGCAGTTTCTCGATTTCTTCGCATCGAAAGGGCACGCATACGTGCCGTCGTCGCCCGTGGTTCCGCACGACGACCCGACGCTGATGTTCACCAACGCGGGGATGAACCAATTCAAGCCCATCTTCCTGGGGACGGCGCGGGCAGACCATCCGCGCGTGGCCAACAGCCAGAAGTGCATCCGCGCGGGCGGGAAGCATAACGACCTCGACGATGTTGGGCAGGACACCTACCACCACACTTTTTTCGAGATGCTGGGCAATTGGTCGTTCGGGGACTACTTCAAGAAAGAGGCCATCGAGTGGGCGTGGGAGTTGCTGACAAAGGTTTGGGGAATCGACAAATCGCGCCTGCACGCCACCTACTTTGGCGGTCTTTCCAAGAGCGAGCCGCGATCTTCAGATCGCGCGGTCGCACAGAATTCGATGACGCCATTAGACTCCGCAACTCCGCGCGGACTGAAGTCCGCGGCTCGTGACGGACACAATCGACAATCCGAATGGGAGCTTGAGCCGGACAACGAAGCTCGAGAACTGTGGGCATCGGTTACGGACATCGATCCCTCTCACATTCATCCCGGCAACATGAAGGACAACTTCTGGGAGATGGGGGACACGGGGCCTTGCGGTCCGTGCAGCGAAATCCACATCGACCTCACGCCGGATAAATCGGGTGGGCCGCTGGTCAACAAAGGCGACGCGCGGGTCATGGAAATCTGGAACCTCGTGTTCATCCAGTTCAACCGTGGGACCGACGGAAAGCTTACGCCGCTCCCCGCCAAGCACGTCGATACGGGCATGGGTTTCGAGCGCCTATGCGCCGTGTTGCAGAAAAAGACGAGCAACTACGACACGGACGTTTTCACGCCGATCTTCGACGCAATTCGTAAGCGCACCAACGCGCCGAAGTACACGGGGCTGTTGCCCAACCCTGTGGCACCGGTTTCCAACCGGTGTGACACGGGACACTGGTTGGAAACCGGTGCCACAAGCCAACAGCTTCTCGTCGACGTTTCCTACCGCGTCATCGCCGATCACCTGCGCTGCCTCGTTTTCGCATTGACCGACGGCGCGATCCCCAGCAACGAGGGTCGGGGCTACGTCCTGCGCCGCATCCTGCGCCGTGCCGTCCGCTATGGCCGCCAATACCTCAACATGCACGAGCCGTTTCTCTGTGATCTCGTACCCACCGTCGTTGAGCACATGGGCAACATCTTCCCTGAACTGCGCGCTGCCCATCGCGGGAAAAACATCGAAAATGTTGTGAGCCTCATCCGCGACGAAGAGGTATCGTTCCTGAAGACCCTCGACCGCGGCATCAAGTTTTGGAATCGTGCCGCGATTCGGGCCGCGTATCGAGCGCTTCGTCCTGGCGTCTGTGTTGTGGGTCCGTTACCAGAGGCTGGACAAGTTGGCTCACGCGGCGCCGTGAAGAATGAGGATGTTTTTTCTGGTGATCCAAACCAACTTTTTGACTTAGATGGGCACCATTTCTCAGTAAACAGTCTGGGAAGCAACGACGTTAGGTCCCGACTGCTAAACGCACCGGTTATCAGCGGCGAGGACGCATTTAGACTCCACGACACTTACGGCTTTCCCATCGACCTCACCGAACTGATGGCCGAAGAACAGGGACTGACGATTGACTTAGGGGACTACGAGCGGCTGATGGAACTAGCTCGTGATAAAGCACGAGGTGGCGCTGGGCACGCGACTCAATCGGAGGTTGGAGCAGACACAGCCGATATGATTCAAAAATGGACTCATCCGACGTACTTTTCAGGTTACGAAAAGTCGACTGAAGACTGGGCGGTCGTGGAGGTGGTTTGTGCGGATCCGAGGCGTGGAGAATTCCGCGCAATGAAAGCTGGCGAGACAGGTATGATTGTACTGGGATCATCCACGCCTTTCTATGCGGAAAAGGGCGGTCAAGTTGGTGATCGCGGTCGTATAGAACTAGTCGATGGTAGCGCAGTCTTCGAAGTGTCCGACACACGCGACTTGGATGGGCGACACTTGCACTTCGGGCATGTTATGAAAGGTACGGTTGACTCTCGTCATCCCGACCGACCTGTCTCTCAGCAAAGATGGATTGCGACGGTTGCCACTGAATGGCGCAGCCGCGTAGAGAAGAACCACACCTCTACGCACATTCTCAACTGGGCCTTGCGGGAAGTGTTGTGTCCGTCGGGCGAGCGGGAGAATCCGCACGTGCAGCAGAAAGGGTCGCTGGTCGATCCGGAGAAAACGCGGTTCGACTTTTCGCATAATCATGCGTTGACCGGTGATGAAATCGCCCGGATCGAGCGGCTGGTCAAGGAACAAATCGGTCGCGGACATGAGGTCATTGATAAACTCGACGGCGTGCGCGAAGTCGATCAGAAGGCGGCGCGAGAGATCAATACCCTGCGGGCGGTCTTTGGAGAGAAGTATCCCGACAAGGTCCGCGTGGTCTCCGTCGGCGCGGACATCAAGGAAATGCTCCGCGATCCCAGGAACCCCCGGTGGATGCAATACTCGGTGGAGTTCTGCGGCGGGACGCACGTCGCAAACAGTCGGGACATCGGCGATTTCGTGCTGGTCCACGAGGAGGCCGTGGCCAAAGGCGTCCGGCGGGTCGTGGGACTTACTGCTGACAAGGCACGTGAGGCCATTCGGCGCGGAGAAGAGTTTCTCGAAATCGCGGAAGCCCTTCGCGCCGGGCGAACCCCCCCTGCTCCCCCCCTTACCAAGGGGGGGAGCGGTCAGAGCCGCGAGCGGGAGCGAGCGGACACGGGCGAGACCAGCGGACCTTACGATTTGGCTCGACTGCTTCGTGACTTGTCCGAGGCCACGATTCCGATTCTGACGCGGCATCAACTGGCCGGACAAATCGCCGAACTTCAGGAGACCGCCAAGGAGCAACAGAAAAAATCATCAGCTCAGGCCCAGCGGGGAGCAGTGGAGGCCGTCGCGGAAATGCTGGCCGCGAAATCCGTCGAGGTGGGCGGGGTGACGGTTCTGGTCGCCGAAGTGCCCCACGGCAACGCCGACGCCTTGCGCTCCGGCATCGACTACGTCCGAAACAAGAAAGGCTCGTCGGCCGTGCTGCTCGCCACGGCGGAGGACGGCAAGGTCACGCTCGTGGCAGGCATGAGCAAGGATGTGGTTGAGCGGGGCGTGAAAGCGGGCGACCTGATCAAGGAAATCTGCCCGCGCGTGGGAGGCAAGGGCGGCGGTCGGCCGGACATGGCCCAAGGGGGCGGGACGGACCCGAAGGGACTGCCCAAGGCTCTCGATCGAGCGAGGGAGTGGCTCGGCGAGCGGTTGGCCTGACGGTTGGCGCCCGTTCGCAGCTAGTCTCACGGATAAGTGTAGCCCAGCCGCCCTCGGCAGGGCCGCCGGGCACAGCAGAGGGCCGCTGTGCTACACAGACAACGCAGTGCCGCTGGGAGAATAGAGGTGTAACATGACCACACTGGATATCTTGGGGGAGCTTTTTCGCTACGACGATTGGGCGAATGATCGTGTGTTGCAGGCGGCGACTCCATTGACCGACGAGCAACTGGACCGGCCGATCGACATGGGCCGCGGTTCACTGCGCAAGACGCTCATGCACGTGGTTTGCGCCGAACAGGTTTGGGTGCAAAGATGGCAAGGTCACACGGAGACGCCATGGCCGGATGAGGACTTACGCGCGAGCGCTGCCGAAATGGCTGACCGATTCCGCAAAGCGCGGAGCGTTCGTGACACATTCCTGCGCGACCTGCGGGACGACGCCCTGGGCCGCGAGGTCGAGTACCGTGATTCTTTCGGCGGTCTCTACGTGGCGAAGCTGGGCGACATGATTTTGCAATTGTCCAACCATTCGACGCACCATCGCGCTCAAGCCGTCAACATGATCCGCCGCGCCGGCGGAAAACCTCCCGAATTGGACTACATGTACTGGCGATTGCGCCGACCGGAGAGCGGCTGAACTCTCCATGGACTTCGTCGAACTGATTCCGCTTTCGCGATGTCGCCTCGAGGGCGGCACGTTTGTCGCGCTGGGCGATCTTGAACTGGCGGTTTTTCGCCTGAACGATCCGCAACGCGTCGTGGTAATCGACAACCGTTGTCCCCATGCGGGCGGCAACCTGTCGGCGGGCGGCGTCACCGGAAACATCGTGCAATGCCCGTGGCACCAGTGGGAGTTCGACCTCGATCGCGGAGTCTGCACCCAATCGGACCTGGCCCGCGTTCGGCAATACCCCGTGGAAGTCCGCGATGGCATAGTCTGGGTGGAAGTCGACGCCGGTGAAACGAGGCGGGCACATCCCATTAGGGATGTGCCCGCCATTTCATGATCTTGCTTTGCGATCCGGCCAGCGGGATCCTAGTTCGGTAGCGACTTCAGGCCTCGTTGAGGTGTGGCGTAGATATTACCGCCATGGTCGCTGGTCCAGCCGGCGGCGCGTCGTTCGTCCTCCACGGTGCCGATCGAATCATCTGCTTCGCTTGGGATCGCGGGAGAGAACTCGCCGGCTGCCGTCGATACGGATTGCTCAATCCCCTCAACACACGGCCAATCCACGTCGCCGAAGGTGAGCACTTCCCGGCTCTCGGCATCCAGTTCGTCCAGGCACGCCGTCTCGTTGAGGACGATGGCGAGCAAGTTGGTCAGCTCGCCGAATTCCGTCGTCCAAAGCGAGGTCCGGTTGCTGGGAGCGGGGCTCTTACGAGTCCCTTCCTCTACATCATCATTCTCGTCAGTTCGGGCCGGCTGACCGATCGTCTCGATAGCGTCATTCTTATCGATTTCGACGGACGGGGCGTCGTAGACATCGAAGTCGTCATCATTTTCCTCGGTAGTTACTGGAAAAGTGCCGAGCATCGGCGCATCCAGGTCGAACTGGATTGGCGCGTTCAATGTTGTTTCATTCATCAAAGCCACTTCACGCCCGCCGGACGTTGCAATCCCGGCGGCCTTGGTTTCTTGACGAAGCAGCGCAACTTTGGTTTCAAGTTCTTCGAGCATCGCCCACGAGTTTTTTGTTTCCGACCGGTTGCTTATGGCCGCAAAGGGCATGGCGTCAATCACGTCGTCGGCGTCGGCTTCCGCGATTTCAGTCGCGCTTGGGCCGGTCGGCCCGGCGATTTCCTCCGCGGCTTCAACGAAAACCGGCGGCTCTTCGACAGACTCAACGGCACTCAACTCCGCAACCTCGATGATCGGGGCGGCAGTCTGTTCGCCAACGGTCGCGGGAGCGGAATGGTCGTCGATGGTCGGCATACCCCGGTCGATCCAGGTAGGCGGGGTTGTGATGGCTTCGTACATCAAGGCCAATTCATGATCAACGGTCAATTCGGGCATGGTCGCCTGGACTTCAAGGCGAAGCATCGCGATCTTGGCCTCCAGCTCCTCGAGCATGGTCAACGATTCCCTGGCATCCAATGTTTGACCGGTTGGTGCGCTGGGCAGTGCGACGATCACTTCGTCCGCGTCAATCTCCACAAGTTCGGCATCGCAAGGGGCGGGTGACTCCGCCGGCTCCAGGGTCATGGAGTCGACCAATGGTTCCTCGATGATTGCGACGGCGTCCACGGTGTCGCCCCTTAACTCCTCAGTCTCCGCGGCGGCGTGCACCGTCGGTGCATCGATAGGAAGAATCAACTTCTCTTCCACGACTGCATCATTGGACTTTTCCTGAATCGCGCCCGCCGTCGGTGATCCCAGGGATGCTTTCTCGACAGGCCGCTCAGCCGGTTGTACTTCGATGAACACTTCCTGAGATCTCATTCGGCCATTCGCGTCGTCCATGACGGGACGATCGATCGGAGGATCGCTGACTTTTTGAGCGTCAACTTCGATGACCGCAATGGCGGTCGGTGCGTCCGCAGGGACAACACCCCGCCGGAGTTCGGGTTCGACCGGGAGATTTGCTTGAACAACAGAGGCATCGTTCTGGATCGACTCGGGCTTCGGCGCTTCCACAACGGCTTGGGTCGGCGTCGCCGTTTGCGCCTGCGCTGCAAGCTGTTCGAGTTGGGTCTTTGCGGCGGAAAATTCCGGAGAAACAGTCAAGACGTGCCGGAACGCCTCCACGGCCTCGGCGTATCGCTTTTGTCCACGGAGCATCAAACCCAGGTTGTAGTAGGCGTCGGCCTCGGGAAGCACGGCCTGAAAGCTCGCCAGCGATTCGGCGAATCGTTCGGACTTTGCCTGCACCATCGCGAGGTTGATGTGCGCGGTGGCCAGGTCGGGCTGCAACTCAATGGCCCGGCGCAGCTCGAGTTCCGCTTCATCCCATTGCTGGGCGCGCATCCGTTCGAAGCCCAGGTCGTTGCGCAACACCGCATTGTCGGGCCGCAGCGCGACGGCGCTCTGAAACGATTGGGCGGCCTCGAAGTGCTTCCCGATCGCGCTTTGCAACAAGCCCAATCGGTGATACGCGGCGACATAATTGTGATTGAGGGCGACGGCTTTGCGATACTGGAGGATCGCCTCGTTGACCTGGCCTTGCCGCTCAAACAACATCCCAGCCGCAAAATGGGTCTCGGGGAGTATCTTGGGCGGCTTTTCGTCCTTGACGTTGGCCGTCGCCGGGTCGGAGTAGGATCGCATGTTGCTCCGTCCCTGTTGCGCCATTGGGAATTCCGACTTCGCGCATCCGACAACACAAAGCATCGCCGCGGTCAACAGAATTCTTTTCATTGTATTTCCCATGGTCGGTCTCTCCTGGTTCTTTCGATCTTCGCTCGTTACCGTGGCTGGGCAGGCGCCGCCGGACTCGACTGAGTCGCTTCGCGGACCGTCGCATTCGCGGCCTCCGCGTCCCGTACGCCGGACGTCCCGATCACGTCGATGAGTATCGCTCGGTCGGCGGCCATCCCGCGTCCGCCGGACAGCCCCGTCTTGACGTCGACACGACCCATGTCGCACCCGGCCAGGGCGAGATACTCGCGCACGTGCTCAATGCGACGATTTACGAGTTCTTCGTCGGTGTTGAAGGTTTCGTAGCGGACGGTCCCGCCGTAGGTATCCAGCAACGTGGCCATCCGGTTCAACCGGGTGGCGCCGGTGCCGCTCAGTTCGGTGGTGTGAGGGACGAAGTGGATATCCGCGACGGACATGTCGTGCAGCATGGCATTGTCGGCCATGTTGACGAAGTGATCCTGCGGATCATCCATCGACGTATCCATTTTCTCAACCTGCACATCCGTGGCGGTATTCAAGTTCGCGCACTTCTGGCAGGTGTTGCAGGCCGTGTTCACCAACGCGACCGTTGCTACAACGGTTAACAAACCAAACTTCCCAATCATCTCCAGGCTCCTTACTCAGTTCCGCCTAACCCAGGTCCTCTTATGATCCGACCCCGATAAGTTCCGGGCCGGCGTGTGCGTCCCATTCGCATGATCGCCCTTAGTTATCGAGCGAATTCGAGAGCGACATTCGTAAATTATCGGTCGGGATAAGAGTTACCGGCTGAATTGAGAACCCGCCGGAAGCGTCCAATAAAGGCCGCTTTGCCAGCGTAGGTGTTGGGTTGCCCCGTGCTCGTTACAATCTCTCAATGCCTACAATCGACGGCCGCTACTTGGAGCGCGCCCGGCGGCTTCACGATGCTGCCCTCATCCTTGATACCCATTGCGACACGACGCAGCGTCTGTTGCTGCCCGACTGGGACTTCTCCGTTCGACACGACGACGGGCACGTGGACATTCCCCGGTTGCGGGAGGGCGGAGTGAGCGGCGTGTTCCTCGCTGTATACGCGCCGGGGCCTGTCGAGGCCGGTGCGGGCATCGCCGCGGCGCGGACTCAAATCGAACGCATCCACCAGTCGGTTCGGCGATTCGACGCTTTCCTCTCCCTGGCACGAAACGCCGACGAGATACGCCGGGTCAAGACCGACGGAAAGATTGCCGTTCTGATCGGTATCGAAGGCGGATATCTCATCGAGGATTCACTCGAAGTGCTTCACGAGTACCACCAGTGCGGGGCCGTCTATTTGACCCTCACCCACGCCTTTCACACGAGTTGGGCCGACTCCTCCGGCGTTCACGAAAACCTGTCACCCCTGCACGGCGGCCTGACGGACTTTGGATGCGGGGTCATCCGCGAATTGAACCGCCTGGGAATGATGGTGGACGTTACCCACGTCTCCGACGAGACGTTCTGGGATGTGCTGGAAACGTCCTCCGCGCCGATCATCGCCAGCCACTCCTCGTGCCGCGCGGTGTCACCCCATCGCCGGAATCTGAGCGACGAGATGATTGAGGCGATCGCCCGAACGGGTGGCGTCGTTCAGATCAACTTTGCCGCCGCATTCGTGGATCCGACTTTTCCCCTGATCGATCCGCAGGTTATTCGCCAATGGTCCACGAAGGGCGGCTTTGAAAAAAGCCCCTATGCCCAACACGTTACGTCGTTCGATGTACTCGTGGATCATTTTGAACATGCGTTGCGCCTCGTGGGGCCGGATCACGTCGGAATCGGTTCCGACTTCGACGGCGTCGGGGCCCTGCCGCGAGGCATGGAGGATTGCTCAAAGCTGCCCTATCTGACGGCCGCATTGATGCAGCGGGGCTATTCTGAATCGGACTTGAAGAAGGTGTTGGGTGAGAACATCCTGAGGGTCATGGAGCAATGCCAGCAGATGTCGCGGGTGCTTTAAGCCGCATGTGTTCACGCGATAACGACTTGAGGCCTTGTGAATCTCTCGCCTTCGCGGTACGGGCGATTGCAAAACAGGCCGGTGTGCGGATCGACCATGCCGAATTGGTCGCGGCGCTGGACTGGCCTACCCTGGCAGTCCCGTCCCCTGGCGCAACCCCCGCCATGTTCGATCGAGACGCACACTTAATCGATGCCGGGAAGCGATTCGGCCTGCAAATCCGCGAGGTCCATCCTCCCGAAGCCGCTCGCGGGCTGGAGGCCGCTGCCGAATTCGATCAACATTTCGACGCCAGCTATCGACCGCTCATTCTTCGGGCACTGGAAAACGACCAAGGCGTCATCGCGTGGCGAGGCTGGGCTGGTGAGCGGGAACTCTCCTGGGGATGGATTCGCACCGCATGCGACGAAGGCGTCGGCTTTCGCGGCGCAACGATCTGGTCAGATCGGGAACTCAATTCCCTTCGCAACGACCTCCTCGTCCGCCCGGCCATACAGATTTACATCGTGGAACAAGTCGATGGTTGATCGCGGAAATGCGGCACTGAAATGAACTATTCCAGGTCCGTAAGGCGGGGCTCCGCCCGCCGGATGTATCGTGGCGGACATAGCCTGCCCTACTTGGCCGTCACGCTTCATGATCGGTCGTTTCGCTCCCCTACAAGGATCTCACGGCCGCATTCGGGACACTGCCTACTTTCGTTACCCGTCAGGTCATAGTCACATTTACGGCAAAAACCGGGACGCGCAAACTTCCGAAGCCTATTGAACACCAAGTCAGCAGTCAGTGCGACAAACAATCCAAGCAAGTAGGCCCCAAGCCCGCCAATGGCACCTAGGAAAAGACCAGTCCACATATCAAACACACTTGTACGAATGCCCGAATGACTTTGCAAGACTGCCCAAGTGACGCCGACAAGGATTGCCAGTCGGATACGAAACCCAGCGCGCAATTCGGGCTGTTGCGATGAAACGTGATAGCAGACGAAATAGTTTGCCACGGGAACCGTTGCGAGAGCAATCATGCATTCAGTGAAGCCATCCCTATTTGTTGCAAGCCGCGCGAACAATGCGCTAGGCACGGCAATTCCGGCGTACCATTGAAGGAGGGTCAATGGGGAATCAAGGTTTTCATCGATGATACGCATTGACCTCTTGTCCCCCATCCCTCACTGGCGCCGCAGAACCGCCCAAGTGTTCGGACTAACCAAGACAGCAATCAGAACGGAAATCGCATATAGAGCACCGCTAGTCCAGAGGGCGGGGATAGCCCGACCTACCTGGCTACCGTCGAATCAACTCTAGAAACGCTGCTTCCTCGACTATTTTGACTCCAAGTTCCTTGGCTTTGTCCAGCTTGGTGCCCGGCGACTCGCCGTAGACCACCAGATCGGTTTTCTTGCTGACGCTTCCTGCGCACTTCCCGCCCAGTTGTTTAATCAAGTCTTGCACTTCCTTGCGGCCCATGGTCGAAAGCGTGCCGGTGACGACCACGGTCTTGCCCGCAAGCGGTCCCGTCGCGGCGTGTGCACGCCTGGGCTGTGTCATATTGACGCCGGCGGCCGCGAGCCTGGCCACGACTTTTTTACCCGCGACGCTTTGGAGAAAATGGACGATGCTGGCGGCCAGTTCCGGGCCGATGCCTTCGACTTCAGTTAATTCCTCATCGCCGGCCGCAATCAGCTTACCCATGTCGCCGAAGTGATCGGCCAACAGCTCGGCCGTGCTCGACCCGACGTGGCGGATGTTCAAGGCCGCGAGCAGTCGTGAAAGCGGCCGCTTCTTGCTCGACTCGATCCCGGCGAGAAAGTTGTACACGCTCTTTTCCCCCATCCGTTCCAGGTCGATCAACTCGTCTCGCCGTTTGTGCAGATGGTAAAAATCAGCAAAGTCATGCAGGAACCCCTTGTCCACGAGGATCTCGACGAGCACCTGGCCGGCGCCTTCGATGTCCATCTGGTTTCGGCCCGCGAAGTGGATCAATCGTTCCTTAAGTTGCGCCGGGCACGAAGGGTTAATGCAGCGGATGTAGACGCCGCCCTCGTCCTTTTCGACCTCCCCCCTGCACACTGGACATTGAGTCGGCCGCTTGATCGGTTTGGCGTTTTTGGGTCGCTTCTCGACGACGACGGCCACCACTTGCGGAATGATCTCCCCGGCCTTCTCCACGATTACCGTGTCGCCGATCATCACCCCGAGTCGATCGACCTGATCGAAGTTGTGCAGCGAGGCGTGCCGCACCGTCGTGCCCGAAAGCTGCACGGGGTCCATGACCGCCCGCGGGGTGATCGTGCCCAGCTTGCCGACCTGGAAATCGACCTGCCGCAAAACGCTTTCCGCCTGCTCGGCAGCGAACTTGTAAGCGATGCACCAGCGCGGGTAACGGCTGGTCGCGCCCAGCAGGTCTCGTTGATCGAACGCATCGACCTTGATGACCAACCCGTCCGTTTCGTAAGGCAGTTGCTTGCGTCGCTCGTCCCACTCCGTCAGGCGATCAATGATCTCCTCAATCGAATCGACGACGTTGCGGTAGGGACTGGTGGGGATTCCCCAGCGCTTCAGTTGCTCAAAGAGTCGGGTATCCGAGTCGGCCTGGAGCGGCTCGATCCGACCGAACCCGTGGGCGACGAACAGCAGCCCCCGACCCTTAACATTTCGCGGATCGAGTTGTTTAAGCGTGCCCGTGGTGGCGTTACGCGGATTGGCAAACGGCTCCTCACCCTCCTTTTCCAGCCGGGCATTGAACTCGCGGAAATCTTTTGTCGGCCATACCACTTCGCCGCGTACTTCAAGTACGCTTGGAACGTCCTTGCCTATCAGACGCAGCGGGATCGAGCGGAGCGTGCGGGCGTTGTGGGTGATGTCGTCGCCGGTCACGCCGTCGCCGCGCGTTGCCGCGATCTTGAGCAGTCCCCCTTCGTAGATCAGGGCCACGGCCACTCCGTCGATCTTCGGGTCGATGACGTATCGATACGTTTCTCCGCCCAACCCCTTGGCCACCCGGGCGTCGAACTCACGAAGTTGTTGCTCGTCATAGGTATTATCGACGGAAAGCATGGGGACGGCGTGGGTGACGTGCCTAAACCCCTCGACCGGCGTTTCGCTGACCCGTTGGGTCGGCGAGTCAGACGTAACCAGGTCGGGGTTGGCCTCCTCCAGATCACGCAGTTCGCTCAGGAACTTGTCGTATTGCCGATCCGTGATCGTCGGCTTGCCCTGATCGTAATAGGCATAATCGTGCTTGCGGATTTCATTGCGGAGCCGTTCGATCCGTTTGGCGACCGATGTGGACATGTAAAGTAGCGCTGCCCCTTGTGGGCGGAGGGTGCCGCCGATCAGTCGCCACCCACCACGGGCGACGCTACGGTAACACGATGTTGTATCCCCTGTGTGGACGAAGATCGTCACGCCGGTGCTACAAGTACTCGACGCGACCGATCATTTCTTCCGCCGTCCGATGCCGCCGCAGTGCGACCAACCCCATCGTCACGCGCCCGATGGAAAAGCGTCGAATGGGGCAAAAGACGATTCCGCAATGGCTTACTCCCTCCTTTGAAAGCCGTAGGAAGTCCGAATCGTGTGTAACGAGTACTCGCCTTTGCGTCTCCGCGTATTCCAATTGCTCACGATCGGTATGGCCATTCAACCTCGACTCTGCGGAGGTCGTTACATCGATCCTGCGCCGCCGTAAGGCCTCCGCCAATGCGGGATCGACATTCTCATCCAGGTGGAAGCGGACCGTCATCGGCGTCCCTGCCGGAACTTGCTAGGTATTCGGCTCTAAATTGATCGATGAACTCGTCGTCCTCGCGCATCTGGCGGTCGATTTCCGACTGGTTGTCGTGGTAGTATGCAAGGGCCGCATGCACGTCCGCGAGCGTGACATGAGGATACATGTTCGCAATGGCGTCCGGCGAGCGGCCAAGCTCGGTCCAAGCCACGATATCCTGAATCCGGATCCGTGTGCCCGCGATACAGGGCTTCCCGCCGGCAATGTCCGCACGCACTTCAATATGAGGCGCAGGGGTTTTTCGCATTGGGAGAATTATAGTCGCCTAATCGGCGATCACCAAGGGCCGGATGTACGGGTCTTGGTTTCACAACCCTACGATACTGTACCCCGCATCAACGAAGATGGTCTCGCCGGTCACGCCTGTGGATAGATCGCTGGCCAGGTAAACCGCGGTCTTGCCGACTTCATCGGCTTCGATGTTGCGACGAAGCGGGGCCTTTTTCTGCACCCAATCAAAGATTTCATCGATCCCTCCGACGGCCATGGAGGAAAGCGTCTTGAGCGGACCGGCGCTGATCGCATTCACGCGTATCCCGAACTCGCCCAACTCCAACGCGAGATACCGTGTGCACGCCTCCAAGGCCGCCTTGGCCACGCCCATGACATTGTAACCGGGCACGGCCTTGTCGCTGCCGTAATAGGTCATGGCCAGGATCGACCCGCCCTTGGGCATCAACGCCTTGGCCCGCCGGGCCATCGCCACCAGCGAGTAAGCCGATATGTCCAGCGCCTGAGCGAACACCTCCCGCGGGGTCTCCGCGAACTTGCCCGGCTTGAGATAAGTTCGATCGGCGAACGCCAGCGAGTGGACCATGAAGTCGATGGTGTCGAACCGCTCGCGGGCCGCGGCGAAGGTCGCGTCGAGGTCGGCATCCTTGGCCACGTCGCAGGGCAGCAGCCAGCCGTTCGTGATCCCGATCTCCTCCAACGCCTTCTGCACCCGCTTCTCGTTTTTCTCCCCCGGCAAATAGGGAAAGCCGCAGCTCGCTCCCTCACCTGCGAAGCCTTTGGCGATGTGGCAGGCGATGCTGCGATCGTTGGCGATTCCGAAAACCAGACCTTTGTGACCTTCAAGCAGTCCCATTTTTACATCCTTAGCTCTAACTACTTATCAAACATCATCCTTGCGAGTCGCTTTGCATCCCGCAAGGTCGCCCCAACGGATCGATCGGGGTTGGGAAACCCTTAATGCATGGGGGCCTCGTTCTCAATATTAGTAAAACCTGGCAATAGAACATGCGTGTTATTCGGTCGCTAAACATGCCTATACTATTATCATAACCCAAACTATCCATCAAGACCATGACAGTACATGTCATCTCGCATGACGCGTAGTGAAGTACGAAAGATGTCTACCGTTCGCCGGAAAATCTCTTGACAAATCCGCGCGCCCGGATATCGTGAACGCTCGTGCCCTACGGCGGTCAGGGCCGGCCGCACCGCGGCACTTCTCAAGAGCACGTTCGATATTCAACAAACCGGCCCGGGCAAAGGAGTCATTTCAATGAAGCGACCAATGTTTGCGATCGGATTGGGTGCAGTCTTGTTCGCGTCAGCGGCAAACGCCATGGCGCAGGACCGCTATTGGAGGGGCGATGGAGCGGACGATGACTTCGATGACTTTTGCAACTGGAATTCGAATAAGAGTCCCTGCGATGACGGACCGCCGGACAGCGGCCTGAGCTGGCGCATGAAGTACGACGAATTGATTGGGCAGATGCGCACCAAGGCGGACTATGCCCGCACCGGCGGCGTGGGAGACGCGTGGCCGAACGTCACCGTCCAATCCGGGTTCTTCGGTGATAGCCGAGAGATGACGTTCCATAAAGTCGCGGGGACCGGGACGAGGGCCATCACCATCACCAACCTGACGCTTCATGGCGGCGTCGGCGGGGAACGTGCGATCCTCGATATCGATGAGAACTTTTTCACTGTTTCAGGAACAACGACCGTCAAACGCCAGGGCGAAGTCGATGTGGCCTCCGGAAAGTTCGCGTCGCTGGGAACCATTTTCCTGGACGCAACACCGGGTGCGACTCAACTGCGCAAACTGGGACTGGGAACGCTCACCACCGCACCCGTGATCACCGTGGACGCCATAGGAAATAATGACGCGACGTTGGCGCACTCCGCGGGGTCCATCTCCGGACTTTCTCAGCTCATCCTGGACGGCACGACGCTCCCCGCGACGGGAATATCCAAGCTCACCCTCGGCCAGAACCTGGCGGTCTCGATTACGGCGGCGCAAGAGGGAATTTGCCGATTCAATCTAAGCAACAAACTCTATACCGCCAACGCCACGTCGGTCACGGTGCTCGGCGGCTCGGAACCGCAGACCACTCTGGAGATAGACGCGATTCACTATCTCGCTTGTCCCTATTTTCCTTGCACCCCCCCGCCTCCGACGCTGGGGGAGTTCAAGGCCACGACGCTGAATATCACCGGATCGCCCGGAGGCTCGGCCGAACTGGTCCTCAATTCCGGGATTCTCCGAACGAGCCAGCTGGTCAAGCTTAGTAATCCAAACGCCGCGCCGTCGGTCAGCTTGTATCTGGAGTCCGGCACGATTACGGACCTGAACAGCCTGGAACTCGGCGCCGATACGGGACTCACCGCCGTCACCAATGCGACCGTACGCGGCGAACTGAAGACAACCGGAGCGACGACCGTCGAGGTCGGCGTCCTCGGAAGTGCGTCCACGCTGGAAGCCGGGAGCTTGAGAATCGAAGGCGCAGTTTGGCAGCCCCTGTTGAACGACGGATCGGTGTTTGTGACTCGCTGATTGGTTACCTCGAAAGTCCGCTAGGCTTCGAGAAGAAGAGGAGATACTACGGTGATTATTCCAAGAAATTCGATCCCCATATTGTGGGGCACTCTGTTGGTGGGCGCGACGGCGTTCGGCGAACCGAACGACGGCGACTTTCGAACCAAGCAAAGCGGGAGTTGGACCACGTCCTCTACCTGGCAGGTGTTCAGCGCCAAAGCCGGCACCGTCGGCGGAAGTTGGGTAAACACAGTCAATACGCCGTCTGCAAACAGCTTCGCCACGATCCGCTCGCCTCATTCCGTGTTAGTGACCGGGATACCGCGAACCGTTGGAACTTTGGTGATTGAGGATGCGATGGCGCCGACCGAACCGGGGGAGCTGCGGATACACATCGCCTTCGAGGCGGGGCCCCCCATTCCGCAGTATCAGGGGATTCAGATCAATGCCGGTCTGGAGATGAAAACGGGGCGGGACAATCCCGCGCGGATCGTCTTTACCGATGACGGAACAAGTGGTGCCGCCGGTAGGATTGTGGCCGCCGCCAATATTTCGATTGCGGGCGTTATCCGCAGTGAAGCCGCGGTGCGCGGTGGAGTGATTGACGCGGGCTCGAACGTCATCACCATTGCTCCCACGGCGCAGGTGTCCTCCCCAAGCGGTCCGCTTACCTTGTACGGTGCTGTCGAAATGGATGGCGAAGTTCTGGCGAACGGACCCCACGCAATCACAGTCTCGGGAAGCGGTCCTCGTGCGGGTTCCTCCGGAAAATGGGAAATAGCGAACGGCGCCGGGAAGATTCTGTTTAACACGACGAACCCCCTAACCATCGACAGCTCGGCCGGCAGCTTTCTCGTTCAAGCCGGGACATTGGACGTCGACCAGTCGCTGACTTATTTCGGCGGACTGAAGCAAACCGGGGGAATCATCGACGTGGCCGTGGGGAAGACGCTTGTCGTCTCGGGTCGGTACTTCGAACCAACACTACCGTTTGGGACCCCGCCGGAGCAATGAACAATGATGCAGTCCACGAGTACACGCGCAGGGCCTACGTGGGACGGTGGGCGGATTTGCGGGCCAATTGGGTCTTCACCAGCGAACCCCCTCACGCTCGCAATCGCCATTGCGGCAGTAAATGGCGCTAGTGTGCGATGCCGCCGGGGTTGAGCGCAGGAATTGTTTGTGGTTGATTTCAGCCATTCGGCTGACTACGGACTCGTCCGTGGGTAGCGAGTGAATGCCGAACTTTTCCGGTGGCGATGTCGCCGGTCCAGGGCCGTGCGCGATGTATCATCAACCGGCCACGCTATCCGTCTGTGCATGGACTTATGCGGTAAATCCCGCGTTCCTTCCCGGCTATTCGCTCCCCACCCTGGGGGCTTGTACATCCCCGAATCGCCGTTCGCGAGCGGCAAAGTCTTTGATTGCCGCGTCAAGGTCCGCGGGCGCGAACTCCGGCCAGAGTTTCTCGCAGATATGGATTTCCGCGTAGCTGATTTGCCAGAGGAGGAAGTTGCTCACCCGGCGCTCGTTGGCCGTGCGGATCAACAGATCGGGGTCCGGAAGACCGGCCGTGTAGAGCGAATTGGATATCACAGATTCGTCGATTTCGGATGGAGCCAATTGGCCGGTTCGGACCCGCTCAGCGATCCCACGGACGGCATCGACGATCTCGTCGCGTGATCCATAGTTGAGGGCCAGGCAGAGCATCAACCCCGTGTTCTCGCGGCTAAAAGCCGCCGTTGTGTCCATTTCGGCAAGGACCGAAGGCGGAAGGCCTTCGCGACGGCCGACGTGCAGGAATCGTACGTTGTTGCCCATGATGGTGTCGCGCTCGGCGATCAGGTAGCGCACGTACAGGTCCATAAGGAAATCAACCTCATTTCTGGGCCGCTTCCAATTCTCGGTGCTGAAACTGAAAAGTGTTAGCGTCTCGATCCCCATGCGGGCGCAATGGGTGACAATGGCCCGGACGCTTTTCGCCCCCTGCTCGTGGCCACGGATGCGCGGCAACCCCTGGCGTTTCGCCCACCGCCCGTTGCCGTCCATAATGATGGCGATGTGCCGAGGGAGTTTCTCACACCCAAAGCCGAGATGCTCTTGAGGATCGAGGGGCGGTTCAGGCATGGGTGTCAGTACCGCGACAGTGATGAAGCGGCCTTGCACTCCGCGGGCGCCGGCCGCTCGTTGACACTCGCGGTACCGATCGTATTCTCAATTTTCACTTCCGACCGGCTCTGGCGACTTCACCAGTTCTTGTAATGCGCCTCGAACCAGCGTTTGCGAGCGGTCCGGACCCACGCCGATCAAAGACACGGGAACTCCGATGAGCGCCTCAATGCGCTGCACGTAATCACGGGCGTTCTTGGGCAAGTCCTCGAATCGCCGAACCGAACGCAATTCCTCCGACCAGCCCGGCAAGAACTCGATGATCGGCTCCGCTCGCTCCAGACTCGACACGCTAGCAGGGAGCGTTCGCAGCGTCTGCCCGTCGCAACGATAGGCCACGCAAACCCCGATTTCATCGAAACCCGACAGGGTGTCGAGATGCAGTAGGGCCAGGTCCGTCGCCCCGCCGAGCTGCGCGGCGTAGCGGCAGGTCACGGCGTCGAACCAACCGCAACGACGGGGTCGTCCCGTGGTCGTGCCGAACTCTTTGCCTCGCTGGCGAATGCGTTCGCCCATCGCGTCTTTCAACTCTGTTACGAAAGGGCCTGAACCAACGCGGGTCGCATAGGCTTTGCCCACTCCGATCAAGCGCGTGACCAGCGCCGTCGGTACGCCCGCTCCCGGGCCGATGCCGTGTGGGCCGGTGCTGCTGGAGGTCACGAACGGATAGGTGCCATGATCCACGTCCAGCAAAATGCCGTTGGCCCCCTCGAATAAGATCGACTTGCCATTTTCGGTTGCTTCGTGCAGAAACCGGGTCGTATCGCAAACATGAGCGCGCAACCGTTTGCCGGCCTGGGCCAAATCGTCGAGCACCGCCTGGATATTCAAGCCCCCGTCCTCACCGTACATCGCAACAAAAGAGGCCTTCTTGGCCTCCACGATCCGTCGAACGCGAGATGCCAGCTCCTTGTCATCGAACAGATCGATGAAACGCACCGCCGTGGTGCGGCGCATTTTGTCCGCGTAACAGGGCCCGATCCCGCGGGAGGTGGTGCCGATCTTCCCCTCGGCCCCGGCGGCGCGCTCGCTGAGTTGATCTTCGATCTTGTGGTAGGCGAGCACCAGGTGCGCTCGGTCGCTGATTTTCAGGCGATTGGCCACGTCCACCCCGCGCTTCGCCAAAGCGTCAATCTCCGCGAGCAGGGCGATCGGATCGACGACCACTCCAGGCCCGATGACGCCGACTGCGGTCTCATGCAAAACGCCGGTGGGAAGCAGGTGCAAGGCGAATGTTTCACCGTCCACGCAGACCGTATGCCCGGCGTTGGCCCCGCCGTTGAAGCGCACCACGATGTCGAATGACGGGCAGAGCAGGTCAACGATCTTGCCTTTTCCCTCGTCGCCCCAACCGAGGCCGAATACGCAGGTGTGTCCAGCTCGTGCCGTTCCCATGCCGTTCGCCCGCCGCCGCCCTACCGCTCCCATGACAGGGGCATAAAAATAGGGCTGCCAAATGGGAGCCCTATTCGCCTAAAACGCCCTTTTTCGTACGCTACCGCCATATTACCGGGCTGTCAATCACTCTCCTTGCCTTCTGAAAACCTGTGAGTTTATACTAAATGACATGGCATTTAACTTTGCCGTGGAGGATTTTAGTTGACACAACGAATGAACAATATTAAAATCTGCGGCAAAATCGGTAATAACGCATTGCAATTGCGTTTGCCGTTAGTGGCCCTTTTAGGAAGGAACTGGTGTGGAAACGACTGAACTCCGAAAATTCCTGGCAATCCCTTATGACGAATTGGAAGAGATCAACCTGGAAGCCAAGCGTCAGCGTCTTGAACGCGCCAACCGTGACACCGTCGAGGAACAACGCCGCAAGTATCTTACCGACGAAAAGCGGATCAAGGCCGTCACGGTTTGCTTTTCAGACCTCGAGGGCCGGTTCCACATGCTCGACTATGACAAGAAGTTCCTTCTCAATTCAGCGGACAACCTGACCTTCGACGGATCGTCGATCCGCGGCTTTTCCGATATCGCCGAATCCGACCTGAAGCTGGTGCTCGACTGGCCGGCGTTCTATTGGCTGCCCGCGGATATCTTCGGACCGGGCAAGGTCATCGTCTTCGGCGAAGTGCACGCCCAGGACGGTTCGCCTTACATCTGTGATTTCCGTTCGCGGCTTCGACTCTTCACCGAGGAACTGCACCGCAACGAAAAGATGATTCTGAACATCGCGCCGGAGATCGAGGGGTTCTTGTTCAAAGAAATGGACGCCGAACGGCGCTACCACGATACCGGCAAGTTTGAGTTCATCTCTACCGGCGGCTACTACCATTCGTTGCCGCAAGACCCATTGCGGCAGTTCATCGACCGCTGCGCCGAGGCTCATCGCGCAATGGGCCTGGCCAATGAAAAAGACCACCCGGAGGTCGCACCCTCGCAATTCGAAATGAACTTCGGTTACTCTGAATCGGTCATCACCGCCGACCAGATCCACCTCTACAAGCTCGTGTGCCGCCAAGTGGCGCGGAGCATGGGGATGACGGCGTGCTTCCTGCCCAAGCCCGTCGCGGGCGTCAACGGCAGCGGCATGCACTGCAACATGTCCCTCAACCGCAACGGCAAGAATTTGTTCTACGACAAGAGCGGGCAGGATGGCATCTCCGAATTCGCGTGGAGTTTCATCGACCGCATCCTCAACAACGCGACGGACATTTGCCTGGTGCTGAATCCCAGTGTGAACGCCTATCGCCGGCTCGATCCGCATTTTGAGGCCCCCAACCAGATCAAGGCCTCGGCCACCAACCGGGCGGCCATGATCCGCATCCCGCTGGGCAATGAACGCAGCGCCCGGATCGAGTTCCGTTCGGTTTCACCGGATACCAACCCGTATCTATTATTTTACACTTTGCTGCGCGCGGGTCTGGAGGGGGATCTGCCCGACTCGGCTGATGCCGAGGGCAAGCGCTATCGCACCCGCTTCCTTCCGGACAACATTTACGACGCCATCCGGCTGTTCAAGGCCAGTCGATTGGCGGTGGACATTCTGGGCGAGGAGTCGCACGGCAAGTACGTGGAACAGAAGCAGAGGGCCGCCGACCGCTGCCCCAAGGAGATCGGCACACGCGTCAAACCGGGTGAGGTCATGTACCATCACGAGGTAACGAACCAGCTTCTGTGGAGCCAGTTTTAGGCGGAATTACGAGTTACCAATTACGAACGGCGCTCCGAGCCGCGGCCTTCAGGCCGCGCGACCGGGTCCCCAAGCTGAAGCCAGCGGCTCAGGGTAACTCTTTCTGCGATTGCACTTAGCAACCGTCTTCTCGGTATAGAGAGTTACGATCGATGTACATTAGCACGGATTCGGGCACGAGGTAGCGAATCGACAGGCCGGCACAAACTCGGTGGCGGATATCGGTTGAGGAGATATCGATTCGAGGCGTCGGGAGGATTCCGGCCTGGAGGGCGCCGACTTGGGCATCACTCAAGACCTTGCGAAGCCCAGTCCAGTCGATGGCGTCCCAGCCGGGCCGCGCCGCGGTAACGATATGGCAGGCGTCCACCAGGTCACGTACTCGATGCCAGGTGGTCAACTCGGTTAACGAATCGGCCCCAATGATCCAGAACAATTCAACCTTCGCCCCCAATAACTTTCCAAAGTGTGTCACCGTGTCAATGGTGTAGCTTGGGCCTTCGCGGGTCAGGTCGAAATCACTGAACTGAAAGAGCGATTCACCCTCAATCGCCAGCTTGACCATCGCGGCACGATGGGATGCGTCGAGCAATGTACGATCGCCTTTATGAGGGGGGCGGGCGGAAGGGAGCAGGATGACGCGATCGAGCCGCAAACGCTCGGCCACCGAACGAGCCACGATCAAGTGGCCGTGATGAATGGGATTGAAGCTGCCGCCATATAATCCAACGCGATGTGCCATGCACCTAGTCTACGTCGATTGTTGAGCCGCGAATAGAGATGATGAGTGCGGCCGGAGTTCCAGATGCGTCGGGGATATCGGACCGTTGTCATTCCATAAAGAAGATGTCGGGTTTTTCCACGACCCCTGATTGCCGCTGGGCGTCGGGCACCGAGGGAGAGGCGATGAAGCTCCGCGCCTTGTCGATGTCCGTCACTTCGAAGAGCATGAATACCTCGTTGGGGTGATCGAGGCCGCGCCAGAGGTGCTTCAGATGAAGCCCCGATTGCCGCTGGGCCTCAGCGTGTGAGTCGAACACCCTTTTCCACTGAGTGAAATCCGCGACCTTGTTGCGGCACAGCATATACTTCACGATTCGGTCCTTACGATGGGAGATCGACAAGTCCTCATTGGGGCGCGCCGTTCGGCGTTGCGGCGCGATCCCTGGCCTCGAGTTGGCCCGCGTATCGCTGAACGAGCTGCGTCCAGGGGCCGCCCAGCAGATCAGAAGGAACGGTTCGCAATTCGGCGAGAAGCTTCCGACCCCGCTCCACGTCCGCTACGGCTGATGGTGCTTCCAGGTATTGCCCGACCGTGCGGATGATCTCGGCTTTGACCGGCTCCGCGCTCTCGGATTCGCTGAGGCGAACGATCACTTCCGCCGCTTCCTGCGGGCTTGAACTACACAGCGCCGACTCCAGCCAGCGCAACCCAGTCGCGTGCGCGGCGCTGTCCGCACGGGCGAGGCGCGATTCATACAACGCTCGCAAGTGCGGGACGGCCTCGGCGTCCTTGCCGTTGGAGACCAGCGTAACCGCAAGGCTCTCCCGCGCCGCATCCAGCTCCGCCATGTGGTTGCCTGAAGTCGCAAGGGCGCTGACCAACTCTTCCAGGTATTTCACGTAGAGTTCCGGCATCTCCCGCAGCCGATCGGCCGCGCGGAGCCGATCGGAAACCGACCCCCTGCCGGCCAGTTGCCGGAAACCCCGCCAAGCGGCCTCGCGCACCGAATCGTTAGGCTCCACGGCCGGACTGAGTCGGGCCAGGAAAACCTCAATGTCCGTATCCTCGCGGCCGAGTTGAGCCACGGCTTCCATTGCCGCCAATCGAACGCGGGGATCGGGGTGGGCCGTCAGAGTACGGATTCGAGGCAGTCTCGACGAATCGCCGACCGCCCGCAGCCCGCGCAAAGCCGCGGGAAGGATCGTGGCATCATCTGACTCGACAGCGGCCGCAAACTCCGGCGCAAATGACGGATCGCCGATTCCGGCCATGGCCGTGAGCAGCGCCGCCCGAAGCGCTCCTTGGTCTGCCGGGATGGCGCGATACCGGTCGGGCAGGATGGCGGCCGCGTCGCGCAGCTCTTCTTTCGTTTCCAGCTTGGCCCCAATCTGCCCCAGCGCCAGGGCGGCCTCACGCACACAATCGGGTAAGCTGGAAGTCGAGCCGATTTCGCGCGTCAACGACGGGATCGCCGACGTGCTCCCAAGTTTGCCCAGCGCCTGAAAAAGCGATTGCCGCGTGCCCGCATCCTTCTCCTCGACGAGTCGAGCGAGCACGCCCTCCACAACGGCCGGGTCATTGAGGTTCTGAAGGATTTGCAGCGTTTCACGGCGTACGGCGGAGGAGTCGTGTTTGAGCAAACGGAGCAGCGCGGACAGCACCTCCCCCTCCGGTCGCCGGCCCTCATCAGCAATGCGGGACTTGATGATCCCCAAGGCCGCCAGTTTCACCGACGGTAGTCCGGGCGCACCGGGATCGAGCCACTCGACCAGCTTGATGTCACGCTGTTCGGCATTCAGCGGACGGATGAGCTCGCGCTGGAACTCCCGGATTCGCTCCGTAACGGCGATTTCGTCGCGTTCATCCTCCGTGCGAAAAGCCTTCAGCTCGGTCCCCAGCCGACGGGCGCGGTCGCGGTAAACTCGCAACTGTTCCGCCAGCCACGCTTCCTCGCTCAGTTGGGACTGCTTTTTCCACCACTCCTGCCAATCCTGAGGGTCGTGACCGAACGAATGCGGGGCGATCGGCTCCAGCGCCGCGATCACTCGACCGGTAATCTCCGGCAACTTCAGGCCCAGCAGCTCGACGAGTTGCTCGACCACTTCGCGGCGATGGGTGTTGGGTGCGAGAGCGTCGATGGCGGCGAGCCGCTTGGGCATGGGCGCGTCCGCGCGGGCGGCAATCTCGCCGAGCCGTTGGGGGACGTCGCCGCCTGGAAACTCCGCCAGAGTGCGGGCCGAGGCTGCACGAAGTTCCTCCTTCTCCGCACTGAGCAATACCAGTAGAGGATCCACGAAGCTCGCGTCGAGGCGGACTGCGCCCTGGCGCGACCGCTCCCCCAGGACCGTGCACACCGCGCTTTGCACGTCGGGGCGCGAAGAAAGCGATAACATTTCAACGATCAGGGTGTTCGCCGGCTGGGAGTCATAGGAAAGTAGAAGTTCCGCCCATCGCCGACGATCGTCGGCCCGGACTTGGGGATCAAGCAGACCCTCCCGGCAGGTCTGTAGCTGGAGAGCTTGATCGGTGTCAGGCTCGGCGGTTGGATTGGCCAGTGATTGCGCCCGGCCTGTCCCAACGGGTGACCCCAGAAGGAACGCCAACCCCAAAAAAAAGACAAGCCGTGGCACGGGAACGCTCCATACTTCGGATTCACAAGTTCCGACCGCCGTGATCGACGATCACGAGCAATTGGCGTAGAGGCGACCGCCCCGCTGCGAATGTACACGGACTCCGCCACTATGTTTATACCATTGAACAACGACGTGGACAACACGCCCGGTTTCACCGGCGCAACTTTCAGACGTGGAGCAACCTCGCCCGCTTATTCGGGAATACTATCCTGCATTCTACGAGCGGCAAGAAATAACCGCCGACGAGATTTACTATAGGGCCATTGCACCAGCCGATCAACCTACGGACCGTGCCGCCCAACCACTCACGGATCGGGAATGAACCTTGCGTCGTGACCGACGTTGTCCCTCACGATGTCCGTATCGGATTCGTCGATGTTCCCGCTGTGATTGATGTCCGAGCGGACTTGAAACTCCACCGCCGGATCGATCGGGTTGGTGCCCTCAAGCGGCCTAACCCCACCGAGGTCGGTGGCATTGACACGTAGGCCAACAATAGCATCACCGACCAAGCCGGTCATGATCCGCTCGAGGTTTTCCTGCAAAGGGATGCACGACAGGTCACGAATGTCGCTTAATGTCACGCGATACCGGGCAAAGTCGGGGAGGGCCGGCGTGAAGGTGACGATGAGTTTGTCCGACGCAGCGTCCCACTGCGTTGCGATGCTGATCGAACTGAGGATCATGGGCTGCCCGTACTGATCGTTGCCCACCAAGGCTACGTTCGACGTACCTACCGCCGAATCAATGGGACCGCTCAAGGAGATTACAAGTTTGGAAATTGTCCGTTGGGGATTCGTTCCGGTGTCGAAACGCCGGGGCTCGCTGAACGAACCTCCGTCCGGAATGTCAAGACCTATTTCCCCGACCGAGCCGTGGGTATGGACGGATTGCCAATTTGTAATGCCCACCAGCGGGTCGTCACAAATGTCCTCCTTTCCATTGAGATTGCAATCGTTGATGTCACGCTCGCAATGTCCATTGGAACAAAACTCGACCCCGGTGCACGGGTCTTCGTCGTCACAATCTGCGTTCTCGGTGCAGCCATCGTACTCGTATGGTCCCATGTCCACCTGCGTGCCGACCCATCGGTTGAATAAGTCCAGATCAAGGGGAGTAAGCTCACTGATGTTTTCATCTCCATCGAGGTCTCCAAAGTCCTCGAGTCGGTACGACTCCTCGCCCGCGTTGATGCAAGGAGAGGTCGAATGGATGCGTAAATCGTCGTCCACGGTACCCAGAATGTTGTCCGCACCGTCAGGATCAACGAAAACGGGGTCCGCCGAAATGTTCTCGTACTGTTCGACCGTCGACGGAATTGTGCCTCGGACATCGCTTTTCTCGATTCTCAGCGTCTGGCATTCGCAGAGTTGACAGTCTTCGCAAACCCGCACGAGGGAACTCGAAGGGAGGGGGTTACTCCAGATGATTGTATTGCTCAGCGTGCTTCGGGGGGAAACATTTCGCCCGTTGTTGAACACCGCGTGTCCGCCGGCAGCGTCGGTCGCGGTGTTGCCGTAGATCACGCTATTGACAAACTTCATGCGCACGTAACCGTAACTGACGTACACCCCGCCACCGGATTTCGCCGTGTTCGCGCTGACGATCGTGTTCATGACTTGGGGTCTCAGGTCCGCACCCGTGCTTTGGGACCCGAGGAAAGCGAGTCCGCCCCCGTACCCGTCTGTGCCAGTAGCCTCGTTTTTTGAAATGACGCAGTTGACAATCTTGACCGTATCGGGTTCGAAACCCTCGGCGGCGATCCCGCCGCCTTCCTTTACACTTGTGTTACCCTCGATTCGAGAGTTCTTGATCACCACATTGGGGGCATTACCGACCACGTAAATCGCTCCTCCGCGCCATTCCGCGGAATTGCTCTTTAGCAGGCTGTCGACGATCGTCCCATCGATATGGGTACTACCCACTCCCTGGTGGGCCAGGTAAATCGCACCCCCGTGATGACCCGCGCTGTTGCCTTGGAAGGTACACCGGTCGAAAGTAGGATTAGCGTTCTTGACGGCATAGATCGCTCCACCATCGGAACTCGCATTGTTGTTCGAGAAAACGCACCGCTGAATGGTAGGAGATGTGTCCGAGATGTAGATCGCGCCGCCAATGCTGGACGACCCGTTCTTGATCGTAAGACCGTCGACGACCGCTTGGCTTTCCAGTTGGCCCACAACGGAGTGGTCGAAATTGAAAGCACGCGCCGCGCTTTCGCAGTTGATGATGCAATTATCGGGTCCGTATGCACTGCGCACTGTAATGTGCCGGGCCTCGCCGTTGGGCCATTTAGTAAAGATGAGCGCGCGGTTCCCCAAGCCCTTGTACTCGCCGTCGGCGACAATGACCTCGTCGCCGTTGGCGGTCGTGGAATTGATTCCCGCCTGGATGGTCTTCTTGGCACAATTGCTGACCCCCGCGCTGTAGCAGGCTGGGTATTGTCCATTGCAGTTGGCGTCATTTCCGCAGTTGTTCACGTAGTAAGGCGCGGCCTTGACCGGGAGCGACAAGAGCGATACAATTGCAAAGGTAAACCGTGATAAATGAACCAGTTTCATGGCATGGACTCCTTAGCAGGCCAAGTGATGTTCCGCGCCGGCGAACGCCCACCGAGTGCGAACCGACCGTTGGTACCCTACCCCCCCCCCCCCCCCCCCCCCCCCCAACAAACATTTTTTTTTTTTTTTTTTTTCTTTTTACGGA